>Ga0081539_10004593_pt1 | contig 15074 bp, 16 predicted proteins | sample TabmetS4T2R2_FD_71023 | JGI IMG/M metagenome (GOLD analysis project Ga0081539, IMG submission 71023) | Tabebuia heterophylla rhizosphere microbial communities from the University of Puerto Rico - S4T2R2 | ecosystem: Host-associated > Plants > Roots > Rhizosphere ...
GAGATGTGACGGGGGCCCCTATTTCAGCCAGCAGGCGGACGGTCGTCTCAAGCGTCTCGGCTACCGAACTGGTTGAGGCGAGCTGCTCAACGTCGGACAGTAGCGCGGCACGATCCGGGAATGTCTGGGGGCAAGATTCTAAGCTTTCGCTGACGGTGCGAGTCACATCGAGCGTTTGTGGCTCCGCCTCTAGCTCCGCGGGGGACGCGAGTTTCATTTTCACTCCTTCTCAATTGATGGGGTAGCCTCCGCCTCACAGTTCGGAAGCCGGGGAATAATTCGATAGGGCGACTATCTGAGTAACAAACCCAGTGCCGTAGAAATGAGCGGCGTCGGGAGTAGTTGCCGACGTCAGCGAAAGTGTTGATAGAGTGGGGCTTAAAACAGATGATGGAACTTGAAGAGGGCTGAGAAGAGAAGAGGCGGACTGTAAAGCTAGATTTACAACCGTAAGCGCGGCTTTACACCACTGTAAAGCCACGCTTACACCTCGACTTGCGCTTTCGCGTCCGATAACGTCCCTAAGTCCCCGCCCTTAGAAAAATATTTCTTGCCTGCAACACTGTTTCTCTGACAAGATGCGCTTTATAACCCCCTAATCGATGCTGGAAGGTGGGAAGAGATGTGGAAGCTAAGAGCTGACATCCGGGCTCGCTGGCCCTTGATGATAGTACGAAGCCAGCGAGCGAGAGTGCCGCTCGTATTGTGTCCTGTGCCAGCTGGTTTTCCCAGCCCGGCTGACGACTACGTGGAGCGCACGATAGATCTGAACGAGTGGCTGATCGGCAATGAGGTGGCAACTTTCATCGTGCGCGCTGAAGGCGATTCGATGTCGGGCGAGATTCATTCGGGCGACCGATTGATCGTGGACCGCTCGCTCGAGGCACGCCACAGAGATGTCGTCGTCGCCTGTTTGGACGGGGAGATGATCGTCAAGCGGCTCCTGATCCAGAACGGCAGGTATTACTTACAGCCAGAGAATACTTCATACCCTTTGATCGAGATCACGGAAGAGCGAGAGCTGATCATCTGGGGTGTCGTGACGCATAGCATTCATCCTCTGAGGTAAGAGACACGAAGCATGTGAGGCACCGAGCACAGGGCAGGATGAGTAAAGGTAAACAACAACTATTCGGGCTGATTGATTGCGACCAATTTTACGTCTCCTGTGAGCGTGCCTTTCAGCCCTCGCTCGCGGGTAAGCCCGTCGTGGTGCTTTCGAATAACGACGGGAATGTGATCAGCCGGAGCCTCGAAAGCAAGGCCGTGGGTATCACCATGGGCATGCCTTTCTTCAAGGCGCGGGACCTGATCGAACGCCACGGCGTCATCCCATTCTCGTCCAACTACGATCTGTACGGCGACATGTCCCGCCGGGTGATGGACACGATTGAATCGCAAGTCCCGGCCCAGGAGCGGTATTCGATTGACGAGGCCTTCGTCGAGTTCGACGGCGTCCAGCCGGAAAATGACGCGCACCGAATCAAGCAGACCGTCAGACAGTGGACTGGCATCCCGGTCAGTATCGGCTGCGGCCCGACGAAGGTGCTGGCTAAGGTGGCAAACAAGATCGCCAAGCGGCAGCCGGAGACGGGCGGTGTCGTCGATCTGTCGGACGCTATGGTGCGCGAGCGCTACCTCAAAGAGTTCGATATATCGGACGTGTGGGGCATCGGCCCGCGCTCCAGCGCCTTTCTGAAATCGGAAGGCAGGCCAGACGAAGCGCAGCCCGACTTGTGGGAGGGGGCGGGGCTTGAGCCGCTCCTGAAGAAGCGACGTATAGAAACGGCATACGAGCTGATGCAGTGCTCGGACCAGTGGATCAGGAAGCACCTGACGATCCGAGGTCTTCGGCTCGTGTGGGAACTGCGCGGCATCTCATGCCTCCCGCTCGAAGTCTTCGAGAAGCCGAAGCAGGGCATCTGCTGCTCGCGCGCGTTCGGCCGCCCGGTCATGGCGCTCGAAGAAATCAATGAAGCCGTCTCGATGCACGCCGCGCGCGGTGGCGAGAAGCTCCGCCGGCAGAAGTTAGCCGCCTCGCACCTAACGGTCTTCATCTCCACGTCGCGCTTCCTCGCGAGGCCCGAAGAGATGTATTCGTCGTCGGCGAGCCTGCGTCTCGCGGAACCGACCTTCTTCACCGCCGACCTGGTGGCCGCGGCAAAACTGCTCTTGGAGCGGATTTACAAGCCGGGCTTCGAATACCGCAAGACGGGCATCTTTCTCTCCGACATTGTGCCGCAGCGCGAGAGGCAGCAGAGCTTCCTCGAACACGCGGATGCGGAGAAGAGGGAGCGGGTGATGAAGGCGGTGGACGAGATCAACCGCCGGCACGGGCGCCACACGCTGCGCCCGCTCTCGATGGGGCACGAGCTGAAGTGGCAGATGAAGCGGCAGATGCTCTCGCCCCGCTACACGACCAACTGGCGTGAGGTGCCGAAGGTGAGACTCGAAGCCCACCCCGCGTTGTGAGAAGTCGCGGACGGCTGATGCCAAAGGGTTTGAAGAAACTATTCAGAAGGGAATCGGAGATTTGAGATGTGCGGACGATTCACAGTAAGGAAGCCGAAAGAAGTCATCGCTAAACAGTTCGGCGTGGAGATTAATGAAGAACTTTCGCCGCGTTTCAACATAGCGCCGACGCAACAGGTCGCTGCTGTGAGGGCCGCACAAGGCGGCGGCGGCAAGGAATTCGTCAGCCTGAAGTGGGGACTGATCCCGTCTTGGGCTAAGGATGCGTCAATAGGGGCCAAGTTGAATAACGCGCGGAGCGAGACAGTCACCGAGAAGCCGTCCTTCCGCGAGGCGTTCAAGCGAAGGCGTGCGATCATCCCCGCCGACGGCATATACGAGTGGCAGCGCACCGGAGGTGCCAAGCGGCCTTACTTCTTCCAGATGCGTGACGGAAGTCTTTTCGGCTTCGCGGGTCTCTGGGACAGGTGGAGAGATGAAGATGGTGAAGTCGTCGAGACGTGTTCCATCCTCACGACGGAAGCCAACGATCTATTCAGGCCTGTGCACGAGCGTATGCCGGTCGTGCTCCACCCCGAGTCATACGACGAGTGGCTGGCTGATGACCCGAGAGGCATCGAAGTGCTGAAAGAGCTGCTCTGCCCTTACCCTTCGTCCGAGATGATCGCGTACCCGGTCAGCCCTAAGGTCAACAGCCCGCAGAACCAGGGCGAAGAACTGATCGAGCGGCTGACGACGAACTCGCTTTGAGCCGCATGTGCGTATCACCGCCGGTAAGGGTATCTTACGTATGACGACATTAATGACTGAACCACTTCCCCTAAACAGCGCCGCGCGCAACGCGCTTTGGATCTATGACGCCTTAGCGGAGCCACGCTTCAATGGCGCGCCGGCTATCGTCGAGCCGAAACGCTCATACGAGATGCCGGACTTCAACTCCTTGCCGGAGGGCGCGAGTATCGCGGTGGAGCTCTACGGCGGCGCGGTCACGCTCCGCCTCGACGGCGCTCAAAGGCGCGTGTACATACGCAAGTTTGAATACGTCTCTTTCTCTTCGGACGAAGAAGCGCGTCACAGATTCCTGACGCTGTGGCGGGAGGTAGAAGCGCTCGACTCCGCCGCCGAAGTGGAGCGCATCGCCGAAGAATGGCTGGAAAGGCGGAAGAGAAAGTAAACGGGCGCGTCCGGCTTTGGGACCGGACGCGCCCGTCATTCGGTAACGGTCACTGTCCTCACCCCAGCAACCGTCTGGGCATTTGGGTTCACCGCATGCCCTGATGACGGCAGATTTTAATCGTTCGCCTCATCCTTCGCAACCCTTTTCCGCTCTGATAATGACTCCTCTCTCTCCTTTATTTTACCGGATATTACCCCTCTTACTTATCAGCAACTATTGGTAATATTATCCACATTGGATATAATCAGGCTGTGAGAGAGGAGGCGCACACGGCCGTCAAAGCGGAGCGGGCCTTTCGGGCGCGCGGCGGGCTGCTGCGCACCTCCGAGGCGCTCAGGCTCGGCATCCATCCCCGCACGCTCTACGAACTGAGGGATACGAACCGCATCGTGCAGCTCGGTCGCGGTCTCTACCGGCTGGCGGACGCGCCCGAGACCGAGCACCTCGACCTCATCACGGTTGCTGCAAAAGTGCCTGACGGGGTCATCTGTCTCATCTCGGCCCTCGCCTTCCACAGTATCACCACGGAAGTGCCGCACGAAGTGTATCTCGCCGTCCGACATGGCAAGGAGCAGCCCCGGCTGGACTACCCACCGCTCAGGGTCTTCCGCTTTTCGGAGGAGACGATCTCCGCAGGTGTTGAGAAGCACAAACTGGAGGGCGTGACGGTTCGTCTCTTCAGTCCGGCAAAAACCATCGCCGACTGCTTCAAGTTCAGGCACAAGATTGGGGTGGACGTGGCGGTCGAAGCTCTAAAACTGTGCCTGGCTCAGGGGAAGGCGAAGCCGGCGCAGATTCTCTATTATGCGCGGCTGTGTCGGGTGGAGCGCGTGATCCGCCCGTACCTCGAGGCGCTCGTATGAAGCGGGCCAGGACGAACCTCGCGGCGTCGGTCCACCAGCGCCTGCTCAACCTGGCGCGCGCGTCGAACCGCCCGTTCAATGAGCTGCTGCAGTATTTCGCCATCGAGCGGTTTCTGTATCGCTTCAGTCTCTCGACGTACAAAGAACAGTTCGTCTTAAAGGGAGCGCAGATGTTGCGCGCGTGGGAGGCACCGCTCGCGCGACCGACAATGGACGTTGACATGCTCGCCGGCCAGACGGCCAACACAGTTGAGAACTTGGAACGGATAGTCCGCGAGTGCTGCGAGGTCGAGGTCGATGACGGCGTGCTGTTCGACACGGCGAGCGTGCGCGGCGAGGCCATCAGCAAGGAGGCAGAATATCAGGGCGTGCGCGTCAAGGTGCGCGGGACGCTCGGTAAGATTAGGCTGAACGTGCAGGTCGATTTCGGCTTCGGCGACGTCGTGGTGCCAGGGCCGGTGCCGACAGAGCTGCCGCAGTTGCTCGATCTCGGCGCGCCGCGACTCCTCGGCTACACGCCGGAGAGCAGCATTGCGGAGAAGTTCCAGGCGATGGTCGCCTTGGACATCGCCAACACGCGGATCAAGGACTTCTACGACGTCTGGTCACTGAGCCGCGTGCGCGAGTTCGACGGCCGTGTGCTCGCCGCGGCCATCCTTGCGACTTTCAAGAGGCGCACGACTTCGCTGCCCGAAGGTGCGCCGCCGGCGTTGAGTGACGCCTTCAGCGAAGACCCGGCGAAGCAACGGCTATGGCAAGCGTTCCTGCGCAAAGGCAGGTTGGACGCGGGAGGGAGGGGACTGCCTGCAGTGGTCGATGAGATACGAGACTTCCTGCTGCCGCCCGTAGTTGCGTTGAACGCGGGTCGAGAGTTTCGCGGAGTGTGGCGAGACGGCAGATGGCGGGAGGTAGATTAAAGAGGGTCTCTCTTAGGACTACTAAACACTAGCGATCATAGATGCCGTTTCTGATGAGCGTTTTAGAATACATCGAAGAAACCAACCCGACAGAAGTCCGCGAGCTTCTGATGGCAGCGCATCTTTTCTTGCAGGAGACATTGCCGCCCTTCGCCACCTGCGCCATCAAGTGGTGGATTCCCTTTTACAGCCTGCGCCGAAACTTCTGTTATCTGAACCGCCACCGGGATCACATCACGCTCGGCTTCCCGCACGGCCACAGACTCGCCCCGCAGCCCGACGTTCTGCTCGGCGAGAGCGAAAACCTAAAGCAGGTTCGTTATCTCAAGATACGTTCCGTCGAGGACTTATATTCCGAAGCGACGCTCCGGATTCTGCACGAAGCAATTCTCCTTGATGAGATGATGGCTAAAGCTAAGCCCACATTCAGAAGGAAAACCGGGCGCTCCTTTTAATTATCCCATTGGAGCGACGCCGCTCCCTGCGGTTCATGTGTTTAGGGAATAAAGTTCTAAACCGACAGGGGCATGAGTAATGGTACTCATGCCCCTGTCGGTTTAGCTAATGTTATACTACCTGCGCGCCCATTTCGTAATGCTTGGAATACTATTTGTAGGTTGCTTTACCTTCAAAGGGAGCCTCATGAATGCCGTCGCTAAAAAAGAATACTATCGCTCAAACATTCAAGTTCAACTGTGATCGCTTTTTACGCTTTAGTCTCGCGTCGAAAGAGGAACGTGAAAGGTTGGGGCTTACTGGTGATATTGTGGATTATAGACCCGGTATCGCCTTAGTCATGCGTGCCGGTGCACTTTGGGAGATCGAAAAATACCAAGACCTTATCGCGGTATCACCGCCTGACAGCATCGCCTTTCTTCGGGAAGACAAGGAAGACGAAAAGCTGGGCAAGCGCCGGTTTGTAAAGATCGAAGACTTATTTGACCGGCTACGCCAAACAGTGCCGCCGAACGCTATCATTGAGGGCGAATTTATCGCTCCGGCATCAATAAGTCGCGGACTTAAAGAGGCACACGAAAAGTACGGCTTAGAGCCAGCAGCAGCCCGCCCCGATATCCTCTGGATACGCAAATACCCTACAGGCGCGCCACTAATCGGCGGACGTAAGGATTCACTCGAATATGAGATACACGTGATCGACGTAAAAATGGCTGCCGAACCGAGCCTGCGCCATTTTATAGAAGTAACTTACTATGCTCTCGCCTTGCATGAAGCCCTAAAGAAGCAAGGCTTATCGCATCGCCATGCTGTTAGCTCACGTGGGCTGGTGTGGCCTGGGAGCCATGACGTGCATGAGTTTCGCAATTTGCACCGGAAGCATGTCGCGGAGGGTACGCCTGATCCTGTCACGGCAACACTTCTGGAAACCTTGATTTCCGTACCTTACGAGGTTTATCAGGTTCATGTTAAGCAATTTTTTGAAGACCGATTGCTGCGGGTACTCGATCAAGTGCCGGAAGACGCCGCGTGGCATGTGGGACCGAAATCTCAACTCTGCGACTTCGTCGCCTACTGTCAAAAACAAGCAGAGGAGACGGATCATCTTTCACGTATCGCATGGCTGACACACGGGCAAGCGAAACTGCTGAGGGAAAACGGTATCACGACAACGCGAGAGTTAGCACAGGCTATTGAACGTAATGCGCCGGGGTGGCGCTTGGCATTAAACACTAGCCATCAATTAAGGGCCGAGTCGGCGGTTCTATATGCGCGTGCCAAAGCTTTGCAAATATCTCGTCCGGTACTTGCCGAAGATCGCGTGAGTGCGTTGATGCCCGCGTGGTCTGATATGAACATTTACCTCACGGTACACTTTGATATGGGTACTGGTATTAGCTTCGCCTTCGGCGCGAAACGTGTTTACTTCCAACCCGGTAGATCAGTGGGCGACGCGCCGAAGGTAGATGATGCGACATTTGTTGTTGATCGAGTTGATGAACTTAGCACCGATTCTGAGAAGAAGCGTTTTCTGGAGTTCATCGAGGTGGTCTCCCGCTGGCTCGACGAAGCATCTCTACATAACGCCACGGCTTCTAAGCCAGACAAGGTTTCCGCGCACATCTTCTTTTGGGATGAGCTGGAGATTAGACAACTGGGACGCATGTTGCGCCGCCACATAAGCGATCCGGCATTCGCCGAACATGTAGCTCTTCTACTTAGGTTCTTCCCACCCGATAATATGCTACCCGATCCAAGTATTTTCAAATCGCAGCCTATGACCGTTGTTAAGGAAGTTTTCAGAACGCTGATCGGGCTTCCCATCGCCATCGACTATACGTTGTTTGAAGTTGCCAATTCATTTTACCCGAGTTTGAAAGCGGATGGTACGCCCTATAAATATAGTGTGCCTTACGGTTTCGAATATCCGATGACCGACCAGATACCTTCGGAGCGGGCGTACGAATTATGGCAGGATCGAGTATTGCTAAAACGCAACCGAACTCAGTATTACACTCGCGGCGAAATATATAAGGGTATAGAGGATGCAGTTTTAAAGCGGTTAGATGCATTGAATAATGTCGTTCAGAAGTTGCGTGAACACCATGAGGACCGATTGACCTTAGTGAAGGCGCCTTTCACCGCTGCAGAACCAGTGCAGACCAAAATACCGGAGAAAGCCCGCCAACTTGTTGCTTTTACCCAACTCAACGCTGTCGTTGATGAAATTAAGAACCGGCATGATAGATCGCTTCCTATAGAAGAACGAGAAGCGCGTTTTATCTCGGTGCGCGGAATCACGCCCGTAGCTGGTGACCGTTATGCTGAGGCCATCACTGAAATTCGTACTCATCAGCCGCGGTATGCGACCCGCCGACTACTGCCCATGACCTTCTCGCCCGATTCGCGGGATTGCCGTTTTAAGGAAGGCGATTTTTTGCTTGCCTTATCAAACGAAACTCCGGCATTGGATTTAGATGTAACTTGGTATCACCACCTCGATATTAGCTTTGAGGACGCACAGGAGCACCTAGCTAACAGTGGGCTAGGAGAACGAACTGAGCAATGGCTACTAAGAGCTAAAACGTCCGCGTTGTTGCAAGTGGAACTGGTCAAATTCGAGTCGTTTGCAACGCCGCCATTTATGGTCTTGACTCCAGCTGATGCGGCTGTTTTCGATTTCGCACAGCACATGGGACTTATCGATGTCGCTCGCCCGATGGTGCTTGATCCGATTTTTAAGGACTTCAAAAGTGACAGAATCAAACAGGCGCTTGTTCTTATCGGCGGCGACGTGCCCAAAATGAAGAAGCGGAGAAAGAGCTAAGATGGTCGCTCGTGGTAAGAAACCGGCACGACGGATTGAACCGGCACATACCCTTCTATACGAACCGGATAAACTTCCAGCGGTGGCATCGGTTCTGGATACCGATGCTCTGCTGGACACAATCGCGCCTGCAAAGGAATATCCGTTTAATGAGCGCCAACGGGCTGCGTTCAGTGCCGCTTTTACTAAACGCCTTTCGCTAGTATGGGGGCCGCCAGGGACGGGTAAAACCACAGTATTGGCAGGCATTGTGCTTGGCTATCTTGTGCGTGCCAGTGTCACTGGTGATCCTATCCGCATCGGCGTTGGTGCATCGAACTATAATGCGCTTGATAAAGTTCTCGTCGAGGCGGTAAAGCTCTATGAGCGGTATGTTTCGAGTACGGCAGGACTAAACATCCCGGCGACATTCATACGGGTAAGAAGTAGTCATGCACAGCCGCTAGGGGATAACAGAATTGCCGACTTACCGCGAGATGCGACGGAGGCTTCTGATCTCGCGCAGAGCCTTGAATCGCCGGCGAGGTCATTAGTTGTTGGCGGCACATGGATGCAGCTCGGCAAATTGTGCCAAACGCACACTGAGGGAAAACAGCCGGTTGCAGAATGGTTCGATCTATTGATTATCGACGAAGCGTCGCAAATGGATACGGGCGCAGCGGCGGCTTATTTTCTGCTACTGGCAAAGGATGGACATGTTGTGCTGGCAGGCGATCATAAGCAACTCGGGCCGATTTACGGGTTCGATATGCAAGAAACAAAAGACGGTCTTCTGGACTGTATTTTTAGCTACATGCAAGAGACACATGAGTTGCAGCCCATCACTCTTATCGAAAATTATCGTAATAATGAGGAGATTGCTTCTTACCCGAGAACACGATTTTATCCTGAGGGCTTACTTGCCAAAAATCCAGCACGGCGATTGGATTTAACGCTTCCGGTCTTTACAGGTACTCCGTCGGGTTGGTCTCCAGACTTGCCGTGGACGGAAGAATATCTGCGGATACTCGATCCGAACAGTCCCATTGTCGTTATCACTTATGGTGCCGGGAGCTATACGTTATCTAATAGTTTTGAAGCGCAAACAGTGGCAGCGGTGGCAGCACTATATCGACGCTTGCGAGCGGAGCAACATTCCCCTTTAGATGAAAATGATTTTTGGGATGAACGGTTGGGCATCATGACGCCACACCGGGCGCAGATGGCGGGGATTCGTAACAATATGCTCGAACGGGCAGGCTTTTCTATGAAGCCTCCGCCCGTAGTAGACACTGTTGATCGTTTTCAAGGTCTAGAACGGGATCTGATTATTGCTAGCTATACGGTTGCTGATCCTGATTTTGTTGGTAGTGAGGATGAGTTTATCTTGAGTCCCCGCCGCTTTAACGTCACGCTGACGCGGGCGCGCAGCAAGTTCATCATGATGATAAGCGACGCTGTTACCCAGTATCTTCCGGCTGATAAGGATATCGCCGAAGATGCGGCTCACATTCAATTATTCGTTGAAGAATACTGTTCCAATATCAGGGAAGTAACACTACCATATATAGATGACGACGGGGTTCTTAAGCACGTTCCCTGTTCTCTTCGGACGTCTCCGTCCTAAATCCGAAAAACTTACAGGGAGGTAAGTCAATAGAGACGGCTTCAGCAATTTTTAAATCTATTTCGAGTTGGTAGCACCATGAATGGATACGGAGACTAGCCCTGTGGGGCACTAATTTAATCCCCTTGCCAAGCCCGATCAGCCTCAACCATCACCCATAGAAACTATGCAAAGATGGACTTTAGTGTAGACCTGAACTCTCTTATTGTCTTAGTACTTAAATCAACACCGATGGCAGAGTGGCCCAAGCTTGCAGCCACTTTCAGCGTCGTGCCTGTTCCCATAAAGGGGTCAAGCGCAACGCCTGGCATAAATCCTTTGCGACACTTACAGCGCGACCAACCAACCGATTCCCAAAGTGGAAATGTGAATTCTCGAAAGTAACCGCCGAGTATCTCTTTGGCTTCCCTCGCTAGCCTCTGGACTTGAGCCGAACTTTTTCCTGAGCCATTCTGGAAGTGAAGGGCTTTACCAGCGTCCCCGATACCAGTCGCGCGTATGGCCGCAAAGTGTGCATGCGTTAGTCCCCACTCCCGGGCGATCTCCATCGCACGCCGCGCCTGAGGCCGATTGGGATTTAGCTTATTCGTCCGCTTTACTTTCCGCCGCCGGGGGGCGCCGCACGCAACGCATACCTCCTTAGGGCACGCGAGAGTTAAGATCCGTTCGGCGAGCTCGTCGGGGAACGGTGCCAAGTGGTTGCTATGATTCCTAATCGGATTCACCACCCACACGTCACCCGGATTGGCACCGTTACCGAACTTCTCAGAAAAGCCAAAAAGGTCATAATAATAGCGGCGGCCCACCGTCAAATGAATGATGTACTCATGCCTAGGTGCCAAACGATTTTTCGCAGGTTCGGGCATCCCGATATCTTTAGCCCATATAATCTTGTTACGTATGATCCAACCGTCGTCGCGCGCGGCGATCACTAACCGGCCCGGAATATCGACGAGACTGCGGTTCGAGAATGTGTCACCTACGTTGAGAAATATTGAGCCCGTAGGTCTTAGAACTCGTCGCCACTCTCTCAGGGCGGAAATTATCGCATTCACGTACTGGGCCGGAGTACGCTCGCGCCCGATCTGACCAGGTATTTTATAATCTCGCTTGCGCCAGTAAGGTGGTGACGTGATGATTGTGTCGACGGAACTCGGCTCTAAACTGAGTTGGCGGGCGTCCCCGCAGAATGCGGAGATGAATTGAAGATCAGTCACCTCTGCGGCCTCTATCCGGGAAACTCGTTTTACTCGGCTGATCTTCTTAGTACTGCTTTTTAACGGATGCCTCAACCCGTTTCGACCTCCAGATTTTTATAGGCGGTAGCGCTCAACAGGCTTCCGTATCAACCGTAATAATTTAACTTGCGCACCGACTATACAAAAATAGTATGTCTCTCGTCGAGAGCCGAGCGGACCTCACGGTATGCTTATGATTTAAGATAAAAGATGAGGGTCTCGCAACCTTATCCCACGCGGTGTTCTTTCCACTCGCATATCTTGTCGGAAGGCTGACTGTAAAGGGTTAAGAACTTTCAGTCTCAAGCTCTATCGCGTCCCTGAGAGGGTTCACAGCTTTATTGTCTCCTCTGCCCTTCTACTCAGCTCCAGTTCACAACTTTATTTTTCTTGGACAGTTCAGGTGATTTCTGTACCAGTGCGGCGGGACTCGATGGGAGAACCAGCACCGCCAACGCTTTCGCTCTTCCAGCGCTTGATGCGCCCGCCCGGAATGACGACCCATTTCTTTCGTGCCATAGACCTTTCCTGTGATTGTCATTCACAGGAAAGGCGGCTCTCGATGACGGTTCCTCATTGGCTATTTAGGTGAACGTGACTCGCGTGCCGGCTTTACCCGGCGCACTCTCTTCGGCTGAAATCTGAACCTCGACCGAGTGGCCGAGGCGATTGATGACACTGAAGAGCCGCTCGGCCGAGAAGCCCGATAGGCGCCCGCGCAGCAGGTGCGACACCTTCGGCTGGTCAAGCCCGATGACTTCGGCGGCGCGCGCCTGCGTCCAGCCTTTACGCCCGATCAGCACGGCGATCCCGGCGGCCAACTGCGCCTTCAAAATCCGCTCTTCGGCGTCCGGAAGGCCGAGGTCGGCGAAGACGTTTCCGCTGCCCGTTTCGAGCTTCTCGACTTTGGCACGCTTCCGTTTGGTAATGCTTTTAACACCCATTTGCTGCCCTTTGGCCGACCCCTCTTGCTGCAAGCTTTGTGCGCCGAATATGCTTGATCTGGTATAAAGAGTCAAACAGGCGAAGTTCGAGTATGAGTATGCGGAAGAATGCTTCACGTAGGCGGCGGAAAAAAGACTGCTCGTTCAAGACGAGCGATTCTGCAAGTGCACATGCGAGCAGTTCGGTTGAAGAGAGAGCGGCTTCTGTTGTTCGCCGTCTGGTAGGCGAGATGGAGGCGAGCTTCGCAGCCGCGCAGGAGCGGGCACGCGCGGCAGGCGAGAGTGCTCCGGCGACGAGCGATGAAGAGATTGAGGTGCTGGTGGGTGACGCGATTCGCAGGAGTCGGCGCGGCGCGAGGAATTCCTCAGGGCGAAAGGGATCACGCCGTTGAGTGCGGAGACTGGGCGGCTCACTTAACCAGATAAGGGCTTCGCAGTAGGTCGTCAACACTGTGCAGATGCTGTCTGCACAATTGTGTCCGATAACGCCAACGGGTCAGGTAGTGGAAATATTTGGACTATGGATTCAGGAGGGAACCGGAGTGATCGCGCACAAAGGGCTGCTGCCCGGGTTATCCATGCACGCAGGGCGGAAGACGCCGCGCCAAAACACCCTGAGGGCTTCCGCTATCGTCCAGAACTGATCACGTCGGCTGAAGAGGTATCACTCTTGGCGCGTGTGCGCGAGTTGCCCTTCCGTGAATTCGAGTTCCACGGCTACAAAGGCCTTCGCAGGGTAGTCTCTTTCGGCTGGCGCTACGACTTTACGGGTCGCGGGCTTCAGAGGGCGGACGACATCCCCGAATACCTCCTCCCGCTCCGTGCGGCGGCGGCCGCGTTCGCCGACCTACGTCCGGATGAGTTTCAGCACGTGCTCGTTACGGAATACGGCTCGGGCGCAGGCATCGGGTGGCACCGCGATAAAGCGGTCTTTGGCGAGGTCGTCGGCATCTCGCTCCTCTCGCCGTGCGTGTTCCGCATGAGGCGTTCGATTAGTAAGAAGAAGTGGGAGCGGGTGAATCTGGTTCTGGAGCCTCGCTCGGCCTACCACCTGAGCGGCCCGGCACGATACGAGTGGGAGCACAGCATCCCGCAGACGGCCGCGCTCCGCTACTCGATCACCTTCCGCAACGTGCGTGAAGGCTGAGCGCTATGGGGGATAGGGATTGTAGCGATGGAAGAATTCATAGATAGAGTGGCCTTAGTCACAGGTGCGAATCGAGGGATTGGTTTGGAAGTCACACGACAGCTCGCGCTGCAAGGCTTCACGACGATTCTCGGCGCGCGCGATGTGCAGAAAGGTGATGAGGCGGCGAGTTCTTTGCAGCAGGGCGGGCTGAAGGTCATCCCTGTTCAGTTAGACGTGACCGATCAGCAGACGATTGATGCTGCGAAGCGTTTAGTCGAAGAGCGGTTCGGCAAGCTCGATGTGCTGGTTAACAACGCCGCCATCCTCTATGACGAGTGGCAGCGCGCGGAGAATGCGAACCTCGATACGGTGCGGGAAGCATTTGAGACCAACACGCTCGGAGCTTGGCGCATGTGCCAGGCCTTCATCCCGCTTCTTCGCAAGAGTAAACACGCGCGCATCGTGAACGTGTCGAGCGAGAGCGGTTCGCTTGCTGTCATGGGTGGAGGCACGCCCGCCTACAGCGTCTCGAAGGTGGCGCTGAACGCGCTCACCAGAATGCTTGCCGACGAACTCCGTTCAGCGCGCATTCTTGTCAACTCAGTTTGTCCGGGCTGGGTGGCCACAGAGATGGGCGGACCCAACGCTCCTCGAACTGTCGAAGAAGGGGCGGCGAGTGTCATGTGGGCGGCGACGCTGCCAGACGACGGGCCGACAGGCGGGTTCTTCCGCGACGGCGAGCCGCTCGCGTGGTGAGGTTATTGGTGTCCGCTTCTAGGAAAGAAGATTCACACCTCTTCGCAACTTTTAATCTCACCATCGACTGTGAGCAAAAGTACGTCATCTCCGTGACCGTAGTTGAGCGTCTTCTTGTGCTCTTCGGCCTCTTCCTTTGAGGCGAAGGGGCCGTCAAAGGAAGATAATGTGGCACCGCCGAGCGCCCCGTTAGTCAATATCAGGTAGTAATTCATCTGGCCCTCCATGCGAAGAATGCTGATAGCGCGCCTGCTTTTCGGTATCTGAGCGAACAGCGTCCGGCTTGATTCCACGGACGATCCCTTCTGGCGTTAGCCTCATCTGTTGACGCTTGTGTGGTCAAGGGTGCAAGGCCAATTGATTTTATTGGTTTGGATGAGGGTGCAGGCTTTGCGCTGGTGGGTTTCTTAAAGGCTCTGTTCTGGATTAGCTGGTCAGAAGAGAGGCGTCAATCGTTATCGGACGCGGTATTCCGAAACAAAACCCCGCAGATCGGCGACATCACGCTTGACATCACAATCAATATACGATTGTTGACATACTTGATGTCTATCTATATACTTCAACTCGTCGGAAGCTTTACGCCAATTTTTACTAAGGAGACAATCATGCCTAAACGCGTAGTTTTCAGTTTCGATGATCGAAGCTTAGAAAGCTTAAAGAAGATGACTGAGGAAGGAAATTATCCT
>Ga0081539_10004594_pt1 | contig 15073 bp, 17 predicted proteins | sample TabmetS4T2R2_FD_71023 | JGI IMG/M metagenome (GOLD analysis project Ga0081539, IMG submission 71023) | Tabebuia heterophylla rhizosphere microbial communities from the University of Puerto Rico - S4T2R2 | ecosystem: Host-associated > Plants > Roots > Rhizosphere ...
GACTGGCTGCCTCCCGGGCCGCGGAGGACAGGGGTCGACCGGCCGCCAACCAGAACTGCTCGCGGACGATGTCGAATCCGCTCACCAGCTCGGTGACGCCGTGCTCGACCTGGAGGCGGGTGTTGACCTCGAGGAAATGGAACGCACCATCGGGTCCACGGAGAAACTCGACCGTCGCCGCGTTCTGCAGACCTGCCGCGACCCCAAGCCTCACGGCGAGCTCGTGGAGTCTGGTTCGCTCCTCGCGTGCCAGGCCCGGCGCGGGTGCTTCCTCGACGAGCTTCTGGTGGCGACGCTGGATCGAGCAGTCCCGCTCGCCCAGGGCGACGACGTTGCCCGACGCGTCACCGAGGAGCTGGACTTCGATGTGGCGCGCGGGCCGGATCTCGCGCTCGAGATAGACCGAGCCGTCGCCAAACGCCGCCTCCGCCTCCCGGGCGCCGGCGACCAGCGCCTCGGGTAAGTGGCGCTCGTCGTCGACGCGTCGCATGCCCCGGCCACCACCGCCCGCCGACGCCTTGACGAGGAGGGGAAAGCCGACATCCGCCGCCGCTGCGACGAGCTCGTGGACACGGTCGGCGCGGTCGACCGCGGCTGGCTCGAGCGTCCCAGGAACGATGGGCACGCCCGCGTCGCGCGCCAGGCGCCGCGCGTTGAGCTTGTCACCGAGGCGCTCGATGGCGGCGGGCGGCGGACCGACGAAGACGAGACCCGCGTCAAGGACCGCGCGGGCGAAGGAGGCGCGCTCCGCGAGGAACCCATAGCCGGGATGGATCGCCTCGGCGCCCGAGGCCAGGGCGGCCTCGACGATCGCGTCGGCCCGGAGGTAACTCTCGGCCGGGGAGGAACCGCCGATTCGGATCGCTTCATCGGCGAGCCGGACGTGGGCAGCTCCGGCGTCCACATCGCTGTACACGGCGACGGCTTCCATGCCGAGCTCTCGACAGGCCCGGATGATCCGCACAGCGATCTCGCCGCGGTTGGCGATCAGGACACGGGCGAAGGGCAGCTCGCCTGCCCCGTCGTCTTTGCGCAAAGACGGTCGACCGGCCCGCTTTTCAGAGCGGGATGTTGCCATGCTTCTTTCGAGGATTCGTATCGCGCTTGTCCGCGAGCATCTCGAGGGCGCGGATGATTCGCGGTCTCGTCTCGGCTGGTCGAATGACGTCGTCGACGTATCCGCGGGCGGCGGCGACATACGGGTTGGCGAAACCATCGCGATATTGCTCGACCAGCCGGGCTCGCTCGACGTCGCCGTCGGAGGCGTCCTCGATCTCGTCGCGGAAAATGATGTTCACGGCGCCCTCGGCGCCCATGACCGCGATCTCGGCCGTCGGCCAGGCAAAGTTCATGTCGCCACGGATGTGCTTGCTGCTCATGACGTCGTATGCACCGCCATAGGCCTTGCGCGTGATGACCGTCACCTTCGGCACGGTCGCCTCGGCGTAGGCGAAGAGCAACTTCGCACCGTGTTTGATGATTCCACCGTGTTCCTGACCGACGCCGGGCAGGAAGCCCGGCACGTCAACGAGGGTCACGAGTGGAACGTTGAAGCAGTCGCAGGTCCTGACGAAGCGCGCCGCCTTTATCGATGCATCGATGTCGAGCGCTCCAGCGAGGACGGACGGCTGCTGGGCGACGACGCCAACCGATCGTCCGCCGAACCGGGCAAATCCGATAAGGATGTTCTGCGCCCAGTCAGGCTGGATCTCGAGGAACTCACCTGCGTCGACGATTCGCGCGATGACGTCGCGCATGTCGTAGGGCCGCTGCGGATCGTCGGGCACGATTGCGTCGAGCTCGGCGTCCATGCGGTCGATGGGATCGTCAGTCGCGACCACCGGCGCCTCGGCGAGATTGTTTTGCGGTAGATGCGCGAGGATCCGTCGCACCGCATCGAGAGCCGTCGCTTCATCACGTGCCGCGAGATGCGCGACGCCGCTCTTCGTCGTGTGGACCGTCGCCCCGCCCAGCGACTCTGAATCGATCTCTTCGCGGGTGACGGCCCGGATGACGTTGGGGCCCGTCACGAACATGTAGCTCGTGCCTTCGACCATGACCGTGAAGTCGGTGATCGCCGGCGAGTACACGGCGCCGCCTGCGCACGGTCCGAGGATCACGGACAGCTGCGGCACCACGCCCGATGCGAGAACGTTACGGAGGAAGATGTCGGCATAGCCGCCGAGCGAGACGACGCCCTCCTGGATTCGCGCGCCGCCGGAATCGTTGAGGCCAATGATCGGTGCGCCGACCTTCATCGCCAGATCCATGATCTTGCAGATCTTCTCGGCGTACGCCTCGGACAGGGATCCACCGAAGACGGTGAAGTCCTGGCTGAAGACGAAGACGAGACGGCCGTCGATCGTGCCATGACCGGTGACGACGCCGTCGCCGAGGATCCGCTGCTCCCCAAGGCCAAAGTCGTTTGCCCGATGCGTGACGAATGCATCGAGTTCGACGAACGAGCCCGGATCGAGCAGGAGATCCAGTCGCTCGCGCGCGGTCAGCTTGCCGGATGCGTGCTGTCGCTCGATCCGTGCGGCGCCCCCACCGAGGAGAGCCTGCTCGCGCATCTCCTCGAGTCGCTGGATCCGCTCCTCGTTTGTCGGCACGCTCTTGCCTCCGCGTTTGTCTTTGCGCAAAGACGTGCGACCGATGATAGGAGGTCGCGGCGAGCCGTCCGGCCTGCATGCGACATCCATGCGACATATCCACAGAATCGGTGAACAACTCCCAAATGCTGTGGATAACCCCGGTGCTCGTCACCAACGGCCAGGGAGTAGGATGACCTCACCGTCCAGCCCGTCCACCAATGTGCAAGTGATGTGAGGTGACGCCCCGGTGACGAATGTGATTGCGATCGCCAACCAGAAGGGCGGCGTCGGCAAGACCACCACGGCGATCAATCTCGCAGGCGCGCTCACGGAGGAGGGGTATCGCGTCCTGTGCATCGACATGGATCCACAGGCGAATCTGACCGCCGGTCTGGGCATCAACCTCAACACGATCGAGTTGTCGATGGCCGACGTCCTCGCCGACGGTCGCGCCACAATTCGCGACATCGTCCGGCCAACTGAAGTCGCCGGCATCGACGTCGCGCCGGCCCACATCGATCTTGCATCGACCGAAGGTGAGCTCTTCACTGCCCTCGGCCGCGAGCAGATTCTTCGCGATTCGCTGGAGGGCCAGCTCGATGGCTACGACTTCGCGCTCATCGACTGCCCGCCGAATCTAGGCCTCTTGACCGTCAACGGGCTCGTGGCTGCGAACGGCGTCATCATCCCGGTGCAGACGCAGTACTACGCGATGAAGGGCCTGACGAACCTCGTCAAGGTCATAAACATGATCCGCATGAAGCTCAACCGCGATTTACGGATCCTCGGCCTCCTGCCGACTTTCTATGACGGACGGACGAACCTTGCGCGCGACATGCTGGATGAGCTTCGGGTCGTGGGCGATCATCATGTCTTCGCCAGCATCGTCAGGAATACCGTCAAGCTCGGTGAGGCGCCGCTCGTTGGCAGACCGATCACGACTTACGCAGGTGCCTCAGAAGCTGCTCGCACCTATCGCGAGCTGGCGCGGGAGGTGATCGACCTTGGCCAGGCCTGATTTCCGAGCCGCCGCCGCCCGTCGTCTTTCCGAGGAGCGCGAGCTCCCGCCCGCGATCGTAAGTCTCCTCTCGTCCGACCGTGTCGGGCGCAGTGTCGGTGTTCGCGTCATCCCCGTCGAGAACATCTCGCCCAATCCGGAACAGCCACGGCTCGAGTTCGATGAGGACAGCCTTGCCGAACTGTCGGCCTCGATCCAGGAGCATGGCGTCCTCCAGCCGATCCTCGTCCGGCCGCTTGGCAACAACGAATACCAGCTCATTGCCGGCGAGCGTCGCTGGCGCGCATCGAAGGCCGCAGGACGGACGACGATCCCTGCGCTCGTCGAAGAGATCGATGACGACACCGCCTTGGAGATTTCGATCATCGAGAACCTCCAGCGCGAGGACCTCTCACCTCTCGATGAAGCGTCCATGTACGACCGCATGATCCACGAGCATGGATACAGCGTTCGTCGGCTGGCGCAGAAACTCGGCAAGGACAAGGGCTATCTCGAAAACAGGCTTCGGCTGGCCGACGCGCCTGACGAGGTGCGACAGCTGGTGTCTGTGCGCAAAGACACCCTGTCCCACGCCTACGAACTACTCAAGGTCGACGATCCCAAGAAGCGCCGTCGGCTCGCCGAGCAGGTCGCTCGCGGCGAGCTGTCCCTCGTCAAGCTACGGGAGAAGATCGAGGGTCGACGCCGCCCGCCGGCCATGGACGTCATCGACGATGGTGGCCCGGTTGACGAGGACGAGATCGCGCCTCAGGCGCCGCCGGACGCTGATGAGGGCAGCGGTTGGCACGCGCCGGTCGCCACCGGTCCGATCGGCGACGAGTCACTCGTCGCGGCCAAGCAGCAGTTGGCCGAGGCGGTAGAAGAGCTCGTCAGCGTCCTCCAGGCGCCCGACGTCGTTCGCTCGATCGGCGAGGTCGACAGGAGCAACCTCGCGAAGTACCTCATGATCGCGAAGCTCAAGCTCGAGAACGCGATCGCCGTCATCCGGAGCGCCGACTCGGCCTAGCGTCCGGCGAATCGTCCTGAGAATCCGGAAGCCGGCGCCACGGACGCCGGCTTCGGACTGTTGAGGGCGCGAGGATCAGCGATTGCGGCCGGGCGCCTTCGCCGACTTGCCGTGAGCGGAATGGTCCTTGCTCTTGCCGTTGGCCTTCGGGACCTTCGTCGAATTGGTAGTGGCTTCTGGAGTGATGCCGCAGTCCTCGGGCGTGAGCGTCGTCGGGTCGACCGGCTCGGCAGGAGGGGCATCCGGATCCTCATGGCCATGGTTCATTCGGGCGACGCACGAGAGGAATTCGCCGTGGTTCCTGAAGCCGTCAGGCGTGTCCATCGCGGCGGCGTCGGAGACGAGCGTGCCGTGGGCGTCGGATGATTCGTCCTCGGGCGCGTCGGTCTCGGGCGCCTCCTGCTCGTCACCGGTCTCGGCGTCTTCGTCGCCGTTGGCGTTCGGCGCCTCTTCGGCGCGGGCCGGTACGGTCTTGCCGGCAGCCGCTGCCGCAGTCGCGAGGCCGTCGCTTGCGGCCTCCGGTGGGCCGCCCCAGGCAAACGCCGCGCCCGCGGAGAGAGCGAGAGCGACGAGGGCGACGAACAGTCCCCGGAATCGTGTGGTCAGCTGGATCACGACGAGCTGGCCTCCTCTTGAGGATGTGGGTGCAACGTAGGAAACGATGCCTCACGGGCGACTGTTAGGGGTACTGTCGTGTCGAAGGCGGGGTACGAAGGGCCTGATCCGTTGCACCCGCGTTGCGGGCCGGCTTCCTCGCTGCGGCTAGGTAAGGCCATCCACGCCAGCGATCCAGCCGAGGGCCGCCACCCCGATCCCGACCGCCTCGAGCTCCCAGCCGCGCTCGCGGCGTTCGGCCCCCTCACTCAGGCTCATACCGCCGCCGGCCGCCACGAGGAGCCCGCCGGCTGCGACCGCGGCCAGCGCAATGGCACCCGGTCCGGCTCGCTGGCCAAGCGTGAGACTGCCCAACGCGACACCGAAGACGATCAGGAGGAGGACGGCGTGGAGGCGCCAGGCCACCCGGCGTCCGAGAGCCACCGCCACCGATCCAACGCCACTGGCGCGGTCGCGGTCGACGTCCGCGACCGCGTTCGCGATCGCGAGGGCCGTACCCGCGGCGAAGGCGGCCGGAACGAGGATGACGAACGTCCGCGGCAGTTCACCGGTGGCACCGATCCACGCGAAGACCGGCAGCAGCGGGACGCCGAGCGCAAACGGCAACCATGACCAGGCGGTGCCCTTGAGGCGGAGGTCGTAGAGGAGGCCGATGGCCAGGCCGAGAAGAGCGATGGCGACCGTCGGCAGTCCCGACGGGACGGCCAGGACCAGGCCGACCACGATCGCGCCGATGGCCACTACCGCGGCCTGACCGGCCGAGACGAGCCCGGCGGGGATTGGCTTGCCCGGCTTCGCCAGATCCCGGTCGGCATCGGCAATGTCGTTGACACTGCCGATGGCCGCCTGGAGGGCGAACATCGCCAGCCCCAGCCTCACTGAGCCCGTCAGCTCACCCGCCGCGAGCTGGGCAATGGCGGCGGTCGCACCGCCGTCCAGCAAGGAAGGAAAGGGATGAATGAGCCGGATGAAGCCGTATAGACGGGCGGAGCGACTGCTTCGCTGGCCTCGCGCGCGCGGCGCGCGATCAGACGTAGACGAGCTCGTCGAAATTGAGGACGAGGTAGTCGATGAGCCGTTCTCGTCCGTCCGCCACCTGCGACCGGATACCGGCGACAAGCGCGAACAGCGTGATCGCGGGAACCATGAGTCGGCCCGTCCCGTCGCGACCGATCGCCGCCGGAGGCCCGCCGCCGGAGGCGAACACCCGCTCGAACTCGGGCTCGCTCAGCTTTGCGGCAGCTCGGAAGTCGGCGACGACCTTGAGGACTCCACGCCGGATCGCGACGTCACGCATGAGCTCCGCCGCCCAGGCATCGATCTTCTCGTCCGTCTGGTCGCGCAGCCGGCTCCGGTATTCCCTGGGATCGGCCGATAGTCCAGCTGTTGCCACGGCTCCTCCATCGTCGATACGAACGCGGGAAGTATGGCAGGGCCGCTCAGGAGTCGGGCCGCGGTCCGTTCCAGTCGTTGAAGAGCTCCGTGAGCCACGCACCGAACCTGCCCGGTCGGGGCGAATCCGGGTAATCGGCGACGAGCCCATGGAGCTCGGACCAGGTCGCCTCAGTGAGTGCGCTTACCACCTCGCGGGTCGGTCGGCCCTCGGGCTCGATCGGTACGCCGATTCGGATCCTCACCCGCCCGCCGAACCGCAACCAGCTCGTTCCGTTGATCGCCACCGGAACGATCGGGACGCGGGCGCGGAGAGCGAAGTACGCCGCTCCCTCGCTGAGTGGCTGCAATTCGGATTCGCGCGCGTGGATCTGGCCCTCGCCAGCGATTGCGAGGACGCCGCCGGAGGCGAAGACAGCTTGGACGCGACGGGTCGCTCCGAGTAGATCGTTCTTGCCCGGCTTGTATGGCACCGCTGAGCCGGTCCAGCTCATGAGCCGATTACGTCCGCCGCTGGCCATATCTTCCTCGCGTGGCCCGAAGAAGTAGAGCCGCGGGCGCATCGGCAAGGTCGCCATGAGCATGAACGGATCGGTCCAGTTCAGGTGGTTGAAGCAGTAGACAGCCGGCCCCGTTGGCAGTCGCTCGCGACCTTCGACCTGGAAACGCAGGTAGCCTCGCACGAGCGCGCCGACGACGATCCGCGAGAACCAGTACCGAAGGGTCCGCCGCCATGGCGCAATCCGGGGGCCGGGCATCGGGTCAACTGTGGGTCGCCGCGCGGGCGCTTCGATGACCGGCTCGACGATGGCTCGATCGGTTAGTGGAGTTGTGGCCACGGCCGCCGCTCCCGCGCGCAGCCGGGCACGCCATTCACTTGCACTCGTGGGCCCCTCGGAAGGCATCCCGGCGGCGACCCCTCGACCGCCGACGGACCGAGGCTAGCACGCTGGCGTTCGCCCACGCTGCCGTCTTGCCGACACTTGTCGTGAGTTGCAGCGGACCAGACGGCCCTGTCACCAGGACAGAAAGAACGGAAGCCCGAGGCGGTCTCGGGCTTCCGCTTGCGATGCAGCCGGAAAGGTGTCGGCGGTTAGCTGGCCGTAGCGTCCTCGCCGCGCCGCGCGCCAACACTCAGGAGCGCGACGACGACCGCCTCGATCAGCGTCCACGCAATGAGCGCGACGATGGCCGCGACGTCCAGCACCGAGCCCTGGTCGGCGCGTACGCGATCGAGCTGGAACATGCCGCGGAACGGCTCCACGAAGATGTCCGTGAAGTTGATGATCGCGGCCACGATGTCGTTGCCCTGGTTCGCGACCAGCAGCAACAGGACGATCCGCAGGATCAGCAGGCCCTGCAGGATCCCGAACAGGAGCATGACCGTCCGCCGCACGACCTCACCGCCCGTGGGGCCGTGAGCGTACGTCGTCTCGGCCGTGCGATAACGATTCGAGACCGGCGGCGCCGGCTCGGCTTCCGTCTCCCTGACGGTTGTTCTCTCGTAGTCAGTCATTGCTTCCCTCCGTGCGATGTCCACGTCCCCCGGACGAAGCCATGGACCGATCGGAGGCTAGCAATCGCCGCTTGGCGCCCGACTACAGCGCCGATCGTGGGCCTTTCAAGCCCGCGACAGGCGAATCGAACGTCCGTGCAACGTTCACCCTTCGAGCGCGTCATCCGCCCGGTTAGCATGCAACCTGTGGGGATTCCGTCACCGTACCTGCTCCTGCTCGCCGCGGCGGCCGTCGTTGGTGGGCTGGGTGCGCTCGTGCGCGGTTTCGGCGGGTTTCGCGCCGCTGCCAGGATCGGCGATACGTCCGGTTCCCGGGTCAGCTCGATCGCCGTTGGCGAGGTCCGCCTCTCAGGGACCGTGGAAGCGGCGGAGGTGACGCTCATCTCGCCGCTTCAATCTGCGCCCTGCGTCTACTACCGGGCACACATTCGTCAAACCGATCGGAAGAGCGACTTCGAGGTGTTCTCCGAGGAGCGCGCTGTCGGCTTCCGCATCCGCGACGAAACAGGGTCGCTCCGCGTGTTCCCGAGAGAGGCCCGCTGGGATGTGCCGAACCGCTTCGACGCCTCGACCGGCATGCTCGGCGATCAGCCGCCGGGTCTCCAATATCGGCTTGGGCCCGCGATCGCCCCGGGTCCGCTCGAGCGCGAGGCCCAGATCGCCGCGCTACTCACCGTCCACCAGCCGAGCTCGAATGAGGGCCTCGGGGTCACCGGCTATGGCATGAGCATGGGCGAAGGGCATCGCCGGTACGTCGAAGCCCGACTCGAACCCGGTGAGATCGTCACCGTCATCGGCCAGGTCCTGCCGTTCGACCAGATCGAGGATCCGGCCTATGCCAGCATTGGCGGCGCGAGCAACGCCGCACTCGCCCTCGACGATCCCGAGATCGCCCTCGATCTCGCGGAGGCGCGGGCTGCCGGCGTCCTCGCCACAGATCCCGCAGCAGCATGGGGCAATGCAGCGATCCCGGGCTTCGGCATCGGCCGGCCGACCGAAGCGCCCACCCTCGATCCTCGGGCGACCCGGCCGGTTCTCGCGCCGGAATCCGAGGCCGCGAAGAACCGGGCGCTCTTCGAGATCCCGCCGGAGGAGCTCGTCCTGGCCTCGACGCCTGATATGCCGCTCCTGATCGCCTTCGGCACCCCGATGCAGGCAGCCAACCGCCAGGAGGGCCTGTTCCTGCTCGGGCTGCTCGGCGCGATCGTGGCGATTGCGGGCGCCATCGGTCTCGCGCTGCTCATCGGCCCAGGCGTCACGGTGACGGGCCTGTGAGCCCGCTCGAGGCGGCGGCCCTGTTCGCCGTCATGCTCGCGCTCGCGATCATCGCATTCATCGTCTACGCGACTTACAACGATGTCGTCGCACTGCGGCAGCGGATCGACAAGGCCTGGGCGAACATCGATGTCGCCCTCAAGCAGCGTTGGGACGAGCTCCCGAACCTCGTCGAGGCGGTCAGAGACGTCATGGCCTTCGAGCAGGAGGTCGTGACCGAGGTCGCCCGCCTGCGGTCGGCCTACTCCCCGTCCGCGCCCATCCCGGCCCAGGCCGCCACGTCCGAGGCGACAACGAGCGCCGTCCGCCAGCTCTTCGCGGTCGTCGAGCGGTACCCGCAGCTTCGATCGCAGACGAACGTCCTCGATCTCCAGGACGAGATCGAACGGTTGGAGGGTGTCATCGCGGACCGGCGCGAGCTCTACAACGACCAGGTTTACCGGTACAACACGCGGATCTCCCAGGTCCCGGCGCTGTACCTGGCGGGCGTGTTCGGCTGGCAGGCCCGGCCGTTCTTCGCGACGGAACCAGCCGAGACGGCGCGCCCCGACGCGACGCTCGCCGTCGGCTGAGGCGCAGAGCAGATCTTTGGTTTCCGCGATTCACCGCCGTGGGCGGTGCGGGCCGATGAAACGCTCCGAGATACCGTGCGTGGCGGTATTCAGTCGTTGCATCAGGTCGCCTGAGTTCGGGCGCTATGCCGTGGACGACAACGGCGCACGAACCTACCGCCGCGGGCGGTAAACGGCGGAATCTGGTCGGACTGGCCTGTCACTGGTCCGTCATGGATCGCGCCTAGACTTGGCGGTGCAAGGAAAGGATTCCGCCACATGTTCCTGTTCTCGAAGCCAAAGATGCCCACCGCGAGCGAGGCGCTGCCGGGTCGGGCCGAGCCCATCACCAATCTTCCGGCGCACCATGTCAGCGGTCGATCGTTGACGCCTCCATACCCGGACGGGATGCAGATCGCGATGTTCGCCTTCGGCTGCTTCTGGGGCGCCGAAAAGGACTACTGGGAGACGCCCGGCGTCTGGGTGACGGCAGTCGGCTACGCGGGTGGCTACACGCCGAACCCGACCTACCGCGAGGTCTGCACGGGCCAGACCGGCCACGCCGAGGCCGTGCGGGTGGTCTTCGACCCCGAGAAGGTCTCGTATGAGCAGCTCCTGCGGATCTTCTGGGAGCAGCACGACCCGACGCAGGGCATGCGCCAGGGCAACGACGTCGGCACGCAATATCGATCAGCGATCTACACCTATGACGACGCCCAGAAGGCGGCCGCGCTCGCATCCCGCGAGATGTACCAGCGCGAGCTGTCGAAGCAGGGCTTTGGCGAGATCACGACCGAGATCGCCGACGCTCCCGAGTTCTATTTCGCCGAGGACTACCACCAGCAATACCTGGCAAAGGTTCCGAACGGCTACTGCCCGAATCACGCGACGGGGGTGAGTCTGCCGGACGACTTCGCGGTGACACCGCTGCAGTACGTCGGTTGATTCCGCCTGCCGATCTGCGTGATCGGCCAGGTCTTAGCATTGCCCAATGAGCGACAAGCGAACGACGGCGCGGGCATTCCACGAAGCCCCCGGAGTCGAGGACTGGCGGGTCCTGTTTTCTGGCGCCCACGCCTTCTTCCGCGTCGGATCGTTCGGGGAGGCGGCACGGTTCGTCGCCGCGATCGCCGACGTTGCCGAGGCGGTGGGCCACTTTCCTGACGTCGACGTGCGACCCGAGGGAGTCACCGTCCGGACCGCTTCCGGAGAGTACGGTGCCTTGAGCCATCGTGACGTCGAGCTGGCACGCCGGATCTCCGCGGAGGCCAGGAAGTTGCGGATCGACTCGGACCCCTCCCAGGTGCAGGTCGTGGGTATTGCCGTGGCACAGGACGCCGGCAAGGACGTTGGCCCGTTCTGGGCCGCGGCTCTCGGGTACCGCAGCCTGGGACCGAACGAGGACGTCGTCGATCGTCACCGACGGAACCCGTACGTGTCGTTCCAACCCCTCCACCCTCCCAAGCCCGGGCGTGGCCGAACCCACATCGACGTGAGCGTGCCGGCCGATCAGGCCGAAGCGCGAGTCGCGGCGGCGCTCGATGCTGGCGGACGCCTCGCGGACGGGACGCATGCCCCGCGTTGGTGGACGCTGGCCTCACCGGAGAACCACGGCGTAGATATCGCCGCCTGGCCGGACTTCGAGGACGACGAGAAAGACTGAGCGGGCCAGCACCTCTCATCAATGCACTGGGGGGGCACCCTCCTCCTTCGAATGGACCCAGAAGACCAGCGGCATCACCAGCGTCGCTGGCCATCGCGTCGAGGCGCGGGGCGACGACCGCGCACAGCTGACGTTGACACTCGAGATGCGCGGCCTCCTCATGTCGGTCATCGGCCGGTTCGACAAGGACCTCACAAACCGCTACATGACCCGCGAAGCCGAGGGCATGAAGCGGGCGTCCGAAACCGCTTAGCCCGACTCGGTCAGGTCGCGGTCCTGCATCTCCCAGGTGTGGTCGAGCGCGTGGTACGCGGTGTGGCGCAACAGGTACGGAACGGTCCACCTGCCGAGCGGCTTGCCCTCCGCGTACCAGGCCCGCATTGCCTCGACGTATCGGTCGCGGTGGCTGGCCAAACTGTGTGGGGTCAGGAGGTCTTCGAGGTCGGACCTCGCGTTCACCCGCTTTGCGAACTCGCGGCCCTCGTTTGCCAGCACGTGGCGGATGATCAGGTCGCGCGAGCGGCCGCCGCCCCGGACACCCGGTCTCAGCTCCGCTGAGACGCGCGCGGCCGTGTCGTCGAATTCGGCCCACGCGGCGCGCAGGAGCCGGGCCTGCCGCTCGAACGTCGCCTCATCAAACGGCACCCGATCGAGCGGTGATGGCGCGAACGAGATGCCCCAGTAGTCGGTCGAACCGACACCCTGATACCGCCCGATGATCTCAGGCTCGGTCTGGGGCGCGAGCTCCGCATCAAGTCCGACGCGTTTCGCGACCGGCAGATAGCGTGGCACGTAGCGGGCGATCTTCTGGACCGCCTCGCCTTCAGTCTTGCCGCCCCGCTCGAGGCCAGGCCAGTCCGCCGCGACTGCCACCCAGCGCTTGCCATGAATCGGCTCTTCGATGAGCACCCGAAGCGGGGACGTCATCGGGTCATGCTATCCAACGCGAGCGATGCCACCGTGGCCTACATGACGGACAATTTCGAACCCGAGAGCTGGAAGCCATCGCCTGAGGACAATTCCCAGAATGACCGACCTGCGAATGGACCATGTCAGCCTGGTCGTCGACGACCTCGAAGCCGCCGTTGCCTTCTTCGACGAGCTCGGGTTGGAGACCGAAGGCAGCGCACACGTCGAAGGACCCTGGGTGGATCGCGTGAACGCGATCGACAACGTCCAGGTCGACATCACGATGATGAAGACATCGGACGGCCATGGCCGCCTCGAGCTGACGAAGTTCAACACGCCGGAGGCGACCGATTCGGAACCGAACGCGCCGCCGAACAGGCTGGGCCTCCGGAGCGTGATGTTCGCCGTCGACGACATCGATGACACCGTCGCGCGCCTGCAGTCCCGCGGCGGCGAGCTCGTCGGCGAGATCGCGCAGTACGAGGACATGTACCGGCTCTGCTACATGCGCGGGCCCGCCGGCATCATCGTCTCCCTCGCCGAAGCGCTGCGCTGACGCGGCGCGACGCGACAGCGACGAACCATGACCGCCCTCCGGATCGGTTCGATCGTGATCCGCGTCGACGACCTCGACCGGCAGATCGCCTTCTGGACGGCAGCCCTCGACTACGAGGCTCGCGTGGCCGACGAGGGCGACTTCGCCCTCCTCCGACCGAGGGATGGGGCTGGCCCGAACGTCAGCCTCGATCGCGTGCGATCGAGTGTTCACATCCCGCCCCGGATCCACCTCGACTTGTATGCGGACGATCAGGCAGCAGAGGTTGAGCGGCTGAAACGGCTCGGCGCGACGGAGATCCACTGGGACAGGCGCCCCGCCGATGCGGATTACATCATCCTGGCCGATCCAGAAGGCAACCGCTTCTGCGTCGTCGATGCCACGCGCTAGGCTGCGTGGATGAGGGACGAGCGTCGGCGCGCCTGGCTCGTCCGCCATGGCGAGACCGAATGGTCGAAGGCCGGGAAGCACACGTCCTTCAGCGACATCCCTCTGACCGAAAAAGGCCGAGCTGAGGCTCACGGTGTGAAAGCCCGCCTCGGCGAGCAGGAGTTCGCGCTCGTCCTCTCGAGTCCCCGGCTCCGGGCTGTCGAGACGGCGAGGCTCGCCGGTTTCGGTGACCGCGTCGAGACGACGGAGGACCTCGCGGAATGGAACTACGGCGCCTACGAAGGCCTGACAACGGCCGAGATCCGCGAGACAGAGCCTGGCTGGTCGGTCTGGACACACGAGGCGACCGGTGGCGAGACCGCCGCCCAGGTTGCGACGCGGGTCGAACGCGTCATCGCCCGCATCCGGGCGGCTGACGGTGACGCCCTCCTCTTTGCCCACAAGCACGTACTGCGCGTGCTTGCCGCCCGCTGGCTGGACCTGCCGCCGACGGAAGGCCGCCACCTCGCCCTCGACACGGCGACGATCAGCATCCTCGGCTGGGAACGCGAGGATCCAGTGGTCGAACGCTGGAACGAGCCCTGCGGGGCGTAGAATCGGGGGCATCCCCGGTCCGATCCCGCCGGGCGTGTCCCCCGACGATTGGACCGACGGCAGAGGAGGTGCTTGCGATGAATGCGTTCATCGTCGAAGCCCAGAACCAGCCCGGCGAGTTGGCCCGTGTTGCCGGCGCGCTCGGCGATCGTGGGGTCAATATCACCACCGGTGCGGCCATTGGCCTCGGCGGCGGTGGCGGGTTTGGCTTCATGACGAACGATGAGTCGGGTGCCCGGAGCGCACTCCAGGCCGCCGGTATCCAGTTCCGCGAGGTCGAGGTCATCCCGACCAGCCTCGCCGATGAGCCGGGAGCCCTGGCCTCGATCGCCCGCAAGCTCGGCGATGCTGGGGTCAACATCGAGTTCATCATTCCGACCGGGATGAGCGGTGGCAAGGTCAACGTCGCCGTCGGTACCGATAACGCCGAGGCGGCACGATCCGCCATCGGGCAGGCAGCCGGCGTAGCCTCGTAGCACACCGGACGTCAGACACTCGATCGAGGGCGGCAGCAATGCCGCCCTCGTGACGTACCTACGGCCAAGGATCGGAGGTCAGCGCATGCGGATCGTCGTGACCGGTGGTAGCGGCAAGGCCGGACGCTGGGTCGTGCGCGACCTCCGGGCCGCCGGCTTCGACGTCCTGAACGTCGATCTCGTCCGCGACGAGAGTCCCCACGGTGAGTGTCTGATCGCCGACCTGACAGATCTCGGCCAGGTCTTCGACGTCCTCGGTGGCGCGGATGCCGTCGTCCATCTGGCCGCGATCCCAGCGCCCGGTCTGCGGCCCGAGGCCGAGACGTTCCGCATCAACGCGCTCTCGACCTACAACGTCTTTGCCGCGGCGACCCAGCTGGGTGTCGGCCGCGTTGTGTGGGCTTCGAGCGAGACCGTCCTCGGGCTGCCGTTCGACCCGCACCCGCCGCTGTTCGCGCCAATCGACGAGACGATCGAACCACGACCGGAGTCGTCGTACGCGCTTTCGAAGCTGCTCG
>Ga0081539_10004595_pt1 | contig 15073 bp, 7 predicted proteins | sample TabmetS4T2R2_FD_71023 | JGI IMG/M metagenome (GOLD analysis project Ga0081539, IMG submission 71023) | Tabebuia heterophylla rhizosphere microbial communities from the University of Puerto Rico - S4T2R2 | ecosystem: Host-associated > Plants > Roots > Rhizosphere ...
AATGGAGACGACCAATTTCGCGCCCCACGGCCTGTGGACGCGCGGTTACAAATCGATGCTCGATCAGATCAAGAGCCTCGGTTACAACACGCTCCGCCTGCCTTACTGCAATCAGCTTTTTGACGCCGGGAGCGCGCCCAACGGCATCGATTTCAGTCAAAATACCGACCTGCAAGGACTGACCGGATTACAGATCATGGATAAGATCGTCGCGTACTGCGGTCAGATCGGTCTGCGGATTATCCTCGACCGTCATCGCCCGGACGCGATGGCACAATCCGAACTCTGGTATACGGCGGCCTATTCCGAAGCCAGATGGATCAACGATTGGAAAATGCTCGCCACTCGATATAACGGCAATCCGACAGTAATCGGAGCGGATTTGCATAACGAACCGCGCGGGCGGTCATGCTGGGGCTGTGGCGATGTCAATGTCGATTGGCGATTGGCGGCGGAGCGCGGGGGAAATGCGATCCTTTCGGTCAATCCCAATTGGTTGATCTTCGTCGAAGGAATCGAAAACTATAACGGCGATTTCTACTGGTGGGGCGGAAATTTGATAGGCGCACGGACCGCGCCGGTCAGGCTCAACGTACCCAACCGCATCGTCTATTCAGCGCACGATTATCCCGCCTCAGTCTATCCGCAGCCGTGGTTCAGTGCGTCCGATTATCCCAACAATCTGCCGCGCGTGTGGGAGACACATTGGGGCTACCTTCAAAGAGAGAACATCGCGCCGGTCTGGTTGGGCGAATTCGGAACCAAGTTACAGACCACTTCCGATCAACAGTGGATCGACAAGATGACAGCATATCTCGGGACGGGCGCAACCGGAATCAATTGGACTTTCTGGTGCTGGAACCCCAATTCGGGCGATACCGGCGGCATCCTGAACGACGATTGGCGAACAGTCAACCAGGCGAAACACAATAAACTGGTCCCGATTCAATTCTCCTTGACCAATGGAGGCGGAACGCCAACTCCAACTCCGACGCCCGGAACTCCAACTCCAACTCCGACGCCGGCTCCGACTCCAACGCCAACCCCGGCTCCGACTCCAACGCCAACTCCGGCTCCAACGCCGACGCCGACGCCGGCTCCAACTCCTACTCCGGGCGGAGGCGGGCAATGCACAGTGAGCTACGTGATCAGAAGCCAATGGCAGGTTGGTTTTGTTACCGATCTCACGATCGAGAACAGGACCGGAGTCACACTCAATAATTGGCTGCTGACCTGGACCTTTGCGGGCAACCAATCCATCACCAATTTATGGAATGGAGTGGTCGGCCAAACCGGCCAGGCAGTGAGGGTAACCAACGCCAGTTACAACGGAAGTCTGCCCAATGGCGGGAAAGCATCACTCGGATTCCAGGCAACCTATAGCGGCAGCAATGCGATTCCGAATAATTTCACGCTTAACGGGACGCCTTGTACCGTCGCCAGATAAGTTCCGGTAAAAGGGCGGTTTTTTAACTCATGATCCCTGATTCCTGGCCTCTGATGTTTTTATTAATATCAGAGGCCAGGGATCGGGAGTCAGGGTCAGCGCAAATTTAACTGATCCTTAATACTACCTTAAGCAGTTCTTAACCCAGCCCAGTTATCCTCGCCGATCATACTAAGCAACAAAACACATAACGATCAGTCCGAATATCAAATGATGAATCTGCCCCTGTTGCGATTCTCTGCTTCCTGATTTATATACAGGCTTCAAAACCAGCAGCAGTAGGCCACAGCACTTCATCAAATCATCAAATAGATAAAGGAGAAGAGATGAAATTGAGAAGATCAGTCTCTACATGCTGTTCTCTCGTCAAGACAGCAATCCTCTTGATTTGTCTGTCGTTTACTGTTCATGCGCAGTTCGATACGGCGACGGTTCTCGGCACGGTGCGCGATTCAAACGGCGCGGTCATGGCAGGAGTATCGATTACGCTCAAGAACAATGAGACCGGAATCAGCGCGAAGACTCAAACGGATAATGACGGCAATTATCAATTCGTCAATGTCAAGATCGGTGACTATCGCGTCAGCGCTGAGTTCGAGGGATTCTCGACCGCCGTTGCCGAAAAGGTCATTGTCACCGTCAATGCACGACAGCGCGTTGACCTCACGCTCCAGATTGGATCTGTCACCGACAGTGTCGTAATCACCGATGCGGTGCAGTTGCTCGAAACCGATTCCAGCGTCCGCGGCCAGGTGATCAATCGGCAGCAGATCATCAACTTGCCTCTGAACGGACGATCTTACGCCAATCTGGTGCTGTTGACGCCCGGCGTGCGCGAATCATCGCAGAATGGCATTACAACGGCCGGGCGCGAAGCCGCATTCAACATCAACGGCCTGCGCAACACCGTCAACAACTTTTTGCTCGACGGCGTGGACAATAACGCATATGGGACGAGCAATCAGGGATTCTCCAGCCAGGTGGTCCAGGTCTCTCCCGACGCCATTGCGGAATTCAAGGTCCAGACCAATACCTACAGCGCCGAATTCGGGCGCAGCGGCGGTGCGGTGATCAACGCTTCGTATCGCAGCGGGACGAACCAATTCCACGGCAATTTGTGGGAGTTCCACCGCAACACGGTCCTCAATGCCGTCGGCTTCTTCAAGCCCGCCGGAGGCGTCAAACCGCCGCTCATCCGCAATCAATTCGGATTTACGTTCGGCGGCCCGATTATCAAGGACCGCACCTTCTTCTTCGTGGACTATGAAGGATTCCGGCAAATTTCGAAGACTCTCGTCTTCTCTTCACTCCCGACGCTCGATCAACGCAATGGGATTTTGGCGCTCGATGTGCGTGATCCGTTTACCGGCACGACATACGCAAAAGGCACTCCCATTCCAATGACGGCATTTGCACGCAAAGTTCTCAACGAACTGCCCGCGCCCAATGTCGCCGGCGCCAGCAATTTTCAAAACCTGGTTCCCAATCGCGCGTTCAACGATAAGTTCAACATCCGGCTCGATCATAAATTCAGCCAGGCTCTGAGCGCCTTTACACGCATCAGCCACCGCAAGGTCAACAATTTTGAGGGTCCGAATATTCCCGGCCCATCCGGCAGCAATCAAAATGGAATCGTCAACGTCCTCAATCAGCAACTCACGACCGGCGTGACTTATGTCTTCGGAAACTCTTCGGTGCTCGATTTCCGGCTGGGAATAATGCGAACAGAGGCGGGCAAGAAACCACCGCTGACAGGTGGTCCCAGCATGCTCGCACTGTACGGGATAACCGGCCTGCCGCAAGACGGCACGATCACCGGCGGCTTGACCACTCAAGCGATCACAGGTCTCTCACAACTCGGGCGACAATCGACCAACCCGCAATTTCAGAATCCATCCAACGTCGATCCGCGCATCAATTATTCTTGGACTCTGGGGCGTCACAGCCTGAAGACGGGATACGAATATCTGAGGATAAATACCGATGTGCAGGATACCAACCCGCTGATGGGTCTCGATACTTACAGCGGCCAGTTCAGTCGTCCGCCGAGGACCGATCCAAACAATCCCAATTCGCCGTCCCCACCTGCAAACAATCTGTACAATCTGGCCGATTTTATGTTCGGCGCGCGATCTCAATACGAACTGGCCAATCTGTTGGTCGTCAATCTGCGCCAGCGTCTGCATTACGCTTATCTGCAGGACGATTTCAAAGTCAATCCGAAGCTGACCCTCAATCTTGGCGTGCGGTACGAGTTCTCGACGCCGATTTACGAAGCGCAGAATCGCCTGTCAAATTACGATCCACGGACCAACTCAATCATTGTCGCTAAAGACGGATCACTTTACGACCGCGGATTGGTAAATCCCGATTACAACAACTTCGCTCCGCGAATCGGGTTCGCCTACAACCTGCTTGACAAGACGGTGATTCGTGGCGGCTATGGTATCGGCTACGTCTATTTCAATCGACTCGGCAGCGCCGACCTTTTGGCGACCAACTTCCCGCAGATTACGCGCGCAGCAATCACACAAGATAGCAAAAACCTGACGGGCGGGTTGTGTGCAGGTAACAACTTCGCCGGTTGTTTCCGCGCCACCCAACTGGGCTACCCGTCAGGGCTACCGAACAATGTCACGCTCTACATTCCGCGCGACAAACGCACTCCCTACATCCAGAACTGGCAATTATCGATTCAGCGCGAATTGACGTCGAATATGCTGATCGATGTGGCCTATGTCGGCAATCATGCGATCAAGCTGGTGATGTTGGCCGATCTGAACCAGGCACGTCCGAACAATCCGGGCGAGAGTCTCTCATTGGATGAACGGCGGCCGATCCCGAATTTCAAGTCGATCTCTGCAGTCTTGCCGGCGGCCTTTTCGAACTACCATGCGCTCCAGGTCAAATTCGAGCGGCGATTCTCGAAAGGCATCTATCTGCTCAATTCGTTCACCTGGTCAAAGGCGATCGACAACGTCACTCAGGTGTTGGAAGAACCGAATGGCAACGAAGGCCGACCACAAAATTTGTATAACATCGCGGCGGACCGCGGATTGTCGGCTTATGATCAACCTCTCAATAACACGACGAGTTTCGTCTGGGAGCTGCCGCTCGGTCGCGGCCGCGCATTTGGAGATAAGATCTCGCCATGGTTGGATGCAGTGGTCGGCGGCTGGACGATGACCGGCATCAATACGATGACGAGCGGGCAGACGATCAATCTGCGGTATATTCCATCACCTGTCACGTCAAATCTCGCATCATTCCTTGGAGGCGTCGCGCTGCGTCCCAATATTCTCGGATCCGTATTGGCGCCCGAGGGAGAGCGGACGATCGACAACTATTTCAACAAAAACAACATAGTTATTCCAAGCGCCAACCAACCATTCGGCAATGCGGGGCGTAACATTGCCCGTAGCAACTCCTTCTTTCAATTCGATTTCGGATTGCAGAAGAATTTTCGCGTTCCGATCAACGAGGGTTCGCGCGTGGAATTCCGGATGGAAGCATTCAATCTCTTTAACAAAACCAATTTTGGAGCGGCCAATCCCGATCGCAGCAATGCGGCGTTCGGCACGATCCGCTCAACATTCCCGGCCAGGCAAATTCAATTTGCCTTGAAATTAACGTTTTAAGGATAAAGGAGGGAAGGAAGAGGAAGAACGGAACTTTACCTTTTTGATAAATAAAAGCTCTTCTTCCTCTTCCTACCTTCATCTCCCATCCTTTCTTTCTCATTCTTTACCTCTTTATCTCCCATCCTGCTTGCTCTCCCTTCTGTAACCTCTGCCTTCTTGGTTCCGTCTGTGTAATCGGGCTTCAATAAAAACGACGGAGCAATTTATGAAGATCATGGAACTTCGCATCAACGGATCAAAGCGCCGTATCGAGACCGACGCTGAGAGAAGTTTACTGAGTGTCCTGCGCGATGATCTCGATCTGATTGGCGCTAAATATGGATGCGGCGAGGGCCAATGCGGCGCCTGCACGGTGCTTATCGATGGGCAACCGGCGCGATCCTGTCTGACGCAAGTCGGCTCGCTCGCGAACAAACCAATTACGACCATCGAAGGATTGGAGCAGAACGGGCGGTTGCATCCTCTACAAGAGGCTTTCCTCGCGGTTGACGCCATGCAATGCGGATATTGCATTCCGGGCATGATTATGTCCGGAGTCGGATTATTGCAGAAGAATCCCCGGCCGACCGAAGCTGAAATAGTACGCTTGATGGAAGGCAACGTATGCCGCTGTGGGACCTACCCACGCATTGTGGCGGCCATTCGCCGGGCAGCCTCGGACAGCGAGGCGAGGAAAGGCGGCACTCAATGACCCAGAAGATAACGACGATTGAAGACCTCGGAGATGAAATCCAACTGGAGCCCGAAAGGTATGAACTGGCGGCTGGACCCGCTTACCGTTTCGAGCTGCTTGAACATGCCACAGTAGACCGGCGCGATTTCTTCAAAGTGCTGGGCGGCGGCCTGTTGATCATCTTCGCGCTCAAAGAGACATTTGCTCAACAGGAATCGGGCGGAGGACGCCGGCGCGGCGCAAGCGGGGCGCCGCCACGTGAGATCGGCGCATGGCTCCATATCGGAGAGGATGGCCTGGTCACGGTCTACACCGGTAAGGTTGAAGTTGGACAGAACATCCGGACCTCGCTGACACAAGTTGTCGCTGAAGAGTTGCGATCGCCGGTGGCCTCCATTCGTCTGGTCATGGGCGATACGGAGCTGACGCCTTACGATGCCGGAACATTTGGAAGCCTGACCACGCGCGTCATGAGCCCGCAATTGCGAAAGGCCGCCGCCGCCGCGCGAGAATTGCTCGTAACATTGGCCGCCGAGCAAATCAAAGCCGATCGCAGTTCACTGACTGTGAATGAAGGAAAGGTCATCCATCAACCAACCAAACAGTCATTCAGTTTTAATCAGTTGACCAAAGGCCAGAAGCTCGTGCAGACAATCGGCGAAGATGCTCCTCTCACATCGCCGAATGAATGGAAGATCGCGGGCAAAGCCCTCTCCAAGGTTAACGGCCGCGAGATCGTGACCGGCAAGCATCGATATACTTCAGATCTTAAACGTCCGGGAATGCTTTATGGGAAGGTGCTGCGCCCGGCGGCCTTTGGCGCGACATTGAGTTCCCCGTCTTCTGTCGATACGCGTGAGGCCGAAAATATGCCGGGTGTGACGGTGGTGCGCGATGGCGATTTCATCGGCGTTGCCGCGCCCAACGCGCAGATCGCCGGGCGCGCGCTGGCGGCGATTCGCGTGGAGTGGAAGACCACCCCTCAACCATCGGGGAAAGAGCTCTTCGATTACTTGAAGAACCAACCGGTTGACGCAAAAGGCGCCTCCAATCAGTCCAATAATGCTCAACCGCCGGGTACTGATGCGACGCCGCATCTGCAGGTTGAACAAACTTATACCGTAGCCTATATCGCGCACGCCCCCCTGGAACCGCGGGCGGCCGTCGCCGAATGGAATGACGGCAAACTCACGGTTTGGACCGGGACGCAGCGCCCATTCGGCGTCCGTGGCGAACTGGCCGAAGCTTTTCGGATCCCTGAAGACCGCATTCGCGTGATCGTCCCAGATACCGGATCGGGGTATGGCGGGAAGCACACAGGCGAGGCCGCAATCGAAGCAGCGCGATTGGCCAGGGCGGCAGGCAAGCCGGTCAAATTGGTCTGGACGCGCGAAGAAGAATTCACCTGGGCCTATTTCCGGCCCGCAGGCGTCATCGACGTTAAGAGCGGCGCGAGTAAAGACGGCAAGATTACGGTGTGGGAGTTTCATAACTATAACTCCGGCTCGGCCGGTATTCGCCCGGTCTATGCGATCGCTAATCAACGCAATGAATTTCACAACGTTCGCTCGCCATTGCGGCAGGGTTCGTACCGCGCGTTGGCGTCCACCGCCAACCACTTTGCGCGCGAGGTCCATTTGGACGAGCTGGCCCATGGTTTAAAGATGGATCCGCTTGAGTTTCGCTTGAAGAACTTGAAAGACGAGCGGCTTCGCGCCGTGCTTGAGGCGGCAGCCAAGACCTTCGGCTGGGGAAAAACCAAAACATCGCCGGGTTGCGGTTATGGTCTTGCCGGAGGATTCGAGAAGGGCGGATATGTGGCCAACTGCGCCGAAGTCGTGATCGATCGGGCGCAAGGCAAGGTCAAGGTCGTGCGCGTCGTGACGGCTTTCGAATGTGGCGCGATAGTCAATCCCGACGGTCTAAAGAATCAGGTCGAGGGTGCGATCGTTCAAGGCATCGGTGGCGCTCTCTTTGAAGCGATCGAATTCGAGAACGGAAAAATTCTCAATCCGCGTTTTTCGCGTTACCGCGTTCCGCGTTTCAGCGATGTTCCAATACTCGAAACGGTCCTGGTTGACCGCAAGGATTTGCCCTCGGCCGGAGCAGGCGAATGTCCGATTGTGACCCTGGCTCCAGCGCTGAGTAACGCGATCTTTGACGCAGTGGCGATTCGGTTGAGGTCGCTCCCGATGATCCCTCACGGACTGAAAGTATAGGGCGTCAAAAATATTTTCAGTCACGAGGCCATTAAAATCGCGATCAATTCCGGGCTTGCATCAAGAGCATCCTCAAAAACCTCTAGTTGGCCCGGACTATTTCAACCGTGGCGTTGTAGTCAGGAATGCCGCATTCAGGATCGCAGACTCCGCGCGCAATGAGCGCGTTACCCTCGGGCCAATGAACCTGGACGTTGCCGGCGGCAATCGGCGCAATAAGGCAACGCCCGCGCATTTCGCCGATGGGGCTGCGGACAATCACCGCATCGCCATTCACGAGTCCCAGCCGGGACGCATCGTCAGCATTCATCAAGACTTCGTCGCGACGCGCCCCGGTCAGCGGATCGTAATCGCGATGGATCATGCTGTTGAATTGTTTGCCGCGCCGCGTTGAGAGCCGAAAGCCGCCGTCCAGGTCTTTGCCCTTAATATCGAAGACTGAAAAATGTGCCCGGCCATCAGCCGTCCCAAAATGCGGCCGGAGTTGTCCGTCCGGCCCGCGCTTTTCGCACAATCTCTCACCGCCCCACTGCACCATGTCGCCGGTCGCTGCCAAATGTTCGATGCCGGCATAAGCCGGAACAGCGCGGGCAATCTCTTGACGGATCGCTTGTGCATGATCGAAATGGACCAACTCTGTTTGTGAAGGGCGCGCGCGTTCGGCGATCAACAAGGGGATCTCCCATTCGGGCCGCGCCTCGCCGATTCGGCGACCGGGAATTTCCGGACTGAAGAGGATCCTTCTTTCGGTCGAGGTCTCAGTTCCACCGCCGCGTTGTTCATACCTTGTTTGCGCCGGCAGCAAGATCACGGTCTCGTTCGGCTCAATCATCATTTGGGGACTGAGGACAATATCCTGATGAATGCGCACTGGAATTCGGGCCACGGCTTTACTCACGTAGTCAGGTTCTGGAAGAGTTTCTAAAAAATTACCGCCGATCTGATAAAACCAATCGATCTGCCCGTCGTGCGCCGCGTCGATCATCTGAACCGCGTTCATGCCGCGCCACACGGGGACTTCAAAACCCCACATTTGATTGAAATGTTGTGCGCCGGTTTCATCGATGGCCACGCCGCCCGGAAAAAGATTGGGCACCGCGCCGACCTCGGCGCTCCCTTGCACGCCGGAATGGCCGCGAATCGGCATCACTCCGCAATTTGCGCGACCGATGAAGCCGCGCGCCAAGGCGAGATTGACAATTGCGCGCACATTTGTCACCCCATCATGATGCTGGGTAATACCCATCGACCAGACGAAGACCGCCGTGCGGGCTTCACCAATCAGGCCCGCAAATCGCGACATTTCATCGCGGCCGGCGCCCGATGCCGTTTCAAGTTGCTCCCAGGAATAAACTTCCAACGATGATTTCAGTTGATCAAACCCGGCGGTATTTTGATCAATGAATGCCTGGTCGATCCGGCCTGATTCAATCAAGTATTTTAAAACGCCGGCGATAAAAGCTTGATCACCGCCGGTGCGGACCTGAAAGAAAGCATCGGCGATCTTGGTGCCGAAAAGCGCGCTCTCTGTTACTGAGGGAACCCAATAGCGCTCCAATCCGGGTTCACGGTAAGGATTGACGACAATGACACGTGTGCCCTGCTTCTTTGCATGGTAAATATACTTGGTCGTCACCGGCTGATTGTTCGGCGTATTGCTGCCGAAGAAGATCAGCAAGTCGGTTCCGATCCAATCCTTGTATGAGCAGGTCGAAGCCGCGACGCCGAGCGCCTGTTTGAGCGCGATCGTCGAGGGCGCATGGCAAATCCGCGAGGCGTTATCGATGTTGTTGGTCCCGAGAAATCGCGCGGCTTTTTGTGCTGCATAGTAGGTCTCATTGGTTAGCCCTCGCGAAGTGAGATAGAAAGCGATCCGATGTGGATCCACGCGATTTAATCGTTCAGACGCGAGCGTGAGCGCTTCATCCCACGTCACTCGCCGAAAACCGCGTTGACCGGCATGACGAACCATCGGATAAGGCAGCCGTCCCAATTCGCGCAATTCGGTGGCCGTCATCCGCTCAAGATCTGCGGCGACCTCCATTCTTTTCACCTCGAGCGCGGGCATCGTGTTGAGCCGCAACAGTTCGAGTCGCACCATGCAAAGATGCACGCCATCCATCGTGAAATCGTGAATACCGGACGTCCCAAGCGCACATCCATCGCAGACTCCACGAGTGAGAATGCGCCATGCAAACGGCAATTGATCGCGGTTGCGCCAGACCACTTTCGCCATATCCAGATAATGATTAGGCTTAATTTGTCCGATGCCGTTAGGCATCAAGCTCACCCAACTTGACCGATTCCATTTTGCGCTTGCCATCTCACACCTCATCTTGCCAAGACAAAAAGGTGAAGGCCTTCTTCCTTATTTGCGGATTTTTTCAATGGCCCGAGCCGCCGCCAATCTCACGATCGTTGTTTCATCTTTCTCCAATTCCATGAGGACGGGGATGGCTGCTTTCGCCTCTGCCCCCATCTGACCCAACGCATCGGAAGCATTCGAACGGACGAGTGGCTCTTTGTCCTTCAGTAATTCGATCAAATTCGGGATTGCGGCCTTAGCTTCAAGTCCCATTTTTCCGAGCGCCTTGGCTGCGCTCAGTCGAACAAATCGATCTTGATCTTTCAGTGCTTCGATCAGCGCCGGCACCGCCTGTTTGGCGCCAACGCCGATCTCGCCCAACGCATTGGCGGCATAGCCGCGCAGATGTTCGCTATTGTCCTTTAATAAAGCGGTCCAGACCGGGATGGCATCTTTCGGCTCGACGCCGATTTGCCCGAGTGCGGTGGCTGAATACATCCGCACCGTGAATTCAGGATCTTTGAGTGTGACAAATAATTCCGGAATGGCGGCCTTGGCTCCGGCTCCAATCTTACCGAGCGCCTCTGCCGTATACCTGCGGACAGATGCATTGCGATCCTTCAACAGAACGGTCAAGGCGGGAACGGCCGTTCCCGCTTCAGCGCCGATTCTGCCGATCGCGGCGGCGGCATCTCTTCTCACATTCTCATTCGGATCTTTTAGTAATTCAGTCAAGACAGGCAGATATGTTTTCGCCTTACCGATTCTGCCCAGCGCATACGCGGAATTGCCGCGAACCCAGGCATTCTGATCTTTGAGCAATTCGCCCAATGACGGAGCCGCCGCATCCGCCTCGCTTCCAATTTGCCCCAAGGCAAATGCAGCATTGCTTCTGACTGAGGAATGATGATCCTTTAACGCTTCAATTAAGGTCGGAATCGCGCTCCTGGCTTCGACGCCCATTCGGCCCAACGCCTCAGCAGCATTTTCGCGCAAGTCGTCTTCTGGCCCTTTCAGCAATAGTGTCAGTGCCGGAACAGTGGCTTTAGCTTCGACACCCAATCTTTTAACCTCTTTCATAGCCGCGCGGCGAACCTGTGGATCCTTGTCTTGCAATTGTTGGATCAATGCCTGGATTGGCGGGCTTGACTTCTCCTGAGCGGAAACAAGAGAGACGAAAGAGACAAAAAATAGAGCATTTAAACAGAGTGCCAAGAGATACCCTGATAAAGAAGACCTCACATAAATTTTCATTTCTATTCCTCAGTGCATAACAAAACTGAATGAGCCTCGAGTGAGCCGGGGATGAACCCGAAAAGAGTATGATGGTCAAACAATATAAAAGGCAAGATAATTTCTTGACGGCACCGGCTATTCAAGTAAAGTGTATTAAGAGATATGAAGATAAATATTATCGGCGGCGGGCCTGCGGGTCTATATTTTGCCATTCTGATGAAAACCCGGAATCCGTCGCACGAAATTATCATCATTGAACGCGATGGTCCGAATGATACGTTCGGCTGGGGAATAGTCTTTTCCGATCAGACATTCTCTTACCTGGAAGAGATGGATCGGCCATCATTCCAACAAATCATCGACAATTGCGAGATTTGGGATAACGTTGACATCGTTCACCGCAATCAAAAAACCACCATTCGCGGCAACAGGTTTTCGGGGATCGGCCGGCTGAAATTTCTCGAAATTTTACGAGACCGATGTCGGCAGTGCGGCGTCGATCTGCGTTTCAAGACCAATGTCCAAGATGTGAAAGATTACAGCGATTGTGATCTGCTGGTTGGCGCTGACGGAGCCAATAGTTCAGTGCGCCGCGCGTATCAAAATTTCTTCGAGCCTTTGATCGATGTGCGAAAGAACAGATATATCTGGCTGGGGACCAACCAGCTATTTCACGGACTGACCCTGACGTTTCGCGAAAACGAAGATGGACGATTTATTGCGCATTCATACAAGTTCAACAAAACAACCAGCACTTTTATCGTCGAATGTAATGAAGAGGCCTGGCGCAATGCCGGATTCGATCGCAAGAGTGAAAGTGAGACGCTCGAATCTCTGCAACAAGTATTTGAACCTGACCTTGGCGGACATTCATTATTAACCAATAACTTCGTCAAATGGATTAATTTCCCGCTGATCAGAAATCGCCACTGGCATCACGAAAACGTGGTTCTGCTCGGCGACGCGCTGCATACTGCGCATTTCTCGATCGGCTCGGGAACTAAACTGGCCCTTGAAGATTCGATCGCATTGGCAAAATGCCTGGCTCAAGAGCCGGAATTGACTGCCGCATTGGGCGAGTTCGAACGAGTAAGAAGACCAATCGTCGAGAAATTGCAGGATGCGGCATACTCGAGCCTCTTGCTTCTGGAAAACGTTGATGAAGACTGGCATCTTGAACCGCTGCCATTCTCTTACAAAATCATGACCAGGAGCGGTCGCATCACTCATGAAAAGTTGAAGCAGCGCGATCCCGAATTCGCCGCGGCTTATGAAGCCTGGCGGCAACGGTAGTTTCGCAATTCAGCGTTGTTCTCATGTGGCATCCGGAAAATTCAATTCGTCATCAACTGGTCGAAACACGCTGGCCGACCGCCGAAGAGGCCGCGCGGTCAATGCTCTTCTCCCCAATTCGCGTTGGGCGGGTGATGCTCGAAAGCCGGACGTGGGTTCCGGCGATGGTCCCGTGGCGCGCGACCGATGATGGGATGGTCACCAGCAACGTGCTCGACTGGTATAGGCGTTTTGCCGAAGGACGGCCGGGCGCGATTGTCGTCGAGGCGACCGGCGTGCGCGACATTCCGAGTGGGCCGCTGCTGCGCATCGGGCACGATCGCTTCATTCCCGGTCTGTCCGACCTGGTCGAGACTGTTCGTAAAGCCAGTGGCGGGCGGACAAGGTTTTTTATTCAGATCATCGATTTCCTGAGGGTCAATCGTCGGCCTCAAAAGGAAAAATTCTTTACCCGCTTTTTGACGATTGAAGAGCGGCATCGCCGGAACCTGATCGAAGCGACAAACGACGACCGATGGTCTGAAGCCGATGCCACGGAGGTCTGTGCGTTTCTCGCAAACGCATCGGATGAAATCCATGACCGCGTCTTAAATGACCGCGAACTCGAAGCGCTGCGGTTCGGTTATCGTGAGCGGGTAACCGACACTCATTTGGAGCACATCGCCGAGCTGCCGAAAGTCTTGCCTGAGATCTTTGCGGCGGCGGCGCGGCGGGCCAGAGAGGCCGGATTTGATGGTGTAGAGTTGCATTATGCGCACGCATATACGATGGCTTCGTTCTTGAGCGCAACCAACAATCGAACTGATCGATACGGCGGGTCGCGCGAAAATCGCGTGCGCTTGCCGCTTGAGGTCTATCATGCGGCGCGCCAAATGGCCGGCGATGATTACACGATCGGCGCGCGTTTTCTCGGCGATGAAGTGATCAGAGGCGGCAACCGGATCGATGATGCCGTCTGGTTCGGCATCGAATTCATGCGCGCCGGGTTCGATTTTCTCTCGATCTCTAAAGGCGGCAAGTTCGATGATGCAAAGCAACCCAAAATCGGCCAGGCGGTCTATCCTTACACCGGCCAGAGCGGTTTTGAATGCATGCCTCCGGTCACCTCTGACGAACGCGGACCATTTGGTCGTAATGTTCCGCTTGCCGCTGCAATCAAACAAGCAGCCAATAGGGCGGGATACTCAACACCTGTGGTGACATCGGGAGGCATTGGAACTTTCGAACTGGCCGAAGAGATACTGCAACGCGGCGATGCCGATATCATCGCGATGGCACGTCAATCGCTGGCCGATCCTGATTGGTTTTTGAAGGTCAGGATGGGGCGAGGTCATGAAATCCGACGCTGCAATTTCACGAATTATTGTGAAGGACTCGATCAAATGCATAAGCAAGTCACCTGCAAACTGTGGGATCGGACCGATCTTGATGAACCGGGAATCCCCAAAAGCGATGACGGCAAGCGCCGATTGATCGCACCAGGGTGGAATGGAACGCACGATGAATAATGAAGACAAGGGCGAAAGACTAAATCGATGAGCATTGCAGACTCTTTGAACGGCAAAATTGCGCTGGTCACGGGCGCCGGGCGCGGGATCGGTGAAGCGAGCGCGCTGGCGCTCGCTCGGGCCGGAGCCGATGTCATCGTCTGTTCACGAACGGCAGCCGAAATCGAGGTTGTTGCAGAAAAGATTCGCGCGCTTGGAAGAAAGGCCGTTGCCGCGACGTGTGATGTGACCGCCCCGGCAGAGATCAAACTGATGGCCGACAACGTCGCCAGTCAAATTGGCCCGGTGGAAATTTTGGTCAATAATGCCGGACTCGGCAGCAGCCATCGCTTCGTCGATCATCCCGATGAATTGTGGCATCAGATGTTGGCAATAAATTTGACCAGTGTTTATTACGTCACCAAAACATTTGTCCCGAAAATGGTTGAGATGCGCCGTGGCCGGATCGTCAATATCGCTTCGACGGCCTCTAAGGTCGGCAGCAAATATATCGCGGCGTATACTGCGGCAAAGCATGGAGTGCTCGGTCTGACCCGCGCGCTGGCGGTCGAACTTGTCACATATAACATCACGGTCAACGCGATCTGCCCCGGTTATGTCAATACGCCGATGACCGATAACAACATCAGTAAGATTGTTGGAAAAACCGGACTGACGGAGGACGAGGCGCGAAAGACGCTGGAAAAGCTCAATCCCCAGAATCGAATGATCGAATCTGAAGAAGTGGCGGCCATGGTCGTCATGTTGGCGA
>Ga0081539_10004596_pt1 | contig 15072 bp, 15 predicted proteins | sample TabmetS4T2R2_FD_71023 | JGI IMG/M metagenome (GOLD analysis project Ga0081539, IMG submission 71023) | Tabebuia heterophylla rhizosphere microbial communities from the University of Puerto Rico - S4T2R2 | ecosystem: Host-associated > Plants > Roots > Rhizosphere ...
AGTTGCCACCCGGCGTGATCACCTCGCAGGCGATCAGCCGGTCACATTCGAAGTTCCCCGGCGTGCAGAAGTTGTTGACCTGCCGGCTGGCCTGTCCCGCTCCGCGCAGCTCGACCGCGACGTCCTCGGCCGGGCCGTACCGGAACGGCAGCCTTCTCTCCGCCCGCGCCGCCGGCAAGGCGAATCGCCCGCCATTGGGCGCGCGGACCGTGACCGTCGTGCCCCGGGGCACGTACGCGAAGTCGGTGACCCGGGAGAACACCGATCTGCGACCGGTCAGCGTGACCCGCTCGTCGTCGCAGGTGACGTCGCAGCCACCGGAGAGCGGCAGCACCAGCATCTCGTCGTCGCCGGTGACGAACCGGGCGCGGGCGCCGATGGGCAGTTCGAGCACGCGCAGCCCGCTGTAGGTCCAGCCGGCCCTCTCCGGTGTGATCACGAGCTCGAACGGCTTGTCGGCGGTGCTGCCTCTGGGTACGAAGGAATCGAGCCGGGCGGCCGTCCTCATAGGAGGCTCACCGCCCGGTCCACGGCGCCGGCCACGTCGCCGCCCGGCGGGTAGAGCAGGCTGCGTCCGATCACGAGACCCTGCACGGTGGGCAGGCCGAGAGCTTTGCTCCACTGGGTATACGCGGTCTCCGCGTCGGCCGGTACCTCTCCGCCGAGGATGAGCGCGGGCAGCGTGGTGGCGGCCATGACGCGTTCCATGTCCTCGACCACCGGCACCTTCAGCCAGCTGTACGCGGACGTCGTGCCCAGCCCGGCCGCGACCGTCATGGCCCGGATCATCGCCTCCGCGGTGAGCTCGTTGCGGACCCGGCCGCCGACCCGGCGCGAGATGAAGGGCTCGATCATCGCCATCAGCCGGTGGTCGGCCAGGTTGGTGACCGCCCGCCCGCAGGACTCCAGCGTGTTCACCGTGCCGGCGTCGTCCGGGTCGATCCGGAGCAGCATCTTGCCGCCCTCGAACCCGGCGGCCGAGATGCTGTCCCCGTCGTACGCGGTGAACCGGTCGTCCATCTCGAACGACGTGCCGGCCAGCCCGCCGCGGTTCATCGAGCCGATCACCACCTTGTCGTCGAGCACGCCGAGCAGCAGCAGATCCTCGAGGATGTCCGGGGTGCCGAGCACGCCGTTGACTCCGGGCCTGGCCAAAGCCGTGCAGATCCGCTCGAGCAGGTCGGCACGGTTACCCATGGCCAGGGCATCCGCGCCGGCCCGGAGGGCGCCACGCGCCGGGTGATCGGCGGCGATGATCATGAGCCGGCCGTGATCGCCGAGGTACGAGGACGGCCGGCGGCGTTTGGCGGCTGCCTCGGCGATCGCCTGCGGCCGCTGGATCCGGGTCTCGATGAGTGCTCCGATGTCAGGCATGGGTGGCCTCCGCCAGCAGGTCACGGACCTCGGACTCGGTCGGCATGGCGTCGGCGCAGGAGAGCCGGGACGCGACGATCGCACCGGCCGCGTTGCAGAAGCGCATCATCGTCTCCAGATCCCAGTCCTCGAGCAGCCCATGGCACAGGGCGCCACCGAACGCGTCGCCCGCGCCCAGCCCGTTCACCACGTCGACCGGCACCGGCGGCACCATGACCTCGTCACCGTCGCGGGAGGCCAGTACGCCGGCCGGTCCCTGTTTGATGACCGCCAGGTCGACGCCGGCCTCATGCAGGGCGTCGGCGGCCTTGCGCGGGTCCCTGACGCCCACCGCGGTGTGGCACTCGTCCAGGTTGCCGACCGCGACCGTGGCGTACTGAAGCGCCTGCGCGTACCACTCCCGGGCCTCCTCGCGGGAGGGCCAGAACATCGGCCGGTAGTCGAGGTCGAAGACGGTGATACCGGATTTGTTGCGGGCCTTCAGCGCGGCCAGCGTGGCCGATCGCGACGGTTCCTGGCAGAGACCCGTACCGGTGATCCAGAAGATGTCCGCGGCCCGGATCGCGTCCAGGTCCAGTTCCTGCTCCTCGATCTGCAGGTCCGGCGCCTTGGGGAAGCGATAGAAGTACAGCGGGAAGTCGTCCGGCGGGAAGATCTCGCAGAAGGTGATCGGCGTGGGCAGGTCGGGCGCCGGCGTGACGAACCGGTCGTCCACGCCGTAGCCGCGCAGCGCGTCGTGGATGAACAGGCCGAACGGGTCGTCGCCGGTGTGCGTGATGATCGCGCTGCGGTGGCCGTAGCGGGCGGCGGCGACTGTCACGTTCGCCGCGCTGCCGCCGAGGAACTTGGCGAAGCTCTGCACCTCACGCAACGAGACGCCGATCTGCTCGGGATACAGGTCGACGCCGATGCGTCCCATGGTCAGTACCTCGTCCGCTGGCATGCGGGTCCTTCCGTTGGCACGGGCTGTTTCCGGACACGGCGCAGCAGCCCTCGGGAAGGGCTGCTGACGTCGTGGTGAGAGTCGGGAGTCGGGCTGTGCAATTGGTGCGCAGGTCTAGGTTCGCTGGTGTCGATGTAATAACGTGAGAGCTTCCACGTCAATACTTTGTTATGACAAACTGAAAAACCGGGGGTCGCCGTGACATCCGAGGTGTCTGAGCCACACAGCCCGGTCCGCCCGGTCGAGGTGGACCGGACGAGTCCTGTCCCGCTCTACTTCCAGGTGGCCACGCGGCTGCAGGCGCTGATCGAACAGGGCGAGATCGGCGTGGGTTCCCGCATCGAGAACGAGGTGAACCTGGCCGAACGGCTGGGCGTTTCCCGGCCGACCACCCGGCGCGCGATCCAGTACCTGGTGGAGCGCGGCATGCTGGTACGCAAGCGCGGCGTCGGCACTCAGGTAGTGCACCCCAAGGTCCGCCGCCCGGTCGAGTTGTCCAGCCTCTATGACGACCTGGTCAACTCGGACCGCGCCCCGCGTACCGAGGTCATCGAACTGAAGGTGATCGCGGCCACGCAGGAGATCGCCGACGCCCTGGAGATCGAGCCCGGCACCGACGTGACGTGGATCGAGCGGCTCAGGTACGCCGGCGGGGAGCCGCTCGCCCTGATGCACAACGCGATCCCGCTCGGCCTGCTTCGCCTGACTCGCGAAGACCTGGCCGAACGGGGCCTCTACGAACTGCTGCGCCGGGCCGGCTTCGTACCGCGCATCGCCACCCAGGTGATCGGTGCCCGCTCCGCGACGCAGAGCGAGGCCCGCATCCTGGACGAGAAGCGCGGCGCTTCCCTGCTCACCATGACCAGGACGGCCTGGGACGCGGGCGGGCGTGCCCTCGAGTACGGGAGCCACCTCTACCGGGCCAGCCGCTACAGCTTCGAGCTGAACCTCTCGGCGGGCTGAGCTCTGCGTACGCGCGGCCTCGACCCGCCTCGCCCGCTCCGGCCGGAGACCTTCGCGGCGCAGTTCGTCAGTCCGAGGCTGCTCCGCGGACGGGGCGCCACATCCGGTAGAACGGTGCGCCGTCCGGCAGGCGTATGACGAACGGGTCCATGTCCGCGTAGCCGTGCCGGCGATAGAGCCGGATGTTCTGCTCGTTCGTGGCCTCGAGGAAGGTCGGTACCTCCGCCCGGTCCAATTCCTCGTACGTGCGCCGCATCAACGCGCTGCCCAGCCGGTGGTGCTGGTAGCCCGGGAGCACGGCGAGGAACGCCAGGTGCCAGTGCGGATCGTGCGGGTGGTGCTTACTGAACAACTCGTCCAGGGCGTCGAAATTCGGGCGGTACGGGCCGGCCAGTTCGGCGAGCCGCTCTTCGTAGTCGGCCGGCTCCAGCGGCTGCTGCGTGACGTCGAACCAGACCGCGGCGGCGACCATGCCGGAGTCCAGCGCGACGACGTCGACGCGGCCTTGTGCCTGCGCATACGAGGTCATCAGCGTGAAGAAGTCCGCCATCACGTCGACCCGCTCGCTCAGCGGCGGAACCAGGTACGCGTTGGGAGCCAGGTCGTTGAACGAGACCGCGATGAGCCGGCCGACCTCGGGTATCTCGTCCGGGCGGGCCGGGCGGATGGCCGGCACGAGGTCCCCATCGTCGTGACCGTGCTGCGAGGCGCCCAGGCTGATTCCCTGCGGTGTCGCCAATGCCGTCTCCTCCCACCGACGAACGTCGCGCTGAGCCCTCTCGGCACGACCCGGGGTAGGATGCCAAAGCCGATCGCGGGCCGCAACGTACCCAGCTGACTATTTTGCGAAAATCCGTCATGAACCGCGGGGCCGACTTAGTTGACGCATCAAATAAACCGGCGTACGCTGGCCGGTATTAGTTGAAGGCTCAACTGGAGGCAGCGTCATGACCAGCATGCCCGCACTCTTCATCAGCCACGGCGCGCCACCGCTGGTGAACAATGCGACATGGGTGTCCCAGCTCGAGCAGCTGGCCGCCGGTCTGCCGAAGCCGAAGGCGATCCTGATGGCCTCCGCACACTGGGAGTCGGCGCCGCTGATGCTCGGCGCGACCGAGACGGTGCCGCTGGTCTACGACTTCGGCGGCTTCCCACGGCACTACTACGAGGTGCAGTACCGGGCTCCCGGTGCGCCGGACTTGGCCGACCGCGTCGAGAAGCTCATGCCGGACACCGGGCGGGTCGCCCGGACCAGTCGCGGGCTGGATCACGGCGCGTACGTGCCGCTGACCGTGATGTACCCGGACGCCGACGTGCCGGTGTTGCAGATGTCCCTGCCCACCCTGGAACCGGACGAGCTGCTCGAGATCGGACGGCGGCTACGCCCGCTGCGCGACGAGGGCGTGCTGATCGTCGGCTCCGGGTTCACCACGCACGGGCTGCCGTTCCTGCGCGACTTCCGCGAGGACGCGTCGGCTCCCGGCTGGTCCAAGGAGTTCGATGCATGGACCGCCGAGGCGCTGGCCCGCGGCGCCGTGGACGAGCTGGCCGATTTCCGCAGCCGGGCGCCGGGCATGCCGTACGCGCATCCCACCATCGAGCACTTCGCACCGATGTTCCTGACGCTCGGCGCCTCGTGCGACCCCGAGCAGGCACCCGACCAGCCCATCGAGGGCTTCTGGATGGGCCTGTCCAAGCGGTCCTTCCAGGTCGCCTGACGGCGGTCGCCTGATGGGCGGGGTCCGCATTCCCGCCGAGCCTGAGCCCGCAACGAGAACCGCCCCGGCGACGGCGCCGGGGCGGTTCCTCTCTGCGGTTCACGGGGTCACCAGGCGTGGTAGCCGCCCAGGGCGACGGCGGACCGCTGCCGCTCGTGGTCATGGCGGTTCAGGATCTCCCGGATCTTGCGGGTCTCCTCGCCGGTGTGCCGGCTCAGCACCTCGTCGAGCTCGATGCGCTCGGCCGGCGTCTGGAAGGCGGCCAGCTCGGAGCTCAACCGCCGGTACTCCCGGCGCTCGGTCAGCCGGTTCGCGATTGCCGTGCGGATCTTGGCGAAAGCCATGTGCTTCTCCTGTGTCGCTTACGCTGAGTGATGGCGAAAGCGTCGTTGCTTTCCGTCCTCAACGATCCGCGCCAACCGCTTCAACTCCAAATCGACCAGGTAAAACACTGAAGCCGAAAGTGATCTTCGCCACCGGAATCATGTAGCGCGCGTCACTGTGCGTCGACTATTCGCAGGTCAGCCAGACCACGTGAACTCCGCCACGGAACAGACCTCACGCCCCCTTCACCCGCGGTCCTCCCCCGTCGATCTTGGAGTTGTGGTGGCCTGTATGAGCGGAACGCGGCTTTCGTGGCCCACCACAAGTCCAAGATCGGCGAAATCCGCGGGATCGGCGCTCTCAGCGAGGTGCGTTCCAGGTGTCGATCACCTGGTCGATCTGGTGCTCGAAGCCGAGCGACGACAGCGTGCCGGTGTCCAGCCTCAGCAAACCCCCGTCCCGAGGCGGCAGGCCCACCCACCGGGCACCGCACACCCGCAGGCAATGCCCGTGCGCCACGAGTGCGACGTCGCCGCGCTCGAGCAGCGCCTGGGCACGTGCCAGAACCCTGTCCAGCCGCGCACCCACCTGCTCCGGCGACTCGCCGCCCGGGCAGCCGTCGGTCCAGAGGGACCAGGAGGGCCGGGTCCGCCGGATCTCCCTGGTGGTGATGCCCTCGTACGCGCCGTAGTTCCACTCGGCGAGGTCCTCGGTGATCTCGTCGACGGCGAGCCCGGCGAGTTCGGCCGTGCGCACGGCGCGCTTGCGCGGGCTGCAGATCACCGCGGCGAAGGTACGGCCGGACACCATCCGGCCGACCTCGCGAGCCTGCTGCTCCCCGGCCGGCGTGAGATCCAGATCGGTGTACGAGGTGTGCCTGCCGTTCGCGCTCCACTCGGTCTGCCCGTGCCGGATCAGCACAATCCGCGACATGGACGCCTACCAGGCGCTCAACACGCGCTGCTGGGCTCGCCGCACCGATCCGCAGTTCGTGCAGTGCAGGTAGTGTGCGGCGGGCTTGACCGGGAAGAGCGGGATGAAGAACAGGCTGACTTTCGTCGATCGCCGGGCCAACACCTGTGCGGCGGTCACGCCGCAGATCTCGCAGGCCATGACGCGCGAGCCGATCCGCCGGTCGGTGGACTTGAGTCCGAAGATTAAGAACACCTCCGCTACGCTAGCCGTTCGCTCGTACCGCCCCAAGGTCGGCGAGACGCGGCGTTCTTCATCAGGGATTCGCTTCGGGTAGGCGGTCACCGGGCGCCGAAATGGTCAATCCGTCTCCGTCCGTCACATGTGATTGCGCTCGAACATGTTCTCTGCCCCCATGGGCATCGGGGGCTCCGAAGCCGTAGGTTCACGCCATGACGACGGCACGGGTGGTCGAGCTGGATCTGTCCGGACGCACGGCACTCGTCACCGGGGCCGGCAGTGGCATCGGTCGAGCGTGCGCGATCCGCCTGGCCGCGGCCGGCGCCACGGTGCTCGTCGTGGACGTCGACGACCAGGCGGCCAAGGAGGTCGCCGCGGCGATCGGCGGCCGGCCGCTGACCGCCGACCTTTCCGAGCCGGATGCAATCGACGATTTGCCGGCCGATGTCGACGTACTGGTGAACAACGCCGGCCTGCAGTTCGTCGCGCCGCTGCCGGAATTCCCGGCGGAACGGTTCGCGCACATCCAGCAGGTGATGGTGGAGGCGCCGTTCCGGCTGGTCCGGCGGGTTCTGCCGCACATGTACGCCCACGGCTGGGGCCGGGTGGTCAACATCTCCTCGGTGCACGGCCTGATCGCGTCGCCGTACAAGGCCGCGTACGTGACCGCCAAGCACGGCCTGGAAGGGCTGTCCAAGGTGATCGCGCTCGAGGGCGCGGCCCACGGCGTCACCTCGAACTGCGTCAGCCCCGCCTTCGTGCGGACTCCACTGGTCGACAAGCAGATCGCCGATCAGGCCGCCGCTCACGGCATCCCGGAAGCCGAGGTGATCACCACGGTGATGCTGGAACGCGCGGCGATCAAGCGTCTGATCGAACCCGAACAGGTCGCCGAGCTGGTGGCCTACCTGTGCACGCCGGCCGCCGAGTTCATCACCGGCGTGTCGATCCCGATCGACGGCGGCTGGACGGCGCACTGACTCCGATGCCGCCGCCGGAGCCGACGGGCACAATGCCGGGCATGCCCTCGCCGCTGGAGTACCTGGAAGTGCTGGCCCGGGAGGCCGCTCCGGTCGAGTTCGAGCGTCCGCTGGTCGCCGCCCGGCCCGCCGTCGACCGAACTCGCCGCCACCTGGACGGCGCCTCATGAACGGTTGGATGTTAGGGGTGACGACGATGGACGAACTCGACGTACCGGTCGCCGGTGGATCGCTACGAGTATGCCGGTGGCGGGGATCCGGGCCGGTAGTGATCGCCGCGCACGGGATCACCGCGAACGCGCTGGCATTCGGCCGGGTTGCCGAGGCGCTCCGAGGCCGGGTCCAGCTGGTGGCGCCGGATCTGCGGGGGCGGGCAGGCAGCGCGAGACTGCCGGGACCGTACGGAATGGCCGCGCATGCCGCCGACCTGATGGCCGTCGCCGACCATCTCCGGCTGGACCGGGTGCCGCTGGTCGGCCATTCGATGGGCGGCTTCGTGGTGGCGAGCACCGCCGCCGCGTATCCGGACCGGGTGGCCGGAGTGCTGATGGTGGACGGCGGCGTGGCCCTGCCCGTACCGCCCGGGCTGGACATCGACGCCATACTGCACGCGGTCATCGGCCCGGCCATGCAGCGGCTGAGCATGACCTTCCCGAGCCCCGGCGCCTACCTTGAGTTCTTCCGCGCCCACCCGGCTCTCGGACCCGATTGGGGCCCGGCCGCGGAGGCGTACGTGCTGCGCGACCTGACCGGCACCGAGCCGGAGTTGCGCTCGTCCTGCGCTCTCCAGGCGATCCGGGCCGACGCCACCGATACGCTTCTCACCGAGTCGACAGTGCAGGCGGTCCATCGGCTGAAGTGCCCGGCACGCCTGATGTGGGCACCGCGCGGCCTTCAGAACGAGAATCAAGGTCTGTACGACCGCGAGCGGCTGAACGCCGCCAGGCTCGACACGGATCGCGTCGCCGTCGAACAGGTACCCGACGTCAACCACTATTCGATCCTGCTGGCCGGCCACGGCGCCGAACTGGTCGCCGACCGCATCGTGGAGCTCGCCAGCACATCGACTTGAGGCCTCGCGGGGCCAGGGGGCGGCGATGCCAGAAGTTGCCGCCTTCCTCCTGTCCGCGCCGGCGTTCGTGCTGGTGGAGGGCGATCCGTTCGAGGGCATGGGCCCGGTGCAGATCGCCGGGCGTTTCGCGTTCGGGCTGGCGGGCTGGTTCTGCCTGATCGCCATCCTCGGTTTTCTGGACCGGCCGCGGGCGCGGAACGTACCGGCTTCGGCGACTGAGAGCGGGTGGCGTTCGCGAGGCCGGCGCGTGTTCGCCTATCTGGCGGTCGCGGCGCTGCCGTACTACGTGCTCCATCAGCCGATCGTGGTCGCGGTGGCCTACGGCGTCGTCCGGTGGGATGCGCCGATCATCGTCGAGTGGGCGGTGATCGTGGTGATCTCGCTGGTGCTCATCCTGGGTGTCTACGACCTGCTGGTGCGGCGCACACCGGTCACCCGGTTCCTGTTCGGCATGCGGCCGGCTACCCCGCGAGCAGATCCTCGAACGACGCCGTCAGTGCGAACGGGTCGGCGACCGTAGCCGGGTCCCGGCGTTCCACCTCACGGGCCAGTTCGTCCGCGGCGCGCAGGATTCGTCCGCGCAGCCCACCTTCGGTTTCGGTGTTCGCAGTGCGGCGAAGCCGCCTTGGCGGCAGAGCATCTGTGTCCGCAGTGCGGCGAAGCGGCCCTGGCGGCAGAGCATCTGTGTTCGCAGTGCGGCGAAGCGGCCCCGGCCGCAGGGCCTCGTCGCCGCCCCAGTCCTCGGATGCGGCGAACACCGAGGTCGGCATGGTGACCGCGTGCAGGTAGGAGAACATCGGCCGTAGCGCGTGCTCGAGGACGAGCGAGTGCCGGGCGGTGCCGCCGGTGGCGGCGATCAGCACCGGCTTGTCCGCCAGCGCGTCCTTGTCCACCACGTCGAAGAAGGACTTGAACAGGCCGCTGTAGGACGCGTTGAACACCGGCGTGACCGCGATCAGCGCGTCGGCGCCGGCGACCGCGTCAAGAGCGTCGCGCAGTGCGGCCGGCGGGAAGCCGGTGAGCATGTGGTTGGTGATGTCGTGGGCGAGGTCACGCAGCTCCAACACGCGGACGTCGAGCCGGACGCCGAGCGAAACGGCAGAGTCCACCGCCGCCGCCGACAAGCGGTCCGCGAGCAGGCGGGTGGACGACGGCTGGCTCAGGCCCGCGCTCACCACGACGAGGGTTCGCTGCTTCACGCCTCCACCTGCTCTGCCTTCTTCAGCTGCTCTGCCTTCCGTGATGCGTGGGTCGGCGCCTCGGGGACATGCGCCGGCTTGAGTGCGGCGAACTCCCTGCGCAGCACCGGCACGACCTCCTCGCCGAGGATGTCGAGCTGCTCCAGCACCGTCTTGAGCGGCAGGCCGGCGTGGTCGAGCAGGAACAGCTGCCGCTGGTAGTCGCCGGCGTAGTCGCGGAAGCCGAGCGTACGGTCGATGACCTGCTGCGGGCTGCCCACGGTCAGCGGAGTCTCGGCGGAGAACTCCTCCAGCGACGGGCCGTGGCCGTAGACCGGAGCGTTGTCGAAGTACGGGCGGAACTCCCGTACCGCGTCCTGGCTGTTCCGGCGCATGAAGACCTGACCGCCGAGGCCGACGATGGCCTGGTCGGGGTCGCCGTGGCCGTAGTGCGCGAAGCGCTCGCGGTACAGACCGACCATCCGCTGGGTGTGCGACGCGGGCCAGAAGATGTGGTTGGCGAAGAACCCGTCGCCGTAGTAGGCGGCCTGCTCGGCGATCTCCGGGCTCCGGATCGAGCCGTGCCAGACGAACGGCGGCACGCCGTCCAGCGGCCGGGGTGTCGAGGTGAACCCCTGCAGAGGGGTACGGAACTTGCCCGTCCAGTCGACCACGTGCTCGTGCCAGAGCCGGTGCAGCAGCGCGTAGTTCTCGATCGCCAGCGGGATGCCGGCGCGGATGTCCTTGCCGAACCACGGGTAGACGGGGCCGGTGTTGCCGCGACCCATCATCAGATCCACGCGGCCGTCGGCGAGGTGCTGCAGCATCGCGTAGTCTTCGGCGATCTTGACCGGATCGTTGGTGGTGATCAGCGTGGTCGACGTGCTCAGCAGCAGCTTGTCGGTCTGCGCGGCGATGTAGCCGAGCATGGTGGTGGGCGACGAGGGTACGAAGGGTTCGTTGTGGTGCTCGCCCATCGCGAAGACGTCGAGCCCGACCTCTTCGGCCTTCTTGGCGATCGTGACCATCGCCTTGATCCGCTCGTGCTCGGTCGGCACCCGCCCGTTCGTCGGGTCGGGCGTGACGTCGCCCACGGTGAAGACTCCGAACTGCATGACCGCTCCTGAGCCGCTCTGAGGGACCCGAACGGTCCCGGCCTGCCCCGCACAACGCCCTACCCCTCGCAACTATTTCAAATCTTTACGACACACCCCGCCCGCCTCCCGCCGATCTTGGAGTTGTGGTGGGGGATATACCCCGTCCACCGCTTTTGTCACCCACCACAACTCCAAGATCGGCGAGTGTGTGGGGGGCAATCGGGGGGTGCGGCTGGCGGTCAGGCGGGGTTGTAGGCGAGATTCGGGCGGAGCCAGCGTTCGACGGTGGAGCGATCCAGTCCGCGGCGGCTCGCGTACTCAGTGATCTGGTCCTTGCCCACCCGGCCCACGGTGAAGTAGCGCGACTTCGGGTGCGCGAAGATCAATCCGCTGACCGCCGCGGCCGGGGTCATCGCGAACGATTCGGTCAGGCCGATGCCGTGCGCGTCCGCGCCCAACAGATCGAACAGCTCCCGCTTCTCGCTGTGGTCCGGGCTGGCCGGATAGCCCAGCGCCGGCCGGATGCCACGGAAGCGTTCGGCGTGCAGATCCTCGATCGCCGGGTCGGCGTCCGGCTCGAACCACTCGCGGCGGGCCTGCAGGTGCAGATGTTCGGCGAACGCCTCGGCCAGCCGATCGGCGAGGGCCTTCACCATGATGGCTCGGTAGTCGTCGTGCTCCGCCTCGTACGTGGCGGCCAGCCCTTCGGCACCCTGGATGGAGACCGCGAAGCCACCGAGGTGATCGCCGGCCGGGGCGATGTAATCGGCCAGGCTGCGGTTGGGCCGCCCGGCCGGCTTCACGGTCTGCTGGCGCAACATCGGTAACCGCACGCCGTTGTCAAGCACGATGTCGTCGCCGTCGGAGTGGGCGGGCCAGAATCCGTACACGCCCCGAGCCCGCAACGAGCCGTCCGCGATGATCTGGTCGAGCATGGCGTTGGCGTCGTCGTAGAGCTCGCGGGCCACCGGCTGATCGAGGATCGCCGGAAACTTGCCCTTGAGCTCCCAGGCCAGGAAGAGGAACTGCCAGTCGATCATCGCGCGCAGTTCGGCGATGCTCGGCTCGAGCGTGCGGACGCCGGTGAACGCGGGCGTCGGCAGGTCATCGAAGTCGACGACTTCGCGGTTGGCGCGAGCCTGCTCCAGGGTGAGCAGCGGCTGGGAGTGCCGGTTGGCGTGCTGCTCGCGCAGCCGTTCCTGGTCGGCCCGGTTCGCGACGTCGAGCGCCTTGGCACGGCGAGGGTCGAGCAGGTCAGAGACCACGCCCACCACCCGGGACGCGTCCAGGACGTGCACCGTCGACCCCTCGTACGCCGGCGCGATGCGTACCGCGGTGTGCTGCTTGGACGTGGTCGCCCCGCCGACCAGCAGCGGCAGGTTCAGCCCACGCCGCTGCATCTCGGCACCGACCGCGACCATCTCGTCCAGCGACGGCGTGATCAGGCCGGACAGGCCGATCGCGTCGGCCCCCTCGGCCACCGCGGTGTCCAGGATCTTCGCGGCCGGCACCATCACGCCGAGGTCGATGACCTCGTAGTTGTTGCAGCCCAGCACGACGCCGACGATGTTCTTCCCGATGTCGTGCACGTCGCCCTTCACCGTGGCCAGCACGACCTTGCCCTGCCCGCGCCCGGACGCCTTCTCCTTCTCCATGTACGGCTCGAGGTAGGCGACCGACCGCTTCATCACCCGGGCACTCTTGACGACCTGCGGCAGGAACATCTTGCCCGAGCCGAACAGGTCGCCGACCACCTTCATGCCGTCCATCAACGGGCCTTCGATCACGTCGAGCGGCCGGTCCAGCAGCTGCCGGGCCTCCTCGGTGTCCGCCTCGACGTAGTCGACGATGCCGTGCACCAGCGCGTACGACAGGCGCTCGTGCACCGGGGCCTCGCGCCAGGACAGATCGACCTCACGTCTGGTACCCGAACCGGTGACCGTGGACGCGAAGGTGACCAGCCGATCGGTCGCGTCCGGCCGCCGGTCGAACAGCACGTCCTCGACCAGCTCCAGCAGATCGGCCGGGATGTCCTGGTAGACGGCGAGCTGCCCGGCGTTGACGATGCCCATGTCCAGACCGGCGCGCACGGCGTGCAGCAGAAACGCCGAGTGCATGGCCTCGCGGACCACATCGTTGCCGCGGAACGCGAACGACAGGTTCGATATGCCGCCGCTGGTCCGGGCACCCGGGCAGCGCTCCTTGATCAACGGAAGGGCGTCGATGAACGCCTTGGCGTACCCGTTGTGCTCGGCGATGCCGGTGGCCACGGCCAGCACGTTCGGATCGAAGATGATGTCCTCGGGCGCGAAGCCGGCCCGGTTGACCAGCAGGTCGTAGGCCCGGGCGCAGATCTGGACCTTGCGCTCCGTGGTGTCCGCCTGGCCCTGCTCGTCGAAGGCCATCACCACCACGCCGGCGCCGTAGTCGCGGATCTTGCGGGCCTGGGTGAGGAACTGCTCCTCGCCCTCTTTGAGGCTGATCGAGTTGACCACGCCCTTGCCCTGCACGCACTTCAGGCCGGCCTCGAGCACGCTCCACTTGGAGCTGTCGATCATGACCGGGATCCGGGCCACCTCGGGCTCGGTGGCGATCAGGTTCAGGAACGTGGTCATCGCCTGCTCGCTGTCCAGCAGATCGGCGTCCATGTTGACGTCGAGCAGATTCGCCCCGCCGCGGACCTGCTCGAGCGCGACATCGACCGCGGCCTGGTAATCCTCCGCCTCGATCAACCGGCGGAACTTGGCCGAACCGGTGACGTTCGTCCGCTCGCCGATCATCACGAAGCCGGTGTCCGGGCCGATCTCGAACGGTTCGAGCCCGCTGAACCGGGTGGCCTCGGCGCGTTGCGGCACGACGCGCGGCGCCGCACCCGCGACCGCCTGCGCGATCTGGGCGATGTGCGGCGGAGTGGTGCCGCAGCAGCCGCCGACGATGTTCACCATGCCGGCGGCGGCGAACTCGGCGAGTAGCGCGCCGGTCTCCTCCGGGGTCTGGTCGTAGCCGCCGAAGGCGTTGGGCAGCCCGGCGTTCGGGTGCGAGGCGACATACGTGCTCGCCAGGCGGGCCAGGTCGGCGACGTGCGGGCGCATTTCGGCCGCGCCCAGCGAGCAGTTCACCCCGACGATCAGTGGCTCGGCGCGCTCGATCGAGCGCCAGAACGCCTCCACGGTCTGCCCGGACAGCGTCCGCCCGGACAGGTCGACGATGGTGACCGAGATCCACAACGGCAGGTCCGGCGCGACCTCCCGGGCGGCGGCGATGGCGGCCTTCGCGTTCAGCGTGTCGAAGATCGTCTCGATCAGCAGCAGGTCGACGCCGCCGGCGCGAAGGGCGGAAATCTGTTCGGCGTACGCCGCTTTCACCCGGTCGAAGCTGACTGTCCGGTACGCCGGGTCTTCCACTCGCGGTGACAGCGACAGGGTGACGTTGAGCGGACCGACCGATCCGGCGACGAACTTACCGCCCACCTCGTCCGCGGCCTGCCGGGCCAACTGGGCGCCGCGCACGTTCATGTCGTGCACCAGTGACTCGAGGCCGTAGTCGGCCTGCGCGATGCTGGTCGCGGTGAACGTGTTGGTGGTGGTGATGTCGGCGCCCGCCGCAAGGTACTGCCGGTGGACGTCGAGGACCACATCCGGCCGGGTGAGGTTCAGCAGGTCCGGGTCGCCGGTGACATCCTTGCGGTGATCGGGGGCGATGACGTCGCCGCGGTAGTCGGCCGGGCTCAACCTCGCACCCTGCAGCATCGTGCCCCAGGCCCCGTCGAGCACCAGTACGCGCTCGCTCATCAACCGCTTCAGTGCTGTCTGGACGTCATGCACACCGATCACCTCCGCGTCATACCCGGAGGCGCCCTTGATCCGGTGGTTCCAAGCCGAGCGTGGCGGGCCGCTGGCATCCCGCCGGCCCGTTGCAGCGCCTCTCGACCTGACGGACCAGGGTACCCGACACCGCAGCACGTGGTCACTCTCCGGTAGTACGCATGGCCTCGTCCGGTCCGGCAGCCGGTTCTGGCCGTCCGATCCCGTTTCTCAAGTCCCGTTACCAGGGCCGGCAGGCGTACTGGCCAGCCCGGATCGCCCTGGCAGGAGGATCGGTGCCGCCAGCCGACAGCAGATCTCCTCGCAGGAAGATCGGATCCGCTCACGACGATCGTGGCCCACCGCTGCGGCATGGGATCGCGGGTACGGCCCACACGATTATCAACCGACGGACGCCGGTCGCGGTGATCACGGCGTCGGCCGCCGCATCGAAGGTGACGGTGTCGA
>Ga0081539_10004597_pt1 | contig 15067 bp, 17 predicted proteins | sample TabmetS4T2R2_FD_71023 | JGI IMG/M metagenome (GOLD analysis project Ga0081539, IMG submission 71023) | Tabebuia heterophylla rhizosphere microbial communities from the University of Puerto Rico - S4T2R2 | ecosystem: Host-associated > Plants > Roots > Rhizosphere ...
GTGAAGCAAGATTGTTTATGTGTCAAATAGAATATCAAGCCGTATAAGAGTGCGACGCAACGAAAGCGAAATAGTAGCAACGGCTTCTGGTTCATAAAAAAATATCATACTCTTCATCACCATTAACATATCGGACATCTGTAAACATTTATGCCCTAAATTCGCTCACCAATTTTTTGAATCAAACCAAACGCAATGTTCGATCTTACCGGAAAAACAGCAGTAATAACGGGCGGCGGTAGTGGCATAGGAAAGGCAGTTTGTTTGTTGTTTGCAAAACAAGGCGCAATTGTTAACGTAGTTGACATAAGTGAAGCGCAGGCAAAAGAAACGGCGCAACAAATTAATGAGGTTGGCGGCGAAGCATACCCTCGTGTCTGTGATGTAACACAACAACAACAGGTGGTTGATATGTACAAACAAATTGGCATTATACATATACTCGTAAACAATGCAGGAGTGTCGCACATTGGTAAGGCGCATACTACTGACGAAAAAGATTTCGATAGAATTATGCGGGTGAATGTAAAAGGTATTTACAATAGTTTGTTTGCTGCGTTGCCTTTGATGTTGCAACATGGCGGTGGCGTTGTTCTCAACATGTCTTCAACCGTTGCACTGGTCGGCATTCCCGACCGGTTTGCTTATTCTACAAGCAAAGGCGCCGTATATGCAATGACAATGAGTGTGGCCAAAGATTATGTGAACGATAACATCCGCTGCAACTGCATTTTACCCGGCAGAGTGCATACGCCATTTGTAGATAATTACCTTGCAAAAAATTATCCGGGAAGAGAAAAAGAGATGTATGAAAAATTAGCCAAGACACAACCGATCGGCAGAATGGCAACCCCCGAAGAAATTGCGTATCTTATTTTATACTTGTGTTCTGATGAAGCAAGCTTTATAACAGGAAGCGATTATAACATTGATGGCGGATTTATCAAATTGAATAACCCTTAACCCCACCTAACCTCCCTAAAGGGGAGGAATATTTTCCGAACTAATAAAAATTTAGGAGATGAAACTAATTCGCTACGGAGAATTAAACAGAGAAAAAACAGGAGTGGTGATAGATGATATGATGTATGATACATCTTCGTTTGGAGAAGATTACAACGAGCATTTTTTTGAAACACGCGGATTGAAACGTTTGCAACAATTTGTTGAGTTGAATAAAAAAACACTTGAAAGAATACCAGATGGCGTGAGACTTGGAAGTCCCATTGCAAGACCATCGAAAATTGTTTGCATTGGTTTGAATTATGCAGATCATGCAAAAGAAACGGGAGCACAAATTCCGCCGGAGCCCGTAATATTTTTAAAATCTACAACTGCACTTTGCGGCCCTTTTGATGATATTGTTATTCCAAGAAGTTCAAAGAAAACAGATTGGGAAGTAGAGCTTGCAGTGGTGATAGAAAAGAAAGCAAGCTATGTTGATGAGGCCGAAGCAATGGATTATGTCGCTGGTTATTGTTTGCACAACGATGTGAGTGAACGCGAATTTCAGTTAGAGAGAAACGGTACATGGGATAAAGGAAAGGGCTGCGATACGTTTGCGCCTGTTGGCCCTTGGCTTGTTACAAAAGATGAAATACACGATGTAGATAATTTAACCTTATGGCTAACTGTAAATGGTCATTACATGCAAAACGGAATTACCGCTAACTTCATTTTTAAAATACCTTTTCTTGTTTCTTATGTGAGTCAGTTTATGACGTTATTGCCGGGCGATATTATTTCTACGGGAACGCCTGCTGGTGTAGGTCTTGGTATGAATCCTCAGGTATATTTAAAAGCTGGTGATGTTGTTGAGTTGGGAATTGATGGATTAGGAACGGCACGACAGAAAGTAATCGCCTATTCAAAATGAAGTATTAATGAACCTGTGAAAAAATCGTTACGCTTGCAATAAGCTAAACATTCTTCCAACACGATACATAAACTTTTGAGCAGTGACTTCAGGAGCATACTTTTTGCAATGCATAACAGATATGTAATGGTTGTCTTTCAAAAACAAAATGTCGCAACAAAATTTTATAGGAATTGAAATCGGAGGAACAAAACTTCAACTTGTAAGAGCAGATGACTCTCTTGTAATTGAAGAACAAGTTTCACTTGAAGTAAATAAAGCGAATGGTGCAAGTGGCATTCAACAACAAATACAAAGTGCTTTTGGAAAACTAAAAGATGATAGAACAATCACTGCAATTGGTGTTGGTTTTGGGGGACCTGTAAATTATAAAACAGGAAAAATAAGTGTCTCCCATCAAATTGGTGGATGGGAAGGTTTTGATTTGAAAGAGTGGCTACAACAATTAACAGGCGTACCTGTATTTATTGACAACGATGCAAATGTCGCGGCACTTGGTGAAGCCGTTCACGGTGCAGGTGCATCTTACGATATTGTTTTTTACATGACCATCGGCAGCGGTATTGGCGGCGGTGTTGTAATAAACAAAAAAATTTATCATGGCGCTTATCCCGGTGAAGTTGAAATAGGTCATGTGCGGTTGAATAAACAAGACGATACACTTGAATCTAAGTGTTCAGGTTGGGTGGTTGATAAAAGAATAAGAGAAACAATTGCATCACAACCAAACAGCGAACTTGCAGAATTGATAGGGACTGAAGAAAAAGGTGAGGCAAGATTTTTGAAGCAGGCATTAAATAAAAATGACACAACAGCTAAAGAAATTTTGAAAGAAACTGCAGATAATATTGCGCTCACTTTATCGCATGTTGTTCATCTTTTCCATCCTGAAGTAATAATTATAGGCGGTGGTTTATCTTTGCTTGGTGAATATTTGAGAAGTGAAATTGCGGTTGCATTACCGCACTATGTTATGAAAGCCTTTCATCCTGTCCCCGACTTAAAAATTGCTTCGCTTGGAAAAAATGTTGTTCCCATTGGAGCATTGGAATTGGCCAAGAGTTCAATGAAATAATAACACATTTTGCTTATCATGCCGACGAAGGAGGCATCTATAAAAGCTTTTCGTATGAAAAACTATGTTGAAAAATATTTGCAAGCTCACAAATCAACAGTTGATAGTATCCCTGCTGCCGAAGTGGCTAAGGTGATTGAGAAATTTCGCAAGGCGCTGGATGAAGACAGACAAATATTTGTATTTGGCAATGGCGGCAGCGCAGCCAACGCATCACACTTTGTTACAGATCTTGGGAAAGGTGCTTCAGATAAATCGTACAAACGCTTTCGCTGTGTTTCATTAAATGATAATGTTTCATGGATGACTGCAATCGGCAACGATTACAAGTTTGACGATATTTTTAAACGTCAGCTCGAGAATTATGCAAAGCCCGGTGATATTGCAATGGTGATGAGTGTGAGCGGCAGTTCGCCAAATCTTGTTTCTGCAATAAAATGGTGTAAAGAAAATAATGTCTATACCATTGCACTTGTCGGCGGTAAACGAGGGACACTAAGCACACTTGCAGACGAAGTGATAGTTGTTGATGATGTTCATTACGGTCGTGTTGAAGATGCGCACATGCATATATGCCATATTATTTGTTATGCATTTATGGAGAATGAGGAGCTGCAGAGGAGTTGATAGGTTAATAGTTGATAGGTTAAATTATTACTCTCCCTTAGGAACTGGAGGTAACAGCGATTGATAAATTTCATAATTCTCTTCATCGAAACAAACAAAATAAACTTCTTTTATTAGAGTAGTTAAGTTCAAAAATTCTTTTACTGCAGCGATTGCAATTTCTGCTGCTCTTTGTTTTGGAAAACCATAAACACCCGTGCTGATATTTGGAAATGCAATGCTTTTTATTTCATATTCTGTTGCAAGACGTAAGCTGTTTTTATAGGCATTAGCAAGTAACTCTTCTTCGTTTTTATCTCCACCGTGCCAAATGGGGCCAACAGTATGTATCACATATTTTGCAGGAAGATTGCCGCCTGTTGTAATAACCGCTTCACCTGTTTTGCATCCACCTTGTTTTGCAACAATCACTTTACATTCCTCCAAAATTTTTGGTCCACCTTCCCGATGAATAGCACCATCAACACCGCCGCCACCAAGCAATGAACTGTTGGCTGCATTTACAATTGCATCTACTTTCATTTTAGTGATATCGCCTTTTACAAAATGAATGTTTGGCATAACTCAATATTGAAATATTTCTTGTAACAATTCACAAACTGTTTGGCAAGTGGTTTTATCTAATGTTCCTAACTTTCTTATCAATCGTTTTTTATCTACTGTTCTTATTGGGTCTAATGCCACCTCGCCACTCTTTTTTTGAAATGTACAATTTACTCTTGTTGGATAAGCTCTGATAGCAGAAGTTAATGGCACTGCTATAACTGTGTCTAAGTATTTATTAATGTCATCGGGGGAAACAATAAGACATGGTCTTGTTTTCTTTATTTCGCTTCCGATTGTCGGATCAAGATTTACAAGCCATACTTCAAACCGTTTAACTACCATGTCCATTCGTTTTTATCAAAGTCATTGCCGAAATCTCCCCAAAGATTTTCTTTTGTCTTATGTTTTTTTACGGCTTCTTTCATTCGTTGTTCCCATCCTTCACGTGCAGTTTTCTTTTTCTTTTCGGGCTTAATAAGAATTCCCTCCTCATTTACTTCAAGAATAACTTCATCACTAAGTTGGGCTTGTTCCAACAAAACTTTTGGAATGCGAATTCCTTTTGAATTGCCGATGTTAATAACTTTTGTTCTCATTTTGTAAAGTTATTACTTTGTAATTACATTTAAATTTGCCAGTTTCTTCAATTTCACACAGAAAGAATTCAGATTCTCTACAGATTGCTTTTAAGAATTTTTCACTTGCAGTTAAATATTTTCTAATTGGAATTACTTCATGTTAGTTTGAAATAAAGTGGCGAAGGAATTGCATTAATTGCAACAACAATCTTTTAAAACATTCAACAACTAAATTTTTTTTGTATGAAAACAATGTTACGCTTAACGCCTGTTTTACTTGCTGCATTTTTTATTTCAAGCTGTGCGAGAAAAGAAGTAGTTACTCCACAGAATCCTATTGTAGGTTCATGGGTTCTTACTAACTCCGATGAAAGTGATGGTTATAGCTGGTCTCCATTTTATACAGGTTTAGAGAATGGTGTTTTTTATCTCTATTCAAATGGCTCTGCAGAGTATGATGACGGAAATGTTTTGATGCAGGGCACATGGTATATGCCTGCTGTAAGTGGCCAGTATTATGATGAGAATGGTAATTATCAAAACAGTTATCACAACTCCTTACAACTTCACTTAACAGATTATACTACGCACAGTACAATTGATATGTCATTTGATTATGTAACATTCATCGGCAATCGTTTTGTTGCAACGTATGATAATGGTACAACAACGGAGAGATATTGGTTTAGCAGATAAACCCCTAAATCTCCCTGAAGGAGGACTTTGAGCAGCGTGAATAATTTAGGTTCTTTAGATGTTTAAATGTCTTTCATTAATTAACAAGGAAAAGGACGAGTTTATGAATAAATGGTGCTCAATAATGTCAGAAAGTTGAAGTGTGCGACGCAACAGAAGCTTAATAGATTTTGAAAAGCCGGGCTCAAAAACAATCCCTATGAATACATAAAAAAAGCCGCTCTTTTTTTGGAACGGCTTTATTTTTTTATAAGCAATCTTTAATCTCATCCACTGTTTCAATAAACTCCGGTTTTGTTTTTATATCTCTTTGCCAAGCCAAATCTCTTTCTATTAAATCAATTTCTTTTTTGATGGTTGCGCCGGGCTTGCCTTCTTCATTTCCTAAGATGAAAACCGTATCTGAAATAGCAACTGCCGTAGCAATATCGTGCGATACAATGATGAGTGTTTTTAATTCATCCGATATAGAAACCTGTAACAACAAATCAACGACTTTATCAAGAACACAAACATCAAGACCAGAAAACGGTTCATCAAGCAATAAGAAATCTGAACCTTTCAGCAGTTGTTGAATAATGCTTACGCGTTGTCTTTGTCCGCCGGATAATTGTTGCGGATATTTATTGAGATGTTCCGTTAAGTGGAACTCTTCAGCATATTGATGAATCGCTTGTTTTTCTGTTCCTTTCAATGATGCATTTTGTTTTGCTGCCATCATGAGTGATTGAAATATTGTTCTCCATTCAAACAAGTAATAATTCTGAAATACAACGCCCATATCGCCTGCTTTTACTTTTTGCTTGTTTTGCAGATAAACATTTCCTGATGTTGGTTGCTGCAAACCGGATAATATTTTAAACAATTGTGTTTTGCCAATGCCGCTTCTTCCAATGAGCGAAACAACTTGTCCTTGCTGCACATCAGGACGAACAATATCTTTTATACAAAAGTTTATATCGCGTAAAATTATTTTATTGTCGTAAGAGAGATTGATATTCTCTGCTTGTAATAATGTTGTTGTTTTAGTGCATGTAAGCATTTGTAATTCTCCTTTATGTCGGTTTAAATTCAAACCAAAAAACTTATGTTAATATGTGCGGTTTTTAAAATAAGGTAATAAGGTTAATTTTATAATTATTCATTTTTGTTACTAAGGTTTAGTTCCAAATTCTTTTAATCTCTGCAGACTGCGAAATGTGAACCTTATAACCTTAGTAGAAAATATAAAGTACCGCTTGTTTAAACCTTATTACCTTATTTCGCTTCGCGAAGTAATTCTATTTTAGAGGTGGTTGGGGTGGGGTCATTCTTCTATCACCAGTTTCGTATAAGAAAACAACCACTTCCTCATATTCCCCAATAAAAAATCAAATCCCAATCCGATTATAAAAATCAGCAACTGTAACGCAATCACATGAGTAAGATCATTATACTTATTGTATTTGATAAGCAATGTTCCAACACCGCCTTCACTCATGCTTAGTCCTTCAACCATTGTTATCATTAACCATGAAATAGCAAAATTTTGCCGAAGTATTTCAAACACTTGGTCTGCTTTTCCAACAATGATGACTTCATACAATGTTTGCCAGTTATTGTAACCAAGTGTTTTGCACAGCTCGTATTCCTGTTTATCAATATTGATAATGACAGATAAAAAAGATGTTGTAAAGAATGGCACAATACCAAACACGAGTAGCGATAATTTCAACTCGCTTCCATCTTTTGTAAGTAGTGTGAAGATGAATATTAAACCTGTTAACGTCAGGTATCTGCACTTGACTATGAATTGTGCAATGCTTTTGAAAAATGGTATCACTGATAAGTATGCAAACAACAACGTAATGATGATTGAATACAACATTGCTTTTAATGTAAGTGCAAGGCTTACGAGCAAATTATCGAGTAACAGTTTGGTAGAAAGCAACTGCACAAAAGCAGTTGCTACTCTACCGGGTTTAGGTATCAAACCATCAGAAGCCGTTTGCCATATTACAAGCGTAATGAACACCTGCATCACAATCATGATGATGAATGTTTGCTTGCTTATTTTTCCAAATGGTTTAAAAATTATGCCCCCAACCCCTAAAGGGGAGTTTGAGACAGTTTGATTTTTGAATTTCATGTTCATTAATGTTTTAATGTACAAGAGTGCGACGCAACCGAAGCATTATAGTAGTAATGCAGCTTGGCTCATAATTCCCAATTAAAAAATTAAACATGTTTTTTCATTAGACTTCTTTTCTCCCCTTTAGGGGATGGGGGCGTCGTTTTACTCACCCAACACAATTTCTACTCTCCTGTTTTTGCTGCGACCAACTTCAGTACTGTTGTCTGCAATTGGTTTCGATGAACCAAAACCTTTCGCCTCAATTCGGTTATCTTTCAAACCTTTCTTCATCAAATAATCTTTCACAGCATTAGCACGTTGCTCTGAAAGCGGCATGTTTACTGCATCGGAGCCAATATTGTCTGTGTGACCATACACACCGATCTTCAAACCTTCGGCAACAACGGCAGATTCAAAAATTTCATTGAGCAACTTGTACGAAGAAGCCTTGATGTTTGCAGAGCCTGTTTCAAACTCGATGCTGTAACTCTTCGACGAAACTTCCGATGTTAACTCTTCAGCATACTTTGTTTCGATTGCCTTGCCCTGCATCAACTCAGGATGATTCGAAATAACGCTGAACAAAAAACTTTTATCAACAGCCTTTTCATAAGGCATGAATGTTGGTATCAGCGATGGGTACATCTTCACCATCAAATTACCGAACGTGTTATATACAGCTTTGTACCTATCAACTTTATCATCACCCAAACCATACGTGTTCGCCATATCTGCAAGATTGAAAACCGTTGAGCCACCAAGATTCACCTTCAAACCCTGCACATCTTTTTCTTCAACACCATTGTAATACTTGAGCCAGTAATCTGCATTCTGTTCCTGGTAAACCTGCGCACTCACTTTTGCGGCAAACGCTTTTGCTTCATTGAATGAACGCACTTGGTCGCCGGCTTGTGCAAGCGCAATAATCATATTCTCGATGTCGGTTCTGTGGTCGTAAGCCCACTTCTTTATCGCAATCGTTTGAACAGGCATTTGCGATGCATATTGCCGCGTGTTTGCAATCGTAACAAGACCACCTTTCTTTGTTGCAACATTCACGTCGCCGGGAGTCCATGTAGCAACCGCATCAACACCAACCGTTGTATCGCGACCGGTTGTTTTTCCATTCACAACAATTCTTCTTTTCTCCGCGTAACCCGTGATGTATTTGTTCGGCGCATCAAGGAAATCACTTGCCGCAATAAGATTAATTGCATTCGCATCATAAGTTGTTTCATCCGGGTTTACTTTCAAACCATTATCGCCAGCCCATTTCAGAAGAATGTTCACATCACCGTCGCGCAACACACCTGCAACACATTTGCCAATTGCGTTGTGCGGATCTTGCTTCCATGAAGGCGGCGCCATCACTTGGTCTTCACCAAAAGATTTACCATGCGCAATGGGAAGAATGATAGGTTGATATTCTGCGCCCAACGGTTCCAACTCTTTTGAAAGCGAAGTCATAAACGCAGGCATACCATCGCCCATAAATGTTACAAGCACGCCCTGTGTGTTAGAATTTGTTTTATAGTCCTGCGCAAATTTTACAAGGTCTGCGCATTGCTTGTTGCAATCGTCTTGTCGCACATAGGTGACGTCGAGATGAGCTTTATCAAACAACGAACCTTTTGATGTGCGCACGCCGCCGTTTGCATACATGCCCGAGAACTGTGCATTCCATGCCATGCGTTCCCATGTTATTTGTGTGCCGCCGTTTACAGCGGGGTCGTTTGCGGGCAAAGGCAATTGCACTGCGTTGCCTGCGAGCGACGCTTCAGGCGCGTCGGGCAAAGCCACCTTGCCAACTTCAAGAGATTGCGAAACTTGTTTAGGACGGTTTTGATACCATCTTACGCTCACGATTCCGGCAGCTACTACTGCCACAATGATGAGCACTTTTCCAGCGGGTTTTAATTTGATTGCCATAGTTGTAAATTTTAAAATTGTTTTATTGAATAATCGTTTAATTCACACTTATCAATTTGTGTCATGATTTTTTTTATGATGCCGGCTGTTTGTTCTTTGCGGCATCGTCTGTTGTGTCACTCACTTGTACGTTCTGAACTTTGTTGGACAGAGCAAGAAGAGAGATGCCTCCTTCGGCATGACAAGTTGGTAGTGAGATTAGGCTTAATCAAAAATTCTTCAGCATTTAATCTATCCTCTGCTTGTCACCCTGACGAAGGAAGGGTTTGTTTCCTTTGTGCCTTCATGTCTCTGTGGCTAATCGAGCAAGCCTCTATATCTGTCAGTGATAGAAACACCTTTCAGCTTACCGTTGTCTTTGTTGTTATCCAAAGCATCTTTGGTATAGTTGAAATCTTTAGACAGGTCAAACTTGTTGATGAGTTCAATTGTTTGTGCAGACTTAGCTTTATCCTCAAGCACTTTATCATCCATAAATCTTTGTGTAACATCTATCGCAGATTTTATGTGACCAATCTTTTCACCAATCTGTTGTTTTAAAATTGCAAGAGCTTTTTCTGCATCCTGATTCAATTCATCGTCACCCTTGAAGGCTTTCATGGCGCTAGTTACAGCAGATAAGCCTGTCGTTACAGAGTAATACAAATCTTTCTTTGCTTCCAGATCAAGCTTTGCGTCTTCGAGCATGATACCGCTTTCTTCGTATGCAGCATCTGCGAATTGAATCAGCTTGTTTAAATCACCAACGATGGGTGTTACATTATCAATGTACTCACGACAACGCAACACGTTGTTCGCACATAAATCTATCTGACGTGGATTCCCATTTTCCTGTTGCAGAATTTTTACTTTCTGCGCATTCAGTTGTAACTCTTTTTCTTTGTCTTTCAGTTTATCCATTAATTCACTTTGTTTGCCTTTCAGCTTTGCAGCTTGTTTGTACAAAGTGTTTCTGTCATCATAACCTTGTTCAATCTTCGCCTGAAGTATGCTGAATGGATTCAGTTCTATTGCAATACCGATCGTATAGTTTGCAATGAACTCTGAAAAATATTTCAATGCTCTCCAGAATTTTCTATTGGTAATTATCATTAGTATAAAACCAAGGATTGCGCCACCAATAATTAGATTGATAAGGCTCCATGTAACTGTAATCAGCCACGGCAATACGTACGTTACAAAACCATACGCAAGCCCTGCAAAGAGTGACAGCGCTACAATTGTAGTAGCCACATTCTTCGGTTCCGAAAACCAACCCGGTTTTTTTGTTTGTTGAATTGAGGTTATCATTTTTTATTTTGTTTTTTGTTGTTTAAAAATTTGTTCACTTTATTGTTTTGTTTGTTCAAATTCAATGTTCTAATGCTCAACCGCATGGCTTCGTTGTCTCAACGGCGCTGCTTTCGCTTCTTTGAAAAAATATGCTTCGCATTTTTTCAATTCCGACTTCGTCGGAACCGAACCGAAAGAGGCGTCTTATGAGACAACTGGTAACAGCGTAGAATTCCAAGAGTAATATTTCGATTCACCATTGCCCATTCACGATTCACGATTCACGTCTCACGATTACTCACTACTGACTACTCACCACTCACTATATAAATTCCTTTATCCTTTCCATATCGTAAAGAATCCTGCTCTTCATATTTTCTAATTCTCTTTTATAACTTCCGCTGTTGCTTTCAATCTTCTCTTCGTTTTCTTTTACTTCATTTTTCAGCACTGCAATTTTGTTGTGCAGGTCATTTATTTCTTTTGTTAATTCTTCAATGCGTTTTGTTTTTTCTTCAATCTCTTTTTGTTTGCCTTCAACTTTTTCTTTCAATGCTGCATCAACAGTTGAGTTGAAGTTGTTTGCATCTGTTTCAAGAATTCTTAGATATTCCGCAGCAGTTGACAATAGCTTTTGTTTGTCCAAACCTTGCACACTTAATCCTGCGAAAGCCGCGCTGTATCTCGCTCTTTCATCAGTGATACTCTGCATTGCTTCGGTCATTTTACTAAACTCGAAATAATCAGGACCCGCAAGATTTGCATCACTAAACAGCTTGTCGAAATACTGTTTAAACTTGCCTGTTGATGTTGTTGCAGAAGAAGCATAATTCCTTGCTCCAACTTGCGTGGAGCTTTGTTTTATTTCCACCGGCTTCTCCTGAACAGATGAATTTGCATTCGTAACAGGCGTTTCTTCATCTGCTATCTCCACAAAAGCCGATAAGATTTTCTTTCCAATACTTGCCATCTTTATTGGTTTGATTTTGAAAAAATGTGATGCATTGCAGCATCGGTTTTATTGATAAGTACTCACGAGTATTTTTTTCGTGAAACGTCAGACGTGAGATCATTTTAAATTGATCTCTTTTCTCACGTCTCACGATTCACGTCTCACGAATGGATACACCTTCTCCATCACATTCCTTTTCAGAAATGTCACGTCTGTTCGCAACTTGTTAAAGGGAATTTTATTGCAGACGGTCGAGCCAGAAGTTTATATCGCGGATAAACACTTCTGTATCCTTTTTCTTCTCTTGCACTTTTACATGCAGCTTATGTTCTTTTGAACTTTGTGAAAGTTCATTGTTTTCGTCAGGTGTATCCTGATGTATTGCAAGCAAGAGCATAGCTCCGCCAGCAATCACCAAAATAATTGGTTTCATGTGCTGTTAATTCGTTTAATGGAATTATGAATTGTTAATGCAAACCCTTGTTTGGGATTTACCTTGCGCGGCAGAATCTTTACTGTTTGTGTGGGAAGATTTACAGGCTGGAGATTTCCGGTGGATTTTCCCTTAATCTGCAAAGGGTAAATAACTGTTCCAGAAATTTGTTCATTTTACGTTGGAGATATACTCCTATTTGGTTTGACGAAGTAAAGATATAATTATTTTAAAGTTTGCTGCTACTCCATTCGTGAACAGCGGGACTTGCGGTTTCACAAATGGTAAAGTATGTATTATGAATGGTATCTTAACTGAGGTTGAAAGGCAAATGCAAAGGAGAAGTGGTAATTAGGTATTTTAAACGTTGTTGCGAATCGTACAATTTATTGTAACGACTGTTGACAAACGCGTTTACTCATTCAATGTTTTTTCAATAAATGAGGCAACTTGCTCTGCCCATTTCGCATATTCTTTTCCTGATGGATGTAAACCGTCTGTTGTGATAAGCGATGCATCAGTTGCTGATTCTCTTGAACTCTCGGTAATGTTGATATAATGTACTTTGTATTGTGCTGCAATCGCTGCATTGATATTATTAAATGCATCTATCTCTTCCGAAATTTTTTGTGCGTTGTGTTCTTTCGCAAAAGGTGTTACACTCCAATCGGGAATTGATAAAACTATTACATGATTGTTTTTATCATCAGCAAAATGAAGTGCTTTCTTAAGTAAGAATTCAAAATCATTTTTGTAATCATCGGTACTGTGACCACGATATTGATTGTTTACACCAATAAGCAGCGTAACAAAATCGTAGCCTTCATTAAATTTTGTGTGAAGAATATGTTCCGCAAGTTCAAGTGTTGTCCATCCTGTTCTTGCAACAATTTCCGGCGCATGAATATGCAAACCGTTTTTGCGTAACAATTGTACAGTTTGATAAGGAAAGCTTTCGTCAAGAGGTATGGCTTCACCAATTGTATAAGAATCACCAAGGGCGAGATATGTGCAATAGTGTTTAGTCATAACAATACAGATTGAAAGGTTAAGCAAACAATACCGTTAAGATATTAATACGTTTTATAAAGGCAGATTGTTTTCTCATCAGCAATCAATTAAATAAAAATACAATAATTGATTGGCAAATACCTAACGCCTGTTAATTTTGTTGACTTTCAAAATTTCGTTTGCAAAATTCTAAAGCTATAGTCATGGCTGCAAAAACAGACCTCTTTCAATCTCCCGATTATTTTTTAGTGGATGAGTTGCTTACAGAAGAACACAAATTAATTCGTGAAACCGTGCGCAATTATGTGAAGAGAGAAATTTCACCCATTATTGAAGATTATGCGCAGCGTGCAGAATTTCCGAAGCAGATCGTAAAACAATTGGGAGAACTTGGTTGTTTCGGTCCAACTATTCCTGAAGAATATGGCGGTGGCGGTCTTGATTATATTAGTTACGGGTTAATGATGCAGGAGCTTGAACGTGGTGATAGCGGTGTGCGTTCAACAGCAAGTGTGCAAGGGTCATTGGTGATGTTTCCTATTTATGCTTATGGCAGCGAAGAACAACGAAAAAAGTATTTGCCAAAGCTTGCAAGCGGTGAATGGCTTGGATGCTTTGGTTTAACTGAACCTGATTATGGAAGTAACCCTGCAGGCATGATTTCAAATTTTAAAGATGCTGGAGATTATGTGATATTGAATGGTGCAAAAATGTGGATTAGCAATGCACCTTATGCGCAGGTTGCAGTCGTGTGGGCAAAAGATGAAGAAGGAGAAATAAACGGTTTGATTGTTGAAAGAGGAATGGAAGGTTTTAGTACACCGACCACACATGGCAAATGGAGTTTGCGTGCAAGTGCAACAGGCGAATTGGTGTTTAATGATGTAAAAGTTCCGAAAGAAAATATTTTTCCGAATGTAAAAGGTTTGAAAGGTCCGCTGGGTTGTTTAACAAAAGCTCGCTACGGAATTGCATGGGGAGCATTAGGTGCTGCAATGGATTGTTATGACACAGCTTTGCGTTACAGTAAAGAGCGCATTCAGTTTGATAAGCCGATTGGAAGTTTTCAATTGCAGCAAAAAAAACTTGCAGAAATGATTACTGAAATTACCAAAGCGCAATTGATGGCTTGGAGATTGGGAACGCTGATGAATGAAGGCAGAGCTACACCACAACAAGTAAGCATGGCAAAGCGCAACAGTTGTGAAATTGCCACAAACATTGCACGGGATGCACGTCAAATGCTTGGTGGAATGGGTATTACAGGTGAGTACAGTGTTATGCGACATATAATGAATCTTGAAAGTGTTCTTACTTATGAAGGAACGCACGATATTCATTTATTGATTACGGGAATGGATATAACGGGATTAAATGCGTTTAAGTGAGTAATGAAATAATATAAAAACTGAATGAAAGTTTTTGATTACATACCTGAATTGGATTGTTTTAAAATAAACGATGCGTTTTCAAACTTTGTTTATTTATTAGGTTATGAAGAATGGAATGCCGTTGTATGGATAGGGAGATTGTTTTCGTTAAACAATGATTTTGGCGAACATTGGTTTGACAATTGGGATTTAAGAGAAAAGATTGAAGATAAAGCAAGAGAGTTAGGCTATGATGCTGATGAACTATGTGTTATTAACCCTGCAAGGTTTTCAAGAGGTGATGACAGTCCATGTTATGATGCTGACAATGTAAAAATATTTTGGACTGATGTTTTGAAAAACTTAGACCTGAATGAAGAAACAATTAGAAAAATAGTAACTGCTGAAAAAATAGAAAATTGGAAATAAGTCAATTCAGATGTATGCGAATTTTTTTATTGGGCATGATGGGCAGCGGCAAATCTTATTGGGCACAACGGCTTTCAGAAAAAATGAAGATGGATTGGATGGATTTAGATCAAAAAATCGAGAAAGATACATCGTTAAGCATCAAAGAGATTTTTGCAGC
>Ga0081539_10004598_pt1 | contig 15062 bp, 9 predicted proteins | sample TabmetS4T2R2_FD_71023 | JGI IMG/M metagenome (GOLD analysis project Ga0081539, IMG submission 71023) | Tabebuia heterophylla rhizosphere microbial communities from the University of Puerto Rico - S4T2R2 | ecosystem: Host-associated > Plants > Roots > Rhizosphere ...
TCGAGTCTGGCGGCGGTGGCATGGCGTCCTCCTGCGGGCGGGATAGGAAATCCGCTCACATGACTACACCAGCCACAAGTTGTCAAGCTATCTGCCGCTCCACCGAGAATGCGATTGCCCTAATCTCACAGTAGAGTAGGACGAAAAATTTTCAAAAAAACTTGACACGCCTTACTAATACGTGTAGTGTACGCGCTTCGTTTGGAGTCCCGACCTGTTAACTCACGCTCAGTAACTATATTGAAAGTAAGTTGAACGTCCCTCGCGTACTCATGTCCTGCCAAAAAGCAAGATATCTCTTTGTGTACCCGCGGTGGCTCCTTTTTGGCTTTAAAATTCACGCTTCAATTTATCAGGTTTGAAACAGATGTAGTCTCGCAGCTTGTCGGCAGTAATGCTGACGAAAAACAACTGCTCTGCTGCGACCTACGGGGAAGATGGATTACGAAGGCCGCTACGCTCTCACGAAACCAACGCCGACTGCTTTACACCCGCAAGTCAGGAGTCAAATCTCATCATGAGTTTTCGCCACTCGGTTTTCCCCGCGCACATAACAAAAAATGCTGGCAGCCCTCGCTCGGTATTCCGGCACGCGCCTCATCAAATGCGCCAACACACGATTAGCCTCTTGTCTGTTCTGATACTTGGGGCACTACTCGCGGCACCTTCTTCAGCGTTTACGCGCTTGTCGTTAGGGACAACACTTCTCCGATTCACTCAGACCCAGCAGCCCTCGCTCGCCAATGGGGGCTTCGAGACGCCAAACCTCGGAAGCGGTTTCCAGTACAGTCCTACGGGGGCGACGTGGACATTCGTCGGCGCTGGCGTCAGTAAGAACGCCAGCGCCTTCACCAACGGCAACCCGGCAGCACCGGAAGGTAGCCAGGTGGCCTTCATTCAGGGCGGCGGCTCATATCTATCACAACAGATCAGCGGCTTTCAGCCGGGAACTACGTACATCGTTAAATTTGCGACGGCACAGCGGGGCAACTGTTGTGGGGCAGGCGGACTAGATTTCCAGGTGCTCATCGATGGCACTTCTCTAGGCACATTCCGCCCTACCGGCCCGAACTACGTGGAAGCGGCCACCGCTATTTTCACGGCAACGGCGAGTACTCACACCTTGAAGTTTCTCGGCGTCAATTCGTCGGGTGGAGACAATACTGCCCTTATCGACAACGTCCGAGTCGAAACCGCTACGCAGCCGCCATCCCCGTTCGCCGGTAACGGCGGCTTCGAGGCACCGGTCGTCGGCAACAGCTTCCAGTACGGGCCGACCAGCACCGCTTGGACATTCGTCGGCGCGGGCGTGAGCGGTAACTCTTCCGCCTTCACTAACGGCAACCCGGCAGCACCGGAAGGTAGCCAAGTGGCCTTCATTCAGGGCGGTGGCTCTTACATCTCGCAGATGGTCAGCAGTTTCCGGGCGGGGGTGAGTTACTCAATTAGTTTCAAGGGTGCACAACGCGGGAACTGTTGCGGGGCGGGTGGGCTGAACATCGACGTCTACCTGGACTCGACTCTGGTGGGGACGTTCAAACCCGCGGGATCGAGCTACGAAGCCCTGAGCACCGCAGGCTTCACGACGAGTGCCGGCGCACACATTCTGAAGTTCGTCGGAAGGAATACGTCGGGCGGCGACAACTCGGCTCTGATCGACAACGTGCAGATAAATCGCCTCACCGCAAATTACCCACCTGCGGTGAGCATAACAGTGCCTGCAAGTAACGCCACATTCACCGCGCCGGTCGCCATCACTATCAACGCCGACGCCTCGGACGAAGACGGCCAAGTCATGAAGGTGGAGTTTTTTCAGAACGGCACTAAGATTGGCGAAGACTTCACAAGTCCCTTCAATTACGTCTGGTCCAACGCGCCAGCGGGTAGCTACACGCTGACGGCCAAGGCCACTGATGATCTTGGTGCACAGACCACATCCGCTGCGGTCGCGGTCACAGTGAATCCGGAGAAGGGCCGGATCGCCGGAAAGATAACCAAGGCGGATGGTACTACACCTATCGCCGGGGTGATCGTAAAGGTTTATCAGGGTGTCACCACGGCGGGCACGGTCAGTACGAATGGAACAGGCGACTATGTCGTCACCGGACTTGATGACGGCACGTACACCGTGGAGGCATCGGCCCCGGAGTACATAATAAAGAGACAGGGCGGAGTATCGGTTACTAGCGGCACAACCTCTAACGTCAACCTCAGTCTCGGCAGCGCAGTGTCTTACGCGTATGACGACCTTGGAAGACTCGTCGCCGCTATAGATCCGACGGGGGAGGCTGCTACTTACAACTATGACGCTGTCGGTAATCTGTTATCAATCTCGCGTAGTAATTCGGCTCAAACGTCAATCGCCGGCTTCACGCCCGGCGAAGGGGCGGTCGGGACATCGGTGATCATTCGCGGCACCGGCTTTAGCGCTAACCCGGGCGATAACGCCGTCACATTCAACGGCGTCTCAGCCGTAGTGACTGCGGCCACAGCGACTCAGATAAACGTGAGCGTGCCCGCGGGAGCGTCCACCGGCCTCATCGCCGTTACCACGCCCTCCGGCTCAGCCACGAGCAATTCGTCTTTCAAGGTTAATGGCTCGACCGCACCAACCGTCACGGGTTTCTCCCCGACTATCGGGCCGGTTGGAACCGCCGTCACCATCAGCGGAACTAACTTCGAGACGATTCGCACTAACAACAAGGTAAAAGTGAATCTCACCAGTGCTACGGTGAATTCGGCCACTACGACGAGTCTTAGCACCAAGGTAGAGTACGCGACGGGGTCAGGTCATATCTCAGTCGCAACACCCAGCGGCACTGCCGTGAGCAGCGCCGACTTCTTCGTCACGCCTGCCTCCTACACCGCCACGGATGTTGAGGTTACGGGCAGGATGGCAGTTGGTGAGAGTAAGCCCGTAACTATCGCCGCGTCCGGCAAAGTCGGCCTGATTCTTTTCGACGGCACAGCAGGCCAGCGCATAAGCCTGAGGGTCACGGACGACACGATCACGAATGGGGCTGTGACGATTTACAAGCCGGATGGCGCGAGTCTAATGTCCGGCCCCTTCGACACGAGCGAAGGATTCCTCGACGCGATCACACTGCCTTACACAGGCACTTACACGATTTTGCTTGACCCGAATTCGATATATACAGGCAATCTGATTCTCAGACTGTACAACGTCGTCGATGTAACAAGCACGATTACCCCCGGCGGAGCGTCCATTCCTGTAACTGTCGGTACTCCGGGCCAGAACGCCATTCTGAGTTTCAACGGCAGCGTTGGACAGCGCGTGAGCCTAAACATCACGAGCAACACGTTCGGCTATATCATCTACAACAACGTGGCTGTGCAGATTAAGGATCCGAGCGGGACGGTCATCGGCTCTGGAGACCTTAACGGCAGCGGCAGCACGGTCTACATAGATGCTGTAACCCTACCGGTGAATGGAACGTACACGCTCTCTCTCAACCCAACGGGGCCGAGAACCGGCAGCGCCACTTTCACGCTCAATAGCGTGGTCGATGTTACCGACACGATCAGCGTCGGCGGCCCTGCGGTGAGTAAGTCGGTCACGGTGCCGGGCCAGAACATCAAGCTGACCTTCGACGCTACCGCAGGCCAGAGGGTGAGCCTCGCAACTTCCATATCGGGATTTACAAGCTGGCCGCGACTCTACATCCTCAACCCGGACGGAACGGTTCTGACCGGCCCCTACAGTGACTCCATTGGTGCCACCACGTTGCCCGTTACTGGCACCTACGCGGTCTTCTCTGACCCATACGGCTCGGAAACGGGCACACAGACTTTCACATTGGCCGCCGCGCCATAGCCTCCCTGAATAATTACAGATGAACCACGCGAGCCGTAAAGTAAGAACGTCACTTCACATGAGCCGGAGAAATGAGATGAGAAAGCGAGTCGCCGTTACCGCATGTCTGAGCATAGTTGCGCTGTTGTTTGCGCTCTTCGGAATGATTCAAGGTACGAAGGGCGCGGCGGCACCTGCCGTATCTTCTCCGCCAGCGAAAGCGGCCCTGCCCGCGCCATCTATTAGGCGAACGACTCGCGCCGCGCAAGCACCAGAAGTAGAGGCGGGGCAGACGACCACTCTGTTGCCGGACGGGCGCTGGCTTGTCACCGGAGGCGAAGGGAAAAATGGCCCGCAGCCTTCTGTCGTCATCAGTGACTCGCGCGTTGGTAAAATGTCGGCCCTCGGTGACGGCCTTCGCCAGCCGCGCCTGTGGCACACGGCGACGCTGCTGCCGGACGGCAGCGTGTTCATCTACGGCGGCGTCGGCGCGGACAAAAAGGCGATGGTCAGCGCAGAGATACTTGACCCTCTGACAGGGAAGTCCGAGCTAATACCTTCCGGCAACCTGACCCCGCGCGCCGAGCACACGGCGACGCTTCTGTCGGACGGCCACGTCCTCATAGCCGGCGGCATAGACGACAGGGGTAAGACTATCAATAAAGTAGATCTGTGGGATCCTCAGACCAAGTCTTCCGTCACATTGCCGTCGGGACTCCAAAGCGGGAGACGCAGGCACAAGGCAACGCTGCTGCCGGACGGCAACGTACTGTTATGGGGAGGACAGAACGCCCGAAAGGCCGGTGTCGAAGACGGGGAGATTTACGAAACCGATAAGCAGAGCTTTAGCTGGGCTGGCGTCCAGCCCCCTCGTGACGATGGAGCGCCTTACGTAGTGTTCTCTTCGCCGAAAGACGGAGAGGCGTCAGTGCCGAGAGATGTACGCCTCGCGATCCGATTCTCGAAGCCGTTGAGCGTTGAGTCTCTGAACTCGGAGACGGCAACCCTCGCCGGGCCGGACGGACAAGTGGTCGTCCGAGTCGTCCCGGCGGAAGGCGGCATGCTGGGCTTCGTCACTCCTCAAGAGCCGCTCCAAGTAGGTGCTACATACACACTCTCGTTGAACGGCGCGAACGATAATTCGGATCAACCTTTGGCACCGCTGACGGTTAGCTTCACGACGATCATGCCGGAAGGTCAGGAACACGCCCCCGGTCATCAGCACGAAGGGCATGACGGCCATGGGCAGGAACAATCTACTACCCTCCAGCCCAACGACGACGAAACTTGGGTGCCGAACGCGAGAAACCCTTACGGCGACTGGCGAAGCAACCGTGGTGACTCGCCTTGGCAGAAGCTTACGCCCCTACAGGCTGCGCCCGGAGTGACGGCGCTGTCCGGCCAAGTGTTGAAACTCAACGGGCAGCCGCTCGCCAACGTCACGCTTCAGGTCGGCGACAAGGCGGCGAGGACAGACTCAACAGGGCGCTTCCTTCTGGCCGACATACCTGCGGGGCATCAACAGATGCTCATCAACGGGTACACGGCCAACCGTCCGGGGAAGTCCTACGTCATGTGCGAGAACGGCGTGGAAGTTATGGGTAGCAAGACCAACGTCCTGCCCTACACTATCTGGCTGACGGCCATCGACACGAAACACGTTACTCCGATCCCCGTGCCGACGAACAGGGAAGTAGTTGTTACAAGCCCCTTGATACCGGGGCTTGAGATACACATACCCGCCGGCGTCAGGCTCCGCACGCACGACGGCAGTTTCCTATCCTCGATGTCTCTTACTCCGATACCCGTGGATCGCACGCCGCTGCCGCTTCCCGCAGGCGCGTCATTTTTCTTCACCCCACAGGCGCACGAGGCAGAGGTCGAATCCTTGGACGGCAGCAACGGCGCGGGATTCCGCATAATCTATCCGAACGCCGCTGGCCTGAAGCCGGGGACGACAGTCGATCTGTTGAACTACGACCCGGATCGCCCTAACGGTTGGTACGTCTACGGCAAGGGAACCGTGACGAGGGACGGCAGACAGATAGTGCCGAATCCCGGCGTCATGTTGAAGAAGCTGAACTGCTACGGCGGCTTCTTCGACAGCGACGCCCCAGCGACCGGCCCCGGTGGAAGCGCGTCCGACGGAGACCCCGTCGACCTAGGGACTGGGCTTTTCGTTTACAACAAAACAGATCTCGTACTGCCGGACACTTTACCCATCGTACTCAGCCGCACCTACCGCCCGAACGATTTGCAGGGACGTCCGTTCGGGGTCGGGACGACTCATCCGTACGAGATGAAGATCATCGGCGACAACAGTTCCCACGATCCGTCGTTCGGCGAGCTGATCCTTCCCGACGGAGGCCGGATACGATACGAGCGCACGAATCCGGGAAGCAGCCCGATCACCTTAGAACACACCGCGACGCCGACAAAATTTTATAAATCGACGCTCGTCTACGTCGAACGCGGTCTTTACGGCGGTTGGGACATACGGCTTCTGGATGGGACGGCCTTGCAGTTCATCAAGAAGACTCGCGGCTTCGGGATACATTCGGTAGACGTGCGCTTGTCGGGCATCGTAGATCGCTACGGCAACACCACAACCATCACGCGAGACGAATTCCTGCGCATCACGAGAATCTCCTCGCCGAACGGTAGGTGGATGGAGTTCAGTTACGACTCAGACCCGAACTATAACTACCGCATCGTCCAAGTTAAGGACAACATCGGTCGCACGGTCGGTTACACCTACGATGCAAGCAATCGATTATGGAAGGTGACGGACGTGAATGGCGGCGTCACCGAATATACTTACGACGGCGCGAGCCGGATGCTAACGATTAAAGATGCAAAAGGAGTAGTGTGTCTTACAAACGAATACGACGCTAATGGAAGGGTGCAGAGGCAAACACAGGCGGACGGCACTGTTTATCAGTTCGCATACACTCTGGACGGCGACAGGGTCGTTCAGACTGATATAACTAACCCCCGCGGGTTAGTCCGGCGCGTGATTTTTAATGCTTACGGGTATCAAACCAGTGAAATATACGGCGTTGGTAGGTCGGATCAATGGTCGTTCACTTACGAGCGTCAGCCGGTCACGAATCTGGTTCTAAGCGTGACTGACTCGTGGAATCGAAAGACAGCCTACACCTACGACGCGACGGGGAACGTCAACAGCGTGACTCATCTGGCGGGCACGCCGCAGGCCGTTACTACTTCGGCCACGTTCGATCAAATCTACGGCAACATTCTAAGCATTGCCGACCCGCTGAACCATACCGCGACCTTCGATTACGACGACAAGGGACGACTGACGAAGGCGACGGATCCGCTCGATCACCATATCTCGTTCACCTACAACGGCGCAGGACAATTGCTCACCGCGACTAATGCGGTGAATGTCACAACGGCTCGCTTCACTTACGAAGATGGCGACTTAACTAAGGTCGTAGGGCCTTATGGTCGTACCCTCACTCAGTATGTAGATGCAGCGGGAAGGACAGCCAGCGTAACCAATTCGCTAGGTCTGACCACGCGGTATGAATACAATGCGCTAAATCGGCCGACAAAAGCCACAGACCCGTTGGGCGGGACGGCGTCGCTCACGTATGACACAACTGGAAACATCCTGAGCGGGATGGACGCGCGCGGCAACGCCGTCAGTTACACGTACGACGACCAGGGACGTGTGACGAGCCGCACAGATCAACTACAACACGCCGACACATACCACTACGATGCCTACGGTAACATGGACAGTGTTACCGACCGGAAAGGGCAAGTTACTCAACTTGCCTACGACGTGTTCAACCGGCTGACGCAGATAACCTATGCTGACTCCTCCACTGTCACCTACGCTTACGACGTGCGAGGTCGGTTGGAGCAAGTAACGGATTCCGGCTCCGGATCTATCATCTATGCTTACGACGATTTTGATCGTGTGACGAGCGAAACGACGCCGCAGGGCAGCGTTAGCTACACATACGATGCCGCGGGTCGGGTCACGAGCATGCAGGTTTATGGGCAGCCAGCCGTCCTCTACACCTACGACGCAGCGAATCGTTTGACCCACATCGCACAAGGGCTGTTAAGCGCGGACATTGACTACGATGCGGCGGGGCGGCGCACAAAGTTGACGCTGCCGAACGGCCTCGTTACGGAGTACGATTATGACGACGCCTCGCAGCTGAAGTCTCTGACCTACAAACAGGGCGCGAGCGTCATCGGCGACCTTACCTTCGAGTATGATGCGGCGGGGCGGCGCACGAAGGTGGGCGGCAGCTACGCTCGGATGCTTCTGCCGCAGGCAGTCACCTTGGCGAGCTACGATGCCGCGAACCGGCAGACTGCATTGGGCAATCGCACGCTCACATACGACTTGAACGGCAACCTGACGAGCGACGGCACGAACACTTACACGTGGGACGCGCGCGACCGGCTTGTCGGCATGTCGGGGCCGGGCTTGAACGTCAGCTTCCAATATGATGTTGCAGGTCGGCGCATCGGTAAGACGGTTAACGGGCAGGCCACCAGCTACCTCTACGACGGCGATAACATCGTGCAGGAGCAGTCGGGCGGCACGCCCACTGCGAACATGCTCAACGGCGGATTGGATGAGGTTTTTCGTCGCACGGACGGAACCGGCGCGTGGACTCCTCTGCGCGATAGTTTGGGCAGCACGCTGGCGCTGACGGACGGCAGCGGCACTGTACAGACCAGTTACAGCTACGGCCCGTTCGGCGACACGGCACAGGGCGGCGCGGCGAGTAGTAACACTTCGCAATACGCAGGACGTGAGAACGACGGGACGGGGCTGTACTACAACCGCGCTCGCTACTACTCGCCCGCCCTACAACGCTTCATCAGTGAAGACCCCATCGGACTGGCTGGCGGCAGCAACTCCTACGCCTACACGTCGAACGACCCCGTCAACTTCGTCGATCCTTCGGGACTGGCGCAGACCGGGCCTGTCAACTACCTGAGAAACCCTTGTTCAGCCGAGCACTGGATAGTGAACGGGGCGTCGAACACGCTCTCGGACATACTGATGCTCGACCACTTCGCGGAGTGGGCGTGGATAGTTGGAGACCACTGCCGCCCGGCGAGCGAGAGGGTGTGGGCTGGGGCCAAGGGCGTAGGGATGGCGGCTGTCATGGCCTTCGGCGGTGAGATAGCCGAAGGAGTTGGAGGAGCTATCTTTAAAGGCGGAAGCTCAGGCGGACGCGTGCTTTACCGCTTAATCACTGAATTAGAGCCAGCAGATAATTTGTTATCAAACGCGGCCAAAGGATTAGCAGCGCGCGGCCCTGAAATAGCAGAACCACTCATCCATAAAGGTCTGTCTATGTTCAATTCTCTCGAAAAAGCAGTGGCAAAGATTCCCGTCTTGGAGCGTGGAGGACACACTGTGTATGGAATCGCAGAGATACGAATCCCCGCAGGCGCGGCTGACGTAACAGTCATTAAAACTTTAGGTGCTGGTCACTACACAGTCGTAGCGGAGCCTGCTACATTAATTAAATATTGGGTTCAATCCATCCTTAGGTAAGGTGAAATATGTGCGAATTTTGCAACATGTCTAACCCAAAGTGGGGCGACTTTAGTGAGCGCTTCGAGTTTGAAAAGGAGTCGCTGGACTATTACGACGGCCCAATCAGCGGGTGGGTGCAATGTCGTCGATGTCACGAGGGATACGCCTTTTATTGCTCAACGATAATAGCGAGTTTGTTGTGGCATTGGTCGCTGGTTAAGGTAGAGATGAAGAACGCGTTTCCCGTTTCACAGATTTTCGAGGAATTTAGAACTCAGTCAAATATGAAGTGGCTCAGTGTTGTGGAGGACAGAAGGCATAGCCGAAACTCGATATGCTATGGAGCATGGATAGATGATGCCTCCACCCTGCCACGAATATTATAGTTTAATCAATCCTTACTTCACGGGCGTAGTCCTTATCTCGCAAAGCCTTCGTTTACCTTCATCTCCTTAGTGTCCTTCTGTGAAGCGGCTGGATAAGTCAAGCCCGCTTTAGTTTGTTGAACACACTAACTCCTGGCTCAACTTCACTGCGAGATTCACGTCATCCTTCTGTTCGCGCTCTGTGTTTGAAGCTTTTGCTTCGGCGCATCTTGGGTTTCGTTACAAAGGCGGCACAATCTAATTTGCGACTCTCTCTTGCCGTCAAGGACACTATCGTGCTCGCCTGTGGGTTCTCTGCTGAATCTCACACCTCAAGTTGAAGGCTCAAACCAGCGCTCGTTTCAAGCTGCCGCTAACATTCGCCCGTCACTTGGGCGCGCTGGCTGCGGACAATAGGGCCTCCCGTCTCTCAACATGGCGTAGAGAATGCCCGCCAGTTTCCTTGCTAATGCCACGGCGGCTATCTTTCTTCCGCGTCGCCGCGCGATCTTCATGGCCCACGCCCGCAACTCTGCTGTTGCAGCTCCGCTTTTTCGGCAGATGATCCCCCAGGCTACTTCCACCAACAAACTCCTGATCCGTTTATTCCCCGCCTTGCTGATTCGACCACGCGCCTGTTTTTCGCCTGAACTGAACTCGCGCGGGACAAGTCCAAAGTAAGACCGCACCTGTTTGGCCGACTCAAACCTCTCAACGTCATCGATGGCCGCCACTGTCACCGTTCATGTCAGACTGAGCCACCAGCGCTCACTTAAAAGTGAGCCGCTAACGCTGAGACAAGCTACGATCCCTTTCCAGTAACGGAAAGGAGATCGGTCATGCTCAGGCTGGAGGAATGGATGGACATCAAGGCGCTCTTTAACGCCGGCTACTCGCAACGCGCGATTGCCGAACTCACCGGTCGCTCGCGTAACACCGTCAGCCGTGTCCTGAAGCAGAAGGCCCCGGCGCCGCGCAAGCCACGCGCACGCCGCTCGCTTCTAGACCCCTTCAAGCCTTACGTCAAAGCGCGCTACGGCGAGTGCCGCCTCTCGGCGGTGCGTCTGTTCGCCGAGATCCGAGCGCAGGGCTACGCCGGCTCCATCGTCACGCTGCGCCGCTTCGTGCATACCTTGCGCGCCCCCGAGGGCGCGCAGAAGCGATTGACAGTCCGGTTCGAGACCGCGCCCGGCGAACAGGCGCAGGTGGACTGGGGTTACTGCGGTCGCTTCCCGCAAGGATCGGGGCAGCCGATCTCGATCTATGCCTTCGTGATGGTCTTATCCTTCTCGCGGATGCTCTACGTCGAGTTCACGCGGGCGATGGACCTGACGACGCTGCTGCGTTGTCATCAACGCGCGTTCTCCTTCTTCGGCGGCTGGCCGCGCACCATCCTCTACGACAACATGAAGCAAGTCAGGCTCTCGCAGCAGCAGTGGAACTTGCTCTTCCTCGACTTCGTCAACCACTACGGCATCACGCCTCGCACGCACGCCGTCCGCCGCCCGCGCACGAAGGGCAAGGTCGAGCGGATGGTTCATTACCTGAAGGATAACTTCCTCAACGGGCGCGCCTTCGACTCGCTCGACGACCTGGCCGCGCAGGCGCACGGCTGGCTCGGCGAGACGGCCAACGCGCGCGTGCACGCGACTACGGGGCAGCGGCCCATAGACCTGCTGGCGCGCGAGGCACTCACCCCGCTCACCGCAGCCCCGCCCTACCACCTATACCCACGTGCCGAGCGCAAGGTAGATGCCGAGAGCTTCGTCCGCTTGGAGCGCAGTCGCTACTCCGTCCCGCCGGAGTATGTCGGGCAGAGTGTCACCATCGAGCTGCGCGAGCAGCGCATTGTGATCCGCAGCCGCGACCTCGTCATCGCCGAGCACGAGCACGCGCCGCGACCCGGCGCGTGCATGGCGCAGACCGAGCACCTGGAGGCGCTCTGGCGACTCGCGCTCCACCGCCCCGCGCCGCCGCCACGACCGAGTTGGCAACTGCTGCTGCGAGACGGCGTGGCGACGACCCCGCTCTCCTCTTACGAGGAGGTCGCGAGATGAGCGTCGCGTATGAAGAGAAGGCGGGCGCGGGGCTTGAGCAACTCGGCCTGACGACCGCCGCGGCGCATCTCGACTCGGCGTGCCAGCGGGCCGCCGCCGAGCGTTGGTCGTACTCACACTTCCTCGGCTACCTCTTAGACGGCGAGCTAAAGGAACGGCATCGACGAACCGTCGAACTGAACTTGCAGTTCGCACGCTTCCCCTACCAGAAGCGGCTCGCGGAGTTCGACTTCTCAGCCCAGCCCGGCGTTGACCGACGGCTGGTTGATGAACTGGCGACGGGCCGCTTCCTCTACGAAGGGCGCACGATCATGTTGCTCGGGCCGCCCGGAGTCGGCAAGACTCACTTGGCAATCGCGCTCGGCGTGATCGTCGCCGAGTTGGGGCATCGCGTCTATTTCACGACGGCGATAGATATGGCCAGAAAGCTCGCCAAGGCGACGGCTGAGAACCGGCTGCACAGAGAACTCAGTAACCTCGTCCGCCCGAAGCTGCTCGTCATCGACGAGGTGGGCTACCTACAGCTTGACGCGCTGCAAGCCAGCCTCGTCTTCCAAGTCATCAGCCAGCGGTACGAGAAGGGCGGCTCGATCATCCTGACGAGCAACAAGGCGTTCTCGGAGTGGGGCGAGGTCTTCGCCGGAGACGCCGTGATGGCTTCGGCGGCGCTCGACCGGCTGCTGCATCGCTCGACGGTCGTTAACATCCGGGGTGAGAGCTATCGCCTCAAGGAGAAGCGCCAGGCGGCGCAGTCGTCGATCAGCATACCGGCTGAGGCAGTGTCCGAGGCGACCGCCGGCAGCTAAAACGATCACGTCACGGCTCACTTTTAGATGAGCGAAATCGGCTCACTCGTAAATGAGCGTTGACACCACAAACGCGGTCGCCGTCACTTTCCCCACTCCCGGCAGACTGGTTAAGAGTTTGACCTTGGCGTCCGCCTCGACCAACTCTGCCAACTTCCGGTCAGCCTTTGCGATCTGCTCGTTGAGCGTCTCCAAGAGAGTCAGCAAAGGCGCGATCTCTTCAAGCAGGGCTGCCGATAAGGACACCGCTTTGACTCTCTCGCCAAAGGTCTGTGAACTGCCGCCCCGAATGCGCCAACCTTCCCGGCTCAATAACGACTTGACGAGGAGGATGTACCGGGTGCGGGTGCCGACCAGCGCTTCACGCACTGAAAGTTCTGCTCTGATGTGGCGTTGCGCCGCCGAGGTGCGATGAGCCTGGCGATACGCTCCCAAACGACTTGCCTCACATAAGGCACGAGCATCTCTTTTATCAGTCTTGATCTTCTTCGAGCGCGTGGCATACATCGGAGCAAAGTTCGGATCGGCGACGATCACTTCGTGCCCCAAAGTCTCCAAAGAGCTGGCGACCCATTCCGATTCCGTGGAGGCTTCCAGAAGGATGCGAGAAGGTGGACACTGACCAAATACTTTGGCGAACTGCTCGCGCTCGGTCTTGAGGCGACATTCAATCAACTCGCCATCCTCAGTCAAGCTACAAATCTGGCTTGATGTTTTGCCCAAATCTAACCCAATATACTGCATGGCTGGTCTCTCCTTTTCTTGTGGCATTGACCACGTACAAATGTGGAGCTTGAGGCTACCACGTTGCGAGATGACCAGCCGCTTCATCCCATCTAAACAACACTGCCTCCGACTTCTTAATGCTCGACCACTTCGCGGAGTGGGCGTGGATAGTTGAAGACCACTGCCGCCCGATGAGCGAGAGGGTATGGGCGGCTGCCAAGGGCGTCGGCACTGCTGCGTTTCTCGTCTTCGGTGGGGAAGTGGCTGGAAAGGTCGTCAGCAAAGTCGTTGGTAGACTTGTCGGCGTTTTAGGCGAAGGCGCGGCTGATGCCGGAGCTGCTGCTTTAGAAAAAGTAGCGGGAGACGCAGGAGATGAGATGCTTAAACGAATGGCAGGTGGGCCGGAGTCGGCATCTCGACTCGCTCGCTTGGCACAGGAATCTCTAGCTAATCCTCTCGAAGAAATACATGGAATAAGTGTAACTGCCGGCGAACTTCCTTACGCGGGACCTTTTAAAGAGTTACCGAGGAGCGTTGTAGAACAAGTCTTCCGCGTGCACGATACGCCTTTGCCAACAGATATTCTTCACCGTACAGTAGAATTACCTCAACCGGTAACAAAAGAGGTAGCCGAGTTGTGGAATCAACTATGGGGGTTTAAGAGATGAGACAATTGATTCTCAAATGCTCAGATTTGTCTACTCATTGCATCCCTGAGTCTCCTTGCCGGATTGTCGCTCTAGGTTTTTGGGATGGTCCAATTAACGGGGTATTACAGTGCATCCAATGCCGTGCTGAGTATCTTTTTGATTGGATTGATTGGGAGGAGAAGGAGGATGCAGATGACATACGAATCTTCAGCCTTTCTCCACTCCCTGTAGGATCGCTAGAAGAAATAGTCGATGCTTGTCCAAAAGTTAATCCGGTTTCGTGGCCGATTTGGATTCCACTATGGAAATTTACTTCTGAAGAAGAAGAGAAACTTGCCAAACACCAGCTTGACCAGATTCTAAGTAAAGCTGGGAATCCTGAGATGATCATGGCGTGGCTGGGAGGGTGGGGTAAAGCTATCATCGCAGTAAAAGAGATTAATCCTGAGGATATTCCTGATGTGATGTACTCAAGAGAACACCGCGGCCAAGGAAGGGATTGGTTTTCCTTCATGAACTTGAGTAGATAATATCAACTACCTGAGAGACCCGTTCTCGCCCGACCACTGGGTACTGAACGGGGCGTCGAACACTATCTCAGACCTTTTGATGCTGGATCACTTCGCGGAGTGGGCGTGGGTGGTGGGAGACCACTGCCGCCCGGCGAGCGAGAGGGTGTGGGCCGGGGCCAAGGGCGTCGGCACCCAATCTACTTACGATGGCGCGAGCCGGATGCTGACCGTCAAAGACCCGCGGGGAATCGTCTTCCTCACCAACGAGTACGACTCGAACGGCAGGGTCTCTAAGCAGACACAGGCCGACAACACAACCGCCACTGGAGAATAAAGGGGTATGCGAAGGAGCCGGAATTGAACCTTCCGGCTGTGTAGCTTTGTGAGGATAAAGTAGTAGAAGCGTCAGGATCAAAACCTTTGATTAAAATACACGCAGTGTCGAAGCTGTCGCAGTCATAGAGGTTATATATGCGAATCAGTAGTTGAAAAAGACAGACAAACAAGAGATTGAGTAGAATTTTCTTACCATGGAAAACCTACTCATAGAAATCTACCTGTTTGTCTGTCAGGTGTACGATACTTCGCCTGAG
>Ga0081539_10004599_pt1 | contig 15061 bp, 17 predicted proteins | sample TabmetS4T2R2_FD_71023 | JGI IMG/M metagenome (GOLD analysis project Ga0081539, IMG submission 71023) | Tabebuia heterophylla rhizosphere microbial communities from the University of Puerto Rico - S4T2R2 | ecosystem: Host-associated > Plants > Roots > Rhizosphere ...
GGACGCGCTTCTGGTAGAAGGAGAACCCGTCGACTCCGTCCGGGTAGCGAAGCATTTGCATCGGCCGGCGGCGGATGTGCGGGAGGATGCAGTCGGCGACCGAGAGGTAGTAGCGGACGAGGTCGCCCTTCGTCAGGCCCGGTTCCGGGAAGTAGACCTTGTCCAGGTTGGTCAGCTGGACGTCTCGACGTCCGATCCGCACGCGGACGAGCCTAGCGGCGCGCTCGCACAAATCCCCTTTCGGGGGGACGGCATCGCGGACACGCCAGGCGCATGATCCGTGTGCCGGCTCCCCTCACATAACCCCCGGCGTCTGGCGAAGACCCGTTCTCGGACTTGCGGCTCCATACATCCCGAGGCGGGCTTCGTCGTTTAACCCGACGGGCAGGAGGGCCACGCCCAACGGCTAGGCAAACGCTACGGACGACCGGCGTCAGTCCGCACGAAGCCCGCCAAGGTATGACCATGGACGTGGCCGGCGCACGCGCGCTCGCGCAACGAATCGCCCAGGGAAAGCCGATCGACGAGGACGCCGCGGCTCAGACGCCGATGGAGCCGCCGCACGGAGTCGAGATCGTGTACGTCCATCCGCGCGTGCTCGAGCGCCGGCCGAAGATCTGGAGGTACGTGCGCGGGGCCGACGGACACCTGCATCGAGCGCGTTGAGCCGCGCCGGAGAGGCGCCGAGGGTGGTTGTTACCATGGCCGTTCACGGAGAAGTGGCCGAGTGGCTGAAGGCGGCGCCCTGCTAAGGCGTTAAGGGGGTACTAACCTCCTTCGAGGGTTCGAATCCCTCCTTCTCCGCTTCATTCCCAGGAAGGCAGCGATCCGCTTCGCCACGAGTTACTGAGTCGTCTTTCGCCAGCCGGCCAGCCACATGACGAGACCCCAGAAGCGACCCTCAGGGAGTATCGGTCGGGAGCCTTTGAGCGGGTAGGGCGCACGTCCGGTTGCAAGGCCCGGAGATTCCTGTGGAGTCCTACCCGCTCGGTGACGCGGCGCGTGGGCGTCCGCGTCGTTGGTTGCCGAGAGCCGTTTCCCCTGACGCGCTCGCACGGCTTCGGCGCTCGGGAAGGCGCTGTTGATCGCGCGGGCTGAGTGAGGAGACAACTCGTCGCGATTCGTGGCGGCGGAACGTGCCATCCCGAGGAACGTGAGCGTAAGGCGAGTCTCGAACCGCGTGGGTTACGGCTCAGCGAATACTCGGTGGCGAGATGGATAAGGCAGACCAGCTGCGAGCAGCGTTCACAGCATCGAAACCAAGCCTTCCCCACCTTGATACGGAATCCCGAACCATCCTGGCGTCGACCGGGGAGGGTCTCCGTAGATGCATCGCTATCTGCTCTTCATACTGGGGATCGGAGTCCCGATCTTCGTTGCGGTTGGGATCGCGTCGGCTCTCCTCTTCACGCACGGGGCCTGGCAGTTGCTCCTCTTTCTTCCGCTGGCGATTGCACTCGTCCTGGCCTATGCCGCTGATGAACGCTTCGGTTACGGAGAGCGCGTGCGTGTTCGGCACAGGGAGCGCACGTGAAGAGGAAGGTCTACGGGCTCGACCTCGAAGACGTCGCCTTCATCGTCGCGGGTCTCCTGCTCTTCGTGCTCGCATTCCTGGTTGGTTAGGGCCTTCCGCCTCCGCCGTTCGACCACCTGAGCGCGTAAAGGGAGCTATGCGGCTTATGACTCCGCTCAGTGAGAGGCGGAACTAACCTCCTTCGAGGGTTCGAGTCCCTCCTTTTCCGCTTCGTCTCGACACGATTGAATGAGGGGTGACTCGATGGGGAGCCTCCTCTGAAGACCGAAGCCCGAGACCAGGGGTCGCTGCTCGAGGCGATCCTCACGAGCGTCGGCGACGGCATCATCGTCTTCGGCCGCGGCGGGAAGCTCCGGTACGGAAACGGACCTGCTGCACGGGCGCTCGGGGCCGCGTCGGTCGACGAGCTGCTGGACACCCCGCTCGGCGAGATCCTCGAGCGCTTCGACGTGATGGACGAGGACGGCGCACCGTTCCCCGAAGAGCGCCTCCCCGGGCGGCTCGCCCTCGCCGGTGAGAATGCGCCGGAATCCGTCACGCTGCGGTTCCGCATTCGGGCGACGGGCGAGGAGCGCTGGTCGGTGGCGAGCGCACGGCCCCTCCGGAACGACGAGGGCGAGATCGACGCTGCTATCTCGATCTTCCGCGACATCACCCACCTCAAGCGGACTGAGCAGGCGCAGCGCTTCCTGGCGGAGGCGACGGACATCCTCAACCGTTCGCTCGACGTCGACGCGACGCTCTCGAGCTTCGCCCATCTTGCCGTGCCGACCCTGGCCGACTGGTGCGTCATCCATCGCAGGGGAGCCGACGGCGCGATCGAGCCGATCATCGTGGCGCACGCCGATCCGGTGAAGGTTCGCTGGGCCGAGGAGCTCGGCCACCGCTGGCCGCCCAACCAGGGTGACGAAGCCGGCATCGCTCACGTCCTCAGCTCGGGCGTCAGCGAGCTCTATCCCGAAATCACCGACGAGATGGTCGTCGCCGCAGCCCGCGACGAGGAGCACCTCGCCTCGCTGCGCAGCCTCGGGATGACCGCGGCGATGACGGTGCCGATCCCCGGCCGGGAGGGCGTCTTCGGCACGATGACGTTCGTCTCGGCGGAGTCGAGCCGAAAGTACGACGAGCAGGATCTCGAGCTCGTCCAAGAGCTCGCCCAGCGCGCCGGTTTTGCCGTCGAGAACGCTCGCCTCTTCGGCGAGGCGGAGGAGCGCGCGCACGCGGCACTCGTCCTCTCCCACGTGGACGACGGGGTCTTCATGGTGGACAGCGAGGGTGTCATCCGGCTCTGGAACCGGGCCGCCGAGACGATCACCGGGCTCGCCGCACGAGACGTCATCGGGCACCCCCTCGCCGAGGCGATCCCTGGTTGGGCGCAGGTGGCGCCGCTCGTTCCTGTTGGAGCGACCCCGGGAGGCGGAGACACTCCCGCCGAAGCGGTGCCTCTCGAGGTCGACGATCGTGAGCTGTGGGTCTCCATGTCCGGGGTCGGCTTCGAGGAGGGCACGGTCTACGCGTTTCGCGACCTCACCGCGGAGCGGCGTGTGGACGAGATGAAGGCCGACTTCCTCGCCACCGCCTCGCACGAGCTCCGCACCCCGGTCGCCGCGGTCTACGGAGCCGCCATGACGCTCATGCGCAAGGACTACATCGTCAGCGAAGATGCGCGGACGCGGCTGCTCGAGATCATCGCCAGCGAGTCCGACAGGCTGACTCGGATCGTCGACGACGTTCTCTGGGCAAGCCGGGTCGATTCGGGCCGCCTCCCGCTCGAGATCGACCAGTTCGACGCGCGGCAGATCGCCGCCGGGATCGTGGCCGCCGCACGCGCTCACCTGCCGCCGAACGTGACGATCCTCTTCGAGCCACCGAACACGCTCGCAGCGGTGGCGGGTGATGCGGACAAGGTCCGCCAGGTGCTCGTCAACCTGCTGGACAACGCGGTCAAGTACTCACCCGACGGCGGCCAGGTCGAGCTCCGCCTCGAGGAGCAGGAGGGCCGGATGCGCTTCTCCGTGCGGGACCAGGGCCTCGGCGTGCCACCCGCGGAGCAGACGCGCATCTTCGACAAGTTCTACCGGCTCGATCCGCATCTCACCCGCGGCGTCGGAGGGACGGGCCTCGGGCTCTACATCTGCCGCGAGCTCATCCGGCGCATGGGCGGTCGCATCTGGGTCGCGTCCGGCGAAGGGCCGGGCTCGACGTTCTTCTTCGAGCTGCCCCTGGCGGCCTGAAACCCCGGGCTACACTGTCCTTCCGCAGCGCCGGAGGGGTGGCAGAGCGGACGAATGCGGCGGTCTCGAAAACCGTTATCCGTCGTTAGGCGGATCGAGGGTTCGAATCCCTCCCCCTCCGCTCGACGAAGCTCTCGGGCATGACAAAAAGCCGCCGGCACTTGAAGTTCTACGCGTCTCTTCCCGAGCGGGGAGCGCGGGCCGGGGTCGCTGCCATTGCCGGCACCGTCGACGAGACGCTCGCGCTCGCGCTGCCGCGGTTCGTTCGCCGGTCGCGCTTCTACGAGGCGACCGCGAAGAACCTCCTGCGGGTGGCGATCGAGCTCGTCGGAGGCGTGGAGCGGCCGCCGGCTGCGGAGCCACAGCCAGACGCCCGCGAGCTCGCGAAGCGGAAGGCGGCGGGAAACGTCGTCGAGATCGGCTCGATCGCCGCCTTCGGGTTCTCGCCGCTCTGGCTGGTCGCGGCGGCCTCGGACATCACGCACGGCTCCCGTGTCTACCTGAACGCTCTGACCGAGGAGCTTCGAGCCGCAGGCCTGCTCGGTGACGAGGTCGACGCCGACTCCGTCGATCGGCTCCTGGGCGTCTTGGAAAGGACGTCCGGCGACGCGGCACGCCTCATCGACATCCCGCCGCTCGAGCTGCGCGGGCTGCGGGCGTCGCTCGCAGAGCTTGGCTCCCACGCGGATTCGCTCCCTTCGAGCGACGAGCTCGCCGCCCTCTACTCGGCGCTGCGGCGGGCAGCCGAGGCCGAGAACAGATCGGTCCTGGAAGTTTCATCCGGCGTGGGCCTCGCCTTTCTCACGTCTGCGCGCAAGGTATCGGACGCCCACGTTGTCGCCCCGTTCCGCGAGGACTGGCAGCCCCTCCGCGACGAGGGCTTCGCCGCGTATTCGCGACGGGTCGGCCGGCCGTATCGAGAGGCAGCTGCCCGCCACCTCCGACCCGGCGAGTCGACCCATACACAGCGCCTGCTCGAGCGCCTCGCCGCCCGGTGGGCGCGCAGTGATCGTCGACCGCGGGCCTAGCCTTGCCGAGCACCGTCACCGTCGTCTGCCATCATCGGGCGCGTGGTCGCAGGCACCATGACGCACGCTCGCGGACCAGTGGGTGAGACCCGCTCGATCGGGCTCTCGATCCTCTGGTTCATCCTCACGCTCGGGATCTACAGCCTCTACTGGGTCTACAAGACCCACGAGGAGATCAAGCGCTACTCGGGGAACGGGATCGGCGGCGTCCTCGGCCTCGTCATCTGGATCCTCATCTCGCCGGTGACGTTCTTCGTCGTTCCGTCGGAAGTCAGGTGGATGTACGAAGACCTCGACGGCGAGACGAGTCCCGTGCGAGGCATCACGGGACTCTGGTTCCTGCTACCGATCTTGGGCTCGCTGATCTGGTTCGTGCAGGTGCAGGGCGCTCTCAACCGGTACTGGGAGTCGAAGGGCGCCTCTCCCGCCTAAGCGACGTCTCTCACTGGTAGACCACCGCCGTGGCCGAGAACCACAAGCACAGCAAGGAGGAGCTCGACCAGGAATGGAGCGAGCTCGTCGAAGAGCACAGGCTCGCGATGCCGGGGACGCAGGTGCTGTTTGCGTTCCTGCTCGTGCTTCCGTTCCAGCAGCGTTTCAAGGAACTCACCGCCCCGCAGACCTACGTGTACTACGCCGCCCTGCTCTGCGCGGCGGTCGCGATCGTCCTCCTCATCACGCCGACGGCGGCGCATCGGATGCTCTGGCGCCACGGCGAGAAGGAAACGCTCCTCCGCGTCTCGACGATCACCGGGATCGCCGCCACCGCGTTCCTCGCCGCCGGCATGACGGCCTCCGTCTACCTCATCACCGACTTCCTCTACGGCGAGCCGGCGACCGCGTTCGTGAGCGCCGTCCTCGGGGGCCTCTTCGTGGCCTTCTGGTACGGCCTTCCGCTCGTCAGGCGCCTGCGCGTCTGAGCTCCGTCCAGAGAACCTCGAGAGCGCCCTCGAGCCGGCGGCGGTTTTCCTGAGAATTCAGCCATCCGCTGGCACCGGACGGGTGTGGCAGCGGGACCGCGACTGCCTCGCCGAGCTCGAAGCGATATCCGATGCAATCGTCGAGCCGCTTGATGCCGAGCACTCTCCGCGCCGCGAGGCCCCCTACAGGCACGAGCACGCGTGGGCGCAGCAGGCGCAGCTCCCAGTCGAGCCAGAAACGGCAGAGCTCGAGCTCCGCCCGGGCGGCCGGACGGTCGCCGCGGCCGGAGGGGTGGCGTCCGGGATAGCACCGCGTTGCCGAGACGCAGTAGAAGGTCGCGTAGAACTCCTCCTCCCCGAGCCCGAGCCAGCGGCGCAAGGTCTGGCCCGCCCGGCCGCGCCACGGCCGTCGCTCCGCTCCCTCCACCACGCCCGGCGCCTGACCGACGATCATCGCACGCTGTCCGGGCCGGCCCTCGAGCACCGGAAGGGATTCGAGCGGATAGCCGGCCTCGATGCAGGCGCGGCACACGCGGTTGTCACGCTGCAGCGACGCCAACGACCGATAGAAGCGTTTGCGCCGGGACACGCGGGTAGGTTAGGCCGGTGGGAGCGGCGATCCTCGACGTCGACGGAACGCTCGTCGACACGAACTACCAGCACGCCCTCGCCTGGTATCGGGCATTCCGTCGCCACGGCATCGTGCTGCCCGTCTGGCGCCTCCACCGCCACATCGGCATGGGGGGCGACCAGCTCGTCGGGTCGGTCGCCGGCGACGACGTCGAGAGATCACGAGGAGATGAGATCCGCGCGTCCGAGAAGGAGCTGTACGGCGAGTTGATCGAAGAGGTCGAGCCCTTCGACGGATCCCGCGAGCTCATCGCCCAGCTCAAGGAGCGCGAGCATTCCGTCGTCCTCGCCTCGTCGGCGAAGGAGGACGAGCTCGACCACTACCTCGACCTCCTCGATGCACGCGACCTCGCCGACGCCTGGACGAGCTCCGCAGACGTCGAGGCGACGAAGCCGAAGCCCGATCTCGTCCTCGCCGCGCAGAAGAAAGCCGGCACCGAGGAAGGGGTGATGGTCGGCGATACCACGTGGGACTGCGAGGCAGCGAAACGCGCCGGCGTCCCGACGATCGCCGTCCTCACCGGTGGTTTCTCGGAGGACGAGCTACGGGACGCCGGCGCGGTCGCGGTCTTCGAGTCGATCGCAGACCTGAGCGAGCGACTCGACGAGACCCCGTTCTAGGTTCTAGGCTCCGCGCTTGCGGTTCACGGCGGCGAGCAGCTGGCGCTTGTTCATGCGCGAGCGCCCCTTGATGTTGAGCCGCTTCGCCTGGTTGTAGAGCTGCTCCTTCGTCTGACCGCGGGGACTGCTGCGGTGCGACCGAATCCCGCCCCGGCGGCCGGAGGAGATGTCACTCGTCGAGCTGCGAGACGCCGTCCGGCTCTCACCGGCTCGCGCGCGCTCCTTGTTGACCGTGCGCGCCGCGATCTCCTCGGCCCGATCCTCCGACATGCCGCGGTCCTCGGCGCTGTCCTTGATGTGCTCGTACTGGCGGGCTCTCTTCGTGCCCTTCTTCACTCCACGCGGAGGCATCGTTCAACCCCTTTCTGTGCCGTTTCCGGGCTTCTACCCGCAACCGGACCCCTAAACCCGAGGCGCTACCATGGTCGCGGCGCGGAGAGGTGTCCGAGCTGGCCTAAGGAGCGCGACTGGAAATCGCGTACCCGGCGAAAGTTGGGTCGCGGGTTCGAATCCCGCCCTCTCCGCCTCGCCCTGGACGCCCTGGGCGGCGAGCAGCAGCCGGGCAAAGCCCGGCTTTGCCGCGCCTGACGACGCTCGCTGCAAGCTGCGGAGCTCGCGGCTCCTCCCCGTACCCCGCCGTACTGTGTCGGGCCCGCTCGCTTGCATCTTTTGCGAGCGCCGCCCCAGGACGTCCAGACCCGCGTGTCTACGAGGTCGATTGAACGAGAAAGGCGACGAGATCGGTGAGCTGCTTCTCGTCGAGCTGCTGGGGATACGTCTTCGGCATGATCCCCGCCTGGAAGCCGCTCGCGATCTCGGCGTCTGGATCGACGATCGACTGGTGGATGAACGCGGCATCCTTGCCCTTGAGCACGTCGTCGAGGTTCGGTCCCACCGTCCCGCTCGCGCCCGCCTCCTGCAAGGTGTGACAACTCGCGCACGGAGGCTGCGCGCTCGTCGCGAAGATCTCTTTGCCGGCTGCGGGGTCGCCCTGGGCCGCCTGCGTGGCGCCGCCGCCCGTCTCCGTTGCGCTCGGCGTCGTCGTCACGGTGGGAGACTCCTGGGTCACCCCGGGCGCGCCGCCCTCCGCACCGAAGTGGTGCGCCTCACCGAGCGTGGCGACAGCGGTGAGCATCCCGACGATCAGGAGCGCGGCGATGAGAAGGAACACGCGGAGGGAGCGGCCCGGGAAGTCGGGCCTCCGCCTCGGCACGACGATCGAGACCACGAGGCTGAAGCCGACGAGGACCGCGGCGAAGATCGTGATGATGATGTCGTTCCGGCTCACCGGGCGCGCGCATACGATAACGGCGTGCGCCGCCTCGGTCTCTACCTCGTTGCCGGCGCGCTGCTCCTCTTGGCCCTGCTCTTGGCGGCGCTCAGCGTCGGCGACCGCGCGGGCGCGCTCACCGATTGGCAAGCGCTGACGCTCGGAGTCACTCAGGGCTTGACCGAGCTCCTGCCGATCTCCTCGTCCGGTCACCTGATCCTCGTGCCGTGGCTGGCCGACTGGCACTACCTCGAGACCCACGAGAGCTTCAACAAGACCTTCGATGTCGCGCTGCACCTGGGGACGCTCATCGCCGTCGTCGTCTACTTCTGGGAGGACGTCGTCCGCTACTTGACCGCGTGGTTCCGCTCGGTGGGCAGACGCTCGATCTCGGGGCCGGACGAGCGGATCGCCTGGTACGTCTTCGCCGCCACGATCCCGGCCGCCATCGCAGGTGCGGCCGGCGAGGACGTGATCGAGGAGAAGCTCGGCCAGCCCTGGCAGATCGCCATTTTCCTGGCGGTCTTCGGCGTGCTCCTCTGGATCGCGGACCGGTTCCCCGAGCGGTTCGACATCTCGGGGCTGCGCTTCGGAACCGCCTTCGCGGTCGGCGTCTCCCAGATCCTCGCGCTGATGCCGGGGACCTCGCGCTCCGGGATCACGATCACGACCGGACGAATGGTCGGCCTCAACCGCGACGCCGCTGCGCGCTTCGCCTTCCTCCTCCTCATCCCGATCGTGTTCGGAGCGGTCGTGTACAAGGGCGTGAAGCACGTCCTGCTGGAGTCGCTCCCGCCCGGCTCGACCGGACCGTTCGTGGTCGGCACGCTCGCCGCGGCGGGAGTCGGCCTCATCGCCATCGACCTCCTCCTCGGCTACGTGCGACGACACGGCTACACGCTCTTCGTCGTCTACCGCTTGCTCCTCGCGGCTTTCGTGCTCGCGATCATCGCCACCGGCATCCGCGACTCGACCTTCTGACTCTTCTAGACTCGCCGCAAAGGGAGCTGGCGACCACGGCGAGCTTTGCAAGAGAGGCACCGCGAGCGACCCGCGGACAGCTCGGGCTCGCTCTTGCGATCGCTGCCCTGGCTCTCCTCCTCGCGATCACGGCTGCATGGGCGGCGGGGCGGCTGCGCGAGCGGAGCGCAACGGACGGCGCCGACACACGGCTGGCGTCTTCGCTGCGGGCGGCGACGGCGGAGATGCGGACCGAGCTCGGCGACGCGGCGTCGCGTGCGCGGATGCTTGCCACCGAGCCGCTCGTGCAGCGCGCCTTCCAGGCCGGCGACCGAAACGCCCTTGCGCGGCGAGCGCGGCACCAACGAGACACTGCCTTCGTCCTGCCGAGCGGTGTCCGCGTAGGCGCTGCGCAGATGTCGCTCGAACGGGCGGTTGAAGTCACCGGCCCGCGAGGCCGGAGGATCGGAACCGCCGTGGTGGGCGTGCCGATCGATACCGCTCTCGTCAGGCGACTCACCGGCGCCGCCGGCCTCGCAGAAGGCGACGCTCTCGCGGTGGAAGACGGCAACCGCCCCCTGACACCGACCCCGCCAGGCGACCACCGCACGATGTCGACCCCGCTCGCGTCGGGCTCGAATCTCGAGCTCGTGGGGTTCGCCTCCGAGGATCCGATCGCGGACGCGGCCGCGGAGACGCGCCGGCGCGTCTTCTTCGCCACCCTCCTCACGCTCGCCGTGGTCGCCCTCGCATGGTGGGCGGTGGTCCGGCTGCTCTCGAATCGATTGGACGGAGCCGCACCCGAGCGGCGGCGTTCGGACGATTTCGACGTCGCCTCGCCGAGCAGGCGCGCGCGGGAGGCCGTCGCGCTCGTCGGCGAGGCGCTCGCGGCAACGCACGACCCCGACGCGCTCCTCCCCGTCATCGTCGAGAGCGCCGTCGGCGCGACGGGGGCAGTCGGGGCACGGCTCGTGCGCGAAGGCAGCGAGCGGGTCCGCGCGGGCGAACCGGAGAGCGGCGGTGCCCCCCTCTCCGTCTCGCTCGGAACGGGCGGCGAGCACGACGGCAGCCTGCTCATCTATCCGCACATGGAGCGGCCCTTCACCGAGGACGAGGGCCGGCTGGCGCACTGGCTCGCGGCGCAAGCGTCGATCGCCCTCGAGAATGCGCGCCTCCACCGCACAGTCGAGCAGCAGGCGATCACGGACGACCTCACCGGCCTCGCCAACCGCCGGCGCTTCGACGAGTCGCTCGGGCTAGAGGTCAGCCGCGCGGAGCGCTTCGAGGGCTCGCTTGCGCTCGTACTCGCCGATCTCGACGACTTCAAGCGCGTGAACGACCTCTACGGCCACCAGGTCGGTGACGACGTCCTGCGCCGCTTCGCGGACCTCATGCGGGAGAGCGTGCGCGAGTTCGATCTCGCCGTTCGGCACGGAGGCGAGGAATTCGCAGTCCTCCTCCCCGAGACCGACCTCGACGGCGGCGCGCGCCTCGCAGAGAGGCTGGCGGCGTCCCTGAGAGCGACGAGGTTCACCAACCGGGCGGGCGAGGCGTTCACCGTCACGTCGAGCTTCGGTGTCGCGGCGTTCCCTGGGGCACGGTCTGCCGAGCAGCTCATGCTGACGGCCGACCGAGCTCTGTACCGCGCGAAGAAAGAGGGCAAAAACCGAGTAATTCGCGGCGACTGACCCGGCGAATCCACGGCGTCGGCCGCCGAGGCTGTTATAAGCAGTGCCGATGCAGAGCTGTCAGGTCTGTGGGCGCAGCTTTGACCCGCTCGGGTTCCAGGTCGTCGTGCCGGAGCTTGCACGGGGCTTCGACCGCGTCGACTGCGCGCGAAGCGCCCGTGCGCTCGCGAGCCCCGGCAGCCGTTTCGCGGGTGTCCCCCTGGTCGCTCTCGCCGCTCCGGCAGCTGTAGCGGCGCCAGCCGCCGTCGCGGCCACCGCTCCCATCAACCGAATCCTCGGGAGCACGGCTGCGACGCTCGGCCTCCTGGTCGCCGGCACGGCGGCTGCCGCCCTGCTCTGGGTACGCGTCGTGGGCACCGACACGTCGAGCTACACGCTCGGCCGCCTCACAGCTCCCCCCGCCTTCGGGCACGACCGCGTGCAGGCGCAGGTTGACGCGGCGCCGGCAACGCCAGCCCCCGACGAGGTGACGACGGTCACGGTCGAACGAGTGCTGACGGTCCCCGCCCCGACCGGGGGCCTCGCCGGGCTCCCACCGACCGAGGCGCCGGCCCCGTCGTCGCGCACCTCGGGCCCCGATCGCGTGTCTCGTCCGCCGGTGCCGAGCTCCAAGCCCGCCAAGGAAACCGGCACCGGGCACAAGAAGATCGGCAAAGGGCACTTGAAGCACGGAGAGACCGACGGCGTCCATAGCCCGGGTCACGGGAAGGGCGTAGGGAACGGCTCGAAGCAGGCAGGCAAGGCCGGAGGCGGCGAGTCGCACGGCCACGGCCACGCGTACGGGAAGGGCAAGCACTAGAACCGCGGCCCGGCCCGGGTTGTAGTAGGGCCGATGGCTATCGGCAAGGCAACCGTCGTTTTGGCGTTGCTTCTGCTTGCGGCCTGCGGGGGTGGCCGCGGAGGCTCTCCCCACGAGCTGCTCCCCGACCTCGACCAGGCGGCGCCGTCGGCGATCTCGGTCGCCGAGCGGAGCGGCAGGGAGCGCCTCGTCTTTCTCTCGTCGGTTGAGAACGTCGGCGCCGGGCCACTCGTCGTCGGCGGCCGGCGCAACGCGGCAGAACAGGAGATGACCGCGACCCAGCTCGTGCGGCGCTCCGACGGGTCGACCGCCCGGCTGCCGCTGCGGGCCCGGCTGCGCTTCGTCGTCTCAGAGAGCCACCGGCACTGGCACCTGCTCGGCTTCGAGACCTACGAGCTTCGCACCGTCGACGGGGGGACGCTCGGTCGGGACCACAAGACGGGCTTCTGCCTCGGCGACCGCTACGACGCCAGCGTGCGCACACGCCTTCCGGGCGAGCCGGCGCGTGCCTTCTGGACACAGGAGTGCGGCCGCGGGCAGACCGAGCGCCGCCGGATCCTGGAAGGGATCTCTCCCGGGTTCGGGGACGATTACGTCCCGTTGCTCGAGGGCCAGTACATCGACGTGACGAATCTCGCCCCCGGCCGCTACGTGCTCGTCCACCGTGTCAACTTCGATCGCGACCTCCGCGAGTCGGACTACGCGAACAACGCCGCCTCCGCCTTGCTCGAGCTCGTGCGCGACTCCGCCGGGAAGGCCTCGGTCAGCGTCCTCCGTACGTGCCCCGACGCTCCGGCCTGCCGGTAGGGAACCCCCGCCGGGCCGCCGGTGTACCAAGGCAAAACGGAGGAGGACTCTCGATGCGACGCTTGTTTCTCGTCTTCGCCCTCGCACTCGTCGGAGCCGCGTCCCTGGCGGCCGTTGCGTTCGCCAAGGAAGGCGGCGTGGAGCTGAGCTCGACTCCGCCCGGGGGCATCGGGCCGGGCGATCCTTGGACGCCGACGATGACGCTGATCGACAACCAGGGCAGGCTGCCGGCCAATCCTGCGCCGGGAATCAGGATCACGAATCTCGAGACCGGCAAGTCGGCCGATTTCGCGGCCACGGCGACCGACGACCCCGCGGTATGGAACGTCCGCGTCGTCTTCCCCACTCCGGGTCAGTGGGACTACGCGGCGTATGACGGCGTCACCGACCGGCTCTACGAGTATCCGGCGACGACTGTGCTGGCACCGAAGGCGACTCTGCCGGACACTCCGGCGCCTGCAACGACCTCGAGCGAAGGCTTCCCCGTCTGGCCACTCCTGGGCGGGATCGGCGGGGCTGCGCTCCTCACGCTGGCGGGTGTGCTCGTGATCCGCAACCGCCGCTTCGCGCACTAGGTCCGTCCGCACCGGGCCGGATACGAAGGGCGGCTCCGGCCGCCCTTCGCCGTTCGCTCAGGAGATGTACAGCGGTGTGTGCAGCGGCACTCGGCTGTACAGCTCGATGACGTCCGGAACCCTCATCCGGATGCAGCCGTGCGAAGCAGCGCTCCCGATCGAATCCGACTCGGCCGTCCCGTGGATTCCGGCGCCGTCCCAAAAGCCCATCCAGCGCGCCTTGAGCGGGTTCTCGGGATCGCCGGGCGGAATGACCTTGCCGGCGAGGTCTCCCGCCCAGGCCTCCTTCGGGACGTACCACGCCGGGTTCACCGCCTTCGACCGGATCTCGTAGAGGCCGGCGGGGGTCTCGAAACCGATGCGTCCGATCGCAACCTGGTACGTCTTCACCAGCTTCTCATTGACGAAGTAGCGCAGCTCCTTCCGGCTCCTCGAGACGGCGAGGAAGACTCGATAGCGACGCTCGAGCTCGTGCGTCGTCACCTTCGGGCGCAGAACGCGCGTCGGCAGCCTGAAGCTGCGGGGCTGCGTGGCATCGACGAGGGCGTGGCCGATCGACACGATGAGCGCGCCCGTCATGACCTCGATGCCGTTCCTCGACGGCTTGATGCGCACGCCGGCGAACGACGCCTTGCTCTTCCCTTCCCGCGGCTTCGTGTCGACCTGCCGCGCGATCCGGCGCGCAAACCCGTCGACCGCCGCCTGCGAGTACGTGATGTCGACGTCGTTGCTCCGCGCGATCTTGCCACCCGTCGCATCACGGAAGGCCCGCGCGAGGAAGTTGCCGCTACGGCTGCTCGCAAGCGCCCGGTCCACGAGCGCGTCGATGTTGGTCTGCACGTCCGCGCTCTCGGGCTCGAAGACGAACTGGCCGCCCCGGAAGCGGACGGCGATCGGCTGCGCCAGCGGCGCCTCCACCCGCGCGCTCAGCACCCTGCGCGCCTCGGCCGCCCGCATGCCGCCCACGTCTACCCCGGCGATCGAGATCCCCTCCGCGAGGCGGTCGTCCCTCCCGGCGTCGTAACGCCAGGCAGCCGCGACCCCCGCGCCGGCGAGCACGACGAGCAGCGCAAGCAGGGCGATCAGGACCTTCCACACGGCGTACAGAAGCTAATACGGACGCAGAGCCGTGTCAGCCTGAACCGCTCGGTGGGTTAAGCGCTTGTTAGAGATGCACACCGAGGGCTTGTGACACGGCGCGCGGCGCCGATACGGTGATCGAGACCAACTTTGTGACAGAACGATGCTCGATCCGATCATCAACCTCCTGACCTCCAACACGTCCCTGCCCTCCTTCTGGGGCCGGGTCGTCGTCATCGCTGCACTCTTCGGCGTCGCCTTCCTCGTCTCGCGCGCCAGCGCCTGGATCGCGCGCCGCATCCTCGCCTGGCACGACCGGCGCACGAGCGACACCGACCTGGAGGCGACCGGCAAGATCGCCGATCTGAAGCGACGCGAGACGCTCGTGAGCGTGATCCGCACGGCGATCGCCTACGCCGCGTTCGCGGCCGCCATCATCCTGTCGGTCGCTCAGGTCACCGGAGGCGTCGACAAGCTGACGGCCGTCGCCGGCGTCTCGTTCATGCTCATCGTCGCGGGCTTCGCAGCGCAGCGGCTCCTGATCGACATCCTCGCCGGCTTCACGATGTTCGTCGAGCGGTGGTACTCGGTGGGCGACACCGTCGTCCTCGTCGCGTCCGTCGAGCTGCAGGGCGTCGTCGAGGACGTCTCGGTCCGACGTACGAAGCTGCGAGCGCTCAACGGCGAGGTGATCCAGGTGCACAACGGCCAGATCACCGCCGCACGCGTCCTGCCGCGTGGAGTGAAGGAGCTCGCGATCGAGATCTTCGTCAGCAAGCGGGAAGCCGGAGAGCGCCTGCTCGAGGACGTCGTCCGCATGCTGCCCGAGGGGCCGACCACGTTCGTCCGCCGCCCCTGGATCTCGCACGTCGACGAGCTCTCGCCGGTGCTGACCCGGATCCGAATGAACACGAC
>Ga0081539_10004600_pt1 | contig 15057 bp, 15 predicted proteins | sample TabmetS4T2R2_FD_71023 | JGI IMG/M metagenome (GOLD analysis project Ga0081539, IMG submission 71023) | Tabebuia heterophylla rhizosphere microbial communities from the University of Puerto Rico - S4T2R2 | ecosystem: Host-associated > Plants > Roots > Rhizosphere ...
CGGCGCGCGCCGGCAGTGTGACGCCGTTCTATTTCGGCGAGAATGAGCAAGACCTCTGTCGTTACGCGAATGGTGCGGATCTTACGGCCAAGAAAAGCATTCCCAATTGGACGGTTGTGTCCTGCACCGACGGATACGTTTTCACTGCGCCGGGCGGCAGCTTTGCACCCAACAACTTCGGCCTCTACGACATGCTGGGAAATGTCTGGGAGTGGGTCGAAGACTGTTATCACCCCAGCTACCAGGGAGCGCCTGTCGACGGATCAGCTTGGACGTCGGGTGACTGCAGTCACCGGGTCCTGCGCGGCGGTTCATGGTGGTTGGTCCATCCGGGGATGCTCCGGTCGGCGCTTCGCAGCCGGGACCTGCCCGTCGATCGCGGCATCAACTATGGCTTGCGGGTAGCTCGATCGCTGTAGGAACGGCGATTACCGCCACTGTGACCGAGCCGCGCGGCGTCGACATGCCGCCGGCGCGCGAGAAGTTCATCGCCGCGGTGCTGCGGGAGCTGTCATCAGTTCACGCCGGATAGAGCATGATCCCGAAAAAGCCTGCGCCGGACTTGAGCCGAGGTGGACACCGGTTTTCGGAAAAGATCATGCTCCACCAATAAGCGGCGGTATAGCGGGACGATGCTCGCGCGGGAAGCCGCTCAACGCGCCGGCGCGACCGCGCCCTTCACCCCGGCCTTCTCGATCGCGCGGGTCACGAAGCCGGATGCGATCGCTGCCGCCGTGAAGTCGCGCACATATGCCGCCGCGAACGGACGATCCTTGGCGTAGCCGATCGCCAGCGCATTGCTCCCGTAGTTGCCGGGGATGATGCGCGAGCCCGGCAGCTCCAGCTGATAGGACAGCAGCGCGTCGCGCAGATCCGCGAAGGCGTGCGCCTCGCCGGACTTCAACAACTCGAAGGCCTGCCTGTAGCCGAAGATTGGCACCCGCACGATCGTCGCCTTGGTCAGCTTCTTTCGCGCCATCTCTTCAACTGCCGTGCGCTCGTAGGCGACGATCTTGCGCCCGTCCTGGTCGGCATCCGCCAGGCTCTGGATTGAAGAGGATCCCGGCACGATCAGCGTCATCTCCATTTCCATGAACGTCGGACCGAAATCGATCTGGCCGACGCGCTCGGGCGTGGGCGCGAGGAAGGTGATGTCGACGGCGCCGCTGCGCAGCGCGGCGATGCCGGCATTGGGCGTGTCATAGGCCGTAGGCGCATAAGGTACCCCCAGGCGGCGCGCCATCTCTTCGCCGAGGTCGGGGGCGACGCCCTTTAGCTGCCCGGTCGCGGGATCCTGCTTTGCGAGGAACGGGATCTTGACCAGCCCGACGCGCAGCTGTCCGGTCGGCGCAATCTGCGCCTTCTGCTCGGCGGTGGGGGTTTGCGCGGCGGCGTCGATTGCTGCGCACAGCAGGAGACCCGCCAGAATCGCGCCAAAGCGCATGGTCCGCACACGCGGCATGGTCTTCCTCCCTGAGCTTTGGACCTCTCCTGTAGCTCGTGAAGTGTCGGGAATATGCGCAATAGCCGCAAGAGGCTACAGCGCCTTCGTCATCTGAACGTAGTCTTCGGAAATTCCGGTCAGCTCGGCAGGATTCCAGGCCTCGCGCACGAAGCCCATGCGCTCATAGAAGCCCACGGCGAGCGGCGCCGCGTTGACCACGAGCTTGGTGACGTTACAGCTGCGGGCAAAGTCCTCCGTCCGGTGCGCCAGGACCCGGCCGTGCCCTTTGCCTTGCTCGGCGCGCAAGACTGCGACAAGTCGAATGGCGGCAATCCCGTCGACGAGAAGATCGAAACGGGTCGTGCCGATGCCCCGACTCTGCCACTTCAGCAACAGAGGAAAATGGCCGATGGCGAATTCGTCGGGATGATTGGCGTCGTAGTTGCTACGGCCGCGCGCCTCGAACAACTCGGTGCGCCGGATATGGTGATAGGCATCCCATTCGTCGGGCGTGGCGACAATCACCAGGTCGTAGCTCATTGCGCGGTTTACGGCTGCGGGCCGTCGTAGCCCTCGATGATTACGATATCGGCGATCGAATGCGGTTTCCGCAGCGGGATCCAGTATCCCTTGGCCATCTGCTCTCACTTGCCTTGCGCTTGCGTGATTTCCGCGACGATTGCCTCAGCGGTGGCTTTCGGATCATCTGCGGTGAGAATCGGGCGACCGACCACGAGATAGTCGGCGCCCGCGGCGATCGCCTCCGCCGGCGTCATGATCCGCTTCTGGTCATCGCTTCCGCTGCCCGACGGGCGAATGCCGGGGGTGACCAGCGTCATTTCTGGGCCGACACTCTGACGCAGCGTTTCGGTTTCCCATGCGGCGCAGACGATACCGTCGACCCCGATATCGTGCGCCTGCGCTGCCCGTGCGTTGACGAGTTCCGCGACCGTCATCTCGTAGCCTGCCGCGGCAAGGTCGGCGTCGTCGTAGGAGGTGAGCACCGTGACCGCAAGAATCTGCAGCTTCGAGCCGGCGCGGGCCTCCACGGCCGCCTTCATGGTCTGCGGAAAGGCGTGCACGGTGAGAAACGTGGCACCCAGGGCAGCGACGCTCTCAACCCCGCGCGCGACCGTGTTGCCAATGTCGTGCAGCTTGAGATCGAGGAAGATGTGCTTGCCACTGCGTGCCAGCTCCTCGGCGAAGGCAAGCCCGTGCGCGAACGAGAGCTGATAGCCGAATTTGTAGAACGAGACCGCATCACCAAGCCGCGTCACGATCGCCTCGGCATCTTTGACCGACGGCAGATCGAGCGCCACGATTAGCCGGTCGCGCGGATTGGTTCCCGCCTCCCTCATGTCTGTTCACCCTCCAGCTTATTGGTGGCGCATGATCTTTTCCGAAAACCGGTATCCACCCCGGATCAAGTCCGGGGCAAGCTTTTTCGGGATCATGCGCTAATGCGTCATCTCGATCAGCCGCCGGACGGTTCCCTTCAGCAGCGTTGCGGCGCGCTCGTCCTTGAGGTTGCCGCCCTCGTCGAAGGCTGCGCTGACATGGGAAACCGCCACCTGCTCGGGGATCACCAGCGCGCCGCAGCCGATCTCCAGCACTTGTCGCAGGGCAAGCAGCGAGCGCATGCCACCGTAGCCGCCGTTCGAGGCCGCGGCCAGCGCGAACACGCGGTCGCGATAGGCTGCGAGCGGTGGCTCGTTACGCTCGCGCACGCGCGAGATCCAGTCGAGCGTGTTCTTGAGCAATGGGGTGATCGAGGCGTTGTATTCCGGGCTCACGATGAACACCCCGCGATGCGCACACATCATCTGCTTGAGCTTGACGGCGTTCTCCGGCGGGCCGGATTTGAGCTCGAGGTCACCGTCGTAGAGCGGCATCGGGTAATCGGCGAGCGAAATATGCGTGACCTCGGCTCCTGCCAGTGCGAACTCTTTGGCAGCGAGCGCAGCGATCCGCGCGTTGTACGAGTCGTTGCGAATGGACCCTGCAAAGACCAGGATTTTGGGGAGCGGCATCGGCGGCTCCAGGACGACGGACTACGATCGCTGTCGCGTCGTCTGTCCCTCGTCGTCCGGCTCAAGCCCTGCGATACACCCACACACGGGCGGGCGGGAAGTTGAACCAGATGCGCTCGGAGGCTTCCGCGGTCACGCCGACAAGCGCCTTTGGGATCGGCGGCATGGTCGAATAGGTGAACTGGACGAACGGCGCGCCCGGCAACATCAGCGCGAAGGCGTCGTAGATGAGGCGCAGCCGCATGCGGAACGGCTTGATCACCAACGGCAACCCCGACACCACCGCCGCAGCCGGAACACGCACCAAGTTGACGAGGAGCCGGCGCATACCAAAGGCGTCGCCCTGCACCACCGTTGCTTCGGGATAGCGTGAGCGCAGCAGGTCGCAGAAATCGGGATTGAACTCGACCAGCACAAGCCGCGCCGGATCGATCCCCTGCTCAACCAGCGCTTCGGTTACCGGCCCGGTGCCTGGACCAAGCTCAATCACCGGACCTTCGATGCTCGGATCCACATAGGCCGCCATGGTCCGGGCAAGCGCCTTGCTCGACGGCGTGACAGCGCCGATGGCCAGCGGTTTCTCCAGCCAGGATCGGATGAATTGAACCTCGTCGTCGAGGCGAGGACTCTTCTTTTCGACCCGCAGGGAGGATTGCGCTGGCATGGGCGGAAGCAGGCCTAGGCAAAAGTGGGGCTAGACGAGAGCGGGACTAGGGCGAAGCAGGATTATCCACGGGTATAGGGCTCAAGCATAGGGGTCAAGTCGTCAAGACGCGGTTCGGTTGCCCAGGGCGTCGAAAAACTCCTTCACCTTGGCAAAGAAGCCCGCGGATTCGGGCTGCGTCTCCTTGGACGACAGCCGGTCGAACTCTGCCAATAGCTCGCGTTGTTTTTTCGTCAGGTTCTGCGGGGTTTCGACTACAACCTGAACGTACATGTCGCCGGTCTGCCGCGAGCGCAGCACCGGCATTCCTTTGGCGTGCAGGCGGAACCGGCGGCCCGACTGGGTCCCGGGCGGGACTTTGACCCGTGTCATGGTGCCATCGATCGTGGGCGCCTCGAACTCGCCGCCGAGCGCCGCGGTTACCATCGAGACCGGCACACGGCAGTGCAGGTCGGCACCATCGCGCTGGAAGAACGGGTGGGAGCCGATCGACAGGAAGATATAGAGGTCGCCGTTGGGCCCCCCGCGCGCACCGACCTCCCCCTCGCCGGCAAGCCGGATACGGGTGCCGTCCTCGACGCCGGAAGGGATGTTGACTGAGAGCGTGCGCTCTCGCGTCACGCGGCCGGAGCCGACGCAGGCCGGACACGGATTTTCGATCACCTGGCCGCGCCCCTGGCATGAGACGCAGGTGCGCTCGAGCGTGAAGAAGCCCTGCGCCTGGCGGACGCGGCCAAGGCCGCTGCAGGTCGCGCAGGTCTTGGGCTTGGTTCCGGCCTTGGCGCCGGTGCCGGAGCATGCCTCGCAGGTGACCGAGGTCGGTAGCCGCACCTGCGCGTTCTTGCCGGTGAACGCCTCTTCCAGCGCGATTTCCATGTTGTAGCGCAGGTCCGCCCCACGCTCCCGACCCGAACCACGGCGGCGCCCGCCGGCCATGCCAAATAGATCGTCGAAAATGTCGGCAAAGGTCGAAGCGAAACCGGCATCGAAGCCATGCTGGCCGCCCCCGCCATGCTCGAAGGCCGCGTGCCCGAACCGGTCATAGGCCGCGCGCTTGTCGGAATCCTTGAGGACGTCGTAGGCCTCGTTGATTTCCTTGAACCGATGCTCGCAGGTCTTGTCGCCCGGATTGCGATCCGGGTGGTGCTGCATCGCCGCCTTGCGGAAAGCTGCCTTGAGATCAGCGTCGCTTGCGCCCCGCTGCACCCCCAAAACCTCGTAGTAGTCCCGTTTGGCCATGGTATCGCTGCTCACCGACATGGCACACTTATCGAATCATTGTCGTTCACGCCAATACCAAACAAATAGCTTGCTCGCGGGCTGCCGTTCCAGCGCGCCCGTGAGAATGGAGCCCCCCGGATTTGATCCGGGGGGCGGAGATTTTCGATTACGCAATCCATGGCAGCGTCTCGCGCCGCAGGATCAGGCAGATTTCTTGTTTTTCTTGTCGTCGTCGACTTCGGTGAACTCCGCGTCGACGACGTCGTCCTTCTTGGCGCCGCCCGACGGGCCCGCGCCACCTGCACCGCCACCGCCCTGCTGATCGGCGGACTGCTTGTACATCGCCTCGCCAAGCTTCATCGACGCTTGCGCGAGCGCATTGGTCTTGGCCTGGATCGCGGACGCATCATCACTCTTGAGCGCCTCCTTGAGGTCCGCCATCGCGTTCTCGATCGTGCGCCGTTCGCTCTCGCCGACCTTTGAGCCATGCTCGGCGAGCGCCTTGTCGGTGGCGTGGATCAACGAGTCCGCATGGTTCTTGGCTTCCGCCAAGGCCTTGCGCTGCTTGTCGTCGGCCGCGTGCGCCTCGGCGTCCTTGACCATGCGCTCGATGTCGGCGTCGGTCAGGCCACCAGAAGCCTGGATACGGATCTGCTGCTCCTTGCCGGTGCCCTTGTCCTTGGCGTGGACATTGACGATGCCGTTGGCGTCGATGTCGAACGACACTTCGATCTGCGGCACGCCGCGCGGCGCCGGCGGAATGCCGATCAGGTCGAACTGGCCGAGGATCTTGTTGTCCGCCGCCATCTCGCGCTCGCCCTGGAACACGCGGATCGTCACCGCGGTCTGGCCATCCTCGGCCGTGGAGAAGGTCTGGCTCTTCTTGGTCGGGATCGTGGTGTTGCGGTCGATCAGCCGCGTGAACACGCCGCCCAGCGTCTCGATGCCGAGCGAGAGCGGAGTCACGTCGAGCAGCAGCACGTCCTTGACGTCACCCTGCAGCACGCCGGCCTGGATGGCGGCGCCGACGGCGACCACCTCGTCCGGATTGACGCCCTTGTGCGGCTCCTTGCCGAACAGCTGCTTTACCACCTCCTGCACCTTCGGCATGCGGGTCATGCCGCCGACCAGAACGACCTCGTTGATCTCGGCTGCCGACACGCCGGCATCCTTGAGCGCCTGCCGGCACGGCTGCACGGTCTTCTGCACCAGGTCGTCCACCAGCGCCTCGAACTTGGCGCGTGTGAGCTTCATGGTCAGGTGCTTGGGACCCGTTGCATCCGCGGTGATGAACGGCAGGTTGATCTCGGTCTGCGTGGTGGCGCTGAGCTCGATCTTGGCCTTCTCGGCGGATTCCTTGAGGCGCTGCAGCGCGAGCTTGTCGCGGCGCAGATCGATGCCCTGCTCCTTCTGGAACTCGTCGGCGAGATAGTTGACGAGCCGCATGTCGAAGTCTTCGCCGCCGAGGAAGGTGTCGCCGTTGGTCGACTTCACCTCGAACACGCCGTCGCCGATCTCGAGAATGGAGATGTCGAAGGTGCCGCCACCGAGGTCATAGACTGCGATGGTGCCGGTCTTCTGCTTGTCGAGGCCGTAGGCGAGCGCAGCCGCGGTCGGCTCGTTGATGATGCGCAGCACTTCGAGGCCCGCGATCTTGCCGGCGTCCTTGGTGGCCTGGCGCTGGGCGTCGTTGAAGTACGCGGGAACGGTGATGACCGCCTGCTCGACCTTCTGCCCGAGATGAGCTTCCGCCGTCTCCTTCATCTTCTGCAGGATGAAGGCGGAGATCTGCGAGGGCGAATAGGTCTTGCCGTCCGCCTCGACCCAGGCGTCGCCGTTCGAGGCGCGCACGATCTTGTAGGGGACGAGCTTCTTGTCCTTCTCGACCATCGGGTCGTCGTAACGACGGCCGATCAGGCGCTTGACTGCAAAGAAGGTGCGCTCCGGATTGGTGACGGCCTGGCGCTTGGCCGGCTGGCCGACGAGCCGCTCGCCGTCTTCGGTGAAGGCGACGATGGAGGGTGTGGTGCGCATCCCCTCCGCGTTCTCGATCACGCGCGGCGTCTTACCTTCCATCACCGCGACGCAAGAATTGGTGGTGCCGAGGTCGATACCGATGACCTTGCCCATGGTCGTAATTCCTCTCTTTTGTCAGCAGGTCGGCCGGGCCTGAGAAGCGCCCGGAAAGGGGACGTGACGGATGGTCTCCATCCGCTCGCCCCCACCAACCCCTCAAATCGATTCGCCGCGCCCCCGCGGCGTTCTTGGGCTGATATAGGAGAGCGATGCCTGCCCGCAAGGCATTCCTGGGCCGTGACGTGCTTCTCTGATGCGCGGCCGGGCGACAGACGGAGCAATAGGCATGGCCGGCGGCATGCGGCTCATTTCGGGTCACCTCGATCGCCCCGCGCAGGAGGCGATGCTGGCCGCCGTGCGTGCGGTGATCCGAGCCGCGCCGCTCTACACCCCGCGCATGCCCAAGAGCGGCAAGCCAATGTCCGTGCGCATGACCAATTGCGGGCCGCTCGGCTGGGTCACCGACGAGCGCGGCTATCGTTATCAGCCGATGCATCCCGAGACGGGGCAGAATTGGCCGCCGATCCCGGACCTCCTGCTGGAGGCTTGGCGGAGCCTGTCCGATTATCCCCATCCGCCGGAAGCATGCCTCATCAATGTCTACGGTGCGGACGCCAAGATGGGCTTGCACCAGGATCGCGACGAGCAGGATTTTTCCGCGCCAGTGATATCGTTATCGCTCGGGGATACGTGCCTGTTCCGACTGGGCGGGACACGGCGCAACGACCCCACCCGCTCCTTCCGTCTCGCGTCCGGCGACGCGCTGGTGCTCGGCGACGATGCACGGCTTGCTTTCCACGGCGTCGACCGCATCATGCCCGGCTCATCGACGCTCATCCCGGAGGGCGGCCGGATCAATCTGACGTTGCGGCGGGTGACAGTTCCCGATTTGGTTCTGTGAATCGACTATGGACCGGCCGGAGTGCTAAATCAGGCGTGAACCCCCGCGATCCTCTTGGGGTTGACAGCCATGACCTCCATTCGCGCCCTCTTCCTCCTGCTCCTGCTCGCGCTCCCCGCATACGGCGCGGACGCGCTGTTCCCGGCGGCCATCCGGGTCGGCTTGGTGCCGCCTCCCGGCATGGTGCTCTCCAAGGATTTCCCGGGCTTCGAGGATGCCGAACGCAAGGTGGCCATTGCGGTCGCCGAATTGCCGCCGCAGGCCTATTACGAGCTGGAGCGCGTCGCCTTCTCCGGTCAGGGCAACCTGCAGATGACGATCGAGAAGCGCGAAATGATCCCGCATGACAATGGCTTCGCCATGCTGGTGAGCGGCTACCACGTCGAAGGTGAAGCCCGCATCCGCAAATGGCTGCTGTTTACCCTGATCCAGGACTTCACCGCGGTCATTACGGTGCAGATGCCGGAAGCGTCCGCCGCGACCTACCCCGATGCGGTGATCCGCACGGCATTGCGAACCGTTGCGTTCCGTCCGCCGCCGATCGACGAGCAGCTCACGTTCCTGCCCTTCCGCCTCAGCGAGCTCGCGGGTTTCCGGGTGTTCCGGGCGCTCCCGGAGGGGGTTGCCATGCTGACCGACGGCCCCAACCCGGACGACTTCCTGGGTCAGCCGCACCTCATCGTCTCGGCGGGGCGTGGCGCCCCGCAGCATGCTGCGGAGCGCGAGAACTTCGCGCGCCGCTTGTTCGCCGTTCCTCAGGGGTTGACCGGACGGATCAGCGGGGCTGAGGCGATGCGCATCACCGGACATCCCGGATTCGAGATCCAGGCCGAGGCGACCGATCCGAAGTCGGGCGCAGCGTTCACGGTGGTGCAGTGGCTGCGGTTCTCCCCCGGCGGCTATGTCCGTGTAGTCGGCATCGCCAAGAAGGAGGCGTGGCCGCAAATCTTCCCGCGCTTCCGCGCGATCCGCGACGGCGTCGAGACGCAGTAACAGGGCGAATCGCGAGTGGCGAATAGCGAATAGTTGAGATCAACGCCCTATTCGCGACTCCCTATTCGCTATTCGCGCGCGTTAGCGGGTTGCCGCGGGCGTCGGCGGGGTTGTGACCTGCGGCACCGAGATGAACGGCAGCGCCGAGCCCGGCAACATGGTTTGCGGCAGCACGCCGTTCCAGCGTTCGACTGCCACCAGTGTCGAATAACCGGGGTTGTCGATGAAGGCCTTGGCCTTGGCGGCGATCGCGCGCGCCTCGGCTTCGCCACGCAGCCGGATCGCTTCGGCATCGGCCTGCGCGCGTTCGCGAATCTGGGCAGCCTGTGCCTGCGCTTGCACCACGCGCTTCTCGGCCTCGACCTTCTCGCGTTCAAGCTCGTTGCGCGACTGGCGCACCGCGGCCTCGGCCTGGGCCGCCGCTTCGATCGCCCGGATATAGTTGGCGGAGAAATCCACGTTCTCGAACTGCACCGTGTCGATGATGATGCCCTCAGGCACGGACTCCCGGATCGCCGCCTCGATCTGCTGACCAAGCCGCACCCGCTCTGACACCACGGTGGCGGCCTGGTATTGACCGAAGACCTTCTTGAAACGGTCCGGCACCACCGGGTCGATCACCCGCTCAGCGTAGTTGGTGCCGTAGCGAGTGTAGACCTCGCCGATCCGGTCGAACGGCACGTGATAGTTCACCGACAGGCGGACCGAGGCCTCCTGCACGTCGCGCGAATAGGACTGCACCTTGTCGTAGACGCGCTTCTCGATGCGGGTCGACATCAGCAAGACCCGATCGACGAACGGCAGCTTGAAATGCAGGCCCGGATTCGCGATCTCCGCCACCTTGCCGAACCGCAGCAGAACGCCGGCCTGACCCTGCTCGACCGTATAGAACGGTGAGCCCGAGAAAATCACCAGCACGACCAATACGACGATGATGCCCCCGATCCAGGTACCGATGGTTCCGAGGTTGAACGAGCCGCCCTTGCCGGGCCCCGACGTGGTCATCGACATGATGGCTTTTCTCCTCCGCGACATGACGGAGGAGTCTAGCGCATGTCCCGGAAAAGTGGACACCGGTTTTCCGGTGAGGACATGCGGCGAATAGCGAATGGCGAATAGGGCGTTAAGTCCCCTACTCGCTATTCGCTCTAGTCGCTAATTGGAATTGTCGTTCGCTGGCGCCTCGGCATTCTTGGGACCGCCCTTGGCAACGACAACCATCGCCGGACGCAGCACGCGGTCGCCGATCAGATAGCCCGGCTGGATGACCTGTACCACGCTGCCTGCGGGCACCGAGGGATCGGGAATCTCGTACATAGCCTGATGCAGGTTCGGATCGAACTTCTCGCCCTGCGGCGAAAACTTCCTGATGCCATGCTTTTCGAGCGCCTTGAGCAATTCACGCTCGGTCAGTTCGACGCCGTCGAGCAGCGCAATCACATGCGCATCGCCGGTCTGCCGCAGCTCGTCGCCGCCCGATGCAATCGCGCGCTGCATGTTGTCGGCCACGCCGAGAATGTCGCGTGCGAACGACGCAATTCCGTACTGACGCGCGTCGGCGATCTCACGCTCGGTCCGCTTGCGCAAATTCTCCATCTCGGCGAGCGCACGCAGCAGCCTGTCCTTGAGCTCGGCCGCTTCCCGGACAATCGCCAGGCCTGAATCGGCGCCCGGCGCGGGCGCTTGTTCCGCGGCCTGCTGCTCGGGCTTCCCAGCCGCATTATCGGAGGGGCGAACGGTTGTGTCCGTCATCGTGCTCTTCCGGTTAGGGTTTTGATGCCCCGCATATCAGGGCTAAAGGGTGAAAAATCAACCCGTTGGGCAAATTCCCGTGCCCAGGGTCGGGTTCCCGCCGGAACCGGTTACCCCGCGAGCAGCTTGCCCACGACCTTGGCGGTATAGTCCACCATCGGGATGACGCGGGCGTAGTTGAGCCGGGTCGGGCCGATGACGCCGATCACCCCCACGATGCGGCTGGCGCTGTCGCTGTAGGGTGCGATGATGGTCGAGGAGCCCGACAGTGAGAACAGCTTGTTCTCGGAGCCGATGAAAATGCGCACGCCCTCCGCTCGCTCGGCGCGGCCGAGCAGATCGACCACCCCCCGGCGCGTTTCGAGATCGTCGAACAGCAGACGGACCCGTTCGAGGTCTTCGAGCGCCTTGAGGTCGTCGAGCAGGGGAGGCTGGCCGCGCACGATGAGCTTGCGCTCGTCGGTTTCCCCACCGGACCAGCTCGCGAGCCCCGCAGCCACGATCCTCTGGGTCAGCTCGTCAAGCTCGCTGCGCGCGGCTTCGAGCGCCTTTTCGAGCTCGCCGCGCGCTTCCGCCAGCGTGCGTCCGCGAATGCGCGCGTTGAGGAAGTTGGTCGCCTCGGTCAGCGCCGAGGTTGGTAAGCCGAGTGGCACCGGCAGGATGCGGTTCTCAACCTGCCCGTCTTCCGACACCAGCACGACCAGCGCGCGTTCGGGCTCGAGCCGCACGAACTCGATGTGCTTGAGCCGTACGTTGGACTTCGCGGTCAGCACCACGCCGGCGGCCCGTGTCAGGCCCGATAGGAGCCCGGAGGCTTCGGTCAGCACCTCTTCGACCGACTTGCCGGCGCCCGCGACCTGCGCCTCGATGGCACGCCGGTCGCGCTCGTTGAGGTCGCCGATTTGCATCAGCGCATCGACGAAGAAGCGCAGCCCGCGTTCGGTCGGCAGCCGGCCGGCCGAAGTGTGCGGCGCGTAGATGAGGCCGAGTTGCTCCAGGTCCGACATCACGTTGCGCACGGAGGCGGCCGATAGCGTCATGGGGATGAGGCGCGAGATATTGCGCGAGCCCACGGGCTCGCCTGTCGCCAGATAGCTTTCGACGATCTGGCGAAAGATCTCGCGCGACCGCTCGCTCAATTGAGCGAGGCCCCCTTGGCTTGCGCCGGTCGGGTTGTCGTGCACCGCCACGCAACGCTCCTTTCCCAACGTTAGAGAATTGTCCATTCGGCGCGTCGAGATCAAGCCGCTGGCTTGACTTTGGCATTCGATCATCGTTGCTAGCGCCGGGTTTTTGGCCTTCCAACGCCGGGTACCAAGCGCATGCGTCCGAGCCGCCGAGCGCCTGATGAGCTGCGTGCCGTCTCGCTGGAGCGTGGCGTGGTGAAATATGCCGAAGGCTCCTGCTTCACCAAGTTCGGCGACACCCACGTGCTGGTGACCGCAACGCTGGAGGACCGCCTGCCGCCCTGGCTCAAGGGCCAGGGGCGCGGCTGGGTCACTGCCGAATACGGCATGTTGCCGCGCGCGACCTTGGAGCGCACGCGCCGTGAGGCATTGGCCGGCAAGCAGGGCGGCCGCACCGTCGAGATCCAGCGTCTGATCGGGCGCAGCCTGCGCACGGTCGTCGACCTGCAGGCGCTCGGCGAGCGGCAGATCACCGTCGACTGCGACGTGATCCAAGCCGACGGCGGCACGCGCACCGCGTCGATCACCGGCGCCTGGGTCGCGCTCTACGATTGCTTCGCCTGGATGAAGATGCGCGAGATGATCCGCGGCGAGCTCTTGCGCGACCATGTCGCCGCCATCTCCTGCGGCATTTGCGGCGGCGCACCGGTGCTCGATCTCGACTATGCGGAGGACTCGGAGGCGGAGACCGACGCCAATTTCGTCATGACTGGCGCCGGCAACCTGATCGAGGTGCAGGCGACAGCGGAGAAGGTCGCGTTCAGCGAGGAGCAGCTCACGACGCTCATCGCGCTCGCCCGCCGCGGCGTGGGCAAGCTCGTCGACCTGCAGAAGATGGCGGTGATGTGAGGATCACGGTCAGACCGGCGACGCCTAACGATTTCGAAGCGGTGAAGGCGCTGTTCCGCGAGGGCGACGATCATCATCGCGCACTCGGAGCCGACGGCATCCGCCAAGACCACGTGGATTACGAACGCAAGGACTTCGACAGGACGCTCGCGGAGACGTCCGTTGTCGTGCTCATCGCCGAGAATGAGGGCGATGCTGTCGGCTTCCTGCGCGCCCGGAAGATGGAGACGCCGAACACCCGCATCCATGCGGCGGCAAAGATCGCGCTGGTCGATGAAGTCGTTGTTGCCGTGAGAAGTCGGAGCCAGGGGGTCGGCAAGGCGTTGGTTGACGAGGTCAAGCAATGGGCGCGCGCCCAGGGGTGCGACGGCGTCGAGTTGAACGTGTACTCGAGCAATGAGGCCGCCGTTGCGTTCTATCTCCGCGAGGGCTTCTTCCACTTCCGCAATCGCATGCGCTTTCGATTGGACCCGCTCGTGAGCACCGGGCACCGACGCATCGCAGGCCGGCTGGTGATCGCCACCCACAATCCCGGAAAGCTCGCGGAAATGCGCGAGCTGCTGGCGCCGTATGGCATCGAAGCAGTTTCCGCCGGCGAGCTTGGTTTGCCGGAACCGGAGGAGACCGGCACGAGCTTTCGCGCCAACGCGCGGATCAAGGCGCAGGCGGCTGCCAAGGCGTCGGGCCTTCCGGCGTTCGCCGATGATTCCGGCCTCGCGGTCGATGCACTGAACGGCGAGCCTGGCATCCACTCCGCACGCTGGGCGGGGCCGGACAAGGACTTCGGCGCGGCCATGCAGACAATCGACAAGCTGTTGCGGGAACGCGGCGCGTTGAACCCGGAGCAGCGCAAGGCGCATTTCGTCTCGGCGCTCTGCGTGGCGTGGCCCGACGGCCATGTGGAGGAGTTCGAGGCGCGCGTCGACGGCACGCTGGTCTGGCCGCCGCGCGGGAAGCAGGGCTTCGGCTATGATCCGATGTTCCTGCCGGACGGCCACAACCGCACCTTCGGCGAGATGCCGAGCGAGGAGAAGCACGGCCTGCCGCCGCGCGGCGCCGGGCTTTCCCACCGCGCCCGCGCCTTCGTCAAGCTGGCGCAGGCGTGCCTGCAGGCCTGACCCCAGAGCCGCTGTTCATCCTCTATCATAAACTCTGATGACTGGATGAGACGAAACTGCCATATGCTGGCGGCATGACGACACAAGCCGATCAGGCCTTCGCCGTCTACGTGCACTGGCCGTTCTGCCTGTCGAAGTGCCCCTACTGCGACTTCAACAGCCACGTGCGGCATGCGGCGATCGACGAAGCGCGCTTCGTGCGAGCCTTTACGGCCGAGCTGGCCGCGACTGCCGCACGCGCGCCCGGACGCACGGTGTCGACGATCTTCTTCGGCGGTGGCACGCCCTCGCTGATGGCGCCCGCGACGGTGCAGGCGATCCTCGATGCGATCGCCGGATACTGGAGCATTGCTCCCGACGTCGAGGTGACGCTCGAAGCCAATCCCACCAGCGTCGAGGCGACACGCTTCCGCGGCTACCGGACGGCGGGCGTCAATCGCGTGTCGCTCGGCGTGCAGGCGCTCGATGACGCCTCGCTCAAGGAGCTCGGCCGGCTGCACACCGCGCGGGAAGCGCTCGACGCGGTCGCGATCGCGCGCGCCGCATTCGAGCGTTATTCGTTCGACCTCATCTATGCGCGGCCGCGGCAGACGCCGCAGGCGTGGGGCGCGGAGCTTGCGCGCGCAATCAGCGAAGCGGCCGAGCATCTCTCGCTCTATCAGCTGACGATCGAGCAGGACACGCCGTTCGCGTCACTGCACGCGGCCGGCAAGCTCGTCATTCCGGACGACGACCATGCGCGCGCGCTCTACGACATGACACAGGAGGTGTGCGCGGCGCACGGTCTTCCGACCTACGAGATCTCCAATCACGCGCGGCCCG
>Ga0081539_10004601_pt1 | contig 15055 bp, 13 predicted proteins | sample TabmetS4T2R2_FD_71023 | JGI IMG/M metagenome (GOLD analysis project Ga0081539, IMG submission 71023) | Tabebuia heterophylla rhizosphere microbial communities from the University of Puerto Rico - S4T2R2 | ecosystem: Host-associated > Plants > Roots > Rhizosphere ...
AGGCCACGGCTCTGCGCGACCGCCTGGTCGGCGTTCCCTATTACCGTCTGATCCATGCCGAAGCAGACGGCCTGCCGGGCGTGATCATCGACCGCTTCGGTGACGCACTGGTCGTGCAGGTGAACACCGCCGGCATGGAGCTGCTGACGCCGGTGCTGCTCGAGGCGCTGGATGCGGAATTGTCGCCCAGGACGATCGTGCTCAAGAACGATTCGCCGGTGCGCGAGCTCGAAGGACTGAAGCGCGGCACGACGGTCGCGAAGGGCGATGCATCGCAGGCGATCGAATTGGTCGAGAACGACGCCAGGTTCGTCGCCGACCTGTCGGGCGGCCAGAAGACCGGCTGGTTCTACGATCAGCGCGACAACCGGCGCTTCATGGCGGATCTGGCGAAAGACGCGAGCGTGCTCGACGTCTACAGCTACTCCGGCGGCTTCGGCGTGCTGGCGGCGGTGCGCGGCGCGAAGTCGGTGGTTTGCGTCGATCGCTCGCAGCCGGCGCTCGATGCGGCGAAGGCAGCGGCGGCGCTGAACGGCGTCGACACGATCGTGTCTTTCGAGAAGGGCGAGGCCTTCGACGCTCTGGAGAAGCGGACCGGGACCCGCTTCGACGTGGTGATCTGCGATCCGCCGGCGTTCGTGAAGAGCCGCAAGGATCTCAAGACCGGCGCACAGGGCTATCGCAAGCTGGTGCGGCTGGCAGCGCCGCTCGTCAACAAGGGCGGCTTCTTCTTCGTCGCCTCCTGCTCGCACCTGGTCGATGCGCCGCTGTTCGCCGAGCAGGTGCGTCGCGGCCTGCGCGATGCCGGCCGCACCGGCCGCATCCTGCGCAGCTCCGGCGCCGCGCTCGATCATCCGGTGCATCCCGGCCTGCCGGAGACCGCCTATCTCAAGGCGCTGACCTTGCAGCTCGATTAGGCAGCAGATGAGATACCACCCCCACCACCACCTCACCCTGAGGAGCGCACGCAGTGCGCGTCTCGAAGGGTGGGCAACAACGATACTGTGGCCCACCCTTCGAGACGCACCGCTCCGCGGTGCTCCTCAGGGTGAGGCGGATCTCCATCAACGCACCACGATACGTGGCGCCGCCCGTGGTCCGCGCTGGCTGGCCGAGAGCTGCTTCCACACCCGGCCGGCGATGTTCTTGTAGATCTGGGCGTACTGGCTGTCAGGCTGGGCGACGACGATGGGATGGCCCGAATCCGACGTCGTGCGGATGTCGAGATGCAACGGCACTTCGCCCAGGAACGGCACGCCGAGCTTCTCGGCCTCGTGGCGCGCGCCGCCATGGCCGAATATCTCGGACCGCTCGCCGCAATGCGGGCAAAGGAAGAAGCTCATGTTCTCGACGAAGCCCAGCACCGGCACCGCGACCTTGCGGAACATGTTCAGGCCCTTGCGGGCGTCGACCAGGGCGATGTCCTGCGGCGTCGACACGATCACCGCACCGCTGAGCGCCACGCGCTGGGCCAGGGTGAGCTGCGCGTCGCCGGTGCCCGGCGGCATGTCGACGACCAGCACGTCGAGCTCGCCCCACTGCACGTCGCGCAGCATCTGCTCGAGCGCGCTCGACACCATGGGACCGCGCCAGATCATCGGCGTGTCCTCGTTGACGATGTAGCCGATCGACATGGTCTTGAGGCCGTACCGTTCGATCGGCTTCAGCGCCTTGCCGTCGACCGATTCGGGCTTGTCCTTGACGTCGAGCATGCGCGGCATCGACGGGCCGTAGATGTCGGCGTCGAGCAGGCCGGTCGCCACGCCGTTGGCGGCAAGGCCGAGCGCCAGGTTCACCGCCGTGGTCGACTTGCCGACGCCGCCCTTGCCCGAGGCGACGGCGATAATGTGCTTCACGCCCGGCACGTCGATGCGCCCGCCGCCGCCCGTGGTCTTGGCCGCCGGAGCGCCGTGGCTGTGGCCATGCGCGTGCGTCTGGGGCGCAGTTTGCGCCCGAGGCGCAGCCGACGGTGCGGGACGCTCGGAGGTCATGACCGCGGTCGCCGACAGGACGCCCGGCATGGCCCGCACGGCCTGTTCGCAGGCCTGGCGCAGGGGCTCCAGGGCAGTACCGCGGGTGGGGTCGACGTCGAGGGTGACAGCGACATGACCGCCGCGGACGGCAATGCCGCCCACCATGCCTTGCGCCACGACGCTCTTTGCAGTCGCCGGATCGATGACGGCGTCCAGGACCTTGCGGACCGCCGATTCGGTTATTTCAGCCATGGGTGCTTGTTTTCCGCGGCCTCGCAATATTGTGTCGCCGCTTGATTGCAGGTGTTGCTGCCGTCACATATATGCAGCGCGACCTGAAATCAAAGCCGACAATGCGCCGGACAGGACGGCCCGTGGCCCTGAGGTGAACGATGGCGTGGAACAACAACAGCGGCGGCCCTTGGGGCGGCGGCGGTGGCGGCAACAGCGGCGGGCCTTGGGGCGGCGGCGGTGGTGGCAATCGGGGCGGCGGCGGTCCGTTCGGCTCGCGCCGGCCACCCGACATGGAAGACGTCATCCGCAAGGGCCAGGAGCGGCTGAAGAACCTCATCCCCGGCGGCTTCGGCTCCTACAAGGGCATCGCCCTCGTCGTGCTGCTGGGCGTGGTGATCTGGCTGGTCACCGGCTTCTTCCGCGTGCAGCCCAACCAGCAGGCGATCCAGCTCGTGTTCGGCAAGCCCTACGGCAAGCCGGTCGAGCCCGGCCTGCACTACAACCTGCCGAGCCCGATCGGCAATGTCGTGGTGGTCAACGTCCAGGACCAGCGCCGTGTCGTCATCGGCTCGCGCGGCGGCCAGGACCGCTCGACCACCTACACCCGCGGCCCGCGGCCGACCTCGACCGAGAACCTGATGCTGACCGGCGACGAGAACATCGTCGATATCGAGTTCGCCGTGCTGTGGCAGATCAAGGACGTCTTCAAGTACGCCTTCGACGTGCGCAATCCGGAAGAGAACGTGCGGGCCGGCGCCGAGGCCGCCATGCGCGAGGTCATCGGCCGGTCGAACCTGCAATATGCCCAGACCGAAGGCCGCAGCCGCATCGAGCAGGACACCAAGGACCTGCTGCAGCGCATCCTCGACGAATATGGGCTGGGTGTGCGCATCTCCAACGTCCAGCTGCTGCGCGTCGACCCGCCGCAAGAGGTGATCGCGGCGTTCCGCGACGTCCAGGCGGCGCGCGCCGACAAGGAGAAGAGCATCAACGAGGCCAACACCTACCGCAACCAGGTGCTGCCGCGGGCCAAGGGCGAAGCCGAATCGATCATCCAGCGCGGCGAGGCCTACAAGGCCGAGATCGTCGCCCGGGCGAGCGGCGACGCCCAACGCTTCACCCAGGTCTACGAGCAGTACGACAAGGCCAAGGACATCACGACCGAGCGGCTCTACCTCGACACCATGGAAGAGGTGCTGCGCAACGTGAACAAGGTGCTGGTCGACAAGAACACATCCGGCCCCGGCGTGCTGCCCTACCTGCCGCTGCCTGAACTCAAATCCAACCAGCCGGCGGCGCCGCAAGCGCCGCCGCGCGCCGGCCAGCCGGCCCCGGGAGCGACGCGATGAGCAACCGTGCGATTGTCGCGCTGATCGCGATCGCGGTCGCCATCTTCCTGGTGACCCAGACCTTCTACACCGTGGATCCGACCAAGCAGGTGCTGGTCCGCCAGTTCGGCGCCATCGTCGGCGAGCCCAAGGTCGACCCCGGCCTCTATGCCAAGATTCCGCTGATCCAGGACATCCAACGCATCGACCGCCGGCTGCTCGATTACGAAGCCGAGGAGTTCGAGATCATCGCCGGCGACCAGAAGCGCCTCGTGGTCGATGCCTATGCCCGCTACAAGATCACGAACGCCAAGACCTTCGCCCAGACCGTGCCGGGCGGCGAGTCGGCCCTGCGCGGCCTGCTCGATTCGCTGATCAATTCCGAGATCCGCGGCGTGCTGAGCTCGGTGCCGCTGCACGCCGTGCTGACGGACCGGCGCGAAACCCTGATGGACGAGATCACCAAGCGGGTGAATGCGAAGACCAAGGAGCTGGGCGTCGATACGGTGGACGTGCGCATCAAGCGTGCAGATTTGCCGCAGGCCAACTCCCAGTCGGTCTATAACCGCATGAAGACCGATCGCGAGCGCGAAGCCGGGCAGCTGCGCGCCGAGGGCGACGAGGAGAAGGCCCGCATCACCGCCACGGCCGACCGCGAGGTGGCCGTCATCAAGGCCGACGCCGGGCTGAAGGCCCAGGTCCTGAAGGGTGAGGCCGACGCCGAGGCGACGCGGATCTATGCCCAGGCCTTCAACAAGGATAAGGACTTCTACGCCTTCTACCGGCGCATGGAGGCCTATAAGCAGGCCTTCGGCGCCGGCGGATCGACCATGATCCTGAGCCCGGACACCGACTTCTTCCGCTATTTCAACGATCCGTCCGGACCGCCGGCGGCCAAGAAGTAGCTCTGCAAAACGAGCCTGCGGCGTCGTGGCAGTCCTGCAGCGCCGCCGGCCGATTTCGCAAGAGCCGTGGAAAAGCTGAAACAATCAGCAACATCAACGTCTCTTTATTTGCGCCACAATCGGGCTCCATGTAGACAGGAACTCGAACGCGCGGCGCCGGCCGTTCCGATCCGTTGAGGCCTGAGCGCCGTTGGAGGTCGGACGTGATTCTCACTGATTTTCCTGGTGTTTTGAGGTCCGCCGCGGTCACGGCGGCAGTCTCCCTTGGCTTGGCGTTGGCCCAGCCCGCGCTGGCGCAGCCGGCGCGCAATGCGCCCGACAGCTTCGCCGAGCTGGTCGACAAACTGATGCCGACCGTGGTGAACATCACCACCACCCAGAACGTGCCCCAGCAGGGGCCCCGGCTGCGCGACATGCCGCAGCTGCCGCCCGGCTCGCCGTTCGAGGAGCTGTTCAAGGAATTCTTCGACAAGCGCGGCGGCGAGGAGCAGAAGCGCCGCGGCACGTCGCTCGGCTCCGGGTTCGTGGTCGATCCCGACGGCTACATCATCACCAACAACCACGTCATCCAGGGCGCCGAGGACATCACGGTCATCTTCCGCGACGACACCCAGCTCAAGGCCAAGCTGATCGGCTCCGACAGCCGCATCGACGTGGCGCTGCTCAAGGTCGAGCCGCCCAACAAGCGGCCGATGCCCGCCATCAAGTGGGGCGATTCCGACAAGGAGCGCGTCGGCGACTGGGTGATCGCCATCGGCAACCCGTTCGGCCTCGGCCACTCGGTGACCGCCGGCATCATCTCGGCGCGCGGCCGCTCGCTGAACGATTCGCTCGACGACTACCTGCAGACCGACGCCGCCATCAACAAGGGCAACTCGGGCGGTCCGCTGTTCAATTCCCAGGGCGAGGTGATCGGCGTCAACACCGCGATCTACTCGCCGTCGGGGGTCAATGCCGGCCTGGCGTTCTCGATCCCGTCCAACCTCGTGAAGCAGGTCGCCGACCAGCTGCGCGAATTCGGCCGCGTCAAGCGCGGCTGGGTGGGCGTCTCCTACCAGAGCGTGACCGACGACATCGCCGACTCCTTCGGCCTCGACCGCGCTCGCGGCGTGCTGGTGGCCAACGTCGTGGCCGACGGCCCGGCCGCCAAGGCGGGGCTCAAGCGCAACGACATCATCCTGAGCTTCTCGGGCCAGGACGTCCTCGACCTGCGCCGTTTCCCGCGGCTGGTCGCCAATGCTCGCGTCGGCAGCACTGTCGATGTCGTCGTCTGGCGCGGCGGCAAGGAAGTGCCGCTGAAGCTGCGCATCGGCGAGCAGGAGGAAGAGGGCAAGACGAACGCGGCCGCCAAGGGCAGCGACAAGAAGTCGTCCGAGCCCGACCAGCCGGTCACCTCGACCGTCGAACAGCTTGGGCTCACCCTGCAGAAGGTCACCGACCAGCTGCGCGAGAAGTACGGCCTGTCCGATCAGGTGAAGGGCGTCGTCATCACCAAGGTGGCGCCCAACAGCCCGGCGGCCGAGAAGCAGCTGCAGGCGGGTGACGTCATCCTCGAGGTCGACCAGAAGCCGGTCAGCACCCCGCAGGAGGTCAGCGACCTCGTGGGCAAGTTGCAGCAGGCCAAGAAGCGCTCGGTCCTGCTGTTCGTCGAACGCCAGGGCGATCCCAGGTTCGCGGCACTCAGGCTGACGAAGTAGCCGTTCCCATCCAAGTGCGGCGGACCGTGAGGTCCGCCCCCAGATGCACGATATCGGCGACATGGCCGCTCGCGAGGCGGCCATGTCTGTCGTCGAGGCGCAGGAACATGGCGGGATAGAGCGACGCCATGCGCAGCGCTTCCTCGAGGGGCAGGCCGAGCGCGTTGACGCAGAATCGCACCGCGGATGCCATGTCGAGATGGGCGCCGGCCAGCACCGGCGTGCCGCCGGGGTCCATCCATGTCAGGCGGTCGCCCTGCCGTTCGATCGTTCGCTCGCCGAGCTTGAACGAGGCGAGCGTCGAGCCGACCGTCGGCATGGCGTCGGTCACCAGGAAGAGTCGTCCCGGCGGGCGCTTGCTGCGCAGGGCGACGCCCAAGGTCGAGGGCGCGACATGCAGGCCGTCGGCGATGATCCCGCACCACACCGAGCCGGCGTCGAGCGCTGCTCCGACCATGCCGGCGGCGCGGCTCTGCATCGGGCTCATGGCATTGAAGAGATGGGTGATGCCGGTCGCTCCCGCCTCGAACAGGGCCATCGCCTGTTCATAGGTTGCATCCGAATGGCCGAGGCTCACGACCGCGCCGCCGTCGACCAGTCGCCGCACCTGCGCGGGCGCGACCTGCTCGGGCGCGAGGGTGACCAGCAGGCGCCTGACATCCGCGGCCAGCAGCATTTCGACATCGGCGTCGGTCATGCGGCGCATGAAGCGCGGGTCGTGCACGCCCTTGCGGGCCGGCGCGAGATGCGGGCCCTCGAGATGCAGGCCGGCGACGCCGGAACCGGCGGCGCGCGCTGCGGCCAAGGCAGCCCGCATGCTGTCCGTGGCGGTCGTTATCAGGGTCGGCAGCAGGCGGCAGGTGCCGAATGCGCGATGGGCGGCGGCGATGCGGTCCATCGCCTCGGCGGTCGGCGCATCGTTCAGCAACAAGCCACCGCCGCCGTTGACCTGGGCGTCGATGAAGCCCGGCACCAGCATGCCGCCGTCGACCCGCTCGACGGCCGCATCCGTCGGCAGGTCGGGCTGCGGCGCAATACCGACGACCACGCCGTCACGGATGACCACAGCCGAAGCCTCGTGCCAGCGATCACCGTCGAAGATGCGCGCACCGGTGAGGGCAGTAAGGCCGCTCATGCGCCGGCCATCTCGCGGGCGAGATCGATGGCGCCCGAGAGCGCATCATGCTGGGCGGGCACGAGGATGCGTGTCAGGCGGCGGGGCAGCCGGCTCGCATAGGCATCGGCCAGGCCGCCGGTCAGGGCGATGCGCCTGGCGCCGAGTGCGATCATGCGATCCAGCATCCGGACGACGTCGGCCACGGCATCGGCGACGAGCCGCCGCGCGACAGGATCAGGCTTGTCGGCAAGGGCGAAGACCAGGGGCGCCAGCTCTCCCCAGTGGCTGGGCGTCGCGGCCATGGCCCAGGCCCGCATCTTCACCGGATCGTTGTCGAAGCGGCGCATGAGCCGGCGCGTGAACGGCGACGGCGTGATCACGCCCTGATGGGCCGCGAGCGCCTGGCGCGCCGCCGCATGTCCCACGACCGCGCCCGAGGCCAAATCCGATATCAGGAAGCCGTCGCCGCTCACGCGCCCGAGCTTGCCGCGCCTGCGTACGATGCCGTTGCTGCCGGTGCCCAGGACGAGCACACCGCCATCGCGGCCGCCGTGAGCACCGATGCACGCCGTCTCGGCGTCGCTGCGGATGGTGACCGAGGCGAAGCCGAAGCGGCGCGCCGCCATCCGCCGGGCCTGCCCGGGGTCGTCGGCACCGGCGATTCCCATGCCGGCGTGGGTGCGGCGCATCGCGGCCCGGCCAAGCCCGGCCTTGGCGAAGGCCTGGGCGCTTGCCGCCATGATCGCCTTGTGGGCCTTGTCGATCCCCATGGTCAGGTTGGCGGGGCCGGCGTGACCCGATCCCAGGACGGTGCCGTCGGCATCGACAAGGCGCGCTCGGCAATTCGTGCCGCCGGCGTCGATTCCCAGGAAGAGGGGCGTCATCTTAGCTAGGCGACCTTCACCACAAGCTTGCCGAAATTCTCGCCGCGGAGCAGGCCCATGAAGGCCTCAGGCGCGCGCGCGAGGCCATCGACCACGGTCTCGCGAGTCTTGAGCTTGCCGTCCCTCACCAGCCCGCCGACTTCGCTCACGAACTCGCCCATCAGGGCGATGTGGTCGGACACGATGAAGCCCTGCAGTGTGAGCCGCCGCTGCACGATGGTGAACATCTTGGCCGGCCCGGCCATCGGGGTCTGGTCCTGGTATTCCGAGATGGCGCCACAGAAGGCGACGCGGCCGAAATTGTTCAGCCGCTCGAAGACGGCATGGAAGATCCTGCCGCCGACATTCTCGAAGTCGGCATCGATGCCCTGCGGGCAGAGCTTGTCGAGCACGGCACCGACATCGTGCTCGGTCTTGTGGTTGAAGCAGGCGTCGTAACCCGCCTCGCGCACCGCCCAGGAACACTTGTCCTCGCCGCCGGCGCAGCCGACCGCGCGCGCGCCGCCAAGCTTGGCGAGCTGGCCCGCCACCTGGCCGACCGCGCCGGTGGCCGCCGACACGAAGACCGTCTCGCCGGCCTTGGGCTTGCAGATGTGCCGGATGCCGTACCAGGCGGTGAAGGAGGGCATGCCCAGCACGCCGAGATAGGCGGACAAGGGCGCGGCTGCGGGGTCGATCTTGCGCAGGCCCTTGCCGTCATGGAGCGTGTGGCTCGCCCAGTTCAAGAGGCCGATCACCGTGTCGCCCTTGGCAAAGCGCGGGTTCTTCGACTCGACGACCTCGCCCACCGAGCCGCCGGTCAACGGCTTGTCGAGATCGAAGGGCGGCGTGTAGGAGCGCAGCTCGGTCATGCGTGGCCGCATGTAGGGATCGAGCGACAGGAAGCGCGAGCGCACCAGCACCTCGCCCTCGGCCGGAGCGGCCAGGCTCACCTTCTCCTCGCGGAAGCAGTCGGCGGTCACGTCGCCCGCCGGACGCTTGGCGAGCACGATCTGGACGGCGTCGGTCATGGGTCGGTCCTTTCGACGAAATCGCTGCGGCGATAGCCCTGCAGATAGAGGAGGGCGGTGAGGTCGCCATGGTCGATGCGCGCGGCCACTTGGGCGGCCACCGCGGGCCTGGCGTGGAAGGCCACACCCAGGCCCGCCGCCTTCAGCATCGGCAGGTCGTTGGCGCCGTCACCCACGGTCACGGCGTCGGCCGGCGTAAGTCCATGCTTGGCGGCAAGGCGCTTCAGCGTGGCAAGCTTGGCCTCCTTGCCGAGGATCGGCAGGTCGACCGTGCCGGCGAGCGTACGGCCGTCATGCTGCAGGCCATTGGCGGCGTGGGAATCGAAGGCCAGCGTCTTGTGCACCAGGCCCGTGAAATGGGTGAAGCCGCCCGACACCAGGGCGCAATGCCCGCCGTGCTTCTTCATGGTCGCGACGAGGGTAGCGCCGCCCGGCATGTAGCGGATGCGCCTGGCCGCTTCATCGAGCTTGGCGACATCGAGGCCCTTCAAGAGCGCGACGCGTTCGTTCAGCGCGCCGGCGAAGTCGATCTCGCCATTCATGGCGCGCGCCGTGATGCCGGCGATCTTCTCGCGCAGGCCTAAAAACTCGGCCAGTTCGTCCAGCATCTCGTTTTCGATCATGGTCGATTCCATGTCGGCCACGAGCAGCTTCTTGCGGCGGCCTGCCGCCGGCACGACCACCGCGTCGATCGCCGTCATGGCGACCGGCCGCCCGTTGCCGTCGAACGGGATGTCGCAGGCGATCCCGGCCGCCAGCCACTGCGGCGCGCCGACGGTGGCGCCTTGCGCCTGCAACACGGCAACGGCGTTCCTGATGGCGCCTTCGTTGAGCGCGGGATGGGCCGGGCTCGAGATCAGGACAAGGACGTTTTTCACGTGGTCTAGCGGCTCCCCACTCGTCGTCCCGACCAAGCGCCGAAGGCGCGCGTGGAGGGATCTCCTCTGGCAAGACAAGGCCCCTCGGCTTCGCTTCGCTCCGCTCGGGGTGACGGGTTGGTTAATCGCTTATTTACAATCGCCGGCCAAGCGGGTCATTTCGCCCGGCATGGATCAGCGCGTCATCGTCATCACCGGCCCGACGGCCAGCGGCAAGTCGGCCTTGGCGCTCGCGCTCGCCGAACGGCATCGCGGCACGGTGATCAATGCCGATGCGATGCAGACCTACGATGCCTTTCCGATCCTGACGGCGCAGCCGACGGCCGAGGAACGCCGCCGCGTGCCGCACGCGCTCTACGGCGTCCTGCCGCTCAGCGAGACCCTGTCGGCGGCGCGCTGGCGGGCGCTGGCCGATGCCGAGATCGAACGCTGCCTGGCTGCCGGCCGCACGCCCATCCTGTGCGGCGGCTCGGGCCTTTATCTGCGGACCCTGATGCAGGGCATTGCGACCATTCCCGATATGCCGGCCGGCCTTCGCGATCAGGCCAACGCCGACTGGGTATCGCTCGGTGCTGACGCATTCCGCGCGCGTCTTGCCGGGAAGGATCCGGCGATCGTGGCTCGGCTGAAACCTGGCGATCGCCAGCGCCATGTGCGCGCCTGGGAAGTCGTGGTCGGCACGGGTCGGCCGCTCAGCGTCTGGCAAGCAAGCGAGGGCGAGCCGTCGCGCTGGCGCTTCGCCACAACGCTGCTGGCGCCCGAGCGCGGCTGGCTTCGGGACCGCATCGAAAAGCGCTTCGACGCGATGCTGGCGGGCGACGTATTGGCCGAGGTGCGCGCCGTGTTCGATCGTACCGCCGATCCGCGCTGGCCTGGGTTGAAGGCGCACGGAGCGCCGGAACTCTTCGCTCACTTCCGCGGCGAGCTTAGCCTCGAGGACGCGCGCCGGATTGGGATCGACCACACCCGCCAATATGCCAAGCGCCAGATGACGTGGTTTCGGCATCAGATGACACCGGATGTGGTGGTCGATCCGATCTCCGACTTGGGCTTGGAGCAAACTGAGAAATTATTGACCAAAACTGAGGGCTGAAACTTTACGTTTCGTGCGATTCCGGTTGATTCCTCCTGACCCGGCCTATACTTTCCGCCCGCCGCAAAACCCCCGTTTTGCGGCACATTTGTCAGAGAGGAGACCCGTGTCATGAAGCCCGAGGAGTCCGCCACGACTGGCGCCGATCTGTTGGTGAAAGCCCTGATCGACGAGGAAGTCGAGGTCGTCTTCGGCTATCCGGGCGGCGCGGTCCTTCCGATCTACGACTCCCTCTTCAAGCAGAACCGGCTGCGGCACATCCTGGTGCGCCACGAGCAGGCGGCCGTGCATGCGGCCGAGGGCTATGCCCGCTCGACCGGCAAGGTTGGCGTGGTGCTGGTGACGTCCGGCCCGGGCGCGACCAATGCCGTGACCGGCCTCACCGATGCGCTGATGGATTCGGTGCCGATCGTGTGTCTCACCGGCCAGGTGCCGACGCACCTGATCGGCAACGACGCCTTCCAGGAAGCCGACACGACCGGCATCACGCGACCCTGCACCAAGCACAATTATCTCGTGAAGGCGGTCGAGGACCTGGCGCGCACTGTCCACGAGGCCTTTTACGTCGCCCGCTCAGGCCGGCCCGGTCCGGTCGTCATCGACCTGCCCAAGGACGTGCTGATGAACAAGCACGACTACGTGGCGCCCAAGAAGCCGGTGCAGCACAAGAGCTATCGCCCACAGGTGAAGCCCGAGCTGAAGAAGGTCGAGGAGGCGATCGAACTGATCGGCTCGGCCAAGCGGCCGATCTTCTATGCCGGCGGCGGCATCGTGAATGCCGGGCCGAAGGCCGCCAAGCTGCTGACGCAGTTCGTGCACATGACGGGCTATCCCATCACCAACACGCTGATGGGGCTCGGCACCTTCCCGGCCTCGGATAAGCAGTTCCTCGGCATGCTCGGCATGCACGGCACCTACGAAGCCAATCTGGCGATGTATCACTGCGACGTGATGATCAACATCGGCGCCCGCTTCGATGATCGCATCACCGGCAAGCTCGCCGAGTTCTCGCCCAAGTCGAAGAAGATCCACGTCGACATCGATCCCAGCTCGATCAACAAGAACGTGCGCGTCGACCTGCCGATCGTGGGCGACGCCGGCCACGTGCTGGAAGACATGATCCGCGTGTGGAAGGCCAGGCAGCCCAAGGTCGACCACAAGGCGCTGAAGGCGTGGTGGGCCGAGATCGACAAGTGGCGGGCGCGCAACTGCCTCGCCTACAAGCAGGACAAGGAGACGATCAAGCCGCAATACGCGCTGGAGCGCCTCTACCACCACATCAAGGACAAGGATCACTACATCACGACCGAAGTGGGCCAGCACCAGATGTGGGCGGCGCAGTTCCTGAAGTTCGAGCAGCCCAACCGCTGGATGACCTCGGGCGGGCTCGGCACCATGGGCTACGGCTTCCCGGCGGCGATGGGTGTGCAGATCGCCCATCCCGACGCTCTCGTCATCGACGTGGCGGGCGAAGCCTCGATCATGATGAACATCCAGGAGCTCTCGACGGTGGCGCAGTACCGGCTGCCGGTGAAGATCTTCATCCTGAACAACCAGTACATGGGCATGGTGCGCCAGTGGCAGGAGCTGCTGCATGGCGGCCGCTATTCCGAGAGCTACATGGAATCGCTGCCCGACTTCGTGAAGCTCGCCGAGGCGTTCGGCGCCGTGGGCCTGCGCGTCCACGAGCCGGCCAAGCTCGACGACACCATCAAGCAGATGATCGCCATCAAGCAGCCCGTCATCGTCGACGTGCTGGTCGACAAGGCCGAGAACTGCTTCCCGATGATTCCCTCGGGGGCGGCGCACTACGACATGCTGCTGGGGCCCGACGACCGCGCCGCCAAGCCGGTGTCGGAAGAAGGCATGGTGCTGGTGTGAACGTGCCTCAGTTGACGTCGAGTCACACCATCTCCGTCCTGGTCGACAACGAGCCTGGCATCCTGGCGCGCGTGGTCGGCCTGTTCTCAGGCCGCGGCTACAACATCGAGAGCCTCACCGTGGCCGAGACCGACGCCAAGGAGAACCTCTCGCGCATCACCATCGTGACCGCGGGAACGCCGATGGTGATCGAGCAGATCAAGGCCCAGCTCGACAGGCTCGTGCCGGTCCACAAGGTGCGCGACCTCACCGTCGAGGGTCCGCACATCGAGCGCGAGCTGGCTCTGGTGAAGGTCAAGGGCACCGGCGACAAACGGGTCGAGGCACTGCGTCTCGCCGACGTGTTCCGCGCCAAGGTGATCGACGCCAAGACCGATTCCTTCGTCTTCGAGGTCACCGGCAACTCCGACAAGGTCCAGACCTTCATCGGCCTGATGGAGGGGCTCGGCCTGGTCGATGTCGGCCGCACCGGCATCGTCGCCATGTCGCGCGGCGGCGAGGCCCTATGACGTCTTCGCTGCGATGATGGATTACGCCGTTGCCCTATTCGGCCTCGCCGTCGTCCATCTGCTGGCGGTGGCGAGCCCCGGGCCGTCGACGGTGCTGGTGATCCAGACCGCGGCGGTCGCCGGCCGGCGCGGCGGCTTGCTGGCGGCCTTCGCCATGATGGTGGGCGCGCTCGCCTGGGCGGCGGCGGCGCTCTACGGCCTGCAGGCGCTGTTCGCCCAGTTCGAATGGCTGTACGTCGCCTTCCGCATCGGCGGCGCGCTGTTCCTGGTCTATCTCGCTATCATGATCTGGCGCCATGCGAGGGACCCGCTGCTGGAGATCGCCGTCGACCGCACGGCCCATATGACCGGCTGGCAAGGCTTCATGCGCGCCCTGCTGCTCCAGCTCAGCAATCCCAAGATCATGGTGTTCTTCGGCAGCATCTTCCTCTCGGTGTTGCCGCAGAACACGCCCGCCTGGATGGACGGCGCAGTGCTGGCCATCGTGGCGTTCAACGAGTTCACGTGGTTTGCGCTGCTGGCGCTGCTCTTCTCGGGCGGCCCGGCGCGCGCCTTCTACCGCCGCGCCAAGCTCTGGCTCGATCGCGTCATGGGCGGCGTGCTGGCGGCGCTCGGCCTGCGCCTGATCTTCGCCGACCGCTGAATTTGCCGGAGCGCGGACCTCCAGGTCCGCTCATGATCTTCGGGACCGCGAGCCTCGCTCATGATTCATGAGCGGGCCTGGAGGCCCGCGGTCCGGCAAGACTACTGACGCACGCGCGCCTGCACCTCAGCCAGGTTGGCCGGCGTTTTTTCGAGCACGAACAGCGCGGTGGTGCGACCGTTGATGCGCAGCGGATCGCCCGCCTCGCGCTCGGCCATCTCGTAGAACATCTGGCCGGCCGGCCGGCAGTTCCAGTCGGGGCTGAGGCCCGAGAGGCGCACGCCGGGATAGCGCAGGCAGATCTGGACGATCGACTGGCCGCCGGCGCCGGGCGCGGTATTGACCTGCCATTCGCCGGCGAAGATGCGGCGCTGGCCGACCACCCAGGCGAAGTCGCGGCCGTCGGCGGTCGAATAATGGATCTGCGCCGGCCCGCTGCCGGCCCACAGCCAGGTCTTGTTGGCCATGCCGCGCTGGGCGGCGTCGGGTGTGGAGTTGTCGATCGCGGCCTGGATCTGCGGCATCGGCACGGCGGGGCCGACTGGCGCGGCCGGATCGGGATTGGAGCAACCGGCCGCGAGCGGAACGGCGATCAGGAGGGCGAGCGCGGAACGGAAGGGGGACATGGGACAGCCGATGTTGGAGGGGCGATGGGGCGCAGGGCGGGCATGCGATTGCGGGGGATTCCACACTGGTTTTTGTCGGTCGGGTTGTCTAGTAAGCCGCGTCTTTCGCAAGCAATGCACTGCCAGGAGGAATGGCCCTAATGCGTGTCTACTATGATCGCGATGCCGATGTGAACCTGATCAAGGGCAAGAAGGTCCTGGTCGTCGGTTACGGCAGCCAGGGCCACGCCCATGCGATGAACCTGCGCGATTCCGGCGTCAAGGACGTGCGCATTGC
>Ga0081539_10004602_pt1 | contig 15054 bp, 19 predicted proteins | sample TabmetS4T2R2_FD_71023 | JGI IMG/M metagenome (GOLD analysis project Ga0081539, IMG submission 71023) | Tabebuia heterophylla rhizosphere microbial communities from the University of Puerto Rico - S4T2R2 | ecosystem: Host-associated > Plants > Roots > Rhizosphere ...
TCGGGGCCCCCTGCCAGGCGGGTGAAGACGTCCAGCTCGTTGGCGGCCGCGAGCGTCTTGAACGCCCAGAAGCCGGTCGAGATCTGCATCAACGGCACGGGCGTCAGCGCCCGGAGGTCCTCCGTTGTGGACATGGTCATCGTTCTCCTTCGAGACCGTCTTGGATTTCCACGCCCCCTTTACGACGTGCGGCGATCCGCGCTTATTCCATCGCGTCGTGCACGGGCGCCACCCAGCCCCAGCCGGCCGCCACTGACGCTGAAGCGAACGCAGTTGCAGCTGATGCCGCACGCGCGCCGGGGTGGCACGGCGGGATAATCGACGCATGATCGAGCGGCTGCACGACATGCCACAGGGAACGCTCGGGTTTCGCGCTACGGGCGAGATCGAACGCGAGGACTACGACGAGGTGCTGACACCCGCGCTCCGCCAGGCACTCGACGCGGGCGGCGGGCTACGAACGCTCTACCTCATCGAAGACCTGGATGAGATCGAGCCCGCGGCGCTGTGGGCCGACTCCAAGCTCGGGTTCGATCTGGGCGTGCGCCACCACAAGGAGTGGGTCCGCTCCGCCGTCGTCACCGACATCCACTGGATGGCTCGCGCAACACGCCTGTTCGCATGGATGATCCCCGGCCAGGCGCGCGTCTTCCCCGTGGCCGATCTCGAACGAGCGAAGGCCTGGGTTGCGGGCTCCGGCAACGACTGAAGCTACTCCGCTCGCAACGTGCGGCCGTTCCCCTGATGGTCCTCTGCCAGGTGCGGTTGCATGGCGGGGAGCTGCACCGTGACGCAGAGCCCGCCGCCGGCCCGGGGGGCGAGGGTGAGGGTGCCGTCGTGGGCCTGGGTGATGCTCTTGACGATGGCGAGGCCGAGGCCGACGCCTGCGTGGTCGCTGCGGATGCGCCGGGAGCCGCGCTGAAACGGCTCGATCAGCGTGGAAACCAAGTGTGGCGTGAGCTTCTCGCCGGTGTTCTCAATGGTGAGCTCCACATGCTTGGCGTCCGCGCTGGTCGTGACCCACACGGTGCCGTCCTCGGGCAGGTTGTGGACGATCGCGTTGTGCACGAGGTTCGCGGTCATCTGCAGCAGGAGCGCGTGTGAGCCGAGCGTGGGGGTGATGTCGACGGAGGTCTCGATGGTGGCGCCGCGTTCCTCTGCAAGTGGGAGGAGCGTTTCGGCGGCCTCTTCGGCGATGAGGGACAGGTCGACGTGCTCCGGGGCGAAGGATCGCTGGTCGGCGCGGCTCAGCAGCAGCAGTGCTTCGGTGAGGTCGATCGCTCGGGTGTTGACCGCGTGGAGGCGGTCGACCAGCTCGCCGGTGTTGCCGTTGGGATCCTTGCGGGCGACGTCGAGCAGTGTCTGGGTGACCGCCAGCGGGGTGCGTAGCTCGTGGGACGCGTTGGCCGCGAACCTCTGTTGCTCGGCCGCGAATCTCCGCTGCTCGGCAACGTGCGCTTCGAGCCGCGCGAGCATGGTGTCGAAGGCGTCGGCGAGCTCGCGGAACTCGTCGTTGCGCCCCTCCAACTCGATGCGGTGGGACAGCGATCCGGTCGCGGCCGTGCGTGTGGCGTCGGTGATGCGAGTCAGCGGGGCGAGCATGCGGCCGGCGAGAAGCCACCCTCCCAACAGGCCGAACACCAGCAGGAACCCCATGACCATGCCCGCGATCGGAGCGAAACTGCGCAGAAGGTCGGCGTGGCTGCGCACCATGAAGATCACACCAGGATGCACACCACGCGAAAGGGAGAAGTACCCGGCGGCGAGCAACACGGCGCCGGCAACCATGAGGAAGCCGGCGTAGCTCAGCGTGAGCTTGAGGCGGACACTCAACCCGGGCGCTCTATCCACGGCCGTGTCCCTCAGCCTCGGTGTCGATGCGGTACCCGGCGCCGGGCACGGTGGCGATTATCCACGGTTCGCCGAGTCGTTTGCGCAGTGCCGAGACCGTGATGCGCACGGCGTTGGTGAACGGGTCAGCGTTCTGATCCCAGGCGCGCTTCAGCAGCTCCTCGGCGCTGACGACGCCGCCTTCGGCCGCGACCAGGACCTCGAGCACGGCGAACTGCTTGCGGGTCAGCGCGACGTAGCGGCCGTCGCGGTAGACCTCACGGCGGAACGGGTCCAGGCGCAGATCCGCGATCTCTCGCACCGGCGGCCTGTTGTGGGCGCGCCTGCGGTCGAGCGCTCGCAGCCGGAGCACGAGCTCTCCGAGCTCGAACGGCTTGGTGAGGTAGTCGTCGGCGCCGAGCCCGAACCCGGAGGCCTTGTCGTCGAGACGGTCGGCGGCGGTGAGCATGAGGATCGGCATGCCGCTGCCCGAGGCGACGATGCGCGTGGCGATCTCGTCACCGGAGGGCCCGGGGATGTCCCGGTCGAGGACCGCGATGTCGTAGGCGTTCACGCTCAGCAGCTCGAGGGCGGTGTCTCCGTCACCGGCGATGTCGGCCGCGATCGCCTCCAGGCGTAGGCCATCGCGGATGGCTTCCGCCATATAGGGCTCGTCCTCGACGAGCAACACGCGCATGCCCCGATGCTACGAGCCGGGGCATATCGCCGGCATATCGAAAACCGCATACGCGCCGGCAACACCGCGCAGCCTTGCATAGGGGCGTGACCTACAGCGAGCCAGCCCGAACAGCAGCCCGCCGTCCCCGATCGGCCGCGCTGGCCGTCGCGATACTCGCCCTCCTCGCCGCCGCGGCGTTCGCGGCGCCCCGCCATCTGCTCAACGGCGAAGAGCGCAGCCATCTCGGCGGCGACGAGGGCGGCAGCTCCCAGCTCGAGGGCCAGCATCGCAGCTACCTGTCCACGGGCGGCTGGCCGCGTCGCGGACAGGGGGCGTACGTGATCGACAACGGCCGGCCGGTGGTGAGCCCGCACCAGCAGCCGGTCCCGATCGCCAGCGTGGCGAAGGTGATGACCGCCTACGTCCTGCTCAAGCACTACCCGCTGCGCGCCGGCGACAGCGGACAGCGATTCGTGGTGCGTGAGAACGACGTCGTGGACACCGAGAAGAGACGGCGTGATGGCCAGTCGGTTGTCTCCGTCCGCGCCGGCGAGCGGCTGACCGAACGCGATGCGCTCATGGCGATCCTGTTGCCGTCGGCGAACAACGTCGCGGTGCTCGTCGCGCGTCAGGTCGCCGGCAGCGTCGCCTCCTTCGTGGCGGAGATGAACGACACCGCGCGCGCGTTGGGGATGTCCCACACGACCTACACCGATCCAAGCGGGTACGACGCCGGCACGGTCTCCACAGCACGCGATCAGGTGCGTCTGGCGCGGGTGGTGGCCAGGGACGAGACGCTGGCGGCCACGATGGCCACCCGCAGCTACCGGCTGCCGGTCGCCGGTCAAGTGACCAACACCAACGCGCTGCTCGGCCATGACGGGTTCGTCGGGATGAAGACCGGCTCAGACAAGGCGGCCGGCGGCTGCTTGATGTTCCGGGCCGTGTGGCACACGCAGAGCGGCAGCCGAACGCTGGTCGGCGTGGTGCTCGGGCAGCGAGGAGACAACCTGATCACCGCGGCGTTGTCTGCCGCCGAGCAGCTGGCCCACCGCCTGGCGCCGAACGCAGCATCGCCTGGAGCATCGAGCACGCCCGCGACCGCACCCGGGCCATATCGTCCTCATATCGAAAACCCGATACGCGCTCGCAACACGCCGCTGCCTTGACTGAGAGCATGATCCGCAGCGAACCAGCGCCGGCGTCCTCGTCCTCCTTCGCCGTCCCAACGACGGGGATCACGATCTACGGATGCGGGCAGGACGAAGCCGCCTTGTTCCGAGAGCTGGCGCCTGGCCTTGGCGTCGTGCCGACGATCACCGAGGCAGCCGTGTCCGAGGCCAATGTTGGACTGGCACTGGGGCACCGGTGCATCAGCATCGGTCACAAGGCGCACGTCACGAACCCCACGCTTCGTGCGCTCAGCGACGCCGGCGTGGCGTACATCTCGACGAGAAGCGTTGGATACGACCACGTCGACGTGAGCTACGCGCAGAGCGTGGGCATCTCCGTCGAAACCGTCGCCTACTCGCCCGACAGCGTCGCTGACTACACGCTCATGCTGATGCTGATGGCGGTGCGCCATGCGAGGTCCGTCATCAGGCGTGCCGATGTTCACGACTATCGACTGAACGATGAGCGCGGGAGAGAGCTGCGCGACCTGACCGTTGGGGTGATCGGGGCGGGTCGCATCGGCGCGGCGGTCATCGACAGGCTGCGAGGCTTTGGCTGTCGCGTCCTGGCCCATGACCGGTATCCCGCGGCCGCGGCCGACTACGTTGCGCTCGGCGAGTTGCTGCGCCGGAGCGACATCGTGACGCTGCACACGCCGCTCACCGCGGACACGCACCATCTGCTCGATCGTGCGCGCATCCAGCAGATGAGGCACGGCGCGATCGTCATCAACACCGGGCGCGGTTCGCTTGTCGATACCGAGGCCCTCGTCACAGCCTTGGAAAGCGGCAGGCTGGGCGGCGCGGCGCTGGACGTCCTCGAAGGAGAGGAGGGGATCTTCTACGCCGACTGCAGCGACAAGCCCGTCGAAAGTCAGCTGCTGCTGCGGTTGCACAAGCTGCCGAAGGTGCTGATCAGTCCGCATACCGCCTACTACACGGACCACGCGCTGGCCGACATGGTCGAGCACACGATGGCCAACTGCCTGAAGTTCACCAGGGAGAGCCGGCATGCGTAGGTTGAAGGTCGGCGTCATCTTCGGGGGGAGTGGCGAGGAGCACTCCATCTCCGTCAAGTCGGCCCGAGAGGTCGCGAAGCACCTCGATGCCGACAAGTACGAGCCGTTCTACATCGGGATCACGACGCGCGGCGCCTGGAGGCTGTGCGACGGCCCGGACGCGGATTGGGAGAACGGCACTGCCCGTCCGGCGGTTCTCTCGCCGGATCGAAGCAGCCCGGGGCTGCTGGTCCTGGAGGAGAACCCACCCGCCCGATATATGATGGTGGGCCTGGACTTGGTGCTTCCCGTGCTGCACGGCAGGTTCGGCGAAGACGGGGCGATCCAGGGCTTGCTGGAGCTCTCCGGCATCCCCTACGCAGGCTGCGACATCCAGAGCTCTGCGGTGTGCATGGACAAGTCCCTCGCGTACATCGTGGCCAAGAGCGCGGGAATCGCCACACCGAACTTCTGGACCGTCACGCCGGACGAGGACATCGATGCCGACCGGCTCACCTATCCCGTCTTCGTCAAGCCGGCCCGTTCGGGGTCGTCCTTCGGCGTCACCAAGGTCTCCCGAAGCGAGGAGCTCCCGAGCGCGATCCAAACCGCACGGCAGTACGACCCGAAGGTCGTGATCGAGGAAGCTGTCGTCGGCAGCGAGGTCGGATGTGCGATCCACGGGAACGACCTGGACCTGTTCGCCGGGGAGATCGATCAGATCGCCCTGTCTGACGGCTTCTTCAGGATCCATCAGGAACGCGACCCCGAACGGGGCTCCGACAACGCGACGGTGATCGTTCCCGCGAACATCTCGGCGGACGCACGGTCGCTGGTGCAGGAGACGGCCAAGGCCGTCTATCGCGCCTTGGGGTGCAGCGGGCTCGCGCGGGTGGACATGTTCCTCACCGAGGACGGACAGGTCGTGCTCAACGAGGTCAACACGTTGCCCGGGATGACGTCCTACAGCCGCTACCCGAGGATGATGGCCGCGGCGGGACTGACCTTCGCGGACGTGATCGACCGGATCGTGTCGTTGACGCTGACGGAGACGCGACGATGAAGGACGACTTCGCCTTCGTCGACGAGCACGTGCCCGGCCTGCGGTGGGACGCCAAGTACGCGACCTGGGACAACTTCACCGGCAAGCCGGTGGAGGGATACGGGGTGAATCGCATCGTCGGCACGACCGCGTTGTGCTCGGCCCTGGAACGCGCGCGGGAAGCGGCCGCCTCCATGGGCTTCGGCCTGCTTCTGTGGGACGGGTATCGCCCGCAACGCGCCGTCGATTGCTTCTTGCGCTGGGCGGAGCAGCCGGAGGACGGCCGGACGAAGCTCCGGCACTACCCGAACATCGACAGGACCGAGATGTTCGCGAACGGGTATGTCGCCGCCAAGTCGGGTCACAGCCGAGGCGGCACCGTCGACCTCACGCTCTATCACCTGGCCACCCGTGAGCTTGCTCCGATGGGCGGTGGCTACGACCTGATGGATGCGGTGTCGCATCACGGCGCCCCAGGGATCACCGAGGTCGAAGCCGCAAACCGTCGCTGCCTGCACTCGATCATGACCGCGTGCGGCTTCGGCTCGTACGCCCGCGAGTGGTGGCACTACACACTCAAGGACGAGCCGTATCCAGACACCTACTTCGACTTCCCGATCGATGCGCTTCTCCGCAGCTGAGCTCACGGCGCATCTGGGTGGTGAGCTGGTCGGCCCCGATGTCAGCGTCGACGGCGCAAGCATCGACTCGAGGACCATCCGGCCAGGGCAGCTCTACGCTCCCGTCGTGGCCGGGCGCGATGGCCACGCCTTCATCCCGGATGCGATCGAGGCGGGCGCGCGGGCCTACCTCACCGCGCAGGAGCCTGTCGGCGGTACGGCCATTCGTGTCGGCGACACCGCCGGCGCACTGCTGAGCCTTGGGGCGCTTGCCCGCGGTCGGGTCGGCGGCGCGATCGGCATCACAGGCTCGGTGGGCAAGACCACCACCAAGGACCTGCTGGCCGGCTGTCTGGCGTCGACGTTCCCGATCGCCGCAAGCGAGCGTTCCTTCAACAACGAGCTGGGTCTGCCTCTGACGCTGCTCAACGCACCAGAGGCTTCGCGGTGGGTGGTGCTCGAGATGGGGGTCCGGCGCATTGGGGACATCGAGCGGCTGGCCGAGGTGGCAGGTCCCGACGTCGGGATCGTGACCAGCGTCGACATGGCGCACGTGGAGCACCTTGGTGATCTCGACGGCGTGGCCCGCGCCAAGGGCGAGCTCGTTACCGCCTTGCCGGCGTCGGGCCTCGCGGTCTTGAACTTCGACGATCCCCGTGTCCGAGCCATGGCGTCGCTCAGCGCGTGCCCCGTGCTGGGCTACGCGGTCGGCGCCGACGCCGACGTGCGGGCCGACGGCGTCACGCTCGACCGGGACCTGCGCGCACGGTTCCGCCTGTCGTCGCCCTGGGGGCAGACCGAGGTGCGCCTGGCGTTGCACGGCGTGCATCAGGTCGCCAACGCGCTGGCTGCGGCCACGGTCGCGCTGTGGTGTGGGGTCCCCATCGAGGCAGTCGCCGCGGCGCTGGCGGCGGGCCAGGGCTCGCCCTAGCGCATGGAGGTCCATCAGGTTCCCGGCGGCCCCGTCCTGGTCGTCGACTGCTTCAACGCGATCCCCGCGTCGGCCGACGCGGCCGTGCGCTCGCTTGCCGCGCTGCCGGGCGAACGCAAGCTGGCACTCCTCGGGCTTATGGCCGAGCTGGGCGACCAGAGCGCATCCGAGCATCGTCGGATCGCCCTCGTGGCGCAGGAGCTCGGGATCGACGTGGTGGGATACGAGACCAGCCTCTATGGCGAGGCGTACGTGACCGGCGTCGACGAGGCTGTCGCCCTCTTGCGCACCATGGGCCCGGGTGACGCAGCGCTTGTCAAGGGCAGCCGCGTGGTGCGACTCGAAGACGTGGTGCACGCCTACGCTCCGACGCTACGAGACGGCACATATCGTCGGCGTATCGAGAACCACATACGTGCCGGCAACGCCATGCTGCCTTGACTGGCGGCGTGAGCTACAGCGACGCAGCAGGAACCGCCGAGGACCGGCGACCCGCGCCGTCCGTCGTTCCACAGGTCGAGCGTTGCCGGAGCTAGTCCAGGAGATCGGCGGTGTGGCGGGGTGGGCCGCGGTCGTCGGCCTGGCCGTGCTCTCGGCCCTCTACGTCTCGCAGGCGCGTGACGTGAAGCGGCTGCGCGAGTGGGCCGGTCGAGCACCCGACGGCTTGGGGCCTGACGTCATGGTGCCGGGGCGCGCGGCCGGCGGGCCGCCGCCCGCCCAGCCGCAGACCGCGGCGACCGCGCGCGGCGCGGCTCCCCAGCCGTTGCGCTCCCGGTCCTGGTACGGCCGGACGGGCACTCGCTCCGTCGCGGTCGCCCTCGTCGGCCTGCTCCTCCTCGGCGGCGCGGCCGTCTACGGCGTTGCCCAGCTCACCGGCGCCGACGGCCGTGACCCGTCCGTCGACACGCAGGCGAACCACGACGACGGCTTGCCCAGCAAGCCCAAGCGCGACGGCCCTGCGGTCGAGCCCGGCAATGTCACCGTCGCCGTTCTCAACGGCACGACTGTTCCCGGTCTGGCGGCCGCGCTGCGCGACCAGATCGCCGCCGCCGGCTTCAGGAAGGGCACGATCAACGACTTCTCCGACCAGCAGCGCGTCGCGTCGGTCGTCCAGTACGCGCCCGGACACGAGGCCGAGGCCGAGGCGGTCGGCCGCCGGATGGGAATCAGCCGGCGTGAGCTGGCGGCCGAGGACAGCCGCGCACTTGCCGGAGACGCGACGGTGATCGTGATCGCCGGCGCCGACAAGGCGCCGTAGCGGCGGCGCGTAGCCCAGCGCCTCGGTCGCGGCGTTGCGCGCGTATCGCCGGCATATGGAAAACCACATACGTGCCGGCAACACGACGCTGGCTTGACTGTCGCCATGACCTACAGCAAGCCGGCAGAAACCACGACGGCGGAGATGGCCCGCACTGTGGCGGACGAAGGCTGGTCCGTGGTTGGAGCCCTTGAATGGCCCGTCGCTCGCCGTCTGCGTCACGCAGTGGACGAGGTGGCAGCGCGATCCCCCGACACCAGCAGAACGGGGCAGCTTCACCAACTGTCAGGCCTGGCGCAGCACCCCGATCTGGCGGCGATCGTCGATTGGCCGCCTCTCTTGGCGCTGGCGGTCGAGCTTCTCTCGCCCAACGTCTACATCAACCACTCCCACCTGGACGTCCACCCGCCGCACCCGCCCACCGGTGCCCACCGCTGGCATCGCGACAACGGCCTGATGGGCCGGGACATGCGGCTGCTCTGGCGAGACCAGCCGAGGGTGACCCTCAAGGTCGCCGTCTACCTCACCGACGTGGAGTCCCCGGACGACGGCGCACTGGAAGTGGTGCCTCGCAGTCACCTCGACACGGCGTCGCGCTACCCCACCGAGGAGCAGCCCGACGGACTGCCCATCCTCGGGCCCGCCGGCACGGTCGCCGTGTTCGACGCCCGACTCTGGCACCGCCGGCGTGACAACCTCGGCACTCGCATCCGGCGCGCCATGTTCATGGCGTACAGCTTCCGCTGGCTCACGTCGCGCGACATCCCGTTCGAGGACGTGCCGGAGTGGGCCGGCCTGCCTCGGATCCGCCGTCAGCTGCTCGGAGACAAGACCGTCGACCCGTTCTACTGGGCCTCCGGTGAGCTCCCGCTCGATCCCCGCTCGACAGGCTTCCAGGAGGCGGCCTGACTCCGGCACGGCCAGCGGGACCCCGGTCGAGGAAGATCAGCAGGCAGCTTTGTTGATGCTAATCTTCCTTCGTGGCGCTCAACATCAAGGATCCCGAGACCGACCGGCTTGCCCGGGAACTCGCCGAGCTCTCCGGGCTGCCGATCACCACAGCCGTGCGCGAGGCGATCGAGGAGCGTTTGGCGATCTTGCGCTCCGGCGCTCGCGCGACGCCGCCGGGTCTGGACGAGATCATCACGCGGGGCCGCGCCCGCGCGACCGTCGACGCGCGTCCCGAGGACGAGATCCTCGGCTACGACCATCGCGGGCTTCCGGAGTGATCGCCGCCGACACGTCGGCCTTGATCGCGGTGGTCCTCGGCGAGTCCGATGCCGAACGCTTCCTCGCCACGCTGCGATCTGACGCTGTGGCGATCTCGGCCGTGTCGTTGACGGAGGCGTTGATCGTCGTCGAGGCACGGCAAGGTCCCGATGCCAGCCGAGACCTGGAGTTGCTGGTGGCCGGCGTCGTCGATCGCATCGTTGCGGTCGACGAGGCGCACTGCCGCGTTGCGACGGGCGCGTGGCGCCGGTTCGGCAAGGGCAGACACCCGGCCGGCCTGAACTTCGGGGACTGCTTCGCGTACGCCACCGCCTCACTGGCGAACCTGCCGTTGTTGTTCAAGGGCCACGACTTCGCGCAGACAGATCTTCGCGCGGCGTGATGCCGAGCGAAGCGCCATCAAGTGCCCTATGGCGTGCGCACGGGACAACGCACGCCGGGCGCGGCGGCCACGCGGCGGTCGAGAGTGACGAGCGTCGTGGAGGTGAGCTCGGCGAGCGCGACGTAGCTGGCGTCGTAGCTTGAGAGGTTGTGGCGCAGCTGCCAGGCTCGGGGCGCGAGCAGCTCGTAGGGCCAGTGCTCGATGGGGAGGTCGAGGAGATCGGTGTGGGCTTGGGCGGCCTGGTCGCTGCTGATCTGGGCCGCGCGTTCGTGGCGGCGGATGATGTTCGCGGTCTCGTACGCGATCAGGCCCGGCGCGGCGAGGTCGGCGCCGCGGAGCTCGCGCGTGGCCCAGCGTCCGTCCGGGCCGGCGTCGAGGAGAAGCGCCACCAGTGCCGAGGCGTCGCAGACGACTCTCGTGCTCACCGCCGGTCGGCGTCGCGCGCGGCGAGGATGGCGTCGGCGCCCATGCGCACGCCGGTCGCGTCGACGCGGGAGCGGGCGCGAGCGATCACGTCCTCGGGGACCGGGCGTGATGCGGCTTCGACGAGCATGCCGCGGAGGTACTCCTGCAGCGGTTTGGCGCGCCGCGTCAGAGTGTCCGCGTGATCCGCCTCGCCACCGCCGCCGATGCCGTCAGCCTGCTCGCGCTGCAGCGACGACTGGACGCGCAGTCGGCGTTCATGCTGCTCGAGCCGGACGAGCGGCCCAACGACGCGCGCCGCCTCGAGCAGCGGCTGCGCGCACAAGGCCCGAGCGGCAGCTTCGACCTCGTCGCGCACCGCGAGGACGGTCTCGTGGGCTGGCTGGCGGTCGAGGTCGCGCCGTACCGGCGCGCGCGGCACGTCGGCTACATCGTCCTCGGCGTCGATGCAGCCGAGGGCGGGCGCGGGATCGGCCGGTCGCTCCTGCGGGAGGCGGTGGCGGAGGCGACGCGTCGGGAGCTGCGCCGCCTGGAGCTCACCGTCATGACCGACAACCTGCGCGCGGTCGGCCTGTACCTCAGCGAGGGCTTCCAGGTGGAGGGGCTGCGTCGCGCCGCCGTCATCCGCGACGGCCTGGTCGTCGACGAGTACTACATGGCGCGCACGGGAGGCGTCACGACGAGGCCGTAGCCCCAGGCGCACCGGCCGCCGGCGCGACCGGGGTGGCGGCGCTCACGGCCGCGGTCCGCGCGTACGGCTCAAGACCCTCCATCGCGCGAGCGATGGCCCAGTTGTGATTCCAGCGGAACATCGGGCGCAGCACGGGCGTGAGCACGCGCAGCAGGCGGCGGTCCGCGTGCACGCGCCAATCGAAGCGGACGTGCGTGCCCGATGGGATCGGGGTCAGCGTCCAGATCCCGTGGCCACGCAGATCGCCGTCGACGTCGGCCGCGAGCACGCTCGGCCAGTCGTAGCGGACGATCTTCGACTGCGTGTGGAGGTGGTAGGGCAGCCGGCCCTTGAAGTGCTGGCTCGACTCCCTGCCCAGGCCCGGCGGTCCGTCGACGTCGACGTCGAGGTACACGGGCCGCCACCACGTCGGATACGTGCGTGCGTCGGCGAGCGTGTCGAAGACCGCCTCCGGCGGCGCCGCGACGTCCCACTCGTCGACGAACACGTACTCGCGCGAGGCGGCTTGCAGCAGCGCGCCGGCGAACGCCTTCTGCACGCGCAGCGACGGCCGCGCGCCGTGGCCGTCGTCGCCGAAGTCGCGTACCAGCGCCGCCCCCGCGAGCGGGCGCGGCCAGCCGCCGCGCGTGACGTCGCCAGAGGCCACCATCGCCGCGAGGCGCTCCAGGAACTGCTCCGTGATGGCCGCCGGCCGGACCTGGATGCGCACGCGGCCGGCGCCGCCGCCCGAGCGCTGGCGGTGCACCGTGCCCGGCGGGACCTCCATCGCCTGCCCGGCCGCGAGCCGGTGGGTCCGTCCGGCGACGCGCAGCTCGAGGACGCCCTCGATGACCTCGAGACGCTCCATCTGGCGGGTGTGCACGTGGGGCTGGGCGAGGAACCCGCGCGCGTCGCCGACGACGTCGAACTCGAGCAGGTCGCCGTCGGTGTCCTCCGCGGTCCTGCGGATCTCGACCTGCACGCCGAGCGATGCGAGGTCGAGCACGTCGCCGGTCTTGGCCATCGGTCCCTCCGGTACGTGGGTGGATGGTCTTCTGGTACGCGAGAGCGGGCAACCCGGCTCAGCGCGGAGCCGGGATGATGTGACCATGCCATACGACGAAGACCTCGCGCACCGGATCCGCGAGCTGATCGCCGCCGAGGACGGCCTGACCGAGAAGAAGATGTTCGGCGGCCTGGCGTTCCTGATCGACGGCAACATGTCCGTCGCCGCGAGCGGGCAGGGCGGGTTGATGGTGCGGGTGGATCCGGCGGAGACCGACGCCCTGCTCTCCAAGCCGCACGCGAAGCCGTTCGAGATGCGCGGCCGCGAGATGCAGGGCTGGCTGCGCGTCGACACGGAGGGCGTGCGGACGAAGCGGCAGCTCGAGCCGTGGGTGCGCCGGGGCGTCGCCTACGCACGCTCCCTGCCGCCGAAGGGCTAGCCCGTCAGGCGCCGACGTCCAGCGGTGCGCCGGCGAGCGCGTCGACCGCGCGCCGCAGCGCGAGCCCCGCATCGGTCTCACCGTCCCACGACCCGGCGGGCACGCCATCGGGCCGCACGAGCAGCGCCCCGCCCGCGGGGATCCCGACGGCGCGCGCGCGCATGGCGTCGAGCGACCGCACGGTCAGCGGCACCGGTCCGCCCAGCGCAGCGGCGGCCGGCGCCCATTCGGTGCTCGCGGGCCCGGTGAACACCGTGAGGCCCGGTGCGATCAGATCGAGCGACGAGACGCCCGGCCGCACCCAGACGTGGGGGATGCGCCCGCCGAGATCGGCGTGCAGCTCGACGTTCGGGTCGTGCGGCGAACCGATCGGCTGCGCCGAGCGTGCCGTGTTGTGCTCGGCCACGGGCCGGCGCTCGGACTCGTAGGTCCGCAGCAGATCTGGCGCGGCCCAGCCGGAGAGGACCCAGGCGAGCTTCCAGCCGAGGTCGTGGCCGTCGTGGATCGCGGTGTTCATCCCCGTCCCGCCGCGCGGCGTGACTCGATGGGCGGCGTCGCCGACGAGGAACGTGCTGTCCCCGGCGAAGCGCTCGGCGAGCTGTGCGGCGAACGTGAACTCGCCGAAGCGAAGCACGTCCAGCTCGACGTCGGCGCCGATCGCGGTTCGCACGCGCCGGTGCAGGGCCGCCTCGTCATGCGCGGGCGCCTGCCCGGGCTGCCACACGATCCCGTACAGCCAGCGGTCCGCGCCGGCAGGCACCAGGACGCCCTTGGCGTCGGGATGGGTGATGTCGTAGAGGCCGTAGCGACGGTCGCCGAGCAGGTCCCACAGCGGCGCACGGAACAGTGCGGTCGCGCACTCGGCGAGCCGGTCGGGTCCGTGCATCGCGATGCCCAACGCGCGGCGGACAGCGCTGTGCGCTCCGTCGGCGCCCACGGCATAGCGCGCGTAGACGACGCTCGTCTCGCCCGTGGAGGTGTCGCGCACCACGGCCTCGACGCCGCCGTCGCCGTCATCGAGCTCGGTGACCTCCGCGCCGAAGCGCACCTCGCAGAGCCCGAGCCGCTCGAGGTACCGCACCAGCAGCGGCTCGAGGTGGTCCTGCGGCACGCAGGCGGGTCCGCTCGGACTGACGAGCGAGGTCTGGGCGCGGGTGGGGAAGCCGACGGTTGACGTCGCCCCCTCCGCGGAAGCCGCAAGCGTCTCGCAGATCAGCGCCTCCCACTCCACGTCCACGCCGCCCGCACGCACGGCATCCTCGAGGTCCCAGGAGCGCAGCAGCTCCATCGTCCTCGTGCTGAGCCCGGTCGCGCGCGGGAGCGAGGACGACCCGTCGCGCCGGTCGACGACCAGCGATCGGACGCCGTGCAGCGCCAGCGTCATCGCGGTGGTCAGCCCCGCGGGCCCGGCGCCCGCGATGAGGACCGGCGCGTCATCAGCTCGCATGTGGAACTCCAATTCATCGGACACGGTGTCTTTCATCGGACGAACTGTATTCCACGCTGCAACCTGTCCAGCGAATACCATCCCTGAGAGTGGGCACCAGGCGCTACGAGCAGCGGCTCAGGGCAGAGGCGGCCGAGGACACGCGGCGTCGGATCCTCGACGCCGTGTACGAGCGGTTGCGCGAGGCTCCGACGCAGCCCGTGAGCGTCGAGCGGATCGCCCGGATGGCGGGGGTAGCCCGCTCGACCGTCTACCTGATCTTCGGCTCGCGGGCGGGCCTCTTCGACGCGCTCGCGCGCGATCTCATGGACCGCGCCGGCTATGCGGAGCTCATCGAGGCGGTGCAGCACCCGGACGCGCGCGAGCACATGCGAGGCGGCATCGCGGCGGGGGCGCGGCTGTTCGCCGCCGAGCGCGACGTCCTCCGTGCGCTGTACTCCATGTCGCTCCTCGACGAGGAGGCGGTGGGCGACGCGATCCGCCGCAGCGAGGCGAACCGGTCACGCGGCATGCAGCGGCTCGCCCGCCGACTGGACGAGCAGGGCCATCTGCGCGAGGAGCTCACCATCGCCGACGCCACGCACCTGCTGTGGGTGCAGACGAGCTTCGACGCGTTCGACCTGCTCTACACCGGCCGCAAGCTCTCCCTCGACAGGGTGACGCGACTGCTCATCGAGGGCGCCGAGCGGGCGGTGCTCCGCGACGGCTAGATGCCGAACGCCTCGCGCGCGTAGCCGAGCAGCGCCCGCACGGCCGGACTGTGCTCGGTCCGCCAGACGAGCGCCAGCGACGCGCTGATCTCGGCGTCGGCGATCGCGACCGGCCGCAGCTCGTCCTTGCCCGCCAGCATCGACGCGCTGAGGATCGCCACGCCGAGCCCGCGCGCGGCGAGGTCGGCGACCGCATCGGGGGCGCTCGCCTGCAGCG
>Ga0081539_10004603_pt1 | contig 15051 bp, 10 predicted proteins | sample TabmetS4T2R2_FD_71023 | JGI IMG/M metagenome (GOLD analysis project Ga0081539, IMG submission 71023) | Tabebuia heterophylla rhizosphere microbial communities from the University of Puerto Rico - S4T2R2 | ecosystem: Host-associated > Plants > Roots > Rhizosphere ...
CGCCTCCGCCCTCCTTCGCGGCGACCGTGATCGCCCGCGCGAGCTTCGTGAACAGCTTGCCCCTGCGCGCGTCGACGATCGCCTTCTTGTGCTTGATCCCTGCCCACTTGGAATGCCCGGCCATGGCGACCAGTCTAGGCTCCACCCGCGATGCCCGTTCCCACCGAGATCTTCAAGGCCTACGACGTTCGCGGCCTCTACGGCGACCAGATCGACGGCGACGTCGCGGAGCAGGTCGGCCGCGGGTTCGCGCGCGTGATCGCCGACCTCTCCGGCAAGCCCACGTCCGACCTGCGCCTCGGGCTTGGCCGTGACATGCGCCTGACCGCGCCCGAGCTCGCCGCGCGCTACAGCGAGGGCATGCAGGCCGAGGGCGCCCATGTCCTGGACGCGGGCCAGGTCGGGACTGAGATGCTCTACTTCCTCGTCGGCTCGCGCGAGCTGGACGGCGGGATCATGTGCACCGCCTCGCACAACCCGAAGCCGTACACGGGCGCGAAGCTCGTGCGCGAGGGCGCGATCGCGCTGTCGGGCGATGCCGGGATCCAGGAGATCCGCCGCATGATCGAAGACGGCCTGGAGGAGCCGCCCGGCGGAGGGTCCTACGAGGACGTCGACATCGCTCCTGAGTTCCGGGAGGCGGCGATCAAGTTCATCGAGCCCTCCAACGTGAAGCCGATGAAGGTCGTCTGCGACGGCGGCAACGGCATGGCGGGCGTGATGGTCGGGCCGTTGTTGGAGCGGCTGCCGCTGGAGCTGGTGACGACCTACTGGACGCCGGACGGCGAGTTCCCCGACCACGAGCCCAATCCCATGCTCGAGGAGAACCGGCGGTTCATCGTCGAGAAGGTCCGCTCCGAGGGCGCCGACCTCGGCATCGCCTGGGACGGCGACGCCGACCGGTGCTTCTTCATCGACGACACCGGCGCGTTCGTGGACGGCGACTTCCTCACCGCGGTGCTCGCCGAGCACCTGCTCGCCCGCAATCCCGGCGCGCACATCCTCTACGACGCGCGCGCGTCGCGCGCGGTGCCGGACACCGTCCGGCGGGCGGGCGGGACGCCGCACATCAACCGCGTCGGCCACGCGTTCTTCAAGACCCGCATGCGCGACGAGGGCGCGATCTTCGGCGGCGAGGTCTCCGGCCACTACTACTTCCACGACTTCTACAACGCGGACTCCGGGACGGTGCCGGCCCTGCTCATCCTCGAGAAGCTCTCGGTGGAGGGCGCCACGATGTCCGAGCTCCTGGAGCCGTATCGCTCCAAGTACTTCATCTCCGGGGAGATCAACTCGGAGGTCGACGACCAGCAGGCCAAGCTCGACCTCATCGAGGAGCGCTACCGGGACGGCGACATCACACACGTGGACGGCGTCTCCGTCGACTACGAGGACTGGCACTTCAACGTGCGCGCGTCCAACACCGAACCGCTCCTGCGACTGACGCTCGAGTCGCTCGTCTCGCACGAGGACATGGAGCGGCGCCGCGACGAGGTGCTGGAGCTCATCCGCTCTTGAGCTCCGACGGCGACGCAGACGCCCTGCACGCGCGCGCGGCCGAGGCGGGCTTCCACCGCGTGGCGCTGCCGACGCCGTTCGCCGTCGGGCGGGTGAACTGCTGGCTCATCGAGGACGACCCGCTCACGCTGGTGGACGCCGGCCCGAACTTCGGGCGGACGCTCGACGGGCTGGAGCGTGCGCTGCGGGAGCTCGGGCACCGGATCGAGGAGCTCGGGCTCATCGTGCTGTCGCACCAGCACTCCGACCACGTCGGCCTGGCGAGCGTGCTCGTCGAGCGCTCCGGCGCGGATGTAGCGGCGCTGGGCGCCCTGGCGGGGTGGCTCGCCGACCACCCCGCGTCGGCCGAGGAGGACGACCGCTTCGCCACCGAGCTCATGCGCGCGCACGGCATCCCCGACGACGTGCGGCTCGCGCTGCGGGCCGTGTCGTCGGCGTTCCGGGGCTTCGGCGGCGGCGCTCACGTGACGCGACGCCTGGAGGAAGGCGACGAGCTGCGTCTGCGCGACCGCGTGCTGCGCGTGCATCACCGGCCAGGGCACTCGCCGTCGGACATCGTCCTGCACGATCCCGAGCGGGAGATCCTCGTGACGGGCGATCACCTCATCCGCCACATCTCCTCCAACCCGCTCATCACCCGGCCGCTCGGGGACGACGCCCACGCCGCGCGGCCGCACGCGCTGGAGATCTACCTCGCCTCGCTGCAGGCGACGCGGGACATGGCCGACGTGTCGCTCGTGCTCGCCGGCCACGGCGATGCGTTCGACGGCCACGCGGCGCTCATCGACGAGCGGTTCCGCGGAACGGAGCGCCGCAAGGCGAAGATCCTGCGGCTCATCTCCGACCATCCCCGCACGGCGCACGAGATCGCCCACGAGATCTGGGGCGACGTGGCCGTGACCCAGGCGTACCTGACCCTCTCGGAGGTGATCGGGCACATCGACCTGCTTGTGGGCGAGGGCGCCGTCGCCGCGCGCAGTGACAACGGCGTCACCGTCTGGCACGCCGTCTAATGGGCTAGGAGATGTCGGCGAGGTGCCGCACGTTCGCGCGGTCGTCGTCGTGGCCGGACGGCTCGCCCGCGAACCACGCGTCGAGGATCTCCTGACGTGCCCGTCCAGCAGGCGATCACGCCCTGGTCGGCGCGGCCCTCGGCAACGTCGCGGGCGGCGGCCTCAGAGGCCCACGCCCAGTCGGGCCGCTCGCCATCGGCCAGCGCCCCGTGGAGGATCGGCTCGTGGCCGCGCCGGCGCAGCTCGTCGGCAATGGTCTCTGCAATTCCGGTGCGTTCGTCGGCGGAGACGGAGATGCGCATGTAGCCATCATCCCGAAAGCTCCAAGTAGCCGAATGTGCGGGGGAATCGCGCCCGACGCGGCAGTACCGTTGTGCAGGCCTGTGCCCGTTGCCGTGACACCCCTGGGCGTGCGTGACGGCGATCCCGAGGTGGTTGCCGCGCTCGTGCATCGCCGCGGCGCGGCCGTCCTCGCCTACTGCGAGGAGGTCGCCGCCCCCGGAGAGGGCGTCGCCGCCGCCGCCGACAGCTTCGCTCGCTTCCGCGAGACGGTGGCCGCCGCGCCGGATCCCGGCTCGCTCGACGCCGAGGGCGAGCTCGTGCGGGCCATGCGCTTCGCGGCCGCCGACCGCGCGCCCGACGCCGACGGGGATGGTGCGGTGCTCCGCCGCGTCGCAGGGCGTGGCGAGACCTCGCGGCTCGCCCCCACGCTGCTGGCCGCCCGCGCCGAGGGCGATCTCGGCCCGGAGGATGAGGAGCGCCTAGAGCGGCTGCTGGCCCGGTCCGGGGAGGCGCGTCGCTCGGCCGATCGGATGCGTCGCGCCGAGGCCTCCTACACCGATCCGGCTGCGGCGCTGCCACCGCGCGCCGCGGGTGCCATCGTCGGCGCCCTGCTGGCCGCGCCGGCGGTGGGCGGGATCGAGGAGACGCTGCGGCTCCTCGGTCACGAGCTGGGATGGGGTCCCGAGCAGGTGCAGGACGCGGTCACCGCGACGCGACGTCCGCCCGACGAGGTGGCGGCGGTCGCCGCCACGCCCGAGCCGGAGCGCCCGGAGCGCGATCTCGTCGCCGCGGTCGCGCCGCCGGCGGCTGCCGCTGCGGCCCTCGCCGCGGCGACGGCGATCCCCGACCCCGAGCCGGCCGCTGCCGCGCCGCAGCCGGAGCCCGAACCGCAGGACGCGTCCGACTCGCGTAGGCGGCGAGGGCCGATCGTCGCGGCGGTGGCTGGGGCGGCGGTGCTCGGGGTCGCCATCCTCGCCATCGCGGGCGTGTTCGACGGGGAAGAGAAGCAGCCGGCGACGGCGGACAACGTCCGGTCCACCGCCACGCAGCCGGCACCTGCCGCGACGCAGCAGGCGACGACGCCCGCCGAGCCGGCCGACGAGCGGGACGCGGCCGAGAAGAAGGCCGCGCGCGAGCGCGCACGAGAGGCCCGCGAGCGCCGGCAGGCTGCAGCGCGCCGGCGCGCGGCAGCGGCCCGCCGTCGCGCCGCCGCTCGCCGCCAGGCCGCGGCGAGGTCGACGGCGCCTGCGGCGGCGCGCGTGACCCCCGTCCGGAGCTCCACGCCCGCGCCGTCGACCTCCACGCCGTCGACGTCGAACGGCTCGTCCGGCGGCTCCTCGGGCGGCTCCGCGACCCCCGGCCAGACACAGGTGGCCCCCAGCGACGGCGCGAGCAGCGCGGGCGGCGGGGTGCCCGTCCAGCCCGAGCCGGGCGGGAGCGACCTCACGCCCCCGAGCTGAGTCCTCGCACAGGTAGCCTCGCGCCATGAGGGCGCCGGCCGACCCCGAGATCTTCGAGCTTGGACGGCGCATCCACGCGGCGCTGCCGTCGGCCGCCCGCCATCCGATCCGGGCGCTCGACGCGAAGGCGATGGACCTCGCGACGTCCGACCAGGAGCTTCGCGCCGCGCTCTTCCGCTTCGTCGACGTCGTCCCGGCCTGCCGGTCGGTCGAGGACGTCGTCGCCCATCTAACGAGCTTCCTGGACGACGTGCCGCAGCGCCCCCCGCCCCTGGACGTGGCGATGCGCATGGGCTCGACGCGCGCCGGTCGCGCCGCGCTCGGGGCGGCCGCCGCCGCCGGCGTCCGCCACATGGCGCACCGCTTCATCGTCGGCGAGTCGGCGCAGCAGGCCGACGCGACGCTCACCGCCCTCTGGCGCGACGGCGTCGCCACGTCAGTCGACCTGCTCGGCGAGGCGACGGTCACCCCCGCCGAGGCCGACAGATACGCCGCGCGATGCGGCGCAGCGCTCGAGGAGCTGACGCGGATCTACCGCCGGCTGCCGGCGCGACCGATCCTCGAGCGCGACGCCGCCGGCGCGCTCCCGCGGGCGAACCTCTCGGTGAAGGTGTCGGCGCTCACGCCGCTGCTGCGTCCGGATGCCCCGGAGCGCGGCAAGCGCGACGCTGCTCCCCGCCTGCGCGAGCTGCTGCGCACCGCGGAGCGCCTTGGCGCCCACCTCCACATCGACATGGAGTCCTACGACTCGCGCGAGGCGGTGCTGGAGCTGGTGTTCGAGCTGCTCGCCGAGCCCGAGTTCGCGGACGGACCGAGCGCCGGCGTCGTGCTGCAGGCGTACCTCCGCGACGCGCCGGACACGCTCGACGCGATCGAGGCGTGGGGTCGTCGCACGCCGCGCGCCTCGCCGCTCACGGTCCGCCTGGTCAAGGGCGCGTACTGGGACCACGAGATCGTCGAGGCCCGCCAGCACGGATGGAGCGCTCCCGTGTTCGAGGAGAAGGCGGACAGCGACCGCGCCTTCGAGCGCCTCACGCTGCGGTTGCTGTCGCTGCGCCCGCTCGTGCGCGTGGCGATCGCCTCGCACAACCTGCGGTCCGTCGCGCACGCGATCGCAGCCAACCGCGCCTCGGGCGCCTCCGACGACGACCTCGAGCTGCAGGTCCTGCGCGGGCTCGGCGACGACCTCGGCCACGCGCTGGCGCGCAACGGGTTCCGGGTCCGCACCTACTGCCCGGTGGGCGACCTGGTCGCCGGCATGGCCTACCTCGTACGGAGGCTGCTCGAGAACACGGCCAACGACTCCTTCCTCGCCGCCGAGCACGCCGGCGCGCCGATCGAGGAGCTGTTGAAGGCTCCGTAGAGGCCGAAGACTTCGTCTTCGGTCGGGATGCGTCGCAGGGCGACGCATCCCAGGGGGCCGGGGGGCCGTACGCTCGCGTCATGCACGCGCTCGCCCTCCCGCCCTTCCGCAACGAGCCGGTGCTCGAGCTGCGTCGGGCCGGCGAGCGCGAGCGACTCATGCAGGCGCTGGAGGAGCTCGACCGCCGCCTCCCGCTGCGCGTCCCCGTGTGGATCGGCGACGAGCGCCGCGACGGCGACGAGCTGCATTCGGCCGATCCGGGAGCGCCGGGCCGGATCGTGGCGATCGCCGCCTCGGCGACGCCGAGCGAGGTCGACCACGCGGTCGCCACGGCGCGGGCGGCGCTCGACGCCTGGGCGGGCACGCCGGCCGAGGAGCGCGCGCACGCCCTCGTGCGGGCCGCCGGCCACCTGCGCCGGCGGCGCGCCGAGCTCGCCGCCCTCGCGCTGCGCGAGTGCGCCAAGCCCTGGGGCGAGGCCGACGCCGACGTCTGCGAGGCGATCGACTTCCTCGAGTACTACGCGCGCGGGGCGGTCGAGCTCGAGCGGGGGCCGGCGCTTGTGCAGGTGCCGGGCGAGCGCAACGCGCTGCGCTACGCGCCCCGCGGCGTCACCGCCGTCATCTCCCCCTGGAACTTCCCGCTCGCGATCCCGCTGGGCATGACCGCCGCCGCGCTGGCTACCGGCAACACGGCCGTGCTCAAGCCGGCCGAGCAGTCGCCCGGCTGCGCGCTCGCGATCATCGAGGCGCTGCGCGACGGCGGCGTTCCCGCCGGCGCGGTCGCGCTCCTGCCCGGCGCGGGCGAGACCGGCGCAGCGCTCGCCCGGCACCGCGACGTCGCGACGATCGCCTTCACGGGCTCGGGCGCCGTCGGACTGGAGCTCGTCCGCACCGCCGCGCAGGTCTCCGAGGGCGCCCGGCAGCTCACGCGGGTGGTCGCGGAGATGGGCGGCAAGAACTGCATCATCGTCGACTCCGACGCGGACCTCGACGACGCGGTGCCCGCGATCGTGCAGAGCGCGTTCGTCTACGCGGGCCAGAAGTGCTCGGCCGCCGCGCGGGTCCTCGCGCACGACGCGGTCGCCGACGCGCTCCTCGAGCGGCTGGGCGGAGCCGTGGAGATCCTCGAGGTCGGGCCGGCGGAGGCCTGGGGCACCGACGTCCCTCCCGTCATCGAGCGGGCGGCGCAGGAACGCGTCGAGCGTTACGCCGAGGTCGCCGCGCGGGAGGGCAGCATCGTCGCGGCGGCACCCGCGCCGGCGAGCGACGGCTGGTACGTCCCGGCTCGCGTCGTGACCGACCTGCCCGAGGGATCGGCCGTGCTGCGCGAGGAGATCTTCGGCCCGCTGCTGGCCGTGGAGCGCGTCGCGAGCGTCGCTGAGGCGTGCGACCGCGTCGATGCGCTGCCGTTCGCCCTCACCGGCGGGCTCTTCTCGCGCAACCCACGGGTCGTGGACGACGTGGTCCGTCGCTCGCCGGTCGGCAACCTCTATGTCAACCGCGCGATCACAGGCGCCATGGTCGGCCGGCAGCCGTTCGGCGGCAACCGGCTGTCGGGCACGGGCACGAAGGCGGGCGGCCCGGACTACCTGCTGCACTTCGTCGAGCCGCGCGTCGTCACCGAGAACACGGTGCGTCACGGGCTCGTCGTCTAGCGTCCCGCGGGAATGGGGTACGCCCTCGGACTGGACATCGGGACCACCTACACAGCCGCGGCGGTCGCGCGAGGAGGCGACCGGCCGGAGGTCGTGCAGCTGGGCGCTCGCGCGGCCGCGATCCCGACCGTGGTGTTCGCGCACGAGTCGACGGTGCTCACGGGCGACGCCGCGGTGCGTCGGGGCTTGCGCGAGCCGCACCGCGTGGCGCGCCAGTTCAAGCGTCGGGTGGGGGATCCGGCGCCCATCCTCCTCGGCGGCGTGCCGTTCTCCGCCGAGACGCTGTTCGCCCGCGTCCTGCGGTGGACGGTCGACGTCGTGTCCGAGCGCCAAGGCGGCGCACCGGAAGCCATCGCGGTGTGCCACCCGGCGAACTGGGGGCCGTACAAGCTCGAGCTCCTGAGCCAGGCGTGCCGGATCGCCGAGCTCGAAGGTGTCACGACGGTCAGCGAGCCGGAGGCGGCTGCCGTCCAGTACGCGGCGCTCGAGCACGTCGAGCCCGGCGCGCTGATCGCGGTGTACGACCTCGGCGGCGGGACGTTCGACGCCGCAGTCCTGCGCAAGACCGAAGGCAGCTTCGAGATCGCAGGCACGCCGGACGGCATCGAGCGACTCGGCGGGATCGATTTCGACGAGGCGATCGTCGCGCACGTCCGCGACGCCATCGCGGACCGGCTGGCGGAGCTCGACCTGGAGGAGCCGGCGACCCTGATCGCGCTGGCGAGGTTGCGTCAGGAGTGCATCGAGGCCAAGGAGGCGCTCTCCGCGGACGTCGAGACGTCCATCCCCGTGGTGCTGCCCGGACTCCACACGGAGGTGCGCCTCACCCGTGCGGAGTTCGAGTCGATGATCCGGGTGCCGCTCCTCGAGACCATCGCCGCCCTCCGCAGGGCCCTTCGCAGCGCGTCGGTGGAGCCGGAGGACCTGACTGCGGTCCTTCTGGTCGGCGGCTCGTCGCGGATCCCGCTCGTCGCCGAGCTCGTCGGCCGCGAGATCGCTCGCCCGATCGCGGTCGACGCGGATCCGAAGCATGTCGTCGCGCTCGGCGCCGCGCGGGCCGCGAGCGCGCATGCCCGAGCGGGACGCGCCCGCGTTCCCGCGGCGACGGTCATCTCCAGCGCTCCGGAGCCTCGCGCCGGCGATCGCCCGACGCCCGAGCCGGCCGGATCCGGCGTCTCACCTGCGAAGGGCAGGCGACGGAGGCTCGCGCTCCTCGGGGCGGCGGTGGCGGCCGCGGTGCTCGTCGCGGCGGTCGCGGCGGTCCTCGCGCACGGAGACCGATGGGTTTCGGACTGCCCTCCGGCCCAGCAGGCCGCGGCGTGCATCACGTCGGTCTCGTTCGACGGCGACCAGCTCGTCGCCGCGTTCACGACGCAGGGCCTCGACGCCGCGCAGAGCCGGCTCGGCCGGAACCTCGGAACGGTCTTCTTCCTCGCGTCGATCGTCCCGGGCCAGGCGGAATCCACCGTCGGGCAGGGCAGGACGGACGCCTGGCTGCCGTGGGGAGCTCAGTCGCCGTTCGCGGGCCGCAACGACGCGGGGCAGCGGGGATTCGCCGCGAGCGACGTGGGCCAGGACGCGACGGCGCTCTGCGTGCTACTGGGCGACTCGGAGGGCCGGGTCGTCACGGGGACGGGCAACTGCGCTCAGTTGCCGTCCGAGCCGTAGGGTCGGACGGCAGCTCGAGCAGCATCCCCTCGTAGCTGCGCAAGACGATCAGCGCGGCGTCGAGCGTCGAGCGCGGCGCAAACGGATGCTCCGCCCGCCTGCGCCAGTGCTCGATGCGGCGCTGCACGACCGCACGGACGTCCACGTCCGGCATGCCGCCCTCGAGACCGAGCCGGTCGGGGACTCGCATCCCCGAGCGCTCCAGGAGGCGCTGAACCTCGGCGGTCTCCTCGTCGCGGAGCTCAGCGCCTCGGGTGCGCAGCGCGACGAGGAGCCGCAGCTCGGCGAGCTCATGGGCGTCCGCCTCGACGCGCTCGAGCTCGGCGACCAGCGAACCACCGTCCCCCGGCGGGAACCGGCGGGTCACGTCCCGGAGCACCGTGAGCGCGACACGGGCCTTGAGAACGTCGCTGCGGGCCGCCAACTGCGTGCTCAGAAGCGTCCGGAACGCGTCGATGCCGCTGCGGCCGCGCAGCTCGAGAGCGAGCTCCTGCGACGTGCTGACGGCTCCCTGCCGGAGCAGCGCCGCTGATACCCGCACGCCGAACAGGCCGATCAGCCCGAGCAGCCGGCGGCGCTCGTCGACCGTCACGTCCGCGACGGCGCCGGGTGCCGTGAACCGGTCCGCAGAGAGGAGAAGGTCGGCGGCGGCTCGCTCCTCCATGCCGGCGAGGAGGACGAGCGCGCGGAAGTCGGCCTCGGCGAGCTGCGATGCCCCGAGGGCGAGGAGTCCCGCCACCGGCACGACGGTCTGGCACAGCCGCCGGAGCTGCGGGTCGCTGCGGTAGCGCTCGGCCACGCGGGCCGCCGCGGCCATCGCGTCGACGCGCGCGACGCCGACCTCGTCGGCGCGAGAGACCACACCAATCGTGTGGATCGGGTTCGCGGCGCCGGCGTCATCGTCGCGAAACGCCTCGAGCAACCGCAGGTCGGCACCGTGGAGATGGCGCGCGACGTAGACGACCGCGTCGGCGGGCGACGACTCCGTCTCCGGGACGAGGTAGGCGGCGGTCCGCTCCCCCACCTCGGGCGTCAGCGACCCGAGCCCGGGCGTGTCGATCAACGTCAGGCTCTCGAGCGCCGCAGCCGGCCACTCGATCACGATGCGCTCCAGGTCCGACGCCGTCCAGTCCCCAGGCTCCACGTCGACCGCGGCGGCGAGCCGGCGCAGCCCGACGCGCTCGAGCCGTGCGCTCCCTCGACGCTGGATGAAGGCCGCGTAGGTCCTGCCGTGCCGGTACCACGTGACGGCCTGCGTGCACTGGCTCTCGTCCGTCGGCGCCAGCGGCTCGCCGACGAGCGCGTTGACGAGCGTGGACTTGCCCGACTTGACGCGCCCGGCGATCGCGACGCGCAGAGGCTCATCGAGGCGCGCGACCAGCGCGTCGATCTCCGCCGCCGCGACGGCATCGCCGGCGTAGACGGAGCGCGCCCGCTCGGCGAGGCCGCGGACACGGCGCGCGAGCGGCACCTGCCCTCCGTCCTGCCTCACGACACCTGGGTGCCGGCGATCGCGCTGCGCGCCTCCGCGGCAGCGTCGGCGAGCCAGTCCAGCCGCGCCAGCTCGGCCTCCACGTCGTGCGCGCGCTGCCGCCGGTCGGTGGCGTCCCTTCGCGCCGCCTCGCGCGCGGCGTCGAGCGCCTCCGTCGCCGATGTCACGAGCTCCTGGGCCCGGCCGGCGAAGAAGTCGCGCAGCTGCCGCTGCGCAAAGCGGATGCGGTCACGGGAGTCCTTGATGACCACGAAGCTCAGCTCGTCGAAGTGTGCGCGCATCGCGGCCTTCGCCTGCGCACGGCGCTGCAGCAGCAGGCGCTGGCCTTCCTGGCGCATCCCCCGGCTCCCCAGGGCGAGGCCCGCGGCGAGCATCGCCGGCCCGGCGACCGGGAACCCGATCGCCGTCGCCAGGAGACCGGCCATTGCCGCGCCGCCGTAGCTCGAACGCATGAGGGTCAGCGCCTGGGCACCTAGACCCGGGCGCCTGGTTTCCGGCGCCTTGACGGCCTGCTCCGCCCGTCCCATCGGAAGCTCGCCCGCGGGCTGCGCGTCCCATGCCTGGCGCACCCCGGAGTCGGCGGTCGGCGAGTCGGGCGTCAACACGGCCGCGACCGTGTTCGCAGCCTCGGCGAGCCGCGACTCCACCAGGGCGTAGTGATCGCCGACGAGGCGCGCGAGATCGCGACGGACCTGCGGCTCGTACGACTCCCAGCTCTTCGCCGGATCCAGCTCTTCGAGGGCGTCCTCCGCCTCGCGCAGGAGCTCGCGGAGGCCCGAGCGCAGGTGGTAGTCGAGATCGTTGGAGAGGTCGGTGAACGTGTCGGCGAACACCGTCTGCCAACGCGCGACGGCGCTGCGAACGCGCGCCAGCTCCTGTTCGGATCGCTCGAGCGGCGCAGCGTCGGAAGCGTCGCCGTCGGCGCCGCGGAGGGCTGCCAGCTCCGCCTGGAACGGCAGCCTGAGCTGCTCGGCCACGGTCGCGACGACGTCGGCCACGAGCTCGGCGTCGCGGCGCGCGGCCCCTGCGACGACCGTCCCGCGCAGCCAGGCGGCGACCGCATCGACCCCGGACTCGCGCACGAGCGCCCCGTCGGCGCGGCGGCGGCCTTCGCCCGCGAGCTGCGACGACACCGCGAGCACGCTCGCGACGAGGTCACCGGCCGTCGCTGCGTCGGCCTCGACGATGCGTCGCCAAGCGGGATGGATGTCGATCTTGCTCTCGATCAGCGCGACGAGCGCGGCTTCGCCTGCGATCGCCTGGAGGACCTCGAGCTCCGTCGCGACCAGCTCCTGGGCGGCGTCCGTCACGAACAGGACGGCCTGGGCCGACGGCAGCGCCGCACGCGTGATTGCGCCACCGACCGAGCCCAGTCCGCCGATCCCCGGAAGGTCGACGAGCACGACGCCGTCGTGCAACGCCTCGGAGGGCACGCCGAGCTCCACCAGCTGCACGTCGTGCGCGCCGGCGTGCTCGCCCTGCTCGGTCACCCACTCCGGCAGCGAGGCGACGTCGATCGGCTCGCGGCGCAAGCCGCCGCCGTCCTCGAGCACGATCGCCGACGCCCGCAGCCGCGGCGCGTGGGCGACGGCCGTGGCGACCGCGGTGGCAACGTCGTCGTCGACCGGGCAGACGTCCTGCCTTACGAGGGCGTTCACGAGGCTGCTCTTGCCGCTCTTGAACTCGCCCGCGACGACGACCCGGATCGTCGGATCGCAAGCGCGATCGCGGATCTCGCCGAGCCGTGCTGCGAGATCCGCGCGCCCGTAGGCGGTCGCAGCGTTGATGCCGTGGTCGGCGAGGCGCGCCGCAAGCTCGCGAACGGCGGGCCGGTCCGTCACGTGCTCAATCGCCGTCGTCCTCCGGGTCGTCCGTGGACGTGTGCAGCGTCAGATCCTCGTCCAGGAGACGGCTGTGCACCGGCGAGATCGGCGAGAGGTGGAGGCTCACGCTCGCATCGTCCCCCGCGTCGTCGTCGGCGTCCTCGGTGGCCCTGGGCGGTGAGGTCAGCCCTGCGACGTCGTGGGTCGTGTCGCGCTCCTCCGGGCCCCTGGTCTGCACAGGGGTGTCCGCGTCGGGCCCCGGGTCGACGGCGCCGCCCGCTCCCGACTGCGGATCGGGTACGCCGGGCACGCCGGGACCCCCGCCCGCGGCGCCCTCGCCGAACGCCGGACCGTGGCCGGGCTGCACGAGCAGGTCCTTCAGCTCGCGGTGCGCGTCGACGGGCCCTGTGAGGCCGGACACGGGCGTCACGTCGTCGTCGCCGGGGTCCGTCACGCCGTCACCGGGATCGACCGGGCGCAGCTGGGCTCGCGTGTGCGCGAGATCGGCGGCGATCTGCTCCTTGATGTCGTCCGGGAGCTCCCCCTCCTGGTCGATCGGGATCTCCGTGCCGCTGCCCGCGCCGTCCGTGCCCTCGCCCTCGGGCGCCGGCTCGTCCGTCGCCTCCTCGTCGTCCTCGCCGGAGTCCGACGGCGGCGGCTCCTCCTCGACCACCCCGTTCTCGACGGTCCCGTCGGCGTTCACCGTCTCCGTGGTGCCGTCCGCGTTGACCGTCTCGATCGTCCCGTCGGGGTGGATCGTCTCGGACGAGCCGTCGGGGTTCTCCGTCTTCACCGTGCCGTCGGGATAGTCGGTCTCGGTCCCCCCGTCCGCGTAGTTGTGCTCGACGGTGCCGTCGGGGTACGTCGTGACGATGTCGCCGTTGTCGTAGACGGTCGAGTGGGAGCCGTCCTCGTTCTCGATCTCGGTCGTGCCGCCCCCGCCGCCACCGCCGGCCTCCCCGCCACCCGCCGCGCCGCCCGCTCCCCCGGCGCCGTCCGAGCCCGTGCCAGCCGAGCCCTCCGAGCCGCCGGCCGGCGTCGTCGTCGGGTCGGAGTCGGCGGCCTCGTCGATCGCAGTCGCGTGGCCGCCGCCGGCTTGCTCGGTCGAGGTGAGCGCCCGGTCGATCGTGTCGCCGATGATGGGCAGGTCGCGCAGCGCCTCGCGGGTCTCCTTGGGGTCGCCGGCGCTGACGTTCGTGACCTCGCCGTCGCCCGTCGTCGTCGCGATCGGGGCCGACGGGAACGTCTGCACCGTCTCCGAGACCATGTCCTTGCTGAACCCGCGCCCCGCGTCCGACGGGCCGGACGCGTCCTCGGCGTCGGCGTCCGCGAAGGGATCGCTGTGGGCCAGGCGGTCGCGCAGACCCTCCACGGAAGGCGCGCCGAGAGCGTCGGCGGCGTCGTCATCGGCGTCCTTGCCCGAGGTGACGTCGGCGACCGACAGCGCGCCGCCGAGCCGATCGGCGATCTCCTCGTCGGTCTGGATGCCCGTCGTCGGAATGCTCGGCTCGTCTGTCTCGCGCGTCGCACGCACGTTGCGCAGCGCCTCACCGAGCTTCGGCGCGCTGTCCGAGTCGGCGTCCGAAGAATCCTTGCTCCGGCGTATGGCCACCTCGAAATCCCCTTTCGTGGCAATTTGCTCCAGCAATCTCCCGTGCGCCACCGAGCGTTGTCAAGCCGGTTCACATCAGCGTCGCTCGCGGACCTGCGAGAGGAACCGCTCGTGCAGCCGCGTGTCGGCGCCGAGCTCGGGGTGGAACGCGATCACGGAGAGCCCGCCCTGGCGCGCAGCGACGGGATGGCCGTCGACGCTCGCCAGGATCTCGACGCCGTCGCCGTGCTCCTCGATCCAAGGGGCGCGGATGAACACGGCGCGCACGGGTCCACCGTCCAAGTCGGGGAAGTGCAGCTCCTCTTCGAAGGAGTGCACCTGCCGGCCGAACGCGTTGCGCCGCGCGACGATGTCCATGAGCCCCAGGTGCGTGCGATCGAGCAGGATCAGGCCGGCGCAGGTGCCGAACATCGGCACGCCGCTGCGCGCCAGCTCGCGCAACGGCTCGGCGAGCCTTTCCCGCTCGATCCCGAGCGTCATCGTCGTCGACTCGCCTCCGGGCAGGACGAGGCCGTCGAGTCCCTCGAGGTCGGCGGGGACGCGCACCTCGCGCACCTCCGCCCCGAGCGAGCGAAGGACGTCGGCGTGCGCCGCGAAGCCGCCCTGCAGCGCGAGGACGCCGACGAGCGGCTTGCTGCTCACCAGCCGCGGCTGGCGAGCGTCTGCTCGGGCTCCAGCTTGCGCGCCTCGAGGCTCGTCATCGCCGTGCCCAGGCCCTCGGACGCCCGCGCGACGCGCTCGGGGTCGGCGTAGTGCGTCGTCGCCTCGACGATCGCCGCGGCCCGCGCCGCCGGATCCTCGGATTTGAAGATGCCGGAGCCGACGAACACCGCCTGCGCGCCGAGCTGCATGACGAGCGACGCGTCGGCCGGCGTGGCGATGCCGCCGGCGCAGAACAGCGGGACGGGCAGCGCGCCCTCGCGTGCGGTGCGGCGCACGAGGTCGTAGGGCGCCTGCAGCTCCTTGGCGGCGGTGAACAGCTCGGGCTCGTCGAGCGTGGCGAGCCTGCGGATCTCGGATGTGATCGCGCGGAGGTGCCGGACGGCCTCGACGATGTCGCCGGTGCCCGCCTCGCCCTTGGAGCGGATGAGGGCGGCGCCCTCGCCGATACGCCGCAGCGCCTCACCGAGGTTGGTCGCCCCGCACACGAACGGCGCCTTGAACG
>Ga0081539_10004604_pt1 | contig 15046 bp, 15 predicted proteins | sample TabmetS4T2R2_FD_71023 | JGI IMG/M metagenome (GOLD analysis project Ga0081539, IMG submission 71023) | Tabebuia heterophylla rhizosphere microbial communities from the University of Puerto Rico - S4T2R2 | ecosystem: Host-associated > Plants > Roots > Rhizosphere ...
TCCGGGCAGCCAGGTGGTCACCGACTATTTGAACGAGAGCGGCCTCTCTGAAGACCTCAACGCGCTGGGCTTCGACCTGGTCGGCTACGGCTGCACCACCTGCATCGGCAATTCCGGCCCGCTGCCCGAGCCGATCAGCAAGGCGATCAACGACAATGACCTCGTTGCCGTGAGCGTGCTGTCCGGCAACCGCAATTTCGAAGGCCGCGTGTCGCCCGACTGCCGCGCGAACTATCTCGCCTCGCCCCCGCTCGTCGTCGCTTATGCGCTCAAAGGCACCGTGCGCTCGGACATGGTCAACGAACCGATCGGCACCGCGTCCAATGGCGAGCCGGTGTACCTGAAGGACATCTGGCCGACCAACGAGGAGATACGCAGCCTCATCGACGCGCACGTCCATTCGGAAATGTTCCGCCGCCGCTACGCCGACGTCTATCGCGGCGACGAGCGCTGGCGGAAGATCGAGGTGAAGGGGGGCGAGACCTACGGCTGGCCGGCCGCTTCGACCTACATCCAGAACCCTCCTTATTTCACCGGCATGACGATGGAAGCGACGCCGCTCACCGACGTCGAGCGCGCGCGGCCGCTGGCGATCTTCGGCGATTCGATCACCACGGACCACATCTCGCCGGCGGGAGCGATCAAGCCGGACAGCCCCGCGGGACGCTATTTGCTCGAGCGGCAGGTGAGTCGCGGGGAGTTCAACAGCTACGGCTCACGCCGCGGCAACCATGAAGTGATGATGCGCGGCACCTTCGCCAACATCCGCATCCGCAACCGCATGCTCGACAATGTCGAAGGCGGCTTCACGCGTTACGCCCCGACGGGCGAGACGATGGCGATCTACGATGCCGCGATGCTGTACAAGGCCGACGAACGTCCGCTCGTGGTGATCGCCGGCAAGGAATATGGCACCGGCAGCTCGCGCGACTGGGCGGCCAAGGGCACGGTCCTGCTCGGCGTCCGCGCGGTGATCGCGGAAAGCTTCGAACGCATCCACCGGTCGAACCTGGTCGGCATGGGCGTCCTCCCGCTCCAGTTCCGCGAGGAGGAAAATGCGGGGACGTTCGGCCTAACGGGCGAAGAGAAATATACGATCACCGGCATCGCCGACCTGAAGCCGCGCCAGGACGTCGAGGTGAAGGTCATTCGCGACAGCGGCGAGGAGTTCAGCTTCACCGCCCGCTGCCGCATCGATACCTATAACGAGCTCGAATATTTCCGCGCCGGCGGCATCCTGCATTACGTGCTCAGGAGGCTCGCGGCCTGAGCGTGCACCAATTGCTGATGGATTTCGCAAGCTGGTCGGCTGAGCGCTGGTTCGTGGAGATCGTCGGCTGGGGCGGAGCGATCCTGATCCTGCTTGCCTATCTGCTCCTTTCGGCAGGGCGGCTGACCGGCCAGTCGCTGCTTTACCAGGCCATGAACGTCGTCGGAGCGGCGGGGTTCGTGATCAACGGCTGGTGGCACCGCGCCCTGCCGTCGGCAGCGCTGAACGTGCTATGGCTGCTGATCGGAGCAATCGCGTCATGGCGGATCTTGAAGAAAAGAGGATCGTCGACCTCAGCCATGTGATCGAGCATGGCATGACGACCTACAAGGGGCTGCCGCCCCCGCACATCTGCGACTTTTGGGAGCGGGCCGTGACCGCGGACAAATATGACGACGGCTCGACCTTCCAGATCGGGCGCATCGACATGGTGGCCAACACCGGCACCTATGTCGATGCGCCGTTCCATCGCTACGCCGACGGAATAGACCTCGCCGACCTTCCGCTCCCGTCGCTCGCCGATTTGCCGGGGATCGTCGTCCGCCGCCCGTGGGAGAATGGCATCGCGGTGGACGCGGCGGCCTTCGCCGGGCGCGAGGTCGCGGGCAAGGCCGTGCTGGTGCATACCGGCTGGGACCGGCACTGGCGCACCGACCGATACGGCGAGGACCACCCGTTCGTCACCGCGGAAGCGGCCGACTGGCTGGTCGAAAACGGTGCGGCGCTGGTAGGCATAGACAGCAACAATATCGATGATACGCGCGGGCGGGCGCGGCCGGTGCATACGAAGCTCCTCGGCGATGGAGTGATCATCTGCGAGCATATGACGGGGCTGGGCCAGCTCCCCGACGAAGGTTTCCGGTTCTCGGCTGTGCCGCCGAAGGTGCGCGGAATGGGGAGCTTCCCGGTGCGGGCCTACGCCGTGCTTGGCTGAGGACGACCCACGGCAGGCGGGGGGCGCTTGCGAGGTGGCAGCGACGGCCTTGGCGCCATGGGCACCGCCTCAGGGTCGACCGGCCCGAGCTCGGCGCGCTCACGGGCGATGAAGTTCAAGATATGAGCGCGGGCCTTGCGGAACTGAGGCATGTCCTTGAGCAGGGCGAGCGCAGGATCGTGCAGCAGTTCGGGAACGATGCTCGGCGGAATCGACACCCATCCCTCCTGAACAGCGCGCAGCAGCGCATTGGCCGCCTCCTCGCGGCGGCCCTGTACGGCGCGAATGCGCGCAAGACGGACCCACGGCTCGGGCCGTCGCCGCCGCTTCTCCGTCAGCTGCTCAACGACCTTTTGATCCGCGAGGGCAAGCAGCTCGTCGGCTTCGGACGCCTCGCCCGTCCTGCGCAACGCCATGGCGACAAGTGGTGCATCGAAGAGGAAGGCTCCAGGGTAACTGCTGCGCTCAAACAGCTTCTCCGGCGAGCCGGCACCCTGCTTGTACAGCCGCACGAGATCGCGCTCGCGGTGGTGGTGTACGAGGTTGCGGGTCACCAGCTGCGTCATGGGCGCGGCGTTCCAGAAGTTCATCGGATCCATCGCTACGTTCTCGATAAATGGCAGCGCGCGGGGGTCATTGGTCCACATGAATTTGGCGGCCGGCGGGACCGGAGTGACGCGGACGGCAACCTCGTCGAGCTGCAGTGTTAGCAGGGTTCCCGCGAGGACGACGCCGAGAAGGCCACGATCCTCCGGCGATGCAGCTTTGTACGCTTCGAGACCTGCCCTCGCCGCTTCCGACAGGTCCTTGCGATCCTCCAGTACGGTAAGCCGCGCAAGACCGCTGAGCGCCACCGCTCCGCTTCTCCGCAGACGTTCCAGCTCCCCCTCCACGTCGGCCTTACGATTTAGAAACAGCAGCAGACCGAGCCGGCTCATGACCACGTCGGAGGACAGTGGCTCGATCTGAGCGGCGCGGTCGTAAAGCTTCAGTGCGGTGTCGATATGTCCCTTTTCCGCCTCGGCGCCAGCCAGCCAGCCCAGACTGTCGGCGTCGTTGGGGTCGAGTTCGACTGCGCGCCGGAATGCTGCCGCTGCTTCCGGGCCCGGCGGCAGCGCCGCGCCCAGCGCGACGTAGCCACCAGCGAGGTTCGGGGCCAAGGCGATCGCCCGCCGCGCATAGCCCTCCACCGTTTCGCGCCAGTTCGGCGTGACTTCGCGAGCGGCGGGGATGCTGTATATCTGCGCAAAGGCGAGCGTCGCATAGGCCGGCGCGTAATTGGGGTCGAGCTGGATCGCCCGCTTGAGCAGCCTGGTTGCCGCGGGCATGTTCGGCACGTCGAGCTTGCGCACCATCACCCGCGCGTCGTTGTACAGCGCATAGACTTCGGGCGTGGTCACGATGTTCTCTGCGACGGTTCCCCCGCCGCGCGCCAGGCGACCGCGGATTCGGCCCTCGATTTCGCCGGCAATTTCCGCCTGAAGCGCGAAGACGTCCTTGAGTTGTCGGTCGAAGGATTCGCTCCAAACCTGTACTCCGTCGCTGGTTCGCACGAGGCTCACGCTGAAGCGGAGCCGATTACCTGCGTGGCGAATCCGTCCGTCGAGCAGATAGTCGATCCCGAAACGCGACCGGTATTGACGCGGATCGAGACCGTCCTCGGCCATTGCTTCGGCGGACTTGCGGCCTATCACTATCAGCTGCGGGTTGCGCGAGAGCGCTTGGCGAGTGTCCTCCCAGATTCCGTCAACGAGATTTTCGTCAGCGCGGCCAGTGGCTTCGAACGGAAGCACGGCCAGCCGCGGTTTATCGGCCGTCCGGCCGGTCAGGCGCGGCAGCAGCAACAGCACGGCTACCGTGAGCAGCAGCAAGCTGAGCGCGGCGGCAGCGCCATGCCACGGCCGAAGGCGGAACCGCCGCGGCCCGGCGGAGGCGCGCGCCTCCGCTGGTTGTTCGCCGCGTAGAACCGCATCGGTGCTGTCCCTGAGCTTCGCCCAGCCGCGGTGTTTTGGGTTGCCTCGCCAACCTTTGAGGTCGGCGCACTGAATTTGGTTGAAGGGCATAGGCGGAAGCGTGCCATCGACCTGCGCCTGGACGAGCTTGCCGGCGTTGCGCGCGAAGTCCGCCTCGGCCCTCACCCACTGGGACTTGGCCGCCGTCTTCGACCACAGGACCACGACCGCCCTGGCGGCGGCAAGATTGCGCTCGATTTCTTCGGAATAGGCACGGTGGGCCGGGAGGTCGGCGTCCCACCAGACCTTAAGTCCGGACGCTTGCAGCGCCTTGGCAAGGCGGCGGGCAACCTGCTCATCGTCGCGCGCATAGCTGATGAACACTTCCGTCACGCTTGCCCCCACGAAACGCTCGAGGGCCTATAGCACAGCTTGGATCGTGCCGGTCACGCGGGTTGAAGAGTGGCTTTCAGCCAATCGGGAATGATCGCATTGCCGGGGACCGCATCAACCCGCGCGTGAACCACCGAGAACCCGACTTCGGGATATTCGGCGCGCGGTCGCTCACCGCCGCCGAGCACCACGAACAGGCGGCGATTGACCTTCTGACGCCAGTTCATCCGCGCCGTATTCTCCTGGCCGACGAAGCAGCCCTTCGAAAAGCTGACGCCGTCCAATTCGGCCGCGTTGCACTCGAGCCAGAGCAGGTCGCCGAGCTCGACGCGGCCTTCGCACACGCCGAGGCGCAGGCGATGTTCGAGCCAGCCCGACGCGGCATCGCCGGGCGGACCGAGCCATCGCTTGCCGAGTTCCGGCAGCCGCGGGTCGGGAACGCCGCCTCCGTCCAGCGCCCAGTGCACCGCGAGCGTATCATCGCGTTCGATGCGGATCGGGCGCCGCAGGCGATAGATGCTTAGGCGCTTCACGAGATCCTCAGCCGCTGCAGCTTCGCAATCGAGCAAGAGGTCATCGCCTTCCGGCCAGATAATGAAGTCGAACAGGCACTTGCCCTGCGGCGTCAGCAGTCCCGCCCAGACGGGAAGCTCGCCGGTCACGTCGCTGGTGACCAGGCCCTGCAGGAAGCCGCGCACGTCCTCGCCTGAAAGGCGAAGGAGCGCGCGGTCGGTGAGGGTGGTGCCGGCCATGCGCCTTAGCTAGGGAGCGGCAAGTGGCTTCGCAAACGCTGACCATCCGCCGCCCCGACGACTGGCACGTGCATTTGCGCGACGGCGAGATGCTGGCGAAGGTCGCGCCTTACACGGCGCGGCAGTTCGCCCGGGCCATCGTCATGCCGAACCTCGTGCCGCCCATCGTCGCCGTGGAAGCGGCGCGCGAATACCGCAAGCGCATCCTCGAGGTGACAGCGCCCGGCTTCACTCCGCTCATGACCTGCTACCTCACCGACAACACGAGCCCGGAGGAGATCGCCCGCGGCTTCGAAGAGGGCGTGTGGATTGCGGCGAAGCTCTACCCGGCGGGCGCGACGACCAACAGCGATTCCGGCGTCACCGACATCCGCAACATTTATCCGGCTCTCGCGCGGATGGAGAAGATCGGCATGGTCCTGTGCGTCCATGGCGAGGTCACCGACCCGGGCGTGGACGTCTTCGACCGCGAAGCCGTCTTCATCGACCGCATTCTCACTCGACTGGTCGGCGACTTTCCCGAACTCAAGATCGTGCTCGAACATATTACCACCGAGGATGCCGTCGAATTCGTCGCGACCGGGCGGGTCGCGGCAACGATCACCCCGCAGCACCTGATGATCAATCGGAACGCGATCTTCGCCGGCGGCCTCAGACCCCACGCTTATTGTTTGCCCGTCGCCAAGCGGGAGGAGCACAGGCTCGCGATTCGTCGAGCCGCGACCTCCGGCCGCCAGAATGTGTTCCTCGGCACCGACAGCGCGCCGCATGCGCGCCACGTCAAGGAAAGCGCCTGCGGCTGCGCGGGCATCTTCAACGCGCCTTTCGCGCTGGAGAGCTACGCAACCGTGTTCGAGGAGGAAGATGCGCTGGACAGGTTCGAGGATTTCGCCTCGGTCAACGGTCCGCGTTTCTACGGACTCCCGCTCAACGAGGGCACGGTTACGCTGGAGCGGGCCGAGATCCAGGTTCCGCAAGAGATTGAGGGGATCGTGCCGTTCCACGCCGGCGAAACACTGCGCTGGCGGGTGCTGGCCTAGACTTGCGGTCGGTTGCCGCCGCCTCCGAGGTGCGGCATCTTTCCGCCGGAGGGAGGGAGACGTTTCATGCTGATTCTTATGTTTGCCGCCGCAGCGGCGGCTCCGACCGATGGCAAGGCAAGCGCGCTGGGCGATTGGCAAACGCTCGCAATCTATGGCGTCGGCCGGCAAGAAGGCGGGGCGGGGCCGATCTACCTGCAGGTGCACGCCGGTGACCTCGACGGCGACGGCCGGCCCGATGATGCGGTGGTCAAGCTCGTCTGCGAGCGCGGTAAAATGGTCGAGTCGGCGATCCGCTACGAGCACAGCATCCGGACTCCGCGTGACGTTGCCTCCGGCCAGGCGAGCGGCAGGCGGCACCACGCCCCTGTGACCTTCGTCAAGGAATGGGGCGCGGCCACGCCGCAGTTGATGGCGCTCAAGGCCAGCTATGATCTCAAGCAGCTCAAGGGCAACGAACGGGCCGTGACCACCGATGGATGGCAGATGCTGTCGCTCAACAACGCAAATGGGCTTTGCGACGCGGCGGAACGCGCTGCGGGAACGGTCGTCAAATCGAAATCGAACATCACCAATAATCGCGTAGAACGCGGGTAGTTCAGCCGTCGGCCTGACCCCCTCTGCCGCTGGAGCCGATCACCGCCCCGAAATGCTCCTGCAGCCGGTCATAGCATTCGCACGAGCGGCGCTTGAGCCCGGCACGGTCGATCACTCGGATGCGACCCCGGCCGGTGGCGATGAGGCCTTGGGAGACGAGCTCCTGGACCACGGCGTTGACGGTCGTACGCTGCACGCCGAGCAGGCCGGCGAACGCCTCCTGCGTCAGCTCGATCCTGTCGCCGGCGCGGTCCTGCGCATGCAGCAGCCATCGCGCCGAGCGCTCCGGGATCGAATGGAAGGAGTTGCACACCACCGACTGCATCACCTGCGCCAGCAGATAATCGGAGAAGCGGCAGAAGAGATTGGCGATGAACGGCGAGCGGTTCTTCGCGTCCTCGAGCGCGTCCATCGGCAACTTGAGCGCGGTCCCGGGGAAGAGCACCTGGGCGCGCGAGAAAGCCGGCGCGTGGCCGCAGCTCACGATCCCGCCGACAGCGCCCTCGCGGCCGATCGAGGCGACCTCTGCCGAGCGACCGCCGCTCAAGTCTACCGTCATGGTGATCATGGTCGGCCCAATGGGGAAGAGGCTCGAACGGACCTGTTCGCCGCGATAGAGCACCGTCGCGCCCGGCGCCAGCTCGACGACCTCGCCGTGCGGCTCGAGCAGGGCCCGCGCCTCGCGCGAGAAGGTGGAAAGCAGGCGATTGCCGGAAAAGGCTTGGTCCGCCCGGGAAAGTTCGTCGATCGTCGTCTGTGCCACGCCTGATGTCCCGTGGCCGGAAACAAGTTTCTCGTTACGCTGGTGGTCCGGCCTTCCTGGGCACAATGCGCCGGGGGTGAAGTTGCTCCATCAGCAATGGACCGGGTCGGTCCGGTGCGTCCGCCCCACCAGCAGGCAGTCGGCGACCAGCCGGAAGGGCGCGACATCGACCAGGCTGCGCCGTTGGTCGATGAGATCGACGAAGGCCCGGTAGATGTCGGGATATTCGCCGATGCCATGATCGCGGCTTTCCTCGCCGTTGAGGATCAGCCTGGCGCCGCCTTCTTCGAGCCGCACCGTATCGCCATCGGCAGTCTCGACCGTGATCGTCCATTCCTCCCCTTCGCTGCGGCGCCAATCGAGGCTGGCGCGCAGCGGCCCGTCCGCCTCGGGACTCGAAAAGACGATGTCGGCGGCGATCGGCGTCTGGGCGTTCGCGGGCACCTGCAGCTCGGCCGACTTCACGAACAGGCCGCCGGGGAAAATCTTCGTGACGATGGAAAAGGCATTGATGCCGGGGTCGAACACGCCGAAGCCGCCCGGCTCCCAGACCCACTGCTGGCCCGGGTGCCATTTGTGGACGTCCTCGTGCCACAGGATCTCCAGCGACTTGATACGTTCGCCGGCGAGGGCCTTGGCCGCCGCGTCCACCGTCGAATGATGCTGCGCATGCCAGGTAGTGAAAAGCGTGACGCCCTGCGCCTGGGCGAGGCAATCGAGCTCGGCGATTTCCGCCAGGCCCGCGGTCGGCGGCTTTTCCAGCAGGCAATGAAGCCCGGTGGCCACGCACTCGCGGGCGATGTCGAAGCGCGGCCCGGGCGGCGTCGTAATCGCGACGGCTTCGAGACCCTCGACGCTGCGGATCAGCTCGCGCCAGTCGGTGAAGGTCCGCGCGACGCCCTGACCCGAGCGGCTCGAAGTCGCCGCTAGCTCGAAGCGCGGGTTGCCGCGGATCGCGGGGACATGCTGGTCCTCGGCGATCTTGCCGAAGCCGAGGATGGCGATCCGGATGGGTTTCATGGCCTCAGCCCCGCCACGTACGCGCGCGCCTTGTCGAGGGTTTCGGCTGGCGACTGCCCGGGCTTGTAGAGGCCGCCGCCGAGTCCGAAGCCGGCGGCTCCCGCCTCCAACCACGGTTGCATATTGTCCGGCTTGGCGCCCCCGACGACGAGCACCGGCACGTCCTTGGGGATGACGGCGAGCTGCGCCTTGAGGACCGCGGGGCTGGCGGCTTCGGCGGGGAAGAGCTTGAGCGCCGTGGCGCCGGCGTGGATGGCCGCGAAGGCTTCGGAGGGAGTGAAATAGCCCGGCACCGAGACGAGCCCCGCCCCGGCCGCGGCAGCGACGACTTCGACATGGGTGTCGGGCGAGACAATGATGCGTCCGCCCGCGTCGCGAACGCGGGCGACGTCGGCGGGATCGAGCACGGTGCCGGCGCCGACCAGCACCCGCTCGCCGAACCTCTTGGCCAGCCGTTCGATGCTCGTCAGCGGCTCGGGAGAGTTGAGCGGGACTTCGATGATGCGAATGCCGCCCTCGCAGATCGCATCGCCGATCGCGTCGGCCTGGTCCGGCGTGACGCCGCGAATGATTCCGACCAGCCGGCATTGGTCGAGATAGGAGTGGAGCAAGTCCCTGGCGCTCACGTCAGATCCTCTTCGCGATTTCCTGGATGCCGGCGAGGAAGCATCGTTCGCCGTCAAGCTCGACTGCTTCGCGGCCCGCCTCGCGAATCGCCGAAGCATAGAGTTGCGTGAGCTCGGGCCGGCCAACCACTGTGACTTGCGTCTCCGTCTGGAGCGAAAGCCCGATGCGGACGTCGGTACCGATGAGCAGGCCGCTAGTGTAAGAAGCCGCATCCTCCTTCCTCGCCTGGCCGAGCAGGATACGAGCGCGAACCGTGAACAGTTCCGCCGGAAGCGTCTCGTTGAAAATCGCGCGGCGCGCTGCCTCCTTGAACGCGGCGTTTGCTTCCACCTCGCCGTCGAGGAAGTCGGCGAGGATGCTGTGTTCCTTGAGCAGGCTGAAGAGCTCGCCGGTCATGACCGTGCGGAACTCGCCGATTCGGCCGTCCCGCAAGATCGCCCATTTGTTGTGTGTCCCCGGATGGCAGACCAGCCCGTCGACACCAATCAGCCCGGCGGCGACACCGCCCAACAGCTGGACCTCCTCGCCGCGCATCACGTCGGCGCGGTCATTCTCGAGGTAGGAAACCCCGGGAACGACGGCTTCGCGCTCCCCTGCCCAGACGAGGCCGCCGATCAGCTCGTCCATTCCCGCGGGAGCGGCAACATAAGGCGCTTCCCTCCAGCCGCGGTTGGAACCGATCATTCCGGCGAGCAGCAGCGGCTTGTCGCCCAGCCGGTCGCGGATTTCAGTGACGGCGGTTTCGAACCCGCCGCCCGGCACCGAGAGAACGCCCTTCGAATCCTCGAATTCGTCCGTGCATTGCCCGTCGGCGCCGACCAGATAGGCGCGCCGGTTGGTCGTCCCCCAGTCGACCGCGATGAAACCATCTGCCCAGCGCATGCTTTTTGAGCCCATAGCCGAAAACCTCGCGGAGGCGACTTCGCTCCCGAGGTTTTCTTTTTCGCGGGCGAAGCTATCGCTCGCGCGGCGCAGCCGGGCGCGAGTCCCGGCCGGGAACGGGCAAGCCCAAGGAGATTGAGCGATCGCCAACTTCATGTTCGCGACCGGGATCGAGAACAGCATCCCGACGATCAATCACGGCAAGACCCGCGTCGACGAGATGGAGGTCTGCGGTCACTACGAGCGGTGGCGGGAGGATTTCGACTGCGTCCAGGAAATTGGCATCAATTTCCTCCGCTACGGCCCGCCGATTCACAAGACCTATCTCGGCCCCAACAAGTTCGACTGGGAGTTCGCCGACCTCACCTTCGCCGAGCTGAAGAAGCGCGACATCACGCCGATCGTCGACCTCTGCCACTTCGGCGTCCCCGATTGGATCGGCAATTTCCAGAACCCCGATTTCCCGCGGCTGTTCGCCGCTTATGCCGGCGAATTCGCCGAACGCTATCCCTGGGTGCAGCTCTACACCCCAATCAACGAGATGTTCATCTGCGCCGTCTTCTCCGCCAAGTACGGCTGGTGGAACGAGCAGAAGAAGGATGACACGAGTTTCGTCACGGCGCTCAAGCATCTCGTCAAAGCCAATGTCATGGGGATGATCGAGATATTGAAGCGCCGCCACGACGCAATCTTCATCCAGTCGGAATCCTCGGAATATTATCACGCGGACTCGCCGGCTGCGATCGGCCGCGCCGAGGTGCTGAACCAGATGCGCTTCCTCAGCCTGGACCTGAATTACGGGCGCCGGGTGGACAGCGGCATGTACCAGTACCTGCTCGATAACGGCATGACCCGCGACGAATATGAGTGGTTCCTCGAGCACCGGCTGAAGCAGCACTGCATCTTCGGCAACGATTATTACCAGCTCAACGAGCACCGCGTCTTTGCCGACGGTCATACGGTCGCCGCCGGCGAGACCTTCGGCTACGCCGAGATCACGCGGCAATATTACAACCGCTACCGCCTGCCGGTGATGCACACGGAGACGAATCTCTGGGAAGGGCAGCACGGCGACGAAGCGGTCAAATGGCTGTGGAAGGAATGGGCCAACGTCTTGCGCCTGCGCAACGTCGGCATCCCGACCGTCGGCTTCACCTGGTACAGCCTGACTGACCAGGTCGACTGGGACACGGCGCTCCGCGAGCAGAACGGCAACGTCAATCCGCTCGGGCTGTTCGACCTCGACCGCAAGATCAGGAACGTCGGCAAGGCCTACAAGCAGCTGATCGCCGACTGGCGCAACGTGCTCCCCGCCTCCAGCGTCTGCCTCGTCGTGCCGATCAAGAAGCTGAGCGAGCATCCCGAAGAGGATGATGCGGCCGGCAGGCACCTCGGCGGAAGCGGGACCCAGGCGCGGGAAGCCGAAGTGTGAGCCAGCGCAAGATCGCCAGGATCGAGACTTTCCTCGTCCCGCCGCGCTGGCTGTTCGTCCGCGTCGAGGCCGACGACGGCGCGTTCGGCTGGGGCGAGGCGAGCCTCGAAGGCTGGGCCGAGGCGGTCGAGGGCGCATTCGAGGCCTTTCGCGACCGCTTCATCGGCGCCGACCCGTTCACCATCGAGGACATTTGGCAGGTCGGCTACCGCGGCGGCTTCTACCGCGGCGGCGCGGTGCTGATGTCGGCGCTCGCGGGCCTGGAGCAGGCGCTATGGGACCTCAAGGGCCGCGCGGTCGGCCTGCCCGCCTGGCAGATGCTCGGCGGCAGGGTCCGCGAGAAAGTGCGCTCCTACGCCTGGATCGGCGGCGACCGGCCGGACGAGATCGGCGAGGCGGCGGCAGGCCGCAAGGCTCAGGGCTTCGACGCGGTCAAAATGAACGCCACCGCCGAGCTCGACTGGATCGGTACCGGCAAGCAGTTCGACGAGGTGGTGAAGCGTGTCGAGGCGGCGCAGGCGCAGGGCATGGACGTGGGGCTCGACTTTCACGGCCGCGTGCACCGACCGCTGGCGAAGCAACTCGCCAAGGTGCTTGAGCCGCTGGGCCTGCTGTTCATCGAGGAGCCGCTGCTGTCCGAGAACATGGACGGGTTGCCCGAGATCGCAGCGCATACGACTACGCCGATTGCGCTCGGCGAACGGCTCTACAGCCGCTGGGAATTCAAGCCCTTCTTCGAGCAGGGCGCCATCGACATCATCCAGCCCGACCTGAGCCATGCCGGGGGCATCCTCGAGGTTCGCAAGATCGCCGCCATGGCCGAGGCCTATGACATCGCCGTCGCGCCGCACTGCCCGCTGGGGCCGCTCGCCCTCGGCGCCTGCCTGCAGATCGCCGCCTGCACGCCCAACCATGCGATCCAGGAGGTCAGCCTCGGCATCCATTACAATGTCGGCGGTCACGACCTGTTGAACCTGTGCGCGAACAAGGAAGCGCTGACGCCGGTCGACGGCTATCTGCCGGTGCCGCAGGGACCGGGCCTCGGAATCGAGATCGACGAAGCCGCCGTGCGCGAGGCGGCGAAAGATCGCCACCGCTGGCGCAACCCGATCTTCCGCAACAAAGACGGGAGTTTCGCAGAATGGTGACAATCCTGGTCGTCGCCGCGGCGGCCGCTCAACCTGCGCCCGAAGCGCTTCAGCTCGGCCGGCGAATCGCCGAAACCGGAACCCTCGCGGCTATCCTGCCGATGATCCAGCAAAAGGAGACCGAGGAGTTGGTCGCCGCCCATCCCGAGCTCGACGCGGCGGACAAGGCCAGGCTCCGCGGGACGGCCAAGCGCGTGTTCGACGTTGGCCGGGAACGGCTGATACAGGCCGAGGCGCAAGCTTACGCCCGGCACATGAACGTCCGCGACTTGCGCGCCCTCGTCGCCTTCCAGTCCAGCCCGGCCGGCAAGCGCTATCGAGCCGCAGTCCCCCGCGTCATTGCCGACACGGCGAAGCTCATTGGCAAGGCGGACTTCAAGGGCGACGTGCTCGTTGCTTATTGCAAGGAGACCGGCAAGCTCTGCAGCAAATAGCCTAGTGGCACTTGAACCGCTCGAACGGCTCCAGGCAGGCGTTACAGCGCCATTGCGCCTTGCAGGGGGTCGCGCCGAATCGGCTGACCTCGATGGTGTCGGGCGAGCCGCACAGCGGGCATCCTGCCGTCGCTGAAGGGCTGGGCGGCGCGATTCCGTAGGCGTGGAGCCGCTCGCGGCCGCGCGGCGTGATCCAGTCGGTGGTCCAGGGCGGGAACAGCACGCGCTCGATATGCACATCCTCGAAGCCGGCGCGGTCGAGCGCCTCGCGGATCGCAACCTCGATCGCGACGGTCGCCGGGCAGCCGGTGTAGGTCGGGCTTATCCTTACCCGGGGCGGGTCAGAGACGATTCCCCGGACGATGCCGAGGTCGGTGATGGTGAGGGCCGGGATTTCCGGGTCGGGAATCCTCTCGAGCACCGCCATCACCGCCGCCTCGTCGATCGTCCGTTCCAGCACCGCGTTCATGACGGTGGTATTACACCCGTTCGAGCGCGAGCGCGATTCCCTGGCCGACGCCGATGCACATGGTCGCGAGCGCGCGCTTGCCGCCGTTGCGCTGCAGCTCCTCGGTGGCGGTGAGCGCGAGGCGTGCGCCCGACATGCCCAGCGGGTGGCCGAGCGCGATCGCGCCGCCATTGGGGTTCACATTCTCCGCATCGTCGGGGAGCCCCAGCTGGCGCAGCACGGCGAGCGCCTGCGCCGCGAAAGCTTCATTGAGCTCGACCACGTCGAAATCGGCGATTTTCAATCCGAGCCGCTTGGTCAGCTTTTCCGACGCCGGTGCCGGGCCAATGCCCATGATTCGCGGAGGAACGCCGGCGACGGCCGCGCCGAGGACGCGGGCGCGCGGCGTCAGGCCGTTGCGCTTGGCCGCTTCTTCGGAGGCGACGATGATCGCCGCCGCGCCGTCGTTTACCCCGGAAGCGTTGCCGGCGGTCACGGTCCCGTCGGGTCGAACGATGGGCTTGAGCTTGGACAATGCTTCCATCGTCGTTTGCCGCGGATGCTCGTCACGGTCGACGAGGATCGGATCGCCCTTGCGCTGCGGGATCTCGACAGGGAAGATCTCGGCCGCGAGCCTGCCGTTGGCCTGCGCCTTCGCGGCGCGCTCCTGGCTGCGCAGGGCGAAGGCGTCCTGGTCGGCGCGGCTGACCTGATACTCCTGCGCCACATTCTCGCCGGTGCTCGGCATGGTGTCGTCGCCGTAAGCCGTCTTCATCTTCGGATTGACGAAGCGCCAGCCGATCGTCGTGTCATACATCTCGGCGTTGCGGTCGAACGCGCTCGTCGCCTTGGCGATAACGAACGGCGCCCTGCTCATGCTTTCCGAGCCGCCGGCGATGATGAGGTCGGATTCGCCGCCGCGGATGGCGCGCGCGGCCATGGCGACGGCGTCGAGGCCCGAACCGCAGAGGCGGTTCAGGGTCACACCGCCCGAGCTGTCGGGAAGGCCGGCGAGCAGCCCGGCCATGCGCGCGAGGTTGCGGTTGTCCTCCCCCGCCTGGTTGGCGCAGCCGAGGATCACGTCGTCGAGCTCGGCCCAGTCGACCTTGGGGTTGCGGTCGATCAACGCCTTGATGGGGATCGCGGCGAGATCGTCAGCGCGGACGCTCGACAGCGCGCCGGCATAGCGGCCGATCGGCGTCCGCACGTAGTCGCAAATATAGGCTTCGCTCATTGTTTCTCCTCGTCATCGCGAGGAGCGCAGCGACGTGGCGATGCACGCTGGATTGCTTCGCTTCGCTCGCAATGACGCTATGGTCAGATCACTCCACGGCGCATCTGGTCGAGCTCGATG
>Ga0081539_10004605_pt1 | contig 15042 bp, 9 predicted proteins | sample TabmetS4T2R2_FD_71023 | JGI IMG/M metagenome (GOLD analysis project Ga0081539, IMG submission 71023) | Tabebuia heterophylla rhizosphere microbial communities from the University of Puerto Rico - S4T2R2 | ecosystem: Host-associated > Plants > Roots > Rhizosphere ...
ATGAGAGCTTCAAAATGAAATGGAAACCGCGCAGGCAATTGCTTGCATACTGGTATGCCCTCATGGCGGGTCACGCACTGCCAGAGTTGAACCAAAAGAATCCCAAATTTCAACTGGCGATAGGGCTATGGAGACATCTGCCTTCATTCGTTGTACGCTCGCTCGGTCCATTCCTTATTAAGGGATTAGCTTAAGTTTTTATGGATGTCGAGCCTGTCTCACTCTCTGATCTAAATGAAGAAGCTGTAAAGCAACTGGCAAATCTTCATTACTCCGTGATGCATACACTTCTTTCTGACTTAGGTCTCCCAATCGTTTTGCGATACTACCAAATTGCGCGTAGCGACTCCTCCGTGATTGGCATCTGTGCGCTGAGTTCATCAAATGAAGTAATAGGTTGGGCCATGGGTTCGCCTCATCCTGATAAAATCAACTCGCGTCTCCGCACGCCGTTACTGTGGTTTGCCGCTCAGATGCTTCGTCTTACTTTTACTCATCCACTTGTAGTATGGCAGTTGGTTTCTTCAGTCTTTTCCTCATCCACTGAAATAGAAATGAAGAGGAATTCGATTGAGTTGACATATATTGGTATTGCATCGAAAAATAGAAATATGGGATTGGGTAAGGATCTATTAAGTGCATTTATCAAAACAAGTCGAGAAAAAGGCTATCAATCCGTCGTTTTGAGTGTTGAGACGGATAACCAATCCGCTGTTTCCTTATATAAAAGTTCCGGCTTCAAGGTTATTAAGACTTATTCTGAGGGTCGTTACCAACGGCATCGCATGGAATTGAATTTGGAATGAACGCGTACTGGGAAAAGGCCACAGCAAAATTATCATCACCGCGTAGTGTCCCCATTGTCCTGTTCATGGTCGCGTTCCTGGCCTATGGCTTGTTCTTCTGGGAGCGCGGCTTCTACTGGGACGAGGCACCCTGGACATGGATTTATTATCGCCTGGGTCCTGATGCGTTGACCAAGACGTTTTCTACGAGCCGCCCTTTTTGGGGGATGATTTATCAAATTACGATGCCTCTATTGGGACCGTATCCCTGGCGCTGGCAGTTGTTTATGGTCATCATGCGCTGGCTGACGGCAGTTCTAGCCTGGTTACTGCTGAGACAAGTGTGGCAAAAAGATGGGCGTCCTGCGTTGTGGGTGAGTCTCTTATTCCTTGTGTATCCGGGGTTAGGACAGAATTTTATTTCATTGATGTACACTCATTTCTATATTGTTCTCAATTGCTTTCTGCTATCGCTTTATTTATCTGTGCTCTCCCTCACCCCTAGCCCCTCTCCCGCTAGGAGAGGGGGACTCACCATCGCCGCGCTTGCGCTTTCCTTTGTAAACTTGCTAACAATGGAATATTTTTACTTCATGGAATTTATTCGGATCATTTTATTTTGGATTGTTTTGAATGGGGAACGGAAACAAAAATTCTATCGCGTGATCGTACTTTATCTTCCCTACTTTGTTGTGATGGTTGCAGTAACGATCTGGCGTTTGTTCTTTTTTGAAAATCAAAATGCGAGTTATAGGTATGTTACTCTTGATTTGATTCGCCAGAATCCCCCTCTGGGGATCGCGACTCTCTTCCGAAATATCCTTCAATCTTTTTGGGAGACTGTTCCTCATGCATGGGCGTTTCCATTTGAGCCGGCCAATGTGAGCGAACTTGGCCCAAGAGTAAGCATATTGGCTGCGGCCCTCGTGTTGTTTTCTGTTTCCTTGATCGGGAGTTATTTGTTCTATTTTAAGAAATCTGAACAAAAGGAACATGGTTGGGTAAAAGAAATGTTCTTGCTTGGTTTCTTTACCTGGTTATTCGCGGGTGTATCCTTTTGGCTGGTGGGCATCGAGCCGCAATTACATTTTTCGGCTGACCGCTTCACGCTGCCATTCATGCTTGGGTCGAGTCTCATTGTTGCAGCGTTCACTGGTTTACTACATTCCAGACCCATATTGCCATATGGATTGTTAGCTTTACTGATTGCGTTTTCAATTGGGAAGCAATTTGAAACGAATGTTGCTTATGTCAGCGATTGGGATGTGCACCATGATTTCTTCTGGCAGATGAGTTGGCGCATCCCTTCTCTTGAACGAAATACGACGATTCTGACCAACGACCTGCCCGTGACATATTTCAGTGATAACTCTCTCTCTGGACCTTTGAACTGGATCTACGGCCGCGAGGGAGAGATGGATCACATCCTATACTTTGCATCGGTGCGAATCAACCGCGGCTTACCGGAACTGAAGCCTGGGCTGCCTATCGAACAAAATTATCTCGCGCGGACGTTTTACGGCAACACCTCACAAATGGTTGTCATTGACTTTTCACCTCCGGGATGCCTGCGCGTGCTCGACCCATTGATTGATTCTGAGAATCGACTGCTCTCGCCCCTTCTGCGGGACGCGGCTTTAATGAGCAATACAGCCATGATCAAAGGGGATCACGCGGCTCCTATGCCTGAGTCCCTTTTTGCATCGGAACCCGCGCATGGATGGTGTTATTACTTCGAGAAGGCCGAACTAGCACGTCAATTTGGCGAGTGGGATGACGTCGTAAAATTAGGTGATAAGGCTTTTGATCTGAATGATTCTCCAAATAACCCGGTCGAAAGATTTGTATTCATCGAAGGCTACGCCCATGTAGGAGAATGGACGCGCGCGGTAGAATTATCGAATGTGTCGTATCGAGTGTCCAAGGATTTCGTCGGGCCATTGCTGTGTCGCTTGTGGGAACGCATCGAAACGGAAACAACCGACAGTCCGGAAAGCGATGCGTTGAGTGCTTCGAAACGAAGCGCGGCGCTAACCGAAATCCAGAGTATGATCTCTTGCAAATGAGAAATACACTTGATTTAATTAGGTAATCTGCTCTACAATGTGCACAGAATCGACGCCGTTTACAACATAATACTCAGAACCTTGAAAGGAGGTTGCCGCATCCAAAGATAGGCCAGTTGTTTGAATTGATGTCATTCGATTACAAGAAGAGGAGTAGAAATGCGTAAATCACTTTTGCAAGTTTTCCTGGTACTGACAGTTCTATCACTGGTTTTGTCCGCGTGTGGTGGGGCAGCGGTTCCAGCAACGGAGGAAGTTGGGGGCTTTCAAATTCCTGCAGTCGAAGAAGGTAAGTTCAACGTAGCCATGGTCTTGATCGGTCCACATGACGATGGTGGCTGGTCGCAGGCACATTATGAGGGCCTTCTCGACGTTGAAAAGACTGTACCAAATACACATGTTGCTTATATTGAGAATGTACCCGAGGGCGCTGACTCTGAGCAGGTCTTCCGCGCGCTGGCACGTAAGGGTTTTGATCTGATCTTCGGTACCTCATTCGGTTTTATGGACCCTATGGAAACCGTTGCAAGTGAGTTCCCCGATCAGACGTTTATCCATATCAGCGGTTTCAAGAGCAACAACGCCAATTTCGGCAACCTGTTCGGTGCAATGGAAGATATGAAGTACCTGGCAGGCATGTTGGCAGGGTCACGCGCCAAACTAGATGGCAATCCCAAACTTGGTTATATGGCCACCTTCCCTATTCCTGAGGAACTACGTTTGGGCAACGCGTTCATGCTTGGCGCTAAACAGACTTGCCCTGAATGCACTATGGATGTTCGCTGGATCAACACCTGGCATGACCCGGTGCTTGAAAAGGAAGGCTCAGCTTCATTGTTTGATGCGGGAGCGCAGGTCGTTCTCACAGGCGCGGATACACCGGCGGTCGCAGATGTCGCCCAGGAGAAGGGCAAGTGGGGCATTACCTACGATTATGTTGGTTCCTGTAAAGTGGAGCAGTGTCTTACAGCGATCTATTGGAACTGGGGACCCATCTATTCAAAGATTACCCAGGGCGTAATCGACGGAACGTATAAGCCAGGCTTCGATTACTTCGATGCAGACAGTGGCAGCCTTGGCATCTATGGCTTTATGGAGGGCCAATCCCTGACCAAGGGCGAATCCGAATTGCCGGCTGAAGATATCCAATTAGTGAAGGACACTTTGGCCAAGATGTTGGCTGGAGAGTTCACCCGCTTTGATGTGTTCGCTGGTCCGATCACAGATAATCAAGGTAATGAAGTACTTGCTGCGGGTGAAAAGCTGGAGCAAATTGACATCGACTGCTTCGCCGGTGGCGATGTACCCTGCAAGACTGGTATGTATTGGTGGGCAGAGGGTGTCACTGCCGAACTGCCGAAACTTGGTGGATAATAAGTGAAGTAGGATTGGGGCAGGACTCTCACAAAAGGTTCTGCCCCGTTTTTGTATAAATGTAGCAAGACCCTAAAGGTTTCCTTGCTGGATCAGTAGGAAAATTGGTATAGTAACAAACGCAGTATACGGAGAAAACCTTTAGGGTCTCTTGGCGACCAGGAGGCACCCTTTGCCAGAAACAACACCCTCCGATTTGATTGTTGAAATGCGGGGCATTGTCAAGCGATTCCCTGGTGTGCTTGCCAATGACCATGTCGACTTTGAGTTACGCAAGGGAGAGATTCATGCTTTATTGGGGGAGAATGGAGCGGGCAAAAGTACACTCATGAGTGTGCTTGCTGGTTTATATAAACAGGATGCGGGCACTATTAATATAAAGGGTAATGTGGTGGAATTTTCTTCCCCGCGGGATGCCATCAATGCAGGGATTGGCATGGTGCACCAACATTTCATGCTTGTTCCATCGCAAACGGTCACCGAGAATATTCTGCTCGGTCTCAACGAACCTCGTTTTTTCATGCGCTTGAATGAATACGATAAGAAGATTGCGCAACTTGGCGATAAATATGGACTCAAAGTGGATCCGCGCGCCAAGATATGGCAACTCTCTGTGGGTGAACAACAGCGAGTCGAATTATTGAAAATGCTTTATCGTGGTGCTGATGTGTTGGTCATGGATGAGCCAACCGCTGTCCTTGCACCGCAGGAAATCGAAGTTTTATTCGATACGTTGCGTTCGATGGTTGAACAAGGCAAGTCTGTTATCTTTATTAGTCATAAATTACAGGAAGTGACTGCAATCGCCGATCGCGTGAGCGTCTTGCGTCGCGGTAGAGTAACTGCGTCTGGTGTATCTTGCAAAGGCGTAACACGTAAAGAACTGGCGCGCTTAATGGTGGGACGCGAAGTCGTTTTCTTTGTTGACAAAAAGCCTAAAAAGCCAGGCGATATGATTCTCGATGTAAAAGACGTTCATGCGGAGAACGACAAAGGGTTGCCAGCCCTGCGCGGAGTCTCGCTGGACGTGCGCGCGGGAGAGATCGTTGGGGTGGCAGGTGTAGCCGGTAATGGACAAAACGAGTTGTCGCAAGTTATCACGGGGCTGCGCAAATGCAAACAGGGCGAAGTGACCTTGAACGGTGCCCTCGTTAGCAACCGCGACACTTTGTATGGCATCCAACACGGCATGTCGTATGTCCCTGAGGATCGCACGCACGTTGGCAGCGCGCCCAATTTGAGTGTGACCGATAACGTCATTATGAAGAATTATCGTAAACCGCCCATTGCAAAAGGGAGTCTGCTGGATATGACCGCGGCGACAAGTTTTGCTAAAGATCTAAAGCAAGCCTATGACATCATTGTGCCCACTGTCGAAACACCAGTTCGACTTCTGTCTGGTGGAAATTTGCAACGCGTGATCCTTGCACGTGAAATCTCGGGGCGTCCTAATTTCATGGTTGCGGTTCAACCGACTCGAGGACTGGACGTGGGTGCAATCGAAGGAGTCCACCGCTTGTTGTTGTCTCAGCGCGAGGCGGGTGCGGCTGTATTGTTAATTTCAGAAGAGTTGGAAGAACTATTATCGTTGAGTGATCGCGTCTATGTGATTTATGAGGGGAAGATCATGGGTGAGGTAAAGGTCGAATCAGCGGAACCAGACCAGAACTTGATCGAGGCGATTGGGTTGATGATGACCGGCACACCGTTAGACCAAATCCATACAGAGGGAGTTCCAGGACATGACTGAATCCACTTCCGCTCTACCGCGACGACGCGCATCCTATCGAATCAAAATCGAGCCGCGGCTGGACCAGCCGCCTGCATGGTATCCTGCAGCGGTTTCAGTCGGTGCGATACTCATTGCTTTGATACTGGGTGGCGTAGTGATCGCGAGTGTGGGAGGCAATCCGTTTCTTTCCTACGCTCATATTGCTCGGGCATCGTTTGGTGATATCGGTGTGTTATCCGATACGATTGTGAAAGCCACTCCCATTCTTCTCGCTGCATTGGCCTGTGCAATTGCCTTCCGTATGAAGTTGTGGAATATCGGTGCGGAGGGGCAGTTCATCATGGGCGCGTTCGGCGCTAGCGCGATCGTGCTTGCACCGGTGCTGCCGGCAGAAGCTTCGCGTTGGCTGTTCATCCCTGTCATGGCACTTGCCGGAATGGCTGCCGGCGCGATCTGGGGATTCATCCCTGGCTATCTCAAAGCGAAGTTCAACGTAAATGAGATTATCAGCACCTTGATGTTGAACTACATCGCCGTTTCATGGGTGAACTTCTGGGTATTCGCCGTGTGGACGGAAGGCGGCTTTCAGATGAGCCCCAAATTTCCGGAGACTTCGTGGCTGCCGCGTCTATCGGAATATGCGTCGAGCATTCCATTCTTTCGCGGTCTCACAACTCATGCTGGATTATTGTTGGGAATTCTTGCTGCGATTACACTGTGGTTCATTGTGTATCGCAGTCGCTGGGGCTATGAGATTCGCTTGATTGGTGATAACCCACAGGCTGCGCAGTATGCTGGCATCAGCATCACGCGCAACACGATTTGGGTAATGATGCTCTCCGGCGCACTGGCGGGTCTCGGTGGGATGAGCGAAGTGTCTGGCGTTGTGCATCGTTTGCAGACCTCTCCGATCGCAGCGGGCTATGGCTTCACAGGTATCATCGTCGCCTGGCTGGCGAAGCTCAATCCACTGGTTATCATTCTGGTTTCTGTATTATTTGGCGCGTTGATATTGGCAGGGCGTGAAATCCAGCCCTCTGGTATTCCAAAAATGATTCAAGGGATTATTCTTGTTTGTCTCATCGCAAGTGATTTCCTACTGCGTTATCGAGTTCGTTTGGTGCGCGGGGCAGAGGCGTAGCCAATGGATCCCATCATTATTCTTCAGGCAGGCGTTGCGAGTGGAACGGTTCTGTTATTTGCCACATTGGGCGAAGTATTTGCGGAACGTGCGGGTGTACTCAATCTCGGCGTAGAAGGGATGATGCTTGTCGGTGCAATGACAGCCTTCAGCACAACGATTGCTACAGGCAACCCATGGATCGGTGTGCTGACTGCCATGTTCTTTGCTGGTCTTCTCAGTCAGATCCATGCTTTTATCGTGGTCACATTACAAGCTGACCAGGTCGTCAGTGGGCTTGCGCTCACATTTTTAGGGACAGGAATTAGTCTTGTTTTGGGTGAAGGACTTAGCAAAGCCGGTACGGTTTCATTGATGCCTTCATTCTCCATCCCACTGCTTTCGCAGATTCCCATCTTGGGTCCGATCTTTTTCAGAAATCAAAGCGTACTGGTCTATATTGGCTATCTGCTTACGCCTTTGGCCTGGTATTACATCAATCGTACGCGCGGTGGCCTTCATCTGCGTGCGGTGGGAGAGTATCCTTCCGCAGCCGATGCCTTGGGTATCAATGTCTTTCGAATGCGCTATGTCTATGTTTTTGTTGGCGGCGTTTTGGCTGGATTAGCCGGCGCGACGATCAGCCTCGCAGTAGCACCCGGTTGGTTCAGTGAACTCACGACAGCAGGTCAGGGTTGGATCGCAGTCGGTCTCGTTATCTTCGCGCAATGGGATCCTATCCGTGCCGCGCTTGGTTCGTATGCGTTCGGCGCGCTCCGCCGCCTCATTCTTGATATTCAAGGTCCGACTGTATTGTTTGGGCTGCGTAACGCGTTTTATTACAATCCGTATCTTGGGTTCTTCCTTCAAATGCTGCCCTACGCGTTCACAGTGATCGTGTTAGTGATTGGTTCGCGCGAAGCCATCCGTAAACGACTCGGCGCGCCGGCCGCCCTCGGTAATCCATACATTCGAGGTGAACGGGGATTGTAAGGCGAGATTAATCTCGCCTTACACAATACGCAGTACAATAAAAATCCAATGGTTCGGTGGTCGCGGTGCAATATGCGCCACGGCGTTGGGTCGGGAACTGGCCCATCGAAAAGTGCCGCCGTTTGAAAGGACGCCACCAATGAACCTTTGGCAGAACTATATTCGCCCGAAAACTCTTGCAGAAGCGATAAATGTCTTCTCTTCTGCACCCAAGCCTCTTGCTCCCATTGCAGGCGGGACAGATCTGTTACTCGACCTGGAGCAGGGACGCCATTCTCCCGTTAGCACACTTGTAGATGTAACTGAAATCGAGGAATTGCTCGCGCTTGAGATTCGCGATGACGCGCTCTTCGTCGGCGCGGGAGTCCCGGTTAACCGCATCGTTTTGGACCCTTTGGTTGGCGCGCATGCCCAGGCCTTGGTCGAAGCCTGTGAGTTGATCGCGGGACCGCAAGTCCGCAATGTGGCGACTCTCGGAGGTAACGTCGCTCACGCCCTCCCCGCTGCTGATGGGACCATTGCTTTGCTGGCTCTTGATGTACAAGCCGAAATAGCGACTCTCGCCCTCTCGACGAGCATCGGGACTACAGTGAGCGGAGCAGAGCGCCGTCGAAGCGGAGGCACACGCCGAATTCCCTTTGGGGAATTATTCGTTGGGCCAGGAAAGTCATCCATCAAACATGGGGAGGAATTAATCGTTGGTTTTTATATTCCAATCCAAGAGACCCTAAAGGTCTCGCAGACCTTTAGGGTCTCTTCATGTTTCAAACGGATCATGCGACCACAAGGTGTGGCGTTGCCCATCATCAACGTTGCCATATGGCTTGAACGTGAAAAAGATTCCATCAAAGATATTCGCATTGCGGTCGGTCCGGGTGCATCAACGCCCTGGCGCGCGAGTGAAGCAGAAAAAGTATTGATCGGCAAATCTTTAAATAATGAAACAGTTGAGACCGCATTAGAATCCTTGTTATCGCAAGTAGGATTCCGCTCCAGTGCCCGCCGCGCCAGCGCGGATTATCGTCGGCATTTAGTTTCTACCTTATTCAAGGAAACGCTTGAAACTGCGTGGTCCAGAGCAGGCTAACCACTGAGACATAGAAGGACAGAAATAACACTCTGTATCTCAGTGGTTCACAGATTTTGAGGTAATACTTATGAAGAATCAACTCTCACTTACGGTTAATGGCATGCAACATACACTCGAAGCCAGACCAAACGAAATGCTTTCGGATTTGCTCCGTTATCGTTTGCGGCTTACAGGCACGAAGATTGGCTGTGACGAAGCCGAGTGCGGCGCGTGTACTGTCCTTGTGGATGGTGCGCCTGTGCTCGCGTGCATATACCCTGCCGAGCGGGTGGATGGGAAGACTCTAGTGACGATTGATGGGTTGGCGGACCTCACCCCTAGCCCCTCTCCCATTGGGAGAGGGGAACTCCACCCGCTTCAAGAAGCTTTTGTCACTCATGGCGCGGTGCAATGTGGATTCTGTATCCCAGGGCAGATTATGACGGCGTATGCGTTGCTTGAGCGGAATCCGAATGCATCGAGGGATGACATTCGTTTTGCATTGAAGGATACATTGTGTCGCTGCGCGGGGTATCCAGCAATTGAGAATTCGATTCTCGCCGCGGCAGAATCTTTGAGAACCGGCGAACCTGTCAAGAAACCAGATATTCGGAATTCCATTCATCAACATAACACTGTTGGTCATACACATCTGAGGCCTGATGGAATTGAGAAAGTCAATGGAACTGCCATCTATACAGACGACCTTGTCTTTGATGGAATGTTGTTTGCAAAAGTCCGACGTGCGATGATTCCGCATGGGTTCTTAACTAAACTTGACATTTCGAAGGCAACGGCACTACCTGGAGTTGTTGCCATTCTTACGGCTGAAAATATCCTTGGTGAACACAATCATGGACTGGTCATCTATGATTGGCCCGTGATGGTCGGAATTGGAGAACGCGTTAGATATGTGGGAGACGCGCTTGCGATTGTAGCCGCAGAAACGCAGGAGGTCGCCGAGCAGGCGTCGGGTTTGATCGAAGCGGAATTCGACCTCCAGCCGGTTATCACGAATCCCGTGCAGGCGCGTCAGGAGGGAGTCCCGCAAATTCACGAGAAGGGAAATTTGCTCAAGCACATCAAAGTCCGCAAAGGTGATATGGAGCAAGGCTTCGCTGAGTCGGATGTCATCCTTGAGCATACATTTCACACGCCAATTTATGACCATGCGTTTATCGAGCCTGAATGTAGTATTGCCGTTCCGCTTCCCGATGGGCGCATGGAAATTTATTGTGGCACGCAAATTCCGTATCAAGATAGAACGCAGGTAGCGCGTGTAATGGGGTGGGAGGAGTCGCGGGTGCGCATCGTTGGGCAGTTAATGGGCGGTGGCTTCGGCGGCAAGGAAGATATCGCGGGGCAAATCCACGCAGCGATGTTAGCCCACGAAACCGGACGACCTGTGAAGTTACTCTTTGACCGACACGAAAGTTTACTCGTGCATCCGAAGCGACATGCCACACAAATCCGTGTGAAGATGGGCGCGAAGGAAGATGGACGATTGGTCGCGGTCGAGACCGAACTCTACGGTGATACGGGAGCATACGCGTCCCTTGGGGAAAAGGTAATGACACGCGCTACCACGCACTCAGCAGGTCCGTATGACGTGCCGCATGTGCGCGCCGATTGTTATGCTATGTACACAAATAATCCGCCTGCAGGCGCGTTTCGTGGATTCGGCGTGACGCAGTCGGCGTTTGCGGTCGAGTCGATGATGGATATGCTTGCCGAGAAGTTGACCCTTGATCCTATTGAACTTCGTCGGATGAATGCGCTGCATGTCGGAAGTATCACAAACACAGGACAGGAATTGCGAGAGTCGGTGGGATTGATGGAATGTATCGATAAGGTCTCAAGTGCCATGTGCGAGGTGTCAGGTTTGTCAGAAGAAGAATTGTTTAAACCGCGCATCGAACTTGACACTCCGCACTTGGTACGTAGTTGGGGTTTTGCTGCTGGATATAAGAACACAGGTCTCGGCGGCGGCGCGCCCGATATTTCAAACGCGGAAGTGGAACTATACGACGATGGCAAATTTGAGGTGAGAAGTTCCTCTGCCGAAATGGGGCAAGGACTGGTCACCGTCATGCAGACTATTGTTGCCGAGGAGATGGCTGTTCAACCGAATCAAGTGCGCGTGCTGGTGATGGATACAGATTTGACTCCGAATGGAGGACCCACAACAGCATCCCGTCAAACCTTTGTCACAGGGAATGCCTCACGTCATGCGGCAAAGACTCTGCGCGATGCCATCACTGCCACTCTCGCTGAAAAGTACGATGTGAAGCCTGAACAAATTCGATTCGAAAATGGCATCGTCCATGCCAATGGACATTCCATGACGTATGCTGAAGTCGCCAAAGAGATGAAGGCAATGGGACAGCATCCACGTGCCTTGTACCAATATGAAGCGCCAAAAACCCAACCGCTCGGCACAGGCGGAGACATGCATTTCGCCTTTTCCTTTGGCGTTCAAGCCGCGGAAGTGGAAGTGAATAAATTGACCGGTGAAGTGCGCGTGTTGAGAGTCATCTCAGCAAACGATGTGGGTATGGCGGTCAATCCGCTTGGCTTGCAGGGACAGGTCGAGGGCGGCGTGATGATGGGACTTGGCAATGCCATCACCGAAGAATTCCTCATGGACAATGGCTATGTGGTCAGTGATCGCCTTGCGCGTTATCGCGTCCCTGGCATTATGCTCACGCCTGAGATTACCTCCATTATCGTGGAGCATCCCATTGCAGCAGGTCCTTATGGCGCCAAGGGAGTGGGGGAGATCTCGAGTATCCCTACCACACCCGCGATCACAAATGCGATTTATAACGCGGTTGGTGTGAGGATCGATAAGTTGCCTGTGGATCAGGAGGTCATTGCACGGGAGATTGGGCAGAGGGAAGAACAGTAAGGATGAATGCGGAAGGATGAAGGATGAAACGGACTCTCGAACTTGGAACCTTGAGAGTCCGTTTTGGGTAAACTATTTATTGACTCGCGACTATTTGGTAGATGACCCAATGGATCATAATTAGATTAGGGAATACAAATGCTTGTACCGACATCTATCAATCGCGGATTGACTGTTGGGTTGGCTTGTTCCAAAGCATTTAACATAATGTTGAATTTGGATGCAATCTCATAGAATGTGTCGCCGGATCGAATGGTATATGATTGAGTGCAAACATTCGTTGGAGGCGCTGTAACCGACGTTACCGTCGTAAGAACAGATGGGCTACTACTAGTGCCTGAAACGCCAGAAGTACACGCTTGGTTACCAGGCAAACTCATGTTGTCTTGCAAATTGCAGAAAGTTACGATGGCGCAAGTTCCGCTGGCTTCCAACTTTATTTGTCTATAAATGTTAGCACCAATCGGATTCCAACCGACCTTAGCTTCTTCCCAGACATCATAGAAACCAGGCTGCAATTGAATAAACCGCGTCCAACCTTGTCCATTTGTTGCTTGCGGGGCAACTGGGTTGCCGCCAAATGCAGGCTGAAGATTGATCACCCAATCAGGCAAACCAACACCATCATAAGCATCTTTCTTCCATACATCCAAACAGGCAAATTGGGTACGATTCTTGAAACGCACGTGTTTGCACTCAGTGCTATTAACGGTCACTGGGAAAGATGAAGGAGTGACTGCTGTCCAGCCAGTTTGCATAACTTCTTCAACTTGCCAATTTCCAAAAGCGAGTCCGGTAAATTGGAAGAATCCAGCAGAATTGGTTACTTGTTGTTGAACCGCATTTGTTGTTAAATTGGTGGCTTTTATTGTCCAGCCGGGTAATACCTGTTCAAGATCATTTATCTTATAACCGTCTATACAGCCTAAAGGTTCTGCAGGTTTGTTAACAAAAACCTGACGCGGTACCTGACTGCAATCCTGGTATGTAGTTAAATTAATCGGATTGCTTGGAGCACTCACTTGGGTCCAGCCAGTTTGGGGTACTTCATTAAGATTCCAATCACCCAATTCGAGTCCCTCGAAACAAAATTCTCCATTGGTGCCAGTAACCCCGGCTAGCGGTGGTTGGGTGCCATCCACACGTGTCAGAGTAAAATTCCAGTTTGGCAATGGATTGCCATTTTGATCCTGTTTTTTGACCACGATACTGCCCTTGATTTGCTTATTAACAAATGGCACTGGCTGGCAAATAGAAAGGTCTTGTGGCCAGGGAGAGGAGGCAACATTAATTGTTGTAGCATTGGTATAAGGATTAATGGTAGGCAGTGCCCACCAAGTCTGGCTACGTATAGGCGGAAGAACAACTATAGCTGCGTCAGCTGGGTTTGGAAAGGCTGATTGCCAATTAACTCCATCAGTAGTTTGGGTCACAGGAATCGGCCACCAGCCAGCTGGGATCGTTTCCGTAACAGTCCACATTCCTGTTAATAGATTCGGAAAATACGCGTTGCCATCGCTATCGGTCTTCTTAATGATTGGCGCATTGGAAGGGTTGTTAAGCGTAAAAGTCCAATCAGGAATACCAACAGTTTGACCGGTCTTGTCATGATTAAGTTTGCTGACAACAAGACAACCGGGTAATTCAAATTTGAAGCGCACCTTAGCGCATGGAGAATTATTCATACCGTTCAAAACGACATCAAATTGGGGCGGTGTAAGTGCTTGCCAGCCTGGAAGCACATTCACTGTCATAGTGTATGTTCCAGCTACAAGCTCAGGAAATTGGAACGTTCCTGCGATCGATTTTTTGGTTACTGCAACGCCTCCATTTTTAGGAGTCACGGTGATGTCAAGACCAGTTGTGATCAGATCGTGATTCTGATCAATGACTGAGCCCTCAATACAAGTGCCACCCTGTCCTATCACAGGGGGGTCATAGATATCGTCCCCCTCGGTTGCCGCGTTGGCTGCAGGAAAAATTACTGGAAGTATCGGGGCAGCGTTTACTGCCGGCGGTGGGATCCCTGCCGCGTTGACTCTGTTTGGCGGGAAGGAAAAAATGGCGAGAGCGACAAAGACCGCAACCACAGCAAATATTGCCGCTGAATAAGCCGAATATAAAAAGATGGGTGAAAGTCCGCGGTTCTCTTTTTTAAATTTTGGAGGAACTGAGGCTTTAGGTAATGGCGGAGATGAGACAAGAGATTGATTCTGGACAAAATTTTTTCGCCGATGCGGGCTGGTTGCTTCCATGCTGGAAGACATTTCAAGTGTTTTGTTCAATTGAAATGGAGACGCTCCATCATATGCTTCTCTACCCGAGGAGGGCTTGCGAGCTAAATTAACAGATTTTAAAAAATAGGTGTTATCATGCGATGAAGGTGATGGGTTAGCAGACATAACTTACCTCCTGAAAATTTCCGTCGGTAAGAATTGATCTTCTAAGTGGAATTCCCACTTATTTTATTGCTTACATTATAAGAATGGAGGACTGTAAAGTTCATTTCAATAGGCTAACTTTTATGTTGCATTTGCGTTGCAACGTTTAATGCCCCGCTAGTTGATAGTAGACGCTTTATCATTACACTCCGATTCGTTGTATGGGAAAATAATGCTCTTCTCGTTTTGAAACACATGATCCTTGTCACAGACGCCAGCGGCAAAACAGGCAAAGCTGTTAGGGCGCTTGTTGAGTGCATTCCAGCAATTCCTCTATCGCACCATTTCATGTAAAAACAGACTCTCAAGGTTTCAAGCCTGAGGTCTGTTTTGGGTAAGACTTGACATGCGCTATAATCAGGTTGGAAGTTTGAGGAACTGATGGTAAGTACAACCGAAGTCATCCCCTTGGAAACAGACGCCGATGGTGTCATCCACGTCAGCAATACACGCGTGACGCTGGATACGATTGTGACCGCGTTCAAAGAGGGTGCGACCGCAGAGGAGATTGCCCAGCAGTATCCCAGTGTTCCACTGGCGGATGTGTATTACGT
>Ga0081539_10004606_pt1 | contig 15031 bp, 10 predicted proteins | sample TabmetS4T2R2_FD_71023 | JGI IMG/M metagenome (GOLD analysis project Ga0081539, IMG submission 71023) | Tabebuia heterophylla rhizosphere microbial communities from the University of Puerto Rico - S4T2R2 | ecosystem: Host-associated > Plants > Roots > Rhizosphere ...
TGAGACCTCGACCTGGAACAAGGTCTTCATCAAGAGGGCTGTCGCGCGTGTCCCCAGTCCGGCGATGACACAGAGATAGACGCCGAGTCGCACAACCACGTCCGAGACCTTTCGCTTGGTCGACAGTCCGGCGATCTCCGGGGTGAAATAGACCCGTTCGCCTTGCTCGTTATGATAGTAACCATCGGCAGTTGTCACGCGATAAAGGATCGGCCACGCGAAGGCCGACAGTTCCTGGACCTCAAAACAGCGCTCGTTGATCCACTTGATTTTCGTCTTACGTTTGAGCCCCAGTAATTGGTGATGGTTGCGCCGACGCGTATCGAATTCAATGATCAGTTTTTGGTCTTCGGCTTTACCACTCGGCTGAAGGTCCTCGTTTTGGTTGAGTACTTCGGTCGTCACGGGCACTTGAATGACCATTTTCGGGAGGTCCTGTTCTTGGGGATCGCCCGATCATGAACTCATTCAGCCAATTTTCACACTGTTTTGCCACATTCTCTCGTTAGTTTGGTGGGACACACCCAAAAATATTCATACAGTCCTCCGTGATGTTTTGTTGAAATAGGCATTTGTAGATGAGAGGTCAATGATCGTGCGCCGAAGGCGGCCCTCTCAGCTGGCTCATAATGGAGGGGTTGCCGTGGATATTTCCGACGACTCGCCATGCGCTTATAGAGTCGCGTTGTCATGGCAGACAAGACATTACAACGCCTTACCAGACGGTAGAGCTCGCTTTTACTGCAAGTAAGATCCGTGAATGCGGCGAGAGAGGTTTCATGAATAACAAACCAAATAATCTTAACCGTCCGTCTGTTTCATTCAGATACCAAAACCTAGCGGTTACTTTCCTCTCTGTCTAATGGCTCTATCCAAGCGGATTGAGCGAACGGAGATTTTATCAACTGCCTAACCATATAGGAGTATGCATATGAATTCGATTGAACATACGCAAGACCCGGATCCCTTTCGGCGCGTAAAAGTTTACGTCACGCGGGACATCGCCTTTAACCTGGACAAGATGAACCAAGTCACCAAGAAAGTGCTGGATCGTTTGGGCTGCGAGGGATGCCATTCAGGTCGCATGATCGATTTCCACATCATAGAGGATTTCGTCGTAAATCCGAAGCTTGAACTGCAGGACCTGCCCGGCGGTCGTTTCTAGGAGCACTTGTGATGCGCCCGCTTGGTGTAGGGTTAGTTTATTTCCAAGAGCTTGATTCCCTCTTCCGAGAGGGCAATCCAGAGCTTGCCGTGCTCGAGCTTGAGCCGGAGACTTTATGGGAGAAGTTTCATCCCGAAGGTGCTGGCGGCGAGCCTGTGTATCTACCAAACACCGAGGTGATTGCGCGGATTGCGGCGTTGCCGCAGAAGAAACTTGTACATAGCGTCGGGTTTCCGGTCGGCGGCGCGAAATGCTACGGTGGTGACTACGTCACCCCACTCGCCGCCGCCGTCCGCGAACTTAACGCTGCATGGGCGAGCGAGCACTTGAGCTTCAACACTTTCTCGACTCCTTCTGGGTTGGAGCAGGTCGGGTTCTTACTACCGCCGCGGCAAACGCGCGAAGGGGTTGAGCTGGCGGTGCACAACATTCGGCGACTGGCCCTAGGAATGCAGGCCCCGATCGCCTTCGAGACGGGCGTCAACTATCTCAAGCCGCGCGCGGACGAACTCTCCGATGGGGCATTCTTTGCTGGAATCGCCAAAGGTGCTAACTGCGGCATCCTGCTTGACCTGCATAATCTTTGGGCGAATGAACGCAATGGGCGGCAGCCAATCGAAGCGGTCCTGGACGAACTGCCGCTCGACCGCGTTTGGGAGGTTCACCTCGCTGGAGGCATGCTGTTGGACGGCTACTATCTCGATTCGCACTCCGGCGCTATCGCGCCAGAGCTCATAGATGTAGCGGCTCGCGTGATCCCGCGCCTGCAGAATCTCGGCGCGCTGATTTTTGAGATTCAACCTGGTTATGTGCCGCGCCTTGGTCTCGCAGAAGTGCGCCGTCAACTCACGTTGATGAACGAACTTTGGCGGCTAAGGCCAAATGAGCGCATCATCGTGTCAAGCGCCGCCGCGTCCTCCATGGGGGCAAAGGAGATTCCCGACGACATTTCGCAATGGGAGCGAACGTTGGGCATGCTTGCGCTAGGGCATTGGCCTGGTGATGGGGCGAATGGTTCATGCGGATTGGTCGAGGATCCTGCGATCCCGATCCTTCAAAAACTGATTGGGGAATTTCGCAGTGGCCGAATTTCGCGCGCATTGCACTTTACTACGACACTGATGCTTGCGAGCTGGGGATCGGAGCGTGTGCATGCGTTCCTCAACGAATACGCATCCCAGCGCTATCCCGATATCTTTACAAGCGGCGAGGCCGATCGCTTTGCTTGTTACCTGAGTGAACATCTCGACCACCTGCCTCCTGCGCCTTACTTACGCGACGTGCTCCGCTTCGAGCACGCGCTGGTGCGCGCTGCGCTTTACGGTGAATCTGCCAAGGTACAATGGGACATCGACCTAACAGAACTCTTTGACGCGCTGGAGCAGGGCTGCTTGCCGGCAGCTGTGACCCCGCAGAAGTTCACAATGGAGATCGCGCCAGACTTTTGACTTTTGGCAAGTAGAGCATCGGGTCGACCGAAAGGACGCCGATAGTCTGAGTACCGTTCAAAAAAGCGTAACAGCCAGTATGGAGCATCCCAGGATGAGACGCTCCACACCGGCCGGCTTGTGAATGGGGGAAGAACGATCCCACCCCAGATTCGATCAGATGATCAGATCAGGCTGCTGGCAAGGTGCTGGGGCGTTTTCGCCGAACGTTCCGTTTATTTTCGCGCCCTGAGTACCCAAAGAAGCGGTTAATCGCTCTTTCGATAGACTTTGAATCGCTGGCGAGGCTTCAATTTTGCCCCAGTAGTTCGCTCTGGCACCTTCCCTCGCGGTTTGGGCTGTAGTTTGCTCAATCCAAAACTCGCTGCATAATGGGTTTCGTTTATGACTTATTGTATCTTCGACAAGCCTGCTTCCACGAGTTTTGCGTTAGCATCCGCCAACTTTTAGCGCAAACCTGGGCTAAAAGTTTCTTTCGCTGCTTGCTCGAATTGCGTTGCCATCACCAGTAAATCGATTCCGTCGAATTCATTGACAAACCACCAATTCGGGTGGGGGGCTGGGAACGGCCACTTCGGCTTGCCAGCTAAGCAATAATCGTCAACAAACCTAGCGACTGATCAGCGACAATCACAACTACCGACCGCATTGCCTCAGCATTTTTGTTACTAACAAGGGGGTGGTTGCCTCATAACATTGTTACTGGTGTATCGATATTTTTCCCGCACCAGAAAGGCAGATATGAGGAGACCTCTTAGTTTAGAAACCAGACGCGAATTGAGCGCGGCTATTGCCGAACGCTATCGAGTCGCTGATCGGCAGAGTAAAAAGGCGATCTTGGATGAGTTCGTGAAAGTAACTGGGTATCATCGCAAACACGCGATCAGAATGATGAATGGCGAGCAGGTGAAAGAGCAGAAGAAATCGGTCGGTAAACGAATCCATCAGGCGGCAGTGGACGAAGCCTTGATCGTTTTGTGGGAGGCTGCTGATCGAATCTGCGGCAAGAGATTGAAAGCACTGCTGCCGACCTTATTGACCGTTGCATAAATAGGTTAACCCCTCAGAGGTCTAATCCCGCTTCTGCAAAGAATGACTGAATCAACTCGGGGCGACGTCGCATTCGCCTAATAGCCAATGCCAATTGGACTTCGAGCTGATCCAAATCCGCACAACAGAGGTTGCGTAACTCATAATGTTTCAGATGCTGCCAGACACTTTCATCAGGATTGAGATCCGGAGCATAGGCTGGGAGCTCTTCGATATGAATCAACTTGGCCCAACCACAAGACAGCAGCGTCTTGACCTCTTCAGCACGGTGAATGTTGAGCCGGTCCCAGATGACCAGCAACTTTCGGTTCAAATAATCAGACAAGTGTCGCAAAAACACCGCGCTGTCCCAGCCGGTCATCGAGCGTCGCCGTGTCAAAGTCGTCAGGTGTCCGGTAGTGGTAATTCCGCTCATCACCGAGAGATGTTTGCGTGTCAACAAAACCTTGAAGAATGGCGTCTCCCCGCGTGGGGCATAAGTTCGCACCACCCCCGGCAACAAGTAGAAAGCGGACTCGTCAACGCAAGCAATCATGCGGTTTTCACGCTGCGCCTTTTTTTCAGCTCGGGCCAGACCTCTTTACGCCAACGGGCGACTTCTTCATCATCGCGCCGAATGTCGAAGACCAGAGGTTTTTGTGGCGTCCAACCCATCTCTTTTAGCAAACGCGAGACGTGGCTTTTGTGGTATCTGACGCCGAACTCCCAGACGATGACCTGCGCCACTCGCTGGCAAGTCCAGAGGTCTTCGAGGAATCCGTATTCGGTTGCTCCCTGTGCTAACAACTCGGGTAGGGTGGCCAGTTCTTCCGGTGTCAGCTTTGGCGGGGCACCTGATCGAGGGCGCGAGTGTAAAGCATCTTCGCCACTCTCACGCACGACTTTCATCCACTTGCTGACGGCGGCTTTGGTCACTCCGAGCGCTTCGGCAATCTCTTCATGGGTGCAACCTTCATTTTTGAGCTCCAGTGCTCGAAAGCGTCGCATCTGCTTCCAATCAGGCCTGCAGATAAGTTTGGGATTCATTCCCAAATTCTAACACAGGCGGCGGGTTAACCTATTTATGCAACGAGCTATAATTTATCACCGAAACCCCGAAAGGAGATATTCTGGGACAGGTCAGGTTCGTATCGAATCTCTTCGAGATTGCCGTATAAGTCGAAGATCAGGTCAGAATTTTTATACCTCTACTCAATGCTTGCAACACAACCCCAAAAACTCGAACCACGCCAAATTTCATATGCTATTTAGCGCGATTCGAGTTCGCTATTGCTTAGTCCAACCTGCAGATGAATGAATCTCACCTGCGGGGCAATTCACTATCCTAGCGAATCACGATTGTAATCGTCTTCGACTGTCTGTCGATTGCGACGGAATCGCCCTGGTTAGCGGTGCCAGTTGAATTCAAGTAAGCGTCCGTGTTTGTTGAATTCTCTCTTTCGCTCAACCCATGACCTCCACTATTACTCCCTTTTGTCAGAGTAGAGGCTGAGTATCCTTCGCCAAGTGAATTTGCCTCTTCGGGCGCTGAGAGTGGGAAGACGGGAGCGACCGGACGCCAGAAAGTGTAGCTCCAATTTAAGGACCAGTTATAACTCCACGAATTCTGGTTACCGTTAGCTTTGAGTAACATCCTGTTGAACTTGACATCCTGACTCGTGCGCGGGGCGAGGATGTTGCCGGGATCGGGCCGATACTCGAACCGATCCAATTCGACTGACCATGTCGGGTTATGTGATGTCAAGGTGAGCGCATCCAGACGAACAGTGTTGATGCCGGGATTATAGATGCGGATGTTAGCGCGCATGAAGCACTCTTTCCCCGCGCCGATAAATTCAGGCGCTGCGGATGTCTGATACCAGATCCTGGATGTGGCCTCGAGCGCTCTGCGGCAATTGATTCGTCCAAACCCGAATTCCTGATCGCGCCCTGCGGGACCGAGGTCGTCCGCTGTCAGTTTGATGATCTCTTCCACTTCCCAGGAACGTAGGTCGGGATCGACCGACAGGATCAGCGCCATCAACCCCGCTACATGCGGTGTCGCCGATGACGTCCCATTGAAGTTAGGGATGTAATTGCCCCCCGCATAGCCGGCGCCTCCCATGATATCCGGCGAGAAGATATGGACGCCGGGAGCTGCGATATCGACCTCCGGTCCGTAACTCGATCCCCACCAGTTTTCCCCATCGAGACTGGTCTTGCTCTTCCGTTGATCCCATTCGTTTGTCGCCCCCACGGCCAGGAACCCGAGTATCGACGGCGACAGGCTGGCCGGGTAGATTACCGGAGGTTTGTCGTAATTTCCTGCGGCCGCCGCGATCGGACACCCTTTCCCACCGCGGCCATTAATCTGAGCGTGTTTGAATGCATTGGTGACAACGGTGCTCGGCCCGAGTCCATAGGAATTTGACAGGACGTCTGCGCTACGCGGCGGATCGACAGATTTCCGAATGCCATCAGCGACCTTATCAGAGGTGGTGCTCCAGAATCCTCCACCAATTCCCTGGGCAATTCGAATCGGCATGATCTTGCATCCCGGCGCGACACCAACGCCGCCTTTGCCGTTATTCAGCTTCGCCGCCGCAACGCCGCTGCACGCCGTGCCGTGAGCATCATTTCCATTTGGTTGAGGATTATTATCTCCAGCAAAAGCATCGTAGCCCGGAAGTTTGTAGGCGATATCCTCGTGAGTCATATCGCACCCTTCATCAATAATAGCGATGGAGATGTTAGGATTCCCGATAGCAATGTCCCATGCTGCCGGCGCTTTGATTTTTTGCAGGTTCCACTGTGAAGAGAATGCCGGGTCGGTTGCAACGAGGGTCGGCAGGTCATCAACTGCGGGCTGAGTTCCCATCGTTCCAGTGTAATCAGGTGTGAGAGCCGGCCCGACTCCGAGACCGGACGGCACTGTGTTTCCGACCCGGGACGACAATTGAACAAAATTCGGTTCAGCGAATTCGACCTGCCCACTTTCTTCCAACCGATTGGCCAGTTCAACGACATCAACATCGGCTGGAAGAGTTACAAGATAGGCGCCCGGCTCGGGATAGTTCTCGCGTTGGACGACCAAGCGATTGTCCTCGCGAATTCTTTGACGATTTTCCTCTGGAGTAGACTCTTTAAATTTCACCAGCATCTCATTGACTGGTATTAATGCAACCTGATCCCCATTCGCCAATGTTTCATACACCGGTGGACCATCGGATAACAATGGATCGGAATCGATCACCGAACGGAGCGAATTAAGACTCGCCACTTTTGCGCCGGAATTGACACCGGGAATGTTATGCAGCTTGACGACCGCCAGAGCATATTCCGGAATCTGCATAACCTGGGCTTGAGAAGAGATCGCTGACAATTTCTCTTCCACACTTCCTGCGGCTTCCCTCGATCCAGTGCTTTCATCGGTTCTGACCGCAAAAAAATTTGCAGAGATGGTCAGAGGTATCTTCTGACCATTGGCATAGTAATATTTGCCTTCAATTATGTTCGAATCGATTTCATTAACTTTGGATTTCTTCATGACGAGTACGACCTTTCTAACTGAGGTTGACTGATCAGGCGAGCGCTAAACGATCGCCACCCTATGTGCATAGTTAGAGTAGATGCCAAAGCCTTTCCTGACTGTGGAAATGACATCGGCATAAATAGTACGAGGCTTACTGCCTTCTCCATTTCCGCCTCATATTGAGATGTTGACCGAGTGTAGCCTTTACGAGAATATTCACGGACTCCGGTTGAGGCCTAGCTGATAGACCGAATTATCAGCATCGACCTCTGGCAGAAGAGATACCCTAATGGCTGAGGACGCTGCCGATCCCAGATATTGAGCCGCTTAAGCCAAATATATCCTTATTCGATCATCTGAAATCCCCATAAGGGACATCCATAATTATGCCATCATTCGCTCAAGGCCAAGCTCGCAATGGCAATGGCGAGCGCGCCTGAGTGATAGCTATCTTTCATCACTCTACTTACTACTGTAAAAACTGGAGAAACATCACGCGTGATCAAAAGATTTATTTTTAAGGAAGTACCGGCTACTGACATGCGACAAACAGTTAATCCGTTAGCTTTGGAAACACTTCTCCGTCGATCCGTACATAAAAAGGAGCCTCGCCCGAAGCAAGATTTTCGGGGCTAATCAAAAAGAAAGGATAAAAGTGTGAAATAGATTCTCGGCATGGTTTCCACACCAATGTCGGATTCGATTTCCGCATTTCGATGTTGAAAGCCTTCGTCCATTTGCTTGCCCCTCCATAGAGTTGAGCTGCAATTGTCTTAATCTTATCGTATGCGAGGTTTATTATTCTATCTCGCGCAGGATCATTGATAAATAAGTAATTGCCTGTCGGTAAACTAAATGAGTCTAAAAACGTATAACCCATATCGGTTGTTGAGATATCACATGTCTCGCCACTTATGAGGTGTGTAGAAATAACATAATAGCTGTCATCAAGATTGTCGATATCGAGCCTTCTTACAAGCAGAGGTTGTCCTATCCGTAAGCGCTGAAGGTCGTCTTTGTCATATACGTTATTAAACAAGAGGCCGTCTCTTACGTTCGCTTGAATTCTCTTGTAGTCAGTTTCGATATTGGCCATAAAGATAGAGCCTCCGCTCCGGATTGAATGTAAAGGATCAGATACAGAATTAGCCCTTTGTTCTATATCTCCTCGGTGAATTTCTGGACCGTCGACTAAAGGCGGCAGAGTGCCAGAAATAGGGATAACAGCTACATAATAAGGAATAGACCTAAAGGTAGCCATCTTTTTCATCTTCTGCCATTTTTCTTTTGCGATAATGATCTCACCGCCAAGACGCCCTGAATGAGAGTAAGGTCTGCATTTATCACCAATACCATGATAAGGCGGCGATGTGCCTACTGGTACGGCTTCGACTGGCGAATTTGCTGTGAAGGCTGAAGAACGTTCGTCCATTTTGAAAATTGTAATCCAATGCAGTTTGGAATTGTATGGAATGAATGGTACAAGCGAGCGTTCAGTAAGCGCCTGTTTTAAATTTTCTTTGATCTTGTCTATTGATTCATCAACTATATATTGATATTTATTACCTATTACCGAATTGAGGATTGTAACAAAGCGGCTTGGCGTCGTTGCCCAGGTGTCCTGAGATCTCGATCCCCACAGGGCGCCGATTTTTGTTGATTCAAGCTGAGAGAATAAAGATTCCTGCGTCCATTTCTCTAGAGAGACTCCACTGTTATCGAAGCACATTTGTGCACACGCTACTGCGCAATAATTTTTATCATTTTGCCGGTGATAAGGGTAGCTCTCATAACCGATTATGCTCATAAGGCACCTCGCTATTGTGTTCAAGGTTATTTTACTGGAGGATGATCGCCAGACGTCGTGACAGATAAATTCTTGGCGATATCTTCAATGTTCATCTATACGTTACGCCCATATCAGGACTAAATAGAATGTAAGATAATTCAGCTAAGGATTTGTTCAAAAAAAACTTGTCCGTTTCAGATTTCAAAAAACAGGTGAAAACGGGCCGAAAATCGCACTTTGCGCAGCAAAACGGACAACTTATTTTTGAACAAGCCCTAAGTAAATCGCCATTGCTTTTTGCAGGAATGATTCAGAAAATACCTGATTTTATTGGATTCCCATCGCCATTTTTGCAAAAACTTGTGGCTGTTCACTTAGGAGATATTTCCAAGATAAATTAAATCACATGGTATCCTGTTATTGCCTGCGCCTACCTGCTCCTCCGGAAGCCTCAGGTCAAGTCGTTCATGAACCGGGACGTCGATTACATTATAGTAATATTGAATGTCGCTATGTATTAGTACGTCTTTCTTATCAGGGTCTTCTTCTTTTAAGGGATCTGGGGTTCTCCTATAACAATTATTGGTAAGATATATCTCGTAGTAGGTGCCTGGCTTTGGATCCAGAGCATAGCGACGTTCACGTTCTTCAAATACATTGCCCGGGCCGGTGATGCCATAGTTGACAATGATTTTATTTTTAGTTTCCAAGCCTCCAATAGAGATGGCAAGTTTATTGGCAACATATAAATCGCGTGTTCTTGATTGTTCGGATAATCTCTCAAACTTTGCTCTAAGAGCCGCTAACTCGTTTCCGCTAACCCCGACATTCTCCCTTGTAGTTTTCATTAAATCAGCTAAGGCCAGCTTATTCGCCTCCGGGTACATTGGTTGTACAACTCGTTCACTTATGTCAGCTGCCGAGATTGTCCCGTGCCGGAAAATGACATTCCGATTGATAATCCCTTCATTAAGATTGAACGGACGGTTATGAAACCGCGGCCCATCAAAATCAACGATCCATCTAAAGTCTTTAAAGTCCTTAGTTTGATCTTTATTACCAAAATTCGCAGAAAAATGGTGGTCGTGCAATTCCGTGTTCTGGTAGACCTGAAGAAAAGGTTCTTTGTCGAGTATATCTATCGATACATGTCCTTCTTTGAGCTCATCATCTTGATCCAGGTTCCTAATGAGCTCTCCTCCTCTCCCGATATCGTTTAAATCAACCGGATTAGGCTTTTCGGCAATGCGCATTCTCAGGAAATGACCATTTGCATATTCGTATATTCCCAACTGCGCCTGTTGTTTTTCGTGCTCAGCAGATAGAATGAATAACCCATCTATAACAATTAGTGCATTCAGCGGATCGGGGTAAAGCTCATTGGTAATAGTCAAGTTTGACATATGGAATTCTCCTTAGTGGTCGGTTGGGGCGTTTCCACCAAATAAACTGAATGCAGCCCAGTAATAGGGATGGCGTGATTGTATTTCAGTTTGCGATAGGTAAGAACGCTGAGACATTTGTAATGAGTGGGGAGGTGATAGGCTTCGCTTTATCATATGGTAGTGAAAGGACGTCATTAATTTTGTTGCCGCGGTCGAGTCGACTGCCCAGAAGCTGCCGAGAACAGTCGGGACATTGGTTGCAAGAAATTGTCTGCTCAGACCGATTGCTCCCTCTCCGCGATAATAACTCTCAACGCCGGAGTGACAGGCGGACATAATTGCGAGTCGCGCACGCAAAGGATTAAGCCTCTTGATCTCATATGCTTGTAGTCGACCATCCTGCCCCGCTTTTTCATCAGTAATGGCGAGCAAGAGGAAAGAGTTTAAAGGCGAAAGTGAATCTTTGATACCGTGTAATGCCAGATGAATAACGTCGGCATTTTTCATTTCCTCCACGACAGTAGGTTCATTCGCCTGTCCACCCAATAGCAATTTATGGTTCGGATAGAGCTGTGCAATCTCGCGTGCCTCATGCTCCGCCTCTGTCAAATTAGCTAGGTTTGGGTAAGCCTCCGGGGCAAAATTCGGATTCCCAACCACCAATAACCGCTCTGACTGCAAGGGGGGTCTTCGTGCCGCATTTTCAGAGCAGTATAAAAAGACGGAAGTGCTTGGAGCCGATATCGTAGCGTGATATTCGACAAGATACTTTCCCGTTTGCGGCGAGAGCAGAGCGCTGAACGGGACGTAGTTGAGAAACTTGTCTGGAATTATCACTAACATTGTATTATCTCCGATGAAGTCGGTAAGAGGTTCGATCAGGCTACGATAGAGGGCTTGTGCCAGTGGGCGGTTTTGTTCAAATGGCGTGCTAGGCCGAGAAACAGAATCGAATAGTTGAGTCACTTGTCGCTCCAGTACTGCCGCTTGAATCGGGATCTTGGCGCTGACAAAATGCTTGCGAGAAATACCCCACACGATGAGTTGGTCGGGAAGTACAGCATATTGCAATAATCTCACATCGGCTGGCAGCGCGAGCTGTACCGCAGACAGCGTACCCGCAGAAAAATCATTCAATTGTTTGTCCCGAGTGGCGCCAAGCAGCTCACGTAGAGATTTAGCTCGGCTCCTTTCTGAGTACTCAAAGGCTTTCAGCGGACTCTCAGTATAAGCAAAGCCGATGGCGACGTCATAGATTTCATACTCTCGATCAAAGAAACGATTGCGCGCATTCTCATCCCAGATTGCTTGCCGGTTCTGTTCAAAAACCTGCAACGCCGAGTCGAGGTTTTGCTGTGCCTCTGCCCGTTTTCCAAGCGCAATTTCCGCCAAGGCTTTTCCGCGATAGGCGTCAAACTGGTAGACCGGCTGTTTTTCATTTTGTATTCGTGAAATGACATCCGAGTAACTCTTCACGGCCGCTTCATAGTCACCGCTCCTTCTTTGCAGGTGAGCCAGTTGCAGGCCGGAATAGTCGGTGATGACACGTGCGTCCTGCGGATTGCTGTAGCGGGCGCCGATATCGTAACCACGTTTCGCAAATTGAATGGCCGTCGTAAAGTCGCCTTGTAAACCGAATATAGTTCCCAAATGTGTATAGGAGCGTGAGATCTGTAATTCTCGTTTCATCTCCTCCGCCGTTTTTGCGGCTTCGATTTGCAGGGCGATTGCAGCACGCAATAATTGCTGGTCTGAACACACAAAAGAGCTCAAGGTATCAATCGCCCAAAATTCGATAGCCGCCATCGGCTTTTCGGCGGCAATTTCCCTTGCTTGGGAAAGATAGGTGAGGGATTGCCCCCAGTCACCTAATAAATACCAGTAAATAGCAGCTTGGTTCAGGCTTCTCAGTCTGAAGTTTGTATCTTGTAATTGATTTGCAATTCCTAAGGCGAGCTGGTTTTCTTGCAGCGCCTCGCCGAGCATTCCGCGTTTATCATGCAGGTCCGAAAGCGCGTAGAAAGCCTGTCCTCTGAGCCAGATGTAACGATTGGATAATTGTGACAGCGGCTGAAAAATCGCCGCGCACTCATCAAATTTGTCCAGCCGCAACAATGCGATTCCACGCAGGTAGTTGACGAATGTCTCTTCCCACTCATCACCTGCTTGTTGAAAGAGTTGTTGTGCAATAGCAAATCGCTCTGTCGCCTCTTGCTTGTGTCCTTCTCTGGACAATTTGATTGCGTCTTGGGTGTGCTGACGCGCTCGTCGTATCAGAAGGCGTTGCTGCGACGAGTTTTGGCGGTAATACCTTGCCAATTCATCGAAATAAGGTTCATTGGTGCGTTGCAGTGCGAGAAGTCCGGCATAGGAAAGACATTGTAAGCACCGCTTACTCGCCGCTTCGTCGCGATTCTCCTTGGCCTCGAGGTACTCATCAATTAGCCGTTCGGTGATGACATTTCCGGTAGACTGATAACTCTCAGATAATAGTTCAAATGCACGATCGTTAGTGCGAGTTTCGCAGGCGGATAAGAAACTGCTGTACCATTTCTCCGGATCATACTTAAGCCGCTGCCCCGTTTTCTGGATCTGTCCAACGCGTCGGCGCGCTTCATCAGCCCATTCAGATTTCGAATCAAGTTGCAGATAACGGTTCCAATCTTCAGCCGCCTGATTGGGTAAAAGCATCTTCTCTTTGCAGAGCGCGCGATTGAAAAGCGCTTCCGAATAATCGGGTTGCAATTCCAGAGCGCGGCTAAAATGTTCAAAGCCTTCGGCCAAATGCTGCATGCCTTTGTCGTTCTGTTTTTTGAGAGATTCCAGCTTGCTGAGCTCAAAAAAGGCCGCGCCGAGATCATTTTCGAGCGCCGGGTTTTGCGGCAACCCTTTTAAGGCAGCTTGAAACAATTCGATCGCCTGATCGAACCGTTTTTCTGCCAAGTAGAATTTACCGAGTGCGTGCTGATTGGCGGCCGAAGGCTTTTCGGCAACCGCATCGAGCAGAATGCGTTCGGCGCGTTCGCGCAAGATGCGGGCCTCGGTCTCGGTCTCGTTGAGGCCTCGTGAGGGATGGAAGGGCGCATAGCTGAATCCTGCAATGCGCGTTTCCAGCGGCCGCGAGCCCGCATATGCCTGGTTGAGCGCGGTCAGGCCTTTGTCCAAAGAGGGGCGATACCAGAGTGTCCTAACGGCGAGACTGCCACCCAGAACGAGCAGGAAAGCGGCGGCGAGTTTCGGCCATTGACGTGTTGCGACCATATGCGATCTAACAGCTCGCGCCATTTGACGCGAGAGAAAGAGAATGTTCGTCTCTCGTTCGGATTCCTGCTCGATCTGTGCGGCGGCTCGTAGAGAGCGCAAATAGTCGAGTTTACGTTGGCGTTCAGCGGTACAGAGAAAGACTTTTTCAAACTGTTTGCGCTCTGTTTTGCTCAAGTCACCCGTCAGGTAATCGTCAATGAGAGTCTCTTCAATGAGCTTGATACGTTCAAGCCCTTCGTCGGTGATAAGCAGCGTATCTTCAATCTGTTCGCAGAGGCGCTCCGTCATCGTACCAAGCAAATACTGCCTGATCTCGTTTTCGTTTGCGGTAGACATGATTGATTTTCGTTCTGCATCATCCATTGGTAAATGGGGAAATGAGGTAAAACATCACGCTGGCAAATTTTCAAGACAATTATCGACACAGCGTGCCATCCGTTGATTGAGCCGGAAGATACGATTACGCAACGCGTTAAGCGTTAGGTTATGTCGTTCGGCCAATTGGCGGTGTAATTCGATCTTGGCGCTTTTGGCTTGACTATAATAGGTCAGCAAGAACGTGCGATCTTCTTGGGACAAGTCATTCAAACAGCGATCCAGACAAGCATGATTGCGCTCAACCTCCGGTTGCGAAGTACTTCGGTATGTATGGCTGGTGGCGTTTGCGGCCAACTCTTTCTCCGCATCACGCAAATAGTCCCGGAATACATTTTTCGCAATTCCAAGCAAATAGGCTATTGGCTGAACATCAGCAGGGATAGCAGCCATTTTGAGGATCGCAATATCTATCGTTTTGTCCGCGAGACTCTCAGGTTCGCGGCATTGCCGACTTGCAAAGAAAATAACTAAGCGACAGCGTGCCTTTTCATAAGCTTCGCCGTCCTCAGTCTTTTGCGGTGCTAGCCAGGCGAGAAAGGTGTGAAAGGCGTCCGGGGTAAATATATGTTTTCTGGTCTCTCGAGCCATGCGCACAGGTCCTTTACCGGCTGTAACTCGTTCATTTTATACGTTTTTTGTTAAGTGAAAGCATGGTGGAATAGTTGGAATATGAGCTACTTGGCAAAAATTGCTCATGCTGTTTGCGGTTGTACCTTTGGTAGTTACGATATCGCAAGGTGAATCTCACCTATTGGAATCATTTACGTATTCCTTCACCAAGCGATCCGGCTGCCCCAGCAGAAAATATAAAAGGATGATCTATAAAATTATCGATGAATTTTGTTGTCCCAAACATCAATGGTGAGGAGGCGCGCAGCTCTGAAGTGATGTCGAGTATATTATGAAAACCCGGTTCCACTCGAGTTTATCCAAATTAGGCCGCGGTAGATAAGCAGGAAAGCGCGTGCTCCCACTGCCGCCGTGGCAAACTAACAAAATCAGCTTTGCGAGCTGACTTCACATCAAGACCGGAACTCCATA
>Ga0081539_10004607_pt1 | contig 15027 bp, 7 predicted proteins | sample TabmetS4T2R2_FD_71023 | JGI IMG/M metagenome (GOLD analysis project Ga0081539, IMG submission 71023) | Tabebuia heterophylla rhizosphere microbial communities from the University of Puerto Rico - S4T2R2 | ecosystem: Host-associated > Plants > Roots > Rhizosphere ...
TCGACGGTCAGGCCGTTCGCGATCACTTGGCTCTGGGAGTGGTCGGTGATGCCGAGGGACTCGTACCCGCGCGCCTTCGCCGCGGAGGCCATCTCTTCGATGCTGGCGGTGCCGTCGGAGGCGGTCGTGTGCGTGTGCAAATCGCCGCGGTAGTCGTCGCGCGTGATGAGCTTGGGCAGCTTGCTCTTGATGGAGAGGTCGACCTCGCCGCGGTCCTCGCGCATCTCCGGCTCGACGAACGCCATCTTCAGCTTCGCGTAGATGTCCGCCTCGCTCTTGCACGCGACCGCCTTGATCGGCGGCGGCTTTCCGCTCTCCTTCTTCGCCTTGTCATACTCGTCGAGCTTGTACAACCCCCACTCGTTGAGCGTCATATCCATGTCCTGCGCGCGGCCGCGCATCTTCACGTTGTGGTCCTTCGAGCCCGTGAAGTAGAGCAACGCCGCGCCGAAGCATTCGGTGGGCACGATGCGCAGATCGACCTGCAATCCGCCCTCGGTGACGATGCTGCACTTGGTGACGCCCTGCCCCAGCACGCGGTCGACCTCCGGCAACTTCGCGAACGCTGCTGAAACTTCCTCACCGAACTTCTCGTTCTCGACGGTGCAGACGATGTCCACGTCCCCCACCGTCTCGCGCTGACGCCTCAGGCTCCCCGCGATTTCGACGTGCTTCACGCGCGGGTGCTTGGCGATCGCGTCGCGCAGCGACAACGCGACCGGCATCGCCTCGGCGATGCCCTTGCGCTGCGCGGCCTGGCTGTGCATCGCGATCCCCTGCTTGATCGCGTCGATCTTCTTGGCGCCGATGCCCTTCAGTCCGTCAAGCTTGCCCGTATCGATCGCCTTCACCAGCTCGTCGATCGACGTGATGCCGCGCTGCTTCCACAGCAGCGAGATCGTCTTCGGCCCCAGCCCCGGGATCGACAGCATCGGCAGCAGCGACGCCGGCACCGAGGCGGCCACCTCGTCGTAGTCGGAGCTGTGCCCCTCCTTCACGTATTGCTCGATGATCCGCCGGCTCGACTCGCCGATGCCTTCGATCTCGTCGAGCTTCCCCTCTTCGACGCTCTTGCGAATGTCGAAGGTCATGTCGTTGAGGATGCGGCTGACCTTGGAGAACGCGATCGCTTTGAAGACGCTTTCACCCTTGATCTCGAAGATCGCGGCGAAGTTCTTGAAGAGATCGGCCAAGTCGTGGTTGAGGGACATGCTCTTACGTTACACGTGAAACGTGAAGACGTGAAACGTGAAGACGTGAAACGTGAAGGTGCGCGCGGGGGACGGAGTCGCGTGGCGCGGTTCGCGGGCGGCGGCACGCCGCCTCTACCTCAGCTTCGACCCGCATCGTCGGCAGAACGTCGCCGACGGGTCGTTCTCAGCGCCGCAGTTCGGACACACGACCTTCGCGGCGGCAGGCGCAGGAGACGGCTGGGTGGGAACAACGCTCGTCGAATGCTGCATCGGGTTCGGCGCCGAGTGAGGAGTCGGCGTCTGCGTGACCATCTCGGCCGGCTTCATCTTCGCCTCCGGTCGCGAGGCGAGGAAGCGGTCGATCTTCGTGAGGTTCTTGCGGATCGCGTCGTCGAGCGCCAACCGGATGATCCGCTCGCGGTCCTCGCGCGTGACCGGAATCGATGCGCCGGCTTGCGTGGCGTTGGCGCTGGCCGAAACGTCGATGCCGAAATCGTTGGCGCCCGCTTCCTTGTAGAACTCGCTGGCGCTGGGCACCTGCCAGTCGCCGGTCGCGGGATCGACCAGCTTGAACTCGACGCCGCAGTTGGCCGTGATCTTCACCTGCGACTTGTCTGGCGCTCGCGTGACGGTGTCCTTGACCGTGTCCCACCAGCCCGTCGATTCGGCCGTCTTGGTGATACTGAGGTTCGTGATCGAGCCGACGAGGATGTAGTCGACCCCGCTCACCGCCGCACGACGCGTGACCATCCCCGGACGGACCATGTCGCCGAGCGCTTGTTGCGAGAGCAACGACGCAAACTCGTCGCGCTTCACAACGTTGAACCGGCGCGTCTTCGTGAGCAGCTCGGCGAACTGATCGGCGGCCGTCTCTCCGAGCGTGGCGCGAGACATCGACGCGGCCGGGTCGTCGTCGGCCGCGAGAGTGGTGATGGCGATGCGCGGCTTGCTACCGATCGCGCTGCTCGGCGGCGGATAGGTGCCCACCTGCTCCAGCGCCGTCGGCCCGCCGCCGCTGTTGCAGCCGACGCCGCAGAGCGTGAGGCCGGTCACCACGAGCAACACGAATGCGGATCGCGTGGATTGCATGATCTCCTCGCAAACGGGAAGCGCGGATGTGACACGGGCGTCTCGCCCGTGCGTGGATCGCTCGCACGGGCGAGACGCCCGTGTCACGGTCTGACGTCACTTCTGCCCGCCGCCGCGCAATCCCGGGACTGTGATCACCTGCACGTCGGGCTTCTCGATCGTACCGCCGACGTGCACGGTATACAGCGCGCTCTCGGCGACCTTGTCGAGGCTGCGCTGCACGGTGCCGGCCATCGACGCGACGACGTTCGACACCGGTCCGCCGTCCTCGCGGCGAAGGTGCTTCTCCCAGTCGCTCAGCGCCCGCGCGTTCATGCGCAGGCTCAGGTTGCCGTCGAGCGTCACGTCGCCGCTGCCGATCACGCCCGCCGCCGGCGCGTTCAGGACGATCTGGTTCAGGTGGAGCGTGCGGTTCTCGAGCTTGAAGTTCGTCGCGGCTTCGCCGACGGCGCCGGCGTTGTTCACGCCGATCTTGCTGATGATCTCGTCCAGCAGCTTCACGCGCAACAGCTCGCCGGCATCGACGCCAGCGGATCCTTCGGCAACGAGTTCGTCCAGCGCCGCCGCGTCGGTCCCGCGCCCGCGCAGGTTGACGTCCAGCGCGATGTCGCCGGAGGAGACGATCGGTTTCTCGCCAGGTTTCGCGATGAGTTGGGCGAGCCCATTCAGGTCCACCTGCCGCGCGTGCACGTCGGCGGCGTAGCGGACGCGCGGGTCGGTCAGGTCCACCAGCGCCGTCGCGCTGATCTTCCCGGTCAACACGTTCGCATCGAACCGCTTGACCTCGACACCGAGGGGCGTCGCGACGATGTCCGACTTGATGCCGGAGACGAGCACGCGGTACGGCTGCTGCGCGGAGATCGCCGCGCTGTCCGTCTCGACGTGAAGCGCGTAATCCTCCAACGGTTGCTCGGATTTCAGGTTCAAATGAACGACGCCGTCGAAAAAGAACGCCCCGCGCGGGTCGGCCATCTTCAGGTAGTCCGACAGCGGCGCGGGGTACTGCTTGTTCAGCTCCTTGAACGTCAGCGCGCCTGCCAGTTTTTGGACGGTCAGTTCGCCGCGCGCGAGCCCGGCCAGCGGCACCGACGCGTGCCGTACGTAGAAGATGTCCTTGCCGTACTCGGCGCGGGCGCTGTCGAGCGTGACGACGTTATTCGCGAGTTGCACCTTGAAGTCAGCGAACCCCGCCAGCGGCACCGGCAACTCCGGCGGCTGCACGGTCACGTCGGTCGGCGAGATCAGCACGTCGGCCGTCACCTCGTCGAGCGCATCGGCGCTCGCGGTGATCGGTCCGCTGCCGTTGATCGTGATGCCGAGTTGACCCTTGACCTTCAACCGATCGAGCAGCTCGCGGATGCCGCGCGGCAGGCCCGAGCGATCGGCGCCGGGCGAGAGCGTGAGCTTGAGGTCGTTGACGCCCCACGCGCCGCTGGCGGCGTTGAAGACGACGTCGCCGGAGTCGAGCCGCACGAACGTGTCACGGCTGCGCGCGGCGATGCGGTCCAGGTGCATGCGGAGCAGCGGGAGCGACTTGAGCGCCTCGCTCGCGAGCGCCGGCTGACCGTTCGTCGCCGGCGCCGGGTCGCCCGTAAACGTGAGTTTCACGGCCAACTCGTCGAGCGCTGCCTCGGCCTCCGGCAAGCGTCCGTTGGCGCGCGGCAGTTCGATCGTCGTCGTCATTTTTCCGCGCGCCGGATCGCTCAACGGGACGTCGCCCGCAAACGTCAGCGCGAGCGCGCCGCTCACCTCGTACTTCTTCATCAGCATCTGAAGGTCGGCCGGGATCGGGCTGTCGGGCGCGTTCGGATCGACGTTCACCTTCAGCGCGCAGCGCTCGACGTGCACGAACATCTCGTCGATGTTGAACCACCCGCCGGCCAGCAGCGACGCGATCGTGCCGTCGCCGACGTCCAGGTCGAACGCGTACTTCGCGGCCGAGGTCGCGCCGGTCCTGAGGTCCAGCTTCAGCCCCTTCCACGCGAGCGGCACCGAACCGGCGACCGTTCGATCGTCGAAGATCAGTCGCCCGTCGGTGACGGTCACCTGGCGAAGCTGAAACATCTCCGAGAGCTTCTGCTTGCGCACCTCGGTCGTCTGATCGGGTTTCACCGTGAGCCCGTGGCCGACGAAGCCGTCCTTCGTCTTGATCAGGTGAACCGACGGCTGCTCGACCACGATACTGCTCACCACGAGCGGCCCCGAAAAGATCGGGAGCTTCGCGAGCGCGATCGACAGGTGCTTGGCAGAAAGGATGTCGACGCGCTTGCCGTCGGGCGCGGTGGCGGTGAGGCGCGCGTCGGCGACGCTCACGCCGTACGGGAAGTGATACGCGAGCGGACCGATCTCGAGGTCGGCGTTGAGCTGGTCGCGCACCATCGCTTGCAGCTTTGCCTGCACGAGCGGGCGAGCCGCGATGGGTCCGACGAACGCCGCGAGGATGCCCAGCAGGACGAGGACGACGGGGGCAAGCATCCACCGCCTGCGCCACCAGGGACGGGTCATGACGGGATGACACCGTATTCCGGCTGCTCCGGTCAGGCAAGGATCGGCGGAGTGGATCAGTGGGAGCATGTGCACCTATTACCGTCAGCGGTGGACAAGCTGACCGTTGGACAAACTTCGCTCGACTCGCGATTCGGAGTCTGTTAGGAATCGCGATCATGGGAAGTTCGTCATTCGTTCACCTTCACGTCCACACGCACTACTCCTTGCTCGACGGCGCCTGCCGCGTGCCCGATCTTGTGAGGCGCACCAAGGCGCTGGGCATGGACTCGATCGCGATCACCGACCACGGCTGCATGTTCGGCGTGATCGAGTTCTTCAACGAGTGCAAGAAGGAAGGGATCAAGCCGATCCTCGGCATGGAAGCGTACATGGCGCCGGGCGACCGCCGCGAACGCTCGACCCCGGGCGGCAACGCGGGCGAGGCCGCGTATCACCTGCTCCTGCTCGCGAAGGACATCGAGGGCTACAAGAACCTGATCAAGCTCTCGTCGATCGCGTATCGAGAGGGCTTCTACTACAAGCCGCGCATCGACAAGGAAGTGCTCCGCGCGCACAGCAAGGGACTCATCGCGACCAGCGCCTGCCTCGGCGGCGAAGTCTCCAGCGCGCTGCTCAAACGCGATGCGAAGAACGCGCGCGCGATTGCGGAGACCTACGCGCAGATCTTCGAACCCGAACACTTCTTCATAGAGGTGCAGAAGCACATCAAGGAGCAGGACACGGTCAACCCCGAGCTGGCCGAGATCGCGCGAAAGCTCGGCGTCGGACTGGTCGGAACGAACGACGTGCACTTCCTGACGAAGGAGGACCACTACGCCCACGACGTGCTCTGCTGCATCAGCATGGGTCGGCTGATCACGGATGAGGGACGCTTGAAGTACCCGACGGAGCTGTACCTGAAGAGCCCCGACGAGATGCGCGCCGCACTGGGCGACTTCGACGGCGCGCTCGAGAACACGGTGCGCATCGCGCAGATGTGCAACCTCGAACTCGACTTCTCGAAGCGCTTTGCACCCGTCTACCGCGTTCCGACCGAGAAACTTCGACGTGACACGGGCGTCTCGCCCGTGCCGAGCGATTCGCACGGGCGAGACGCCCGTGTCACGGGGGACGATGAGCTCTACTTGCGTCAATTGTGCGAGGACGGGCTCAACTGGCGCTACGGAACGACCGAAGTCTCCAGCCCCGTCCGCGACCGCCTCGAGTACGAGCTGAAGGTCATCGCGATGAAGAACTTCTGCTCGTACTTCCTGATCGTCTGGGACTTCTGCAACTTCGCGAGGGAAAATGGAATTCCGGTCGGCGCCCGCGGCTCGGGCGTCGGCACGATGGTGGGCTACCTGCTGGGCCTCTGCAACGTCGACCCGATCAAGTACGGGCTGCTGTTCGAGCGGTTCATGGACCCGAGCCGCAACGAGATGCCCGATATCGACATCGACATCTGCCAGGAAGGCCGCGGCAAGATCATCGACTACGTCCGCCACAAGTATGGCCACGTCGCGCAGATCATCACGTTCGGCACGCTCGCCGCGAAAGCCGCGTGCAAGGACGTCGGCCGCGTGCTCGGCGTGCCACTGCCGGAGATCGACAGGCTCACCAAGCTCATCCCCGGCGTCCCGGGGATGACGCTCGACAAGGCGATGAAGCAGGTGCCGGAGCTGCGCGAGTTGCACGACTCGAACCAGACGATTCAAAACGTCATCACGCTCGCGAAGAAGCTCGAAGGCCTCTGTCGCAACGCCGGCATGCACGCGGCGGGCGTGATCATCGCCGACCAACCGCTCGACGGCATCGTACCGCTCTACAAGGACTCGGACGACAACGTCCTCACGCAGTTCGAAGGTCCGATCGCCGAGAAGTGCGGCCTGCTGAAGATGGACTTCCTCGGCCTGCGCACGCTCACGACGCTCCAGCGCTCGATCGACCTCGTGAAGCAGACCAAGGGCATCGAGGTCGACATTGAGAAGGTCGACTTCACCGACCGAAAGGTGCTCGACCTGTTCTGCCGCGGCGAAACGAAGGGCATCTTCCAGTTCGAGTCCGGCGGCATGACCGACCTGCTCTTGAAGATGCACCCCGACCGCCTCGAAGACCTGATCGCCGCCAACGCGCTCTACCGCCCCGGGCCGATGGAGCTGATCCCGCTCTACTGCAACCGCAAGCACGGCCGCGAGGGCGTGCCGAGCGTGCACCCGATCATGGACGCGATCCTGGCCGAGACCTACGGCATCATGGTCTACCAGGAACAGGTCATGCAGATCTTCAACCAGCTCGGCGGGATCGAGCTGAGCAACGCGTACAAGCTGATCAAGGCCATCAGCAAGAAGACCGTCGAGGTCATCGCCAAGTTCAAGCCCGACTTCATCAAGGGCACGATGGGCAAGGGCGTGAGCAAGGACAAGGCCGAGGAGATCTTCGACCTGATCCTGAAGTTCGGGGGTTACGGGTTTAACAAGTGCGTTGTCGGGGAAACGACTGTCATCGACGCCGTCACCGGCGAGCGCACCACGGTGGGTGAGCTGTTCCGCACGAAGAAGCGGTTCACGATTCACGCGCTGGGCAACGACGGCAAGCTGCGCCCGCGCCGTGTCGACGACGTAGTGTGGAACGGGCGCAAGCAGGTCTTCGAACTCCGCACCGCGCAGGGGAAACGAATCACCGCGACCGGGAATCACCCGTTCCGCACGCTCGATGGCTGGAAGCTCCTGCGCGACCTGAAGCCCGACGATCGGATCGCGGCGCCGCGCAGGCTTCACGTTTCGCGCGGCAAGTCTTGGCACGAACACGAACTCATCACGCTGGCCGGGCTGCTCTCGGAAGGCAACACGTGTCACCCCTCCTGCCTCTACTTCTTCGGGAATGACAAGCGTTTGGTCGACGACTTTGCGGACGCCGCGGCCCGATTCCCCGACTCAGTGGCGCGGACTTACGCTCGCGATGCCCGCCGGTCCGAAGTTTGCGTCTCTACGGGCCGCGACGCGCGGTTCGCGAAGGGGCAACGCCCGTGGAACGCGAAGCAATTGGACGTCGTGGCGACCATCGCTCCCCCAACCCGCAGCGGCGCGTACCGCTGGGCGGACCAGATCGGCATCCTCGGGTGCAAGGCGAGCGGAAAGTTTGTTCCCGCTAAGGTTTTTCAGCTCCGCGATGCTGACCTGGAGTTGTTCCTCGGCCGGCTGTGGGCAGGTGATGGCTTCCTCGCGAACGCGACCCAAGCCGTCCCCTACTATGCGACCTCTTCCGAGCAACTGGCGCGCGACGTGCAGACGCTGCTCTTGCGGCTCGGCATCGTGAGCGGGGTGCACTCCAAGACCTTCAATTACCGCGGGGCCGAGCGCGCGGGTTACACCGTCCACCTCCTCGGCGACGATTCGATCGCGACGTTCGTTGCGCGCGTCGGACCGCACTGTCTGGGCCGCGATCCTCAGCTCGCGTTGCTTCGCGCTTCTCCATCGGCACGGCGCAACGCATCGTGCAAGGACACGATTCCGGCCGAAGTCCGCGCTTGGGTGGATGAGGAACGTCAACGCGCGGGGCTCATCTGGCGCGACCTCGAACAGCGCAGTGACGTCTCAATGAAGGAGTTCGTCGGGCGAGGTTCCAAGCTCAAGCGCGGCTTCCGTCGGTCCACGATCAAGAAACTGGCCGAGTTCTTCGGATCGCAACGGCTGGCGGACGTTGCCGAGTCTGACGTGTTCTGGGATCGAGTCGTCGCGATCGAGCCCAAGGGCGTTCAGGACACCTACGACCTCACCGTCGCCGTCGATCACAACTTCGTTGCGGACGGCCTCGTCGTCCACAACTCGCACTCGACACGCTACGCCATCGTCGCGTTCCAGACCGCGTACATGAAAACGTACCACCCGGTCGAGTACATGGCCGCCCTGCTGACGTTCGAAATGGGGTCGACCGAGAAGGTCGTTGAATACATTGAAGAGTGCCGACGACTGACGCTCCCTGATGGAAACAAGGGCATCAAGGTCCTGCCGCCGGACGTGAACTTCTCGGATAAGGATTTCACGCCGGTGTACGTGGAGGAAGGAGCCAGGAGCCAGAAGTCGGGAGCCAGGAGGAAAACGCCGGCGACGACGAAGGAAGGCGTCATCCGTTTCGGCTTGTGCGCCGTGCGCGGCGTCGGTGAGAAGGCCGTCGAGGCGATCATCGAGGAACGCAAGGAATCAGGCGAGTTCAAGACGCTCTACGACTTCTGCGAGCGCGTGGACCTGCGCACCGTCCAGCGGTCGACCATTGAAGCGCTCGTGAAGTGCGGCGCGACCGCCAGCGTCAGCAACAACCGCAAGGCGATGCTCCACGTCCTCGACGGCGCCGTCGAAGGCGCCCAGCGCGTCCAGCAGGACAAGCGATCCGGCCAGATGAACTTCTTCGGGGGCGCGTCACCCGCCGCGCCGACACAACCGACGAACACCGCCCTGCCCGACGTCGAAGAGTTCGCCAGCGCCGACCTGCTCAAGTTCGAGAAGGAGTTCCTCGGCTTCTACATCACCAGCCACCCGCTGACCGAGCACCAGTCCGCGATGGAGCGATACACCACCGCCACCACGCGCGAGTGCGCCACGATCAGCGAAGGCACCGAGGTCACGATCGGCGGCATGATCAACCGCGTGAAGAAGACCGTCACGAAGACCGGCCGCAGCGCGGGGCAAAGCATGGCGATGATCACGCTGGAGGACCTCGAAGGCCAGATCGACGGCGTCCTGTTCGCCGAGACGTACGCCGACGCGCTCAAGCGTTACCCCGGCTCGATCGAGCCCGAGTCGATCCTCTTCATCCGCGGCAAGATCGACCGCCGGCGCGAGACGCCGAGCATCGTCGTGAATGACGTGATCCCGATCAGTGAAGCGACGAACAAGCTCACGACGGCCGTCGCGATCAAGCTCGACCGCGCGACGCACTCGACCGAGCAGGTGAAGGAAGCGGCCGCGCTCGTGGCGAAGCACCGGGGCAACATCGACCTGTACGTTCAGCTCGACACGTCCGACGAGCACAAAGTGGTGCTGAAGATGCGCCGCGAGATGAACGTGCGGCCGAGCGCGGAACTCGTGCAGGACATCGAGCAAGTGCTGGGCAACGGCGCGGTGCAATTGGTTGGCGCGGGGCAACGTCGGCTGAAGCGGATCGAGCAGCAGAAGCTGTTCAAAGATGAATCGGCAGCTAGCGAGCCGGCACAGCAGGCGCCGCCCACCGACGAACAACTCGCTGACGCGCTCGACGACGAGGAGATCATGCAGGAAGCGTGAGCATCCAACAGTGGCGTGGGCATCTCGCCCACGCACAAGCGGCTTTAGCCGCACGCGCGAGGGCGAGGACGCCCTCGCCACTGATGTAACGATCACTGTCTCTGCTGGTCCTTCTGCGCCTGATCCGCCTCGATCGCGTCCCAACCGCCGCCTAGAGCCTTGTACACCGCGACGAGGTTTGAGCTGACCGCCGTGTCGCTCTGCGCGAGCTGATCTTCCGCCGCGAGCAGCGACCGCTGCGACTCTTGCACGTTAAGGAAGTCCACCAGACCGCGCGAGTAGAGCTGGTTCGCCAGCTCGACCGCCCGGCGGTTCGAGTCCACCGCGGCCGCCAGCGCGACGCGGCGGGACTGTTCGCGGTCGTAGTTCACCAGCGCGTTTTCGACGTCCTCCAGCGACGTGAGGACCGCCTGCTGATATTGCACGAGCGCCTGCTCCTGCCGGGCATCCTGCACGCGGATGTTCGAGCGGATCTTGCCCGCGTCGAAGATGTTCCACCGGAAGCCCGGCCCGATGTTCCAGAAGAGGCTGTTGTCGCTGCCGAGGTCCTTGAAGCGTTCGCTCTGCCAGCCGAGCGAACCGGTGAGCGTGAAGCGCGGGAACAGGTCGGCCGTGGCGACGCCGATCCGAGCGGTCTGCGCGGCGAGTTGTCGTTCGGCGCGACGGATGTCTGCGCGGCGGCGCAACAACTCGCTCGGCAAACCGACCGGAATCGCGCCGACGCCGATCGGGATCGGACCTTCGGGTCCGAGCTCGGAGGCCAGCGCCGACGGCTCGCTCCCGAGCAGCACGCCCAGGCGGTGAATCGATTGCCGCACGAGCGCCTCGAGCGCCGGCACCTGCGACGACGTCGTCGCGACCAGTGCCTGTGCGCGGGCGACGTCGAGCTCGCCGACGAGTCCCGCGTTGAAGCGGGCGCGCGTGAGGTCGAGCGTCTCCTGCTGGCTGACGAGGTTGGCGCGCGTGATCGCGAGCTGGCGCTGCCGGCCGCGCAGCTCGATGTAGTTGCGCGCGACGTCGCCGAGCAGCGTGACGATCACGTCGCGCCGGTCTTCCACGGACGCCTGGATGTCTGCGTTCGCCGCTTCGACCGAGCGTCGGACGCCGCCGAACACGTCGATCTCCCAGGTCGAGTCGAAGCCCACTTCCCAGGCGTCGAACTCGCGCTTGGGCGCGAACGTCCCGCCGCCGAAGTTGTTGGCGCTGCTGTTGCTCGTGCGCTGGTGGTTGTAGCTGCCGAGGGCGTCGACGGTGGGCCACCAGTCCGCCGCCACGACGCCCCGCTGCGCGCGAGCTTCCCGAATGCGGGCGGTCGCCAAGCGGATGTCGAGGTTGTTGTCCGCAGCGCGGTTGACCAGCGAATCGAGCGTCGGGTCCTTGAACGTGGACCACCAGCGGACCGCCTCGCCCACCGGGCGCGTCGTGGACGCGCCGTAGTGATCGGGAAGCTTCATCTCCGGCTGCTTGTAGTCGGGACCGACTGAGCATCCCGAGATCACGATCGCGCAAATCGCAAGGACGGTGAGCCGCAAGTGGCGGCAGAAAAGCGAAGTCATTGATTCCTCTAGATTCACACAATTCATTGCGCCCGCAAGGCGACGACCGGCGGCGCGTCGATGAACACGTCCATCTGCTGTCCGACGTACACGGGCAGCTTGTCCGAGTCAAACGAGTAAAGGACCTGGAGCACCCGCGTGTCAACGCGCTCCGCGCTCTCGCCGGTCAGCGAGCGCTTGGGGACCACGTACGGCTCGACGCGGACGAACTTTAGAGTGGTCGCGAGGTCACGGTTCCCGCGGAGCGACCCGCGGGCCGCGGCGCCGGGGCGCAGGCGCCACGCGTCGTTCTCGTCGATGTCCACGCGCACGTGCAGGGTCCGAACATCGCCCAGCAGCATCAGCGGCTTGGCGAGTACTCCCGTCGGCGCGAACTCGCCGGGGCGGATGTTCACCTGGAGCACTTTCGCGTTCACCGGCGCGCGGACGATCAGGCGGTCGAGGTTCGTCTCCGTCTCCTTCACCTGCGCTTCGGCGGCCGCGACCGCGGCGCGGGCGCTGTCGAGCTTGGCCTGCGCGATCGCGACGGCGAAACGCTTCTGGTCCAGGTCGTCCTTGCTCACCGCGCGCTGGTCGGCCACGCCCTGCCACTTCTCGAACTGGTTCTTCTGGTCGGCCAGGTCCTGCTCCTGGACGTTTACCTGCGCCCTCGCCGATTCGACGGCGGCCTTTCGCACGAGCAGCTCGGCCTGGAGGTCACGATCGTCGATCTTGAACAGGGGTTGGCCAACCTTCACCTCGTCACCGACCTTCACGCAGATCTCGCTCGCGACGCCCGGGACGACCGTACCGACGGCGATGTTTTCGGTGGAGGCTTCGACCAGACCTGCGCCGGCGATGTACGAGTCGAACGTCGCCTGCGCGGGTTGCGCGATCGGTTGACTTGTGGGAATCGTCTTACTGCCGGCGCGGACGAACACCACCGCGCACAGCGTTCCGAGAATTGCCAAAGCGGGGAAAACGTATTTCGTGAACATGGTTCGGGTCCTCACGTTGTTCGATCTGCGACGCCGGCGACTCGACTGAGCTCGTCGAAGTCAAGCGGCGGTCATGCTGCCGATGACGTTTCGAGCAAATGGCTTTCATCGACCTTCGTGATCCGCCCGTCGTCCATCCGCGCGATGCGGTCGGCGTACTCGAAGATCCGGGCGTCGTGCGTGACGATCACGAGCGCCCGGTCCGGGCCCACCGCTACCTCGCGCAGCAGTTCCATCACGCGCCGGCCGGTCTCGTGGTCGAGCGCGCTGGTCGGCTCGTCGCATACGATCAGCTTCGGCCCGTGCACCAGCGCCCGCGCGATCGCGACGCGCTGCTGTTGGCCGCCGGACAGGTTCCGCGGCAGCGCGCCGAACTTGTCCTCGAGGCCGACGCGGCGCAGCGCCTCCTCGGCCCGCTCGATCGCATCGCGCCGCGCCGCGCCGTTGATCAGCAACGGCACCGCGACGTTCTCGGCGGCCGTCAGCGTCGGCAGGAGGTTGAACGCCTGGAACACGAATCCGACGTTTTCGCCACGGAAGCTCGTGCGCTGGCGCTCGGGCATCTTGTTGACCTCGCGCCCGAAGATCCGGCACTCGCCGCCGTCGTGGTCGAGGATGCCGGCGATCACGCTGATCAGCGTGGTCTTCCCGCACCCGCTGGGGCCGACGAGCATCAGCAACTCGTCGGTCTGCACGTCGAGGTCGATCCCGCGCAGCGCGGGCACGTCGGTGCCGTTGCTGTGGTACGTCTTGGTGACGTTCCGGCAGCGAACGGCCGGCTCCGCTTGGTCGCTTGAGAATGTGAAGTCGTTCAACATATCAAATGGCGATTGCCGATTGCCGATTGCCGATTGGGCTGCCCTTCTCATTCGGCAATCGGCAGTCGGCGTTCGGCAATCCGTCAGCTCCTGAACACGATGCCCGCTTCCAGTCGGATCACGCGGTTCAGCCCGAGCATCGCGGCCGCGCCGCAGCAGAGGATGATGGCGACGACCGTGCCCAGCACGACCGGCCAGGTGATCTGAAACGCGAGGCCCACTTTCGAGAGCGCGATGCCGCTCACGACCGCCGCGCCGGCGCCGATGCCGAACCCGACCAGCCCCACCGTCACGGTTTGCAGGAACAGCATCTTCACGAGCGTCACCGTCTTCGTGCCCATCGCCTTGAGCGTGGCGAAGTACTTCAGGTTGTCGAGCACGAACATGTAGAACGTCTGCCCGGCGATGAGCACGCCGATGACGAAGCCCAGCGCGATCGTGATGCCGAAGTTCACGAGGATGCCGGTGCGGTCGAGCAGGTCGCTGGTCGTGCCGGCCGAGAACTGATCGTTGGTCAGCGCGGTCAATCCCGTCGTCGCGCGGATGCGTTCTGCGACGACCTGCGGCGACACGTCGTCGCGCACCTTCACGAGGATGAACGTCAACTGCTTCCGTGTCGGCGGCGCCCACGACATGGCACGAGAATACGTTGTGTAGATGACCGGGTCCCAAAAGAACTCGCGCGTCGCGCGGTAGGTGCCGGTGACGATCGCCTCGTTGTCGTTGATCGCCAATCGATCGCCGACCTTCAGCGGGACGTTGCCGGCGCGGCGTTGCGCGAGCGTCGTCTTCGCGTGGTCGATGTTGATGAACACCGCGCGGTCGCGCCGAAGGTCGGAGAGCTGACCCTCGGCCATCACCGGCGGCGCGCCGACGAGCGACGCGTCGTCCAGCCCGACGACGCGGCACTGCACGCGCGTCCCATCGGGCAGCTGCACCTGCAAATAGTTCTTGTACATCGGCACCGCCCAGGCGACGCCCTCGATGCCGCGCACGCGCTGGAGGCGTTGCTCGCTCATCGGCTTGAAGTCGTCGACGAACTGCACCTGGTCGTCCATGACCCACAGGTCCGCGACGGACGTGTCGCGGATCCACGCGCTCATCTGCCGGGCGAACCCGGTGAAGATCGACGCCTGCTGGGTGATCAGCAGCGCCGCGAAGGCGAGCCCCGCGACCAGCGAGACGTACTTCAACCGGTCGCCGACGAGCATTTTGAGCGCGATGAGGTTCATGGGAGTGGAACGGAAGAACAACTGAAAGAACAACCTCGGACCCCGTTTAGCCCCCGCGACCACGGGGGGGTTTCGCGCGATCGCCCCGCGTGGGCGCGGGGGCTAAACGGGGTTGGAGTCCACTAGCGTCAGCGCTCGGTGCAACCGTCATCCCCGCGATGATCGAGTCGACCATCGTCTTGATCCGCGCGTCCAGCGGCGCCCACGTCAGCCAGGGGTCGTCCGCCTTCGCGACCTGGAGCGAAGCGACGCCGTGCACGGCGGCCCAGAAGGTCTGGGCGATCAGCTCGACGTCGTCCTTCAGCTCCGGCCGGAAGCGCTTGGCGGCGATCCCTTCGCGGATCGCCAACGACAGCGCCGCGTAGCCGCTCTGCGCGGGATCCTGCTTGCGCGCCA
>Ga0081539_10004608_pt1 | contig 15027 bp, 11 predicted proteins | sample TabmetS4T2R2_FD_71023 | JGI IMG/M metagenome (GOLD analysis project Ga0081539, IMG submission 71023) | Tabebuia heterophylla rhizosphere microbial communities from the University of Puerto Rico - S4T2R2 | ecosystem: Host-associated > Plants > Roots > Rhizosphere ...
CGGCGGTCGCCGAACCGCCCCAGCCCGACTTCGATCGCCATCTCCGCCTCCGCGAATCAAGACGCGATTCACGGAATCAGCCACGCGACCTATCGGCAATCGAGAAGTGTGCACACGATAGCCTTGCGGGGGAGGGTTGGGGAGGGGGGTCGTAGTGTGTCTCGCTTCGGTGTCAACTAACCACGACCCCCACCCCTAACCCTTCCCCGCAAGGGGGAGGGGAACGGGCCGAGTGCGGGGAGAGGCTACTCAGCCCAGCACAACCGGCCTCGCGCGTGCGGGCGGTTGTCGATATCTCCGGTTTCGGCTAGTTCGGGCATCCGCACCGCACTAGCCACATCTCCCGTCCTCGGTAGCTCATGATCGGCCGCCCCAAGCTCGTTCTCGCGTCCGGCTCGCCGCGCCGCCTGGCGCTGCTCAACCAGGCCGGCATCGAGCCGGATTCGCTGCAGCCGGCCGAGATCGACGAGATTCCGATGAAGGGCGAGCTGCCGCGCGCTCTCGCCAACCGCCTGGCGCGCGAGAAGGCGCAGGTTGCGCTTGCCAGCGTCAAGATCGACGAGGAGTTGCGCGGCTCCTACATCGTGGCCGCCGACACGGTCGTCGCGGTCGGGCGGCGCATCATGCCGAAGGCCGACATGCTGGAGGACGCCGCCGCCTGCCTGCGGCTCCTGTCGGGGCGCAATCATCGCGTCTATACCGGCATCTGCCTGGTGACGCCGAAAGAGACCTTCCGCCAGCGCCTGGTCGAGACGCGCGTGCGCTTCAAGCGCCTGTCGAGCGAGGACCTCGAAGCCTATCTTGCCTCCGGCGAGTGGCGCGGCAAGGCCGGCGGCTATGCGATCCAGGGGCTCGCCGGCACGTTCGTGGTCAAGCTGGTCGGCTCCTACACCAATGTGGTCGGGATGCCGCTGTACGAGACACTCTCGCTGCTCGGCGGCGAAGGCTATCCGGTGCATTTCGGCTGGCTGAATGCGGTGTAATCTCACCCTATGAACGTCGCGCCATGAACATTGCTTCCTGGCTTTCCCGCGCAGGCCTGAGCCACCCCGGCGCGCCGGCGGTGGGGCAGGGAACCCGCGTGACGCAAAGCTATGGCGCGCTCGCCGAGCGTGCCGCGCGCCTCGCGGGCGGATTGCGTGCGCTTGGCCTTCAGCCGGGCGATCGCGTCGCGATCATCGCGAAAAACTGCATCGAATATGTCGAGACCATCTACGGCATCTGGCATGGCGGCTTCGCGGCGGTGCCGGCGAACGCCAAGCTGCACGGGCGCGAGCTCGGCTACATCCTCGAGCATTCCGGCGCACGCGTGTGCATCGCGAGCGCCGGCCTCGACGCAGAGGTTGCTCTTCACCTCCCGGCGAGTCTCGAACAGCTGATCGTCATCGGCTCGCCGGCCTATCACGGGCTGTTCGCGGCCGATCCCGTGCCGGTGACGCCGCGCGACGGCAACGACCTCGCCTGGCTGTTCTACACCTCCGGCACGACCGGGCGTCCGAAAGGCGCGATGCTGACCCATCGCGTGCTCGCGCAGGCGAGCTTTGCGTATCTGACCGAGGTCGACGCGGCCGCACCCGGCGATTCCATTCTGCACGCCGCGCCGATGAGCCACGGCTCCGGCCTCTACATGATGGCGCATGTCGGACGCATGGGCATCAACGTCGTGCCGGAGTCGGGCGGCTTCGAGCCGGACGAGATTTTCCGCCTGTTCGGCGCGTGGAAGAACATCTCGATGTTCGCCGCGCCCACGATGGTGAAGCGCCTGGTCGACCACGGCGGCGACGCCGATGCGTCGAACATCCGCACCATCGTGTGGGGCGGCGCGCCGATGTACGTCGAGGATGCGTTGAGAGCGCTCGAGCGCTTCGGGCCGCGGCTCGCGCAGATCTACGGCCAGGGCGAAAGCCCGATGACGATCACGACGCTGTCCAAACAAGACATCGCGGATCGCGATCATCCGCGCTGGCTCGAGCGGCTCGGTTCGGCGGGCCGCCCCTATGCGTGCCTCGACGTGATGGTGGCGGACAGCGATGACTGCGCGCTGCCGGTCGGCGAGGCCGGCGAGATCCTCTGTCGCGGCGATGTCGTGATGCCGGGCTACTGGCGCAATCCCGAGGCAACCGCGCAGACCTTGCGCGGCGGCTGGCTGCACACCGGCGATGTCGGCGTGTTCGATGCGGATGGCTATCTCACGCTGAAAGACCGCTCCAAGGACATGATCATCTCGGGCGGCTCGAACATCTATCCGCGCGAGGTCGAGGAGGTGCTGCTCAAGCACACGGAAGTGCGCGAAGTGTCGGTGATCGGGCGGCCGCATCCGGACTGGGGCGAGATCGTCGTCGCCTATGTGGTCGGCGACGCGCAAGCGAGCGAGCTCGACACGCTGTGCCTCTCCGAAATCGCGCGCTTCAAGCGGCCGAAGGACTATGTGTTCGTCGACGCGCTGCCGAAGAACAATTACGGCAAGATCCTGAAGACCGAGCTGCGCGAACGCGACGCGAAACAACAGGAGGCGGAAAGTGCCCAATCGCCTGAAAGATAAAGTCGCGGTGGTGGTCGGCGCGGGCTCGATTGGTCCGGGCTGGGGCAATGGCAAGGCGACCGCGGTGACCTTCGCGCGCGAGGGCGCGAAAGTGTTCTGCGTCGACATCAATCTCGCGGCGGCGGAAGAGACCGCGAATCTGATCACGCGCGAGGGTGGGCTGGCGCTGCCGTTTCGCGCCGACGTCACCAAGGAGAATGACGTCGAGGCGATGGTGAAAGCTTGCGTGGCGGATTTCGGCCGCATCGACGTGCTCGACAATAATGTCGGCATCGCCGAGGTCGGCGGCGTGGTGGAATTGCCGCTGGCGCAGTGGAATCGCGTGCTCGACGTCAACCTGAAGAGCGCCTTTCTCACCATGAAGCACACGATTCCGCTGATGGTGGTGCAGGGCGGCGGCTCGATCATCAACATCTCGTCGGTCGCGGGCGCGCGCTGGACCGGCGTTCCGTACGCCTCCTATTACGCCTCGAAGGCCGCGCTCATTCATCTGACGCGCACGACCGCGGTCGAATATGCGAGCAAGCGCGTGCGGGTGAATGCGATCCTGCCCGGCCTGATGCAGACCCCGATGGTCGAGCATTCGCCCGGGCTGGCGAAGTCCTACGGCAACAATGTCGAGGAGATGTGGCGCGCCCGCGCCGCGCAGGTGCCGATGGGCTTCGGCGGCGAAGCCTGGGATGTCGCCTGGGGCGCGGTCTATCTCGCCAGCGACGAGAGCCGCTATGTCACCGGCATCGAGCTGACGATCGACGGCGGCGTGTCGTTGAAATGAGCGAAACGCCCTGACAAGCCTCGTCCTGAGGAGCGCATCGCGCGTGAGCGCGGTGCGCGTCTCGAAGGACGGCCGCAAGCCCGGCGTCTGCCGCCATGGTTCGAGACGCCGCGCTGTCGCGCGGCTCCTCACCATGAGGGCTGCTAGTCCGGACACGCCGCTCCGGTATCGATCCACGCCTGCACCAGCGCGCCGAGTTGTTCCTGCGTGCCTGGCGCCGGAGCGCGGCCTTCGCCCGGCGCCCAGCCCCAGGCGACCAGATCGTCGTGCGCGAAGTGTTCGTGCAGCAGCGCGAGCGAGCGCCCGCCATTGCGTTTCTCGTCCTTGAGCTGGCGGCAGATCGCCCCGAGCGACTGGCCTTCCCAGGCGAATTCCTTCGGCGCGAGGCTCCAGCGCGGATGTCCTGGAATGCTCTTGTAGGTCGTGCCTTCACCGACGCCAGTCAGGGTGAAATTGCGCTCGGTATGGCAGGCCTGACAGGTGAGACCGGCAACGCCGACATTGGCCTCGCCGCGCGGCACCGGCGGCATGTGCTCATGGTGGTCGGCGCCCTGCAGCGGATGATCACCTGCCGGATGGCAGTTGAGGCAGCGTGGATGCGTGACGACCTTGCCGATTTCGTTGAAGATTGCACGCGAGCGCTCGGCCCGGTCCGCAATGCCGGCGAACGAAGCGACCGGCCGCAGACTGTCGGCATTCCGCGTGGCGGTGTTCTGGACTTGCGCGATCGCCGTGGTTGCAAGAACGGCGGCGCCGACCGCACCGATCAACATGAGCCGCATGGCCTTCCTCCGAATTGTCGAGGGAAACGCCGCGAGCGCACGGCAAGGTCCATCACAGCCGCATGAGCGGCTTTTCACCCTTTGATCGCGCGGCAGAATTGCTTATCTCAAACCTCGTGAACGAAGCATCCGCCAAGCCCTGCCCCATTTGCGGCAAGCCCGCCGTCGCGCGCTTCCGGCCGTTCTGCTCGGGGCGCTGCAAGGACGTCGACCTCAATCGCTGGTTCTCGGGCGCCTACGCCATCCCCGGCACGGAGCTCGAGGAGGTGCCGGACGCGCCCGCCCTCGTGCCGTCGCGCAAGCGCGACTAGGCAGCTGCCGCCGTCATGGAACCTGGGTTCGGCCGCGCCGGCGCCCTGCGGTACCCATCTGAAAGCCTTACGAAAACAGCCCTTTCGACTCGTCTGGACAGGGTGGACCCGAGCCTCTATAACCGCCCGCCTTGACCAACACCGCCGTTCCGGCGGGCTCCGGCGCCCAGGTAGCTCAGTTGGTAGAGCATGCGACTGAAAATCGCAGTGTCGGTGGTTCGATTCCGCCCCTGGGCACCATCCATCTCCAATCACAAAATATCGGACTCGCAGCTCCGCGCCGCGATGTTGAACGCCGCGCTGAGCTTCAGTCCGATCACGCTCAACTAGAGCGCATTCCGATTGGAAGGAATCGGAATGCGCTCTAGATTCTTTCGTTGGCGCATATCCTGTTCGGAAAACCGGTATCCACTTTTCCGGGATATGCGCTAGTTCGCCTGCGCCGGCTGCAGCAGGGCCCGACGAAAGCCCTGCTGCGATGCCGATCGTGCTGTCGACCGATACCCATCAACTCACTGCTTCAGGGCAAACACCCAGACGACGCCGCCTTGCGGCACGTCGGGCACGACGCCGACATTGAGCTTGGCAAGCGCGTCCTGGATGCGCTGTCCATCGACACCCCAGCCGGACTGGACCGCGATGTACTCGACACCGTCCACCTCGAACGCGACCGGGTTCCCCATGATCCCCGAGTTGGTCCGCTGCTGCCACAAGAGCTCACCGGTCTTTGCATCGAACGCACGGAAGAAGCGGTCGCTCGTTCCGCCGACGAAAACGAGCCCGCCGCCCGTGCTCAGCACGGAGGCGAACAGCTGATGCGGGAACTTGGCCGACCAGACTTTCTTGCCGCCCACGACGTCCCAGGCCTGTAGCTCGCCGATGTAGGTGCCGCCGGTCGGCAGGCTCAGATCGAGCTTGTCCTGATCGGCGCCGAGCCAAAGCTGCCCCTCAACAAGCGGCTTGTTTTCGCCGACGAGCGTGCCGCAGATGTTGTCGTTCGCCGGAATGTACAGCAGTCCGCTGTTGGCGCTGTAGGACGCGGAGGGCCAGTCCTTGCCACCCCACAGCGAGGGACAGAAGGTGACCGTCTTGTTGGTGCCGGGGGTCTTGGCGGGATCGTATTCCGGCCGGCCAGTCTTGGCATCGACCTTCGTGAACACGTCCTGGTGCACGAACGGCCGCGCCGAGACGAACTTGATTCCCTCGGCGCCACGCTCGAGTGTCCACAGATAGCCGTTGCGTCCCGGATGCACGAGACTTTTCACCGTGCGCCCGCCAAGTTGAAGGTCAACGAGGATCGGTGGATCGACCTCGTCCCAGTCCCACGAGTCGTTCCAGTGGTACTGGTGGTGGTTCGCGATCTTGCCGCTGTCGGGATCGAGCGCGATCACCGACGACGTGTAGAGATTGTCGCCTGAATGCGCGTCGCCCGGCCAGGGCGCCGCATTGCCGATGCCCCAGTACGCGAGCTTGAGAACCGGATCGTAATTGCCGGTGAGCCAGGCCGAGCCGCCGCCGGTTTTCCAGGCATCGCCCTGCCAGGTCTCGCTGCCCGGTTCGCCCGGAGCCGGAATAGTGGAGGTCCGCCACAACTCCTTGCCGGTGTTGCCGTCGAACGCCGCGATGTAGCCGCGGATGCCGTATTCACCGCCCGACCCGCCGACGATGATCTTCCCGTCGATGACCTGGGGGGCGAGCGTCATGTAGTGCCCCTTGCCATAGTCCTCGACCTTTGTCGCCCACAGTTCCTTGCCCGTCTTGGCGTCGAGCGCCACCAGGAAGCAATCGGTCGTGGCAACATAGACCTTGTCCTGCCACAACCCGACGCCGCGGTTGGTCGGGTGGAGCTGCGTCAGATCCTCGGGAATCTTGCGCTTGTAGCGCCAGAACAGATCACCCGTCGTGGCATCGAGCGCGATCACCTGGTTCTGCGGCGTCGTGACGAACATGACACCGTTGTTGACCATCGGCGGCGACTCGTGAGCTTCGGTCACGCCGGTCGCGAAAGTCCATACGGGGACGAGATTTTTCACGTTGCCCGGATTGATCTTGTGGAGCGGGCTGTAGTTCGCGCCGTCATAGGTGCGACGGTACATCAGCCAGTTGGCCGGCTCGGGATTGGCGAGCCTGTCAGCCGTCACCGCCGCATAGGTTTTGATCTCCGCCCCTCCTGCCGGCGCCGACAGCAGGACCGATAGTGCGAGGCCGCAGCATCCCAGTCCTTCCTTGAGCATGACGTCCTCCTCTCATTGTGGATCGTGGTTCTTTTGGCCTGCCCTCTGGTTTGGTTTCTCTGGATTGGAATCACTCAGCTTGGTTGTCCGACCCTCCCGCGAAATGGACCGGCGGCGCTCAGCGTGCCGTCGGCGATTCTGAGCGGCAGCGCCGGAAGCGGGCGCGGTGCCGGCCCGAACACCACCTTGGCGCCTTGGCTGGGGTCGAATTCGGAGTTGTGGCAGTGGCAGCGCAGGATCCGCTCCTCGGCCTTCCAGCCGGTGACTGGGCAGAGCGCATGGGTGCAGGCGGCCGAATAGGCGACGATCCCCTCGGCAGCGTGCGGGCGTGTCTCGTCGTCGAGCGCCGCCTCGTCGAGGCGCAGCAGCAGCACCTGATTGAGACGCGATCCGTCGCGAACGATCTTGCTCGCTGGCTCCATCGGCCAGGCGAGGACAGGCGCCGCACCGGCGGTCAAATCGGACGGGCCGATGACATGTCCAGGGTTGTCGCCGCTGACGAATACGAAAATATCGCCGGCTTGTGGGCGGGTGCTGTGCGGCTCGGCAGCCCCTGCCGCATCGCCGAGGGTCAGGCCGAGCCCTGCCGCAACCGCTTGCGTCAGCAGCATTCGTCGCTGCGGCGATTGCAGCCGTTCGCGATCGCAAGACTCTTCTTGTTCGCTCGCTGCCGCACCTGCGCAGGCGTGCGAGTAGACGTCTCCCTGGGTCATCCGGTTCGCCCGCTTGTTGGCGCGGTTTCGGAAGCCCAGCCCAACGCGAAGTCTATTGTGGCGCGATCATTCGTCAATAGATTCGACTACAGCGCGATGGCCAGTGGCGGAAATTTTCGCGCCGGCGTGTCATTCCGGCTACGCGCTACACGAGACACTCCATGCTTCTTGTCCCCACACGAGTCGCGCCGAGCGGCATTCACGTATCGGCCGTCTTGGAGCATGCGACTGAAAATCGCAGCGTCGGTGATTCGAGTCCGCCCTTCTGCGGTGCGCCATTCCGGATGAGATCGACGCCGTCGCCTGGGATCGTCCGCAGGCGCGGAGCGAATGACGGCGAAGGACATTTTCCTGCCGCGGCGCGAAGGCGTAATATTTGTCCGGAATGAAGGTCCTTGGCACGCAGGCACGATCAGATCGAACGTCGAGCCGTCGCGCCGTCAGGGAGGCCGACAATGAGACGTTGGTTGAAGCTGCAAGACGCGAAGACCAGGGCGATGGTGTTCGGGCTGCTCCCATGCGCGCTTGGACTCGCCGCCGCCGGATGCACGCTCTGGGCCGATACGATCTGGCTCACCACGGCGGGAAGCGCCTGGCCGATCGTTCTCTTGAGTATCTCGGCTGCCACATTGATCAAGCTCGTGTTCTCGCCTTTCGAGGATGCAACGATCGGCTTTGCCGCGTGGCTGACGCTTGCATGGACCTGGTTCCACGTTCCCTTGTGGGCCACAGCGCGCGAAGTGCCATATGCGGCTGCCGTCGTCGATCGCGACGGACGCGTTCACATGGTGAGCGAGGCGGCACGCGATCCGGCGTTCAAGGTCTGGTTTCTAACCGACCACTACGGGACGAGGATTGTGCACAACGTGATCGGCAAGGTGATCACGAGCTCACTCGAGCTCGAGTATCGCTATGCCGAGCCCTACATCGCGACGCGCCGGGACAACGAGGACATTTCCGAGCCCCTCGAGGTTGCCGCAAGCGCGATACTGCGGGAGCAGGCCGCACAACCGCGCGCAGCGAAAATCGCACTTGTCGGGGATCGCGCGGTTCAGGATCGCGTGCTCGAGAGGATTTGCCACGCCGCGGTCGGAGACGGCATTGCGTGCCCGCTCCGGATGAAGCTGTCTCCGCAGAGCGAGGCGACGGCGCTTGGCGCGACCTGGAGCACGTCCTACAGCGAGAAGGAGGCGATCGAGGAGAAGCATCTGCCGACCCTGCTGCAACTGCTCACGCAGCAAGATTCTCCCCTGATACACAGGGACGAGGTCTTTGCACTGCTTCTCGAGATCGCGGAGGGCGTCGTGCCGCTTTCCCGGCTGGCCCAACAGTCCCATCTGCTCGACGACGATCAGTTCGACAGGCTGGTCGGACGCATCCTGGCCTCGCCGGAGTGCGGTAACGAGGCCGTCGCCATCATCTCCAAATCGAACCGCCTGACGTCGGAGCAGCGGCTCGCGCTCCGTGCCAAGGCATTGGGCGAGGCCAGCATCGCGGCGCTGCTCGCGCACGCCGTGCCGCTGCGCATCTCCGATCCAGAAATCGCGCAACTCGCCGCGCGCATGCGATCCGCCTTTATGGCCGACCCGGGCCTCGCGGTGCGCGCGTTGGAGATCTTCGGCGAGCGATTGTCGCCTGACGTCCAACGCGATGCCGTGACGGAGATCGTCAAGGCGAAGGCCCCCTACGCGCTGGCTGCGCTGCGGCACGTGAATTTCTCGCCGATGCTGCGAAGCGACCTCTTGAGAAAGGTCCTTTCCGATGTGCGTTACGATGATTTCTCGTCGGAGGGACTGTCGAAGGAAAAGTTGCAGGGCGTGCTGACGCCGGCGGAAATGCGGGCATTGGTAGCGATGGCCATGAAGCGGAGCGAGACCTCCAGCCAATGGTTGGACTTCGCACGGAAGTCGCTGCCGATCGGCGTTATGACACCTGACGAAAAAAAGTCACTGGTCACCGAAATGCTGTTCAGGAGTCCCAAGGAAGCGTTCGAGTTCGTCAGCGAGAACCGCCGCTATCTGGACCCGGCCGAAGTCAACGAGGTCACCCGCGACTACACGCGAACCATTACCACGGACTTTTGCCTGCACCTGTCACACCGCAACAGGCTCCGGAAGATGGAGTACTTCAGTGACGCTCAGTTGCAGATCTTTCGCGATTGCGCGGGTTCAAAGTAGCGACGAGGAAGATCGTCTGAACACACCGGTCGATTGAGTGATGCGTCGCTGATTGCAAACCCGTCATGGGTCGACGTTATTCCTATCACCTGCTCACAACATCTGCCGTTTTGGGAATCCAACTGTCGCGTGATCTTGGGGTGCGACGGGTGAGCAATGGCGTGAACAGCCCGACCGATCACTTGCGGGTCGAGCCATTCTGGGCGCCCTTAAATCTTGAGGCTCATTCTGCGGCCATGAGGCCGGGCTCCGCGTAGGCGGCACGGAACGTCTCGGCCAGCAGCTCGGCCAACCAGCGGCGCGGGCCCTGGGTCAGGTACATGTTGACGTAGAAGTTGGGCAGCCGTGGCAAGGCGCCGCCGTGCCGAATCGTTTCCACCTGCGCGTTGACGGTCCCTTCCATGTGGAGGCGCACCACCCTGTCGGCCGCGAGGTTTGCGTCCATCACCGGGTTTGAGGCCGAGTCGACCGTGACCGTCCAGTCGAAGCCCGCCGCATTCAGGCACTCGATCGCTGCCTTGTTGAAGATGCAGCCCGCGACCGTGCCGAGCGGGAAGGGGCGCCGTTTCCACGCTTGGCCACCCGGCGCTCCGATCCAGACGAGCGGCCTCACCGCCAGCGTTTCTCCGCCGGCCTGGGGCTCTGGCTCGGTCGTCAGGATGAGGTCCAGCTCGCCGTGGGCAAGTCGCTCCTTGAGGAACACCGTCTGGGCGGAATGGAGATTGACCCTGACCTGCGCATGCAGCTCGGCGAAGTCGCGCATGACCCTCGGGACATGCGGGTTGAGCAGGTCATCTGGCGAGCCGAGATTGATCTCGCCTGTGGCAGCGGCCGCGGTCATGCGCTCCCAGGTCTCGTCGTTCAGGGCCAGAAGGCGCCGGGCGTAGCCAATGAACTGTTCGCCCGCGGCGGTGAGCGTCAGGCCGCGGCGGTCGCGCTCGAAGAGCGGCTGCCCGAGCGTTTCCTCGAGCCGCTTGATCTGCAGCGAAACCGCCGGTTGGCTGACGTTGAGCTGCGTGCTCGCCCGCGTCATGCCGCCCATCTCGGCCACAGCCAGGAACGAGCGGATGGCGGCGAGGTCGAGATTGCGCGGCATTGGCGCTCCCCGCCTGATGGACCGGCCCGCGACAAGCTGATGCCGTGCCGGAATAGCAGGTTTGTAGCAGATTCCGCGCGCCGCGGCGACAGTAGTGTTTCGTTGGGTGAAAATGGGGTCAGAGCCGATTATTGAGCCAGAGCGCAGGCGAGGCGACGGCGGCAGCTAATTCGACGCTGACCGCAATTTCCGCAATTTCCGAATTTCCGGGCGCAATTTACCGGGCGACGCAATAGCCGGCGGCCCGGGTTACCGTTTGACGGGCAGTTTGGGCACCGAGCATAGCGCATCAGGGAAGGCCGCATGCGGATAGGTAGCAAACGCCGCCCCCGCTCGTGGTCCATTGCCTTCACTGTTGCAGCAGCGCCGTCGCCTGAGCCAAAGGCACCGGCGCGTCGCAGAGAAGCAGATCGGCCGCGTCATCCTCCCAGCGCTGGGCCGCGAGGCTTGCCGAGGTCTGCTCGCGCAAGCGATGCTCGATGACAAAGCGCGACAGCAGCAGCCGGCGGGCATCGCCGCTGGCCGTGCCGAGGCGTGCGCCTTCGCTTGCGAGCAGCGCAGCCGTGGTGGCGTGATAGAGCTTGCCGGCCGCCATGCGGCAGAAGCGCTCGTTCTCGGGGTGCGCCGCGACCTCCTCGGCAAGGCGCAGCGCGTCCGTGACCGCGCCCTGCAGGCAGGTGCGGAACTGGCCGGGCAGGCCTGCGGTGTCGAGCCGCGCGGCGAGGTCGTCGCGCAGCGCCGCGTGCGCGCGCACCTTGCCGACGGCGCGCTGAATGGCGTCGAGCGCGTTGATGTTGCTGGTGCCTTCCCACAGCAGGCCGAGATGCGCGTCGCGCACCAGCCGTGCGTTCGGCCAATCCTCGATGTAGCCATTGCCGCCGCGCGCCTCCATGGCGCCGGTCGCAACCGTGACGTTGTCGCGGCAGGCGCGATACTTCACCACCGGCGTGAGCAGCCGCAACACCTGCTCTGAAGCCGTCGCCGCATGCAGCAGCGCCGAGAGCGCCTGCTCGGTCGGCACCAGCAGCTTGAGCAGCTGGCGCCGCATCAAGGGATGCTCGATCACGGCGCGGCCGAAGGCGTTGCGGTGCCGCGCCGCCAGCATCGCCTCGTTGAGGCAGCGCCGCATCATGCCGGCCGCGCGCGCAAGATGCGAGACGCGGCTTGAATTGACCATCACCAGCATCTGCTTCAGCCCCTGGTCGAGCGCGCCGAGCTGGTAGGCGACCGCGCCCTCGAACATGATCTCGCCGCTCGCCATGGTGCGGCTGCCGAGCTTGTCCTTGAGGCGCAGGATTCGATAGGCGTTGCGCCGGCCGTCGGGGAGCGTCTTCGGCATCAGAAACAAGCCAAGCCCCTGGCTGCCGGGCAGCGCGCCTTCGGGCCGCGCCAGCAGCACGGCAAGCTCGGCATCGACATTGGAGCAGAACCACTTCTCGCCCCACAGCCGCCACTCTCCGCCATCGCGCACCGCCGCGAGCTCGCCGGCCCCCACATCCGAGCCGCCGGTCTTCTCGGTCATGAACTGTGCGCAGCGCTGCAGCGTCGCGAGCTCCTGGCTCCACATCCGCTCCAGATAGCGCGCGCGCAGCTCCTCGCTGCCGAAGCGGCGCAGGAGCTCCGACGAGCTGTCGGTGAGGTTGACCGGGCAAAGCAAGCCGAACTCGGCCTGGGCAAACAGGTAGTGAAAGACATATTTGGCGATCGGCGGCATCGGCTCTGGCCAGCCGAGCACGCCGGCGCGGTGACACATCGCATGCAGGCCGAAGCGGCCGAACGCGATCGCCTCCATGTCGCGGTAGGAGGGATGATACTCGACCCATTCTTCGTCGCGGCCGTAGCCGTCGCGCGGGTGCAGCACCGGCGGATGGCGCTCGGCCTGATCCGACAGATCGTGCAAGCGGCCGCCTGCGAGCGCGCCGAGCGCGGCGAGGTGCGGCTGCAGGTGCGCGAGCAGCGGCGCGTCCATGTAGAGCGGCAGCAGGTCCTGCGCGCTGCGGTCGATGGCGTAGTAGTTCAGCCCGCGGCACGTCGGCGCGAGCGCGGCCGCCCGGCGCGCGGAGGCGTCACGGCTGGAAAGTTCGACATGCACGGTCATGACTGCGCTCCCGAGCAGGGATTTATGGCGCCGGCCAGGAATGCCCGGCTTTCATACTGCTTTACGAGCGCGCGGCTGGCACCGCAAACGACTTCTATGCCGCGCGTCTTGAGCGAAACTCAACGCCGAGGAGCGTTGCGGCGTCGGCCTCGCGCCGCATGCGGCGCCCTGATGGGTGACTATCGGCCCATGCGCAAGCCCGGCAGGTTCGGCGTGCGCCGACGTGCCGGCTCGAGCGCTGCCCGTTCGCGCTGCGCTCGTTGCTCTATTGCGTCTGCAGCAGGTTGGCGGCGCGCATGATCGGCAACAGGTGCTCGCGCTCGCGCATCAGGAAGTCGCGCGCGCCCGCCGGGCTCGGATCCGCGCGCGGCTCGAGGCCGGAGCTCTCGAGCGTCTTCTCGAACTCCGGATTCCTGACGATCTGCGCACTCGCGTCCGCGAGCTGAGACACGATCTCGGGCGGCGTGCCGGCGGGCGCGACAACGCCGGCGGTGAGCTGCACGACGAGTCCGGGCAGCGTCTCGTTGGCGGCCGGAATGTCAGGTGCGGCCTTCAACCGGCCGGGCGCGCAAATCGCGATAATGCGGACCTTGCCCGATTTGTGCAGATCGAGAATCTGGCCCGTGATGTTCGGCGTGATCATCGGGACGACGCCGGCCATGACATCGACCAGTGCCGGCCCGACGCCGCGATAAGGGACGTGTAGGATCCCCGGCGCGCCGATCAGCTGCTTGAACGATTCGCCCGCGAGGTGCGTCACGGTGCCAATTCCGGCTGACCCGTAGGACACCTTCTCGGCGTTGGCCTTGGCGTAGGCGATGAACTCCTGGAAGTTGGTCGCCGGCACGGACGGGTGCACGACGATCGACGTCGACGAGGTCGCGACCATCGACACCGGAGCAAAGCTCTTCACCGAGTCATAGGGAGGTCGCGCCATCAGTGCCGGCGCGATGATGAGGCAACTGGTCTCACCGAAGAGCAACGTGTGGCCGTCCGGAGTCGCGCGCACCACCGCACTCGCGCCGATCGTGCCGCCGCCGCCGGCCTGGTTCTCGACCACGACGGTGCCGATCGATCGCTTGATGTGCTCGGCCCAATTGCGCGCCACGACGTCGACCACGCCGCCCGGCGGATAGGGGACGACCAGCCGAATGTTGCTCGCGGGATATTTCGTCTGCGCGCTGCTCGCCGATGGCCGCAGCGTGCAAGTAGCGGCCAACGAGGCTGCCAACCCAAGAACGTCTCGACGCCGCATCGTTTCCATCCGTGAATGGTGAGTGGTGAGTGGTGAGTGGTAAATGGTGAGCGCCAATCAACTACTCACAATTCACCACTCACTACTCACCAATTGATCGTTCATTGCACGCATCTTGATGCAAAGCTATCGTGCGCGTCCAATTTCAAATGCGACGCGACGCTGTCACTGTGATGAATGATGAATGGGGCGTAAAGCGCACGTAAGGTAACGTCTCACGCGGCAACTCTTTCGCGATCCAGACCGAGCCTCATCGAACAATGCACAAAAGGATTCAGTTGAATGAGCCAGACCGAAATGGCCGCGCGTCGCTATTCCCATGACTATTCCTGGCCGGGCGGCGCGCGCACTGCGGTCGTCGTGACCTGCCTGATGGAGAACTGGTCGGGCGACAACGGGCCGCCGTTCTCGGTTCAGACGACCTCGCTCAAGCCCGGGACACATGACCGCGCCGCGATGACCTGGGGACGCTACGGCAGCCGCTACGGCGTCTGGCGATTGCTCAAGATCCTGAACCAGCACGAGGTGCCTTCGACCTTCGTGGCCAATGCCCAGTCCATGGAGATTGCGCCGGACGCGGTCGACGCGATGCTGCGTGGTGGCCACGAGATCGCCGCGCATTCGTACACGCAAGACAGACTGATGGCCTATCTCAGCCCGGACGAAGAGCAGGCGGTCATCGACCAATGCATCGATGTGTTCAAGAAACTGACCGGCGCTGCGCCGAAGGGATGGCTCAGTCCGGTCCTCGCGCCGACTGCGCATACCGAAGAGCTGATCGCAAAGGCGGGCTTCCTTTGGTACGGCGACTACAACGCCATCGATCTGCCGTTCTACGTCGAAACAAAAGCCGGAGGCTTGATCGCGTTTCCGCACACGGACTTCGCCGATCATCGCGTGCTGCGTGGCAATCCGCGCGACTGGTTCGAGGTCCACAAAGACACGTTCGACTATCTCTACGCCAACGAGCCGACGTCGCTGCTCAACATCACGGTTCACTGTCACTTCGGCGGCCGGCCGCTGATGGCGGCGCAGGTCGATCGC
>Ga0081539_10003810_pt1 | contig 15025 bp, 14 predicted proteins | sample TabmetS4T2R2_FD_71023 | JGI IMG/M metagenome (GOLD analysis project Ga0081539, IMG submission 71023) | Tabebuia heterophylla rhizosphere microbial communities from the University of Puerto Rico - S4T2R2 | ecosystem: Host-associated > Plants > Roots > Rhizosphere ...
TTTCGACCGGCACGCCGGCCGCGCGAAACATCGTCGCGATCGTCTCGCTTTGCGTCGCGCGGCCGATCACGAGCTCGCCGCGGCCGTGGTGGCGCACATGGCCGGCACCGGGCATCTCCACGGCCACATAGACGCACGCCGGAAGCACATCCCGACCGAGCGTCGCTGCGAGCCGCTCGGCGTTATCGACGCCGTTTTGCAGCGTAACGATGGCCGCGTCGCGCTCGAGATACGGCGCCATGGCGCGCCCCGCCGCTTCCGTATCGGAAGACTTCACGGAGAAGAGCACGAGCTCGGCGCCCCGCAGCGCGCTCGGCGCGGTGCTCGCCTCCATCGGTACCGTTTCGTCGGACGTCGCGGTCTGCAAGCGCAGCCCCGACCGCTCGATTGCTTGCACATGCTGCGGGCGTGCGATAAGCGTCACCGCCCGGCCAGCGCGAGCAAGCATCGCGCCGTAATAGCAACCGACAGCGCCCGCGCCCATGACGCCGATCCGGTTCATCCAGGAAAATTGGTGACAGTCACCATTTATCGGCTCTTTCGCGACGCACGCAAGGCGCCGCGCCGATCGCATAGACGAGCTCGGCGGGCGAGTCGATTTCCCATAGCGCGAAATCGGCCGCCTTGCCCACCTCAAGGGTGCCATGCGTGGCCTGCATGCCGAGCGCGCGCGCCGCGTTGCGGGTGAAGCCAGCGAGCGCTTCTTCGGGCGTCAGCCGAAATAGCGTGCACGCCATGTTCATGGCGAGGAGCGGGGAGCTGAGCGGCGAGGAGCCGGGATTGTGATCGGTGGCGAGCGCGATCGGCACACCGTTTCGCCGCAGCGCCGCGATCGGCGGCAGGCGCGCCTCCCGAAGGAAATAGAACGCGCCGGGCAGGAGCACCGCCACGCTGCCGGCATGCGCGAGCGCTGCGACGCCCTGCTCGCTCGAGTATTCGAGATGATCGGCGGAAAGCGCGCCGTATTCGGCCGCGAGCGCCGCGCCGCCGAGGTCGGAGAGCTGGTCGGCATGGAGCTTCACCGGCAGGCCAAGGCGCTTGGCGCAATCGAATACTCGCGCCGTCTGTGCGCGGCTGAAGGCGATGCGCTCGCAGAAGACGTCGACCGCGTCGACCAGCTTTTCCTCGGCCGCCGCGGGCAGCACCTCCTCGCATACGAAGTCGATATAGGCGTCGGCGCGACCCTGGTATTCCTCCGGCAGCGTATGCGCGCCGAGAAACGTCGTCCTTACCGTCACGCCGGCGAGGAGGCGAGCCACGCGCAGCATCTTCAATTCGGTGTCGCGGTCGAGCCCATAACCCGATTTCACTTCGACCACCGTGGCGCCTTCGGCAACCCAGCGCGAGAGCCGTCGTTGTGCCGCGGCGACCAACTCCTTCTCCGAAGCACCGCGCGTCGCGCGCACGGTGGAAAGGATGCCGCCACCCGCCTTCGCAATCTCCTCATAGCTTGCGCCCTTGAGGCGAAGCTCGAATTCGTGTGCGCGATTGCCGGCGTAGACGAGATGCGTATGGCAATCGATGAACGCCGGAAGGATCCAGGCGCCGCGCGCGTCGTGCTCGCTGCGCGCCTTCTCGTTCCACTGATGGCGCTCGCCAACCCAGGAGATCCGACCGCCACTCGTGGCGAGCGCGCCGTCGCGTATCACCGCGCCTGTCATCGTGGCGAGCTTGGCGTTCAGCCAGACGGCGTCATGCATCTGGCTATGATAGCGACGTGACCAAGTACTACGCGCGCGATGCATTGTTGCCCTCCGGCTGGGCGCGCGACGTGCGCATCGGCGTCGAGGGCGGAAACATCGTGGCCGTCGAAACGGGCAGCGCCGCCGGCGCCGAGCGTCTTGCCGGTCCGGTGCTGCCGGGCATGGCGAATCTGCACTCGCATGCCTTTCAGCGCGCCATGGCCGGGCTCACCGAAGTACGCGCCGCGCCGCACGACGACTTCTGGTCCTGGCGCGAACTCATGTACCAGTTCATGGAACGCCTCACGCCGGAGCAGTCGCAGGCCATCGCGAGCCAGCTCTATATAGAGATGCTGAAGCACGGCTACACGGCTGTGGCGGAGTTTCACTACGTGCACGACCCCGCCGAAATGCTCGACCGGCATCTGGACGCCGCGCACGATGCCGGCATCGCCATCACGGTGCTGCCGGCGCTCTATCGCTGGTCGGGCTTCAGCCAGAAACCGCTCGAGCCGCGGCAGGCGCGCTTCGCGAGCAGCGTGCGCTCGATCCTGGACGCGGTCGCCCGCCTGCAGGCGAAGAAGTCGGCTGATGTGCGCGTCGGCATCGCGCCGCATTCGCTGCGTGCCGTCGATCCGCAGTCGCTCAAAGAGATAGTTGCCGCCGTCGATGCCGAGGCGCCAATCCACATCCATGCCGCGGAACAGACGCGCGAAGTCGAGGAATGCACGCTTGCGTACGGCAAGCGGCCGGTCGAATGGCTGCTGGACAACTTCGCGCTGGATGGCCGCTGGTGCCTGGTGCATGCGACGCACCTGCAGCAGAACGAAGTCGTCGCGTTGGCGGCAAGCGGCGCTGTCGCCGGCCTATGTCCGACCACCGAGGCAAATCTCGGCGATGGCATCTTTCCGCTGCTCAATTACCGCGGCGCCAGCGGCCGCTGGGGCATCGGCGGAGACAGCCACGTGTCCCGGAATCCGGCCGAGGAGCTGCGCACCCTTGAGTACGTGCAGCGCCTCGTCGCGCGGCGGCGAAACCTCAACATCAGCTCGACCTCGACCGCCGTCGGTACGACGCTTTGGCTGGAGGCGGCAGCCGGTGGCGCACAGGCGCTAGGACGCGCCATGGGCGCGATTGCACCGGGCAAGCGGGCGGACCTCGTCGTGCTAGACGCGGAGCGACCCGATCTCGTATCGCGCGGAGGCGACGCAATTACGAATGCCTTGGTCTTCTCGGGTGCCACGGACCTGGTGCGCGATGTGATGGTCGGCGGTCGCTGGATGGTGCGCGAGCACCATCACGCCCTGGAAGAGAAAGCAGCCGCGCGCTACGCGCGCGCGGTGGCCGAGCTTCTGTCTTAGTCGGGAATCTCGGCCTCGACCAGCTTCCCGAGGAGCACGAGCGACTCCTGCCAGCCGAGGTAGCACATCTCGGCGGGAATCACCTCCGGAACGCCCTCCTGCACGACGTTCAATTCGGTCCCGCACGAGACCTTCTTCAGCGTCACGGTGACCTGCATCTCGCCGGGCAGGTTCGGGTCGTCGAACTTGTCGGTGTAGCGGATGCGCTCGTTCGGCACGAGCTCCAGATATCGGCCACCGAAGGAGTGGCTGTTCCCGGTGGTGAAGTTGGTGAACGACATCTTGTGCGTGCCGCCCACCTTGGCCTCCATGTGATGGACGGTGGCCGTAAAGCCGTTCGGCGGCAGCCACTTCACCATGGCGGCGGGGTCGAGGAAGGCGCGATAGACGCGATCGGGCGTGGCGCGCAGCACGCGGTGCAACCGGATGGTGTTGCCTGGCATGGTCGGTCTCCTTTCGTTAGCCATTCATCCCTAGTCGAACGGCGGGACAGCGGATCGACACGGGATTAAAGTGATGCATCGCTCCGGCTTGAGGAGGTGGGATGGCATCACTCTGGAAGTGGGCGATCTTCGCCCTCCTGCAAGCCGGCGCGTGCAGCGCGCTCGCCCAGGCGTATCCCGCGAAGCCCATCCGCTGGGTCGTGTCGTTCCCGCCGGGCGGCACGGTGGACATCGTCGCGCGCATTCTGCAGCCGCGGCTCACCGAAGGGCTCGGTCAGCCGATCATCATCGAGAACCGGGGCGGCGCGGGCGGCGCGGTAGGCACGGAAGTCGTGGCACGCAGCGTGCCCGATGGGTACACGTTCCTGCTCACGCTCTCGTCGCACACCATAAATCCGATGCTCTACAAGTTGAGCTACGACGTCGAGCGCGATTTCGCGCCGGTGTCGCTCGTTGTGAGCGTGCCGCAGCTCATCGCCGCTAATCCGAGCGCACCGGCCAGCACGCTGCGCGAGCTAGTGGCTGCGGCCAAAGCGCGCCCTGGCTTCTATGCGTACGCCTCGCCCGGTAACGGTACGCCGGGCCACATCGCTGCGGAGTTGCTGAAGCTCAGGACGGGCATCGATCTCATTCATGTGCCCTATAAAGGCGGCGGCCCGGCGCTCGCAGATGCGGTGGCCGGCCAGATTCCGCTTATCGTGGTCACCGCGCCCGCGATCCTGTCCGCGGCCCGCGCCGGAAAGCTGCGGGCGCTCGCCGTGACGACGCTGAGGCGCAGCCCCGCCGCGCCAGATATTCCCACCGTCGCCGAAGAGCTCGACCTGCCCGATTACGAAGTGGATTCCTGGGTTGCGCTCTTCGCGCCGGCAAAAACGCCCGAGCCGGTCATCGCGCGGATGCAGACGGAAGTGGCGCACGTCCTGCAGCTACCGGAAGTGAAGCAGAAGCTCATCGAGCAAACCGCAGATCCGGTCGGTAGCACGCCGCAGGAACTCGAGCGAATTGTGAAAGTGGAGCTCAAGCGCTGGGCCGAGGTGATCGGCAAGGCGGGCATCAAAGGGGAGTGAGCTCCGCCCACACGGGCGCGTGGTCGCTCGGCTTCTCTCGGCCACGATAGGCGCTGTCCACGCCCGTGGCGGTCAACCGCGGCGCCAGGCTTGGCGTCAGCATCAGGAAGTCCATGCGAAAGCCGGCGTTGCGCCGGAACGCGGCGTCGTTTACCCAGAAGGTATAGATGCGCTCTTCAGGATGCAGCCGCCGCGTCGCATCGATCCATCCCTGCTCGAGCAGCCGGCGAAAGGCGGCGCGTGTTTCGGGCTGGACCACGGCGTCGAGCCGCCAGAGCCATTCGTTGTAAATGTCGGCCTTGGTGGGAACCACGTTGAGGTCCCCGGCGAGCACCGCTTGCCTTCCGGAATGCAGCAATGCGCGCGCGTGGAGATTGAAGCGCTCGAACCAAGCGAGCTTGTAGTCGAACTTCGGTCCGGGCTGCGGATTGCCATTCGGTAGATATACCGACGCGACGACCAGCCCCCTTACTTGGGCTTCGAGGAAGCGCGCCTGCTTGTCTAATTCATCACCCGGCAACCCACGCCGGATCTCCATGGGCCGCTCGCCTTTCGCGAGAATCGCGACGCCGTGATGCGAGCGCTGCCCGTGCCAGAGTGAGCCGTAGCCCGCGTCCTCGAGAACGCGGGCGGGACATTTCTCGTCGGTAGTCTTGATTTCCTGCAGACAGACAATGTCTGGCTGCGTCTCCGCAAGCCATTCCAGCACCCGCGGCAGACGGCCGTTGATGCCGTTGACGTTATAGGTCGCGACCTTCAGTGACGTTTAGTTGGCGAGCTCCGCCCGGTTCCTGAACTGCTCGAGCGCTTCGGGATTGGCAAGCGCCTCCAAGTTCTTCACCTCGCGGCCATGCACGACGTCGCGCACCGCGAGCTCGACGATCTTGCCGCTCTTGGTGCGCGGGATGTCGGTCACCTGGCAGATCTTCGCCGGCACATGGCGCGGCGTGGTGTTGTCGCGGATGCGGCGCTTGATCACGTTCACGGTATCGTCGTTAAGGCGGAGCCCATCGCGCAGCTTGACGAAGAGCACTACGCGCACGTCGCCCTGCCAGTCCTGGCCGATGACCAGAGACTCGACGACCTCTTCAAGCTGCTCGACCTGGCGGTAGATCTCGGCGGTGCCGATGCGCACGCCGCCCGGATTGAGCACGGCGTCGGAGCGCCCGTAGATGATGACGCCGCCATGCTCGGTGATCTCGGACCAGTCCCCGTGGCGCCAGACGTTTGGATACTTTTCGAAGTACGCCGCGCGGTACTTGGCGCCGTTGGGATCGTTCCAGAAGCCGATCGGCATCGAGGGGAAAGGCTGGGTGCAGACGAGCTCGCCTTTTTCCCCTTTGAGGGGGCGGCCCTGCTCGTCGAAAACATCGACGGCCATGCCGAGGCCCTTGGCCTGGATCTCGCCGCGCCATACGGGGCCGGCGGGATTGCCGAGCACGAAGCAGGAGACGATGTCGGTGCCGCCCGAGATGGATGAGAGGCAGACGTCGCGCTTGACGTTCTGGTAGATGTAGTCGAAGCCTTCCGGCAGGAGCGGCGAGCCGGTGGAAAGCACGGCGCGCAGCTTCTTCAACTCGTGCGTCTCGATGGGCTTGAGGCCGGTCTTGGCGAGCGAGTCGATGAACTTTGCCGAGGTGCCGAAATGCGTCATGCGCTCGGCGTCGGCGTAGTCGAAGAGCAGCCGGCCGCGGTTGACGAACGGTGAGCCGTCGTAGAGAAGGAGCGTCGCCTCGGAGGCGAGGCCGCTCACGAGCCAGTTCCACATCATCCAGCCGAGCGTGGTGAAGTAGAACAGGCGATCGGCGACGCGCACGTCGCTGTGCAGCCGGTGCTCCTTGAGATGCTGGAGCAGCGTGCCGCCGACGCCGTGCACGATGCATTTCGGCACGCCGGTCGTGCCGGAGGAATACACGATGTAGAGCGGATCGTTGAACGCCACCGGCTGGTAGCGCATCTCCTGCGCGTCGAAATCCTCGACGAATTCATAGAGCGAGGTGCCGGTCGTCGCCGTCGCGCCCAGATAATCGACGATGACGCATTCCTCGACGCTCGGCAGCCGATCGAGGACCTGCGCCGCCTTACTCTGGCAGTCGAACTCCTTGCCGCCGTAGATGTAGCCGTCGGCGCAGAAGAGCACCTTCGGCTCGATCTGGCCGAAGCGGTCGAGTACGCCCTGGACGCCGAAGTCCGGCGAGCAGCTCGACCAGACTGCGCCCAGGCTCGCGGTGGCGAGCATCGCCGCGGTCGCTTCCGGCAAATTCGGCAGATAGCCGGCGACGCGATCGCCCTTGCGCACGCCCATGTCGGCGAGCGCCTGCGCCATACGCGAGACCAGGTCGTACAGTTGCTTGTAGGTCATGCGCCGCTTGATGCGCTCCTCGCCCCAGAAGACGATCGCCTCCGCGCCGTCGCGGCGGCGAAGCAGGTTCTGGGCGAAGTTGAGCCGCGCGTTCGGGAACCAGCGCGCGCCGGGCATGCGATCGCCGTCGACGAGCGTCTCGCCGCCCTTCTCGCCGATCACGCCGCAGAAGTCCCAGAGGCGGCTCCAGAATTCCGGCGCATGTTCCACCGACCACTGGTGGAACGCTGCGTAATCGCGCTTGCCGACTTCGCGCATGAAGCGCGCCATCGCGGTCTGCGCCACGCGCTCGGGGCTCGGCGTCCACATCGGGCTCATTGCAATCGCTCGCGGATAGTTTGCGGAATGCGCACCGGCTTCTGGCGCGCCATGTCGATGAAGACGACGGTCGCCGCGCCGTCGGCGTGTACCTCACCGGCGATCATGAGCTCGTAGTAGGTGGGCACACTCGAGCCGCCCGGCGGGCCGGTAAAGACCTGGACTTCGACGGTCCCGGGGTAGTTGATCGCGCGCTTGAAGTTGCACGACGCGTTGGCGACGACGATGCCGGTCGACTTCCAGGCTTCGTCTTCCGGGACCAGCGCATCGAACCAGCCGATGCGCGCCTGCTCCATGTAGCGGAAGTACACCGTGTTGTTCACGTGCCCCATGGCATCCATGTCGCCCCAGCGGATGGGAATTCGCTCCACATGCACGAGCTTGCGGGGTTCCGACATGGGGCGCCGATTATAATCGGCGCATGCCGCGCGAATCGATGCAGTACGACATCGTCATCGTCGGCGCCGGTCCCGCGGGACTCGCGGCCGCGATCCGCGCGAAGCAGATCTCAGCAGACGTTTCCTGTTGCGTGCTGGAGAAAGGCTCGGAAGTCGGCGCGCATATCCTCTCGGGCGCGGTGATGGATCCGCGCGCGATCGGCGAGCTCATCCCCGACTGGAAAGCGAAGGGCGCGCCACTCAACACGCCGGTAACCCGCGATCGCTTCCTCTTCCTGCGCGAAAGCGGCATCGTGGAAACGCCGGCATTCCTGCTGCCCGCGTGCTTCCAGAACCACGGCAACTACGTCGTTAGCCTGGGCAATGTGTGTCGTTGGCTGGCGAAAGAGGCAGAAGCGCTCGGCGTCGAAATCTTTCCCGGCTTCGCCGCCGCGGAAGTGCTCTACGACGGCGACAAAGTGAAAGGCGTCGCCACCGGCGATCTCGGCGTCAATCGCAAGGGAGAGAAGACCGATGCTTACCAGCCAGGCATGGAGCTCCATGGCAAGTACACGTTCTTGGCCGAAGGCTGCCGCGGCCAGCTCGGCAAGGAGCTCGAAGCGAAATATGCCTTGCGCGGCGGCGCCGATCCGCAGGTGTATGGCATCGGGCTGAAGGAGTTGTGGGAGGTGAAGCCGGAACGCCACGAGCCCGGCCTCGTGATGCACACCGCGGGATGGCCGCTCGATGCCGACACCTACGGCGGCTCGTTTCTTTATCACCTGGAGAACCGGCAGGTCGCCGTCGGCTTCGTCGTCGGGCTGGGATACGAGAACCCGTATCTCTCGCCTTACGAGGAATTCCAGCGATTCAAGACGCATCCGGCGATCCGCGCCACGTTCGAGGGCGGCAAGCGCATCTCGTATGGCGCCCGCGCGATCACCGCGGGCGGCCTGCAGTCGCTGCCGAAGCTCGTCTTCCCGGGCGGCGCGCTGATCGGCGATGACGCCGGGTTCCTGAACGCCTCGCGCATCAAGGGCAGCCACTGCGCGATCAAGTCCGGCATGCTCGCCGCGGAGGCGGCGTGCGAGGCGCTGAAAGCCGGCCGCGCCGGCGACGAGCTCGATGCGTATCCGGCTGCGTTCAAAAAGAGCTGGCTATACGAGGAGCTGTACCGGGCGCGCAATTTCAAGCCGTGGATGTCCAAGGGACTCTATACCGGTACGTTGATGGTCGGCATCGACCAGATTGTGTTCAGGGGGAAGGCGCCTTGGACATTGCGTCATCGCCATGCCGATCACGAGACGCTGAAGAGGAAGGACGCGGTGCGGCCGATCGCCTATCCGAAGCCCGATGGCACGTTGACGTTCGATCGGCTGTCATCGGTATTCATCTCGAATACCAACCACAACGAGGATCAGCCGATCCATCTGCACCTCAAGGATCCGGCGCTCGCGCTACGCAACTGGCAGGACTACGCCGGCCCCGAGCAGCGCTATTGCCCGGCGGGCGTATACGAGTTCGTGGATGTCGAGACCAAGCCGCGGCTGCAGATCAACGCGCAGAACTGCGTGCATTGCAAGACCTGCGATATCAAGGACCCGAGGCAGAACATCGTCTGGGTGGCGCCCGAAGGCGGCGGCGGGCCGAACTACCCGAACATGTAGTTGAGGAAACTTTGAACCGGCGCGAACTGCTTTCAGCCATCGCCTTTTCAGCGGGCGGTGTGCTGCTCACCTCGATTGCTGGCGGCCAAGTGTCGAAAATGCGGCGCGTTGGTTTTATCAGCTTCTCGCCGGCGCCGCTGTTCTACGACGCCTTTCGCTCGGGAATGAATGACCTGGGCTATATCGAAGGGAAGAACGTCCTTTTCCATGCGCGTTTCGGTGGCGGCGGCACCGAGCAGCTGGATGCGCTAGCGGCAGCGTTGGTGGCCGAGAGGCCCGACATCATCGTCGCCGTCGGCGGCCCTGCCCTGCGATCGGTACAGAAGGTCGCGCGGGAGGTACCCGTCGTGTATTCATTCAGCGGCGATCCCGTCGCGGGGGGCTTCGCGGAGAGCCTGGCGCAGCCCGGGAACAACATGACCGGCATCTCGCTAATGTCGCTCGACCTGGTCGGCAAGCGCATGGAACTCCTCAAGGAAAGCCTGCCTCATCTCAAGTCGGTGGCGATTCTTGCGAATCCCGACCATCCCGGCGAGCAGCTGGAGCGGCGCGTGTCCTTCGAATCGGCGAGCGCGATGGGACTCGAGCACCGCTACTTCCAGGCGCAAAGCCCCGCGGAACTCGAAAGCGCGCTGGCCGGCGTCGCAAGAGCCGGCGTGGACGGTCTCGTGGTGTTCCCCGATGCGCTGACCCTCGCGCACCGCCAGCAAATATCCGAGAGCGCGCTCAAGGCGCGGCTAGCGACGGTCTCGGGCTGGGCGGCGTTTGCCGAGAGCGGCTTTTTGATGACTTATGGGCCGAACCTGCACGAGTCCTATCGACGGTTGGCCACCTTTGCGGACAAGGTGCTCAAAGGCGCACAGCCGGCCAAGTTGCCCATCGAGCGGCCCACCGTAGTGGAAATGGTCGTCAATAGCCGCACCGCCCGGGGCCTCGGGATAGAAATTTCGCGGCCGATGCTGCTCCGCGCGGATCGCGTGCTGTCGTAGGCCGGCTTACCGGTGTGGTTTGATGGCTGTCAGGCCGCCGCAATGCGGAGGCGCAGGTTCAGGTCCGCCTCAGGCCGAAGGAGCTCTTCCACCTGCGCGGCCGGCACGGGCACGCTGACGTAATAGCCCTGGATCTGGTCGCAGCCCAGCTCCTTAAGGAGGTGGACCTGCTCGGTGTCTTCCACGCCCTCGGCGATCACGTTCAGGCCGAGCGTGTGCGCGAGCGAGACGATCATCGCGACGATGTTGCGGGGGTAGCCGGCGTCGCCCATGCGCACGACGAAGCTGCGGTCGATCTTCAGCGTATCGACGGGCAGCCGCGCGAGGTAGCTGAGCGAGCAGTAGCCCGTGCCGAAGTCGTCGACCGATACCTCGACGCCGGCGCGGCGCAGAGTCTGGAGCTTCCTCGTGCTTTCCTCGATGTCGTCGACCAGTACGCTTTCGGTGATTTCCAGGTCGAGGAGCGGCTTCTCACCACCGAAGTCGGAGATCGCCTCGAGCACCGAATCGACGAAGTCGCGCTGGCGGAGCTGGATCGCCGAGACGTTGACCGCGATGCGCGGCACGCTCATGCCGAGCGACTGCCAGTGGCGGATGTCGGCGGCGGCCTGGCGGAGCGCCCAGCGGCCGGCGGCGAGGATCATGCCGGTCTCTTCCAGCAGCCCGACGAATTTGGCCGGTGGCACGGAGCCCAGCTCCGGGTCGGTCCAGCGGATGAGCGCTTCGAGCCCGGCGACGGCGCCCGTCTTGACGTCGATCTTCGGCTGGTAGTGGAGCCCGAGCCGCCCCTCCTCCAGCGCGCGGCGCAGGCGGTTTTCCATGGCCAGCGACTCGGCCACGCGCGCGTTCATCTCGGGCGCGTAGAAGAGGTAGCGCTGGTTCAGCTGCTTCGCCTTGTTGAGCGCCGTCTCGGCATTGCCGCAGAGCGACTCGGTCGATTCGCCGTCCGCCGGGAAGACGGCGATGCCGGCTTTGAGCGCCACACGGAGCTCCACGCCGTCGATGACGATCGGCTGCACGAACGCCTGCTCCAGCCGCTCGATCAGCCAGTGCGTGGTGTCGCCGGGCCGCTCGAATGGCGCAACCGCGACGGCGAAGTGATCGGCGCCGATGCGCGCCACGGTGTCCTCCTCGCGCGCCGCCTCGCGCAGCCGCGAAGCGATGGTGCGCAATAGGTCATCGCCCGCCTTGCGGCCGAAGGTCTCGTTCACCATGCGAAAACGCTCGACATCCAGGAACACCGCGGCGGCGAAGCGTTTTTCGCGCCGCGCGGCATTCAGTGCCTGGGTCATGCGGTCGGTAAAAAGGCTCCGGTTGGGCAGATCGGTGAGCGAGTCGTGGTAGGCGAGGTAATCCATCTGCGCCTTCTGCTCGAGGTGGTGCAGGGCGAATGAGATGTCGCCCGCCAGCTCGTGCAGGAGCCGCATTTCCTCCTCGTCGAAGAAATCGCGCACTTTTGCATAGAGCAGCAGCACGCCCGCGGGCTCCTCGTTGACGATCAGTGGCAGCGCGACAAAGGAGCCGCTCTGCACGTCGTTCCACACCATCGCGTGGGTGCCGACCTTCAGCCGCTCGAGGTCCCGCTCGGGACTGCCCTCGCCTGCGCGCGCCGTGAGGGTGAGGCGCCGGTTGCGGTCGGCAAGCCCGACGGCGGCAAGCCGGAACCCGCCCTTGTCCACGGCAATGCGACACGCCTCTTCGAGCAGCGCCCGGGAATCGTCAGCGCGGACGATCAGCGCGTTGATTGCCGAGAGCGTCGCGAGCGTGCGGTTCATGCGCTCGATGCGCCGCTGCTGCGCTTCGAGCGCCGTCGTCTTCTCGAGCAGCTGGTCCACCATCAGCCGCAGATGCTCGCGGTCGAGGTCCTCCGGCGTGGCGGCCGGCGCCGCCGGCCGCGCCGACAGCACGTCCTGTACCGCGCGCACGATCACCTCGTTGTCCGAGGGCTTGACGAGCACATGCGCGACCCCGAGCGCCGAAGCGAGCTGTTTCGCATCCTGGCCGCCGAAGTACGCCGTGTAGAACATCACACTGATGTCGGCCGTGGCGGGATCGAGCTTCAGGCGCCGCGTCAGCTCGTAGCCGTCCATGACCGGCATCAGCACATCGGAGATGACGAGCGCGGGGGAGTGGCTGCGCGCGAGGTCGAGCGCGCGGTTGCCGTCGCTCGCCGTCAGCACTTCGTGGCCGGTCGCCTCGAGCAGCGCCGCCAGGGCCTCCCGGTTCGCGCGGTGGTCGTCCGCGATGAGGATTTTTGCCACTAGGCTATCCGACCCGGTCCCTGCACGATTGTTCCAAGCCAGTAGAATCGCGGCATGGGAGGAAACGCGCACGAAGATGCGGCCTCGGGGAGCGCTCGGTCATATCGCAGTTTTGGCGCGTTCTACCCCTTTTATCTATCGCAGCATACCGACCGCAATTGTCGCCGGCTGCACTTCCTCGGGACTACGCTCGGTCTCGCGGGCGTCATCACGGCTGTCATGACGTGGAATTTGGCGTGGCTCGTCGCGGCGCTCGGAGCAGGCTATGGCTTGGCCTGGGTCGGGCATTTTTTCTTTGAGAAGAACAGGCCCGCGACCTTCACTCATCCGCTTTATAGCTTCCTCGGCGACTGGGTCATGTGGCGCGACATGCTGACCGGCCGCATCAAGTTCTGATGAGCGAGCAATACAGCATCACGGCGCTGCTCCATTCAGAGGTGGCCTGGCTCACTTTGCTAGCACTCGCGCTCGCGGTGCTGCTCTTGCGGTTTCGGCCGGCCGAACGATCCGTTTATCTCAACACGCTGTGGCTTTTCCTCCTCGGCGTGCTCGGCCAGGCGGGCGGCCTCGCGTTCGAGGCGCTCGACTTCCCCGGCGTCGCCTCGGCGCTGCATACGATTTTCCGCATCGTCGCGGCGATTGCACTCATTCGCCTGGTGGGCTTTGCGCTCTTTCGCCTGCTGCTGCCGCTCATGGGCCGCGCGCTGCCGCGGATCGTCGAGGACGTGGTCATCCTGGTCCTCTATGTGATCTACGGCTTCGTGCAGCTGCGCGGCGCCGGCGTCGATCTCTCGAGCATCGTCACCACCTCGGCGATCCTGACCGCGGTCATCGCCTTCGCCATGCAGGACACGCTCGGCAACCTGCTCGGCGGCCTCTCGATCCAGATCGACAACACCGTGCAGGTGGGCGACTGGGTGCGGGTCGACGACCTCGTCGGCCAGGTGCGCGATATCCGCTGGCGCTCGACGCTGATCGAGGCGCGCAACTGGGAGACCCTCGTCATCCCGAACAGCATGATCATGAAGGGCCGCGTCGCAATCCTCGGCAAGCGCGAAGGCCAGCCGCTGCAGTGGCGGCGGAGCCTGCGCTTCATGGTCGACCCGGGTGTGCCGCCCGCCCGCGTGATCGCCATCGTCAACGAGGAGATGCGCGATGTGCCGATCGCCAACGTCGCGCGCACGCCCGCGACCACCACTGTGCTGCATGGCTTCATCGACGGCAACCTGGAATACGAGCTGCGTTACTTCCTGACGGACCTCATGGAAGACGAGATGACCGACTCGATGGTGCGCGTACACCTCTTCGCCTCGCTGCAGCGCGCCGGCATCCGCATCGCCGAAAAGCAGAGCACGGTGCACGCGATATCGCGCGACGAAGCGCACGCCGATGCCGTGCGCAAGCGCGAAATCAGCCGGCGGCTCGAGATGCTGAGCGGCGTCGACCTCTTCTCGGTGCTCTCGGAAGACGAGATGAACGAGCTCGCCGAGCGGCTGCAGTACGCGCCCTTCGCGCGCGGCGACGTCATCACCAAGCAGGGCAACGTGCCCCACTGGCTCTACATCGTGGCGTTCGGCGACGTCGAAGTGCGCTACGAGCCCCCGCACGGCGCGCCCCAGGTGATCAGCACGCTTCGTCCCGGGCAGTTCTTCGGCGAGATGGCGCTCCTCACCGGCGAAGCGCGCAGCGCAACGGTGGTCGCGCGTACCGACGTCGAGTGCTACCGGCTGGATGTCAAGTCTTTCCAGACGCTGCTATTGCGCCGGCCGGAGATCGCGGAGGGCATGAGCCGGGTGATCGCCTCGCGCCGGCCGGAGCTCGAAAAGGTGCGCGAAATTTTCTCCGCCCAGCCCGGTCCCGCGCCGGTAGAGCAGGCCGACATCCTGACGCGCATCCGCCGGTTTTTCGGACTGCGAGCGAAGGGTTAATCGGCGTAGACGCCGCTCTTGCGGATGATCGGCGTCCACTTGTCGATCTCGCTTTTCAGCAGGTTGCCGAGCGACTCGGGCGTCGCCTTGGCAGGCGGCACGGGCTCCGCGCCGAGCTCGGCGAGCCGCGCCTTGAACGCCGGATCCTGAACCGCCGCCTGTAACGCGCCGTTCAGCTTGTCGAGCGCCGCCTTCGGCGTGCCGCGCGGCGCAAAAAGCCCGTTCCATACGACGAGATCGAAGCCGCGCAGGCCCTGCTCGGCGAGCGTCGGCACGTCCGGCAGCGACGGCAGGCGCGCGGCCGTGGTCACGCCGTATACCTTGATGTTACCGGCCTTGATCTGCGGCACAGTGTTGGTTGTCTGGTCGCACATGAACTCCACCTGGCCGCCGACGAGATCGTTCATCGCCGGCCCGGTCCCCTTGTAGGGCACTTGCGTGAAGTCGGTGCCGATGGTGTTCATGAAAAGCAGGCCGCAGAGGTACGACGCCGAGCCGATGCCGGCCTGCGCATAGGTCACCTTGTCCTTGTTCGCCTTGATGTAGGCGAGGAACTCGGGGAATGCGGCG
>Ga0081539_10004609_pt1 | contig 15023 bp, 10 predicted proteins | sample TabmetS4T2R2_FD_71023 | JGI IMG/M metagenome (GOLD analysis project Ga0081539, IMG submission 71023) | Tabebuia heterophylla rhizosphere microbial communities from the University of Puerto Rico - S4T2R2 | ecosystem: Host-associated > Plants > Roots > Rhizosphere ...
CGGTGGGTCGCGGCAATCGCTCGTGCGCTGATCAGGGAGATCAGGGAGGCGATCAATGATGAACAGAGTGCGGAGCAGCCTCACAAAATTGCTTGAGGCCGCCGTCGGCCTACAAAAGCAGATCGATCAAAAGATAAGCTCCGTCGCGTCACGTCGCCTTCGTTTAATCGAGTCGATGAAGAAAGGGGGCACTATCTGGGTTCTGAGGCGCTTTTGTCAGGCATATATGATCATGCAACCGGATGAATCAGAGAATTTGCGAGTGGCCTGAGATACTGAGTGCTGATTGAGCATGATGGAGTTGGTTGCCATTTGAGAAATGGTTTACTCTAAGCTCTATAAAATTGTCGGCAGAGTTGGGCGCTCGTCTTTACGCAAAATTATGAAGATCAAACCTGCATTCATCATGTTTGCAATCCTTGCACTGAGCTTCACATGCTTAAGGTCAGAAACGGCTAGCACCGGCCAATTACCTCTCTCTGATCAGCAAAAAAACGAACCGGTTCGGGCGCCATTTTTTCAGGGCGAAGGCTTGCCAACGCCGCCTCAACAAAATGCGCCGTGGCCGCATGGCGCCGATGCGCTCTTGAAAGCGGCGGCCACGCTCTTCGAGCAGGGCTTGGCTGACCCGCGCGGATTGGAATATCGAGAAATTGAAATCGCAGTCGGAAATCCGTGGAATGGTGGCGGTTATCCACTCAAAACTCATGGCTGGATCTTGCCCCATGACGTCAAAGATGGACCGTTTGCCATTGCGTGGAATGGTCTGGTTTATCCGGTCCTGAGTATTGGGCATCCCGCCAATCTGCATCACGACTGGGAAGCCAAAATCGGGGGCGAAGATCGCAATTCGAGGGTAGGGTGGCAGAGCGTTTCCGAAGCGAGCGCCGTTCACTTTGGAGTACTCGAACCGTTCAAAGTTGTTCTATTACTACGCCTGGGCGAAACTGAATTGGCGCGACGGCTATGGAAACTTGCTCCCTATGACGAAAAAGACCCTTATCTCGCTCTTGCCCGTGATTGGATGTGGAACGCTTTCGAGCGCGCCGTCGCCGCCCATATGCGCGGCGACGACCGCTTAGCTTTGGCTGACGCACGGATGTTAGCTAACATTCAGCCACTTATCGAGGCCGAAGCAAAACAACGCGGTTTTAAACCCGACACCGATTACTCAAACTCACCCTCTTTTAAGCAAGTTCGGGCTCTTCTGGCCGATTGCGAAGGCCGCATGGCGAACCGGAAGAATCCGTCGCTATCCAAAAATGGCATCGCGGCGCTGATTGACGATTTGCAAAATGTGGATGCCCGGCAGTGGGGACAGCCGGGAGGCGTTTTCCTTGCTGGCGATCCACGCGTCCAGGTTTTGGTAAAACGTGGCAATGAAGCTGTCGAGCCGCTGTTGGATGCGATGGAAAACGACGCGCGCTTGACGCGCTCCGTCTCCTTCAGTCGTGATTTTCACCGTAGCCGCCATTTGATTTCCGTCTCTGAGGCTGCTTATGCCGCTCTGGTGGGTTTGCTGCGCGTCGATTTCAGAACATACGGCGAAGACGGCAGGCCGCTTTCCAGGAAAGATTTGGCGACCCGGATTCGCGCTTACTGGACCAAAATGGGCAACCTCTCGCCCGCCGAACGCTTTTACGCGATGTTGAAGGACGACAAGGCGGGCAAAGACCAATGGCTCCAGGCCGCCGCCAACATCGTTCAGCCTACTGATGTGGAAAGTCAGGACGGCTGGACGATAATTCACAAGCGCGAGCCGGGTCAACAAATTGTCCTTCGCGGCGAAAGCTTGCGCGACGGACGCACGCCGTCGGTCTCCCAACTTCTGGCGCAACGGTCAGACGACATCACGGCAATTCACACTAATTCATCAATGGATCATTTTTTGTACCTGGACGCCGGGCAAATCGCGCTGAATTTGGCCGACTGGGATAAAACGGCGGCCATTTCGACACTCCGGAAGCGTTTGAGCCGCGCATGGAGTATTGGCGCGGAACCGAATGACATCTTGGCCTCCAATGGCAATCCGGTCGAACGTTTCGGAACGATGATCGCCAAAATGACTCTCGCCCGCGCGCGCTGTGGCGATGAAACGGCCTATGACGAGTATGCGGCGTGGATTCAAAGAGTCGAACTCAAAGGAATTACTTTCGGCAAAGAACTGCAGGAACCTCTCATTCAAGGCGCTGCATATCCCAGCATCGAACAGGCGATTAATTACTTGTTCAACGATCCTAAATCGCCCTGGTCAAATGTCTTGGCGGAGGACAATTGTTTTTGGCTCCTGGATTTTTGGCAGACGCCCCTTCCCAACACGGCGGGGTTTCGCGAACAAGCGTTACGCGCTCTGACGGACAAAAGCCTTGCAGGCGCCATCACTTTCCATCCGCGTAAGGATTGGGACAGTCGCACCGAAGCCCAAATTGAACTTAAAGGTTTGGGCTCGAGTTTTCGCGGCTCTAACGACGACCCCGATGTGCCGCCACCCGGCCAAAAAGTCTCCTTCCGCGTTTGCGACGCGTACGCTTATTTTTATTCGCAATATCAGAACGGCCCGAAATTCCATCTTTTCTGGCCAGAAAAAAAGCGCGAGGTGGCTGTTTTGGGGTGCCGCAAATGGTTGGAAGCAAAAATAAGCACCGAAAGAAAATAGTCTCGGCGCTTTTGGGTCTGGTATGTCCTATCTCTATCGGGCTGTCGATTCAACCGGGCCAGACGATCGACTTTCTGCTGAGCGCGAAACGGGATGCCAGGGCCGCTAAACGGTTCTTCCGCCGGATGCTGAAAAACACTCCGGACCAATCTCCACGCGTCATCAATGTGGACAAGAACCCGGCGTATCCGCCCGCAGTTGAAGAATTGAAGGCGGAAGGCGTCCTGCCGGATCAGTGTCAACTACGCCAATGCAAATACCTCAACAACGTCGTGGAACAAGACCATCGTTTTATCAAGAGGCGAGTCAATCCGGGACTCGGGTTCTTCAGCTTCCGGACGGCGCGGCGGACAATCGTCGGGTATGAAGCGATGAACATCCTTCGAAATGGTCAGATAGTTGGAGTAGGCAGGGGGGCATTCAGGGACAGGTGAGATTCGTGGAAGGTCTCTTCGGCATCGCCGCCTAACGAGGACCTTGATCCGGTTCTCGCTGGCCCCGATCGATTTTTGCAACACAACCATAATTCCAATAAATCGAATTTCAGGAATTGTGCGATTGTGACGTGATCAACATGTCAACGAGACCCAGTAACGTGCGAGTGCGCGAGCCGTGGAGCCGCCATCCACGCAGCCGATGCGCAAGAGGGGGTGGACCTGTGGAAGCATGCGGATGATAACCTGCATTATGACTTCCGAAAGCCCTTCAAAAGGAGCCGGTCATAATACCCGGTTATCAGCCGACTCTTCCGATTCCCTTTTCCCTGCGCTTGGCAAGCGGTAGAAAAAATATTCGGTGGCTTCGTTGATGTCGTCAAAGACTTTGTCGACTTTGACAGATTGTGCGAATTCGTCCGGTTTCATGTACTCTTTTAGCGTATACGTAGATTGAGTGTCACGTACCTCTGATTCGGAATATTCAGCTATTGCGATGGCGACAGCTGCGCCAAGGGCCGTAGACCACCATTTCTCGGGTATAATGGCAAAATAACCCACTCCTTCTCGTGAATGGACAGAAACAAGTGGCTGCCCTTCCCTGAGCGTGACATAAAAGCTGTCTTCCATAACATCTCCAAGCGTGACAAAAAAGCTATTTTCCATGCCAGGTCTAATCCAAGCTGATTCCTGCGAGCCTGTTACTCCTTCAACGGTCCGTGCAACATCCACTATCACCTTGGGCTCATACGTCAGACCCAGTATCAACTTGAGTGAGCTTACTACCGTCGGAAGGATGGCGCTTATTTGAAAAAGCCTGCCTCTCTCAACCTCAATCGATACGGACATATCTACTCCAGTTTAGTATAAAAACTTGACTGTGGGCGCTTTTTTCAAGACGCCTCCAGCGGTTTGAAAATACCTGTGAATAAAGGTGGCAAGAAGCCCTCATTGAGGCTTTCTTTTAACCAACGCAAGCCAATTTGACAGAGGCTGACGCTACGCTCGGCGCCACGATTGTCAACCTGGCGCCATTGATCGCGAATGACCACTGACGCCCCGATTTCCATCATCCAGAGGTAGGCCAAGGTGACGGCGACCAGTAATCTCTCGATTCGATCCGGATCGGTCAGTCTGGTTTGTTCCAAATTGAGGCCGCGGCTTTTGTTGTCCGAAAACATCTCCTCAATCCAGAAACGTTCTTCATAAATCCGGCGGACGAGCGGCCCATTTTTATGATTAGTAATCAACAACCACGATTCATCCTGATCCTGGTCCCAGATCGTCGCCAGATTGACACGGTGCGTAGCCTGCTGATCCGCCGTCACCTTAACCGATGGGTAGAGATGGGCGCGGCCCTTGCGGACCAATTCGCTGGCTCGATATTGATGTCCTCGATATTCGATGCCAGTCCCGGCCTTAATCCGCAAGACGAAGTTCAAGCCGAGTTCCCGTTCATTCCAACTCGCCAGGTGAATCGAATGGAACTCAAGGTCGGCCACGATCGTCGCCCGTGCGCCCGCAGGCAGGCACTCTTTGAACCAGCTCAGCGATTCCTGCTGAAGCTTCAAATCACTGTTGCCTTCGTGCGGAACGCAGACCCAGCCTAGCGGCAACAATCGCCCATGATAAGCCGCCGAAATGAACAACAAATTGATGGTGTCATTGATCATCGATCGATCCATCAAGGCATGAATTTCAACACGACCACCACGGCCCAGACTCTTGAGAACATTCTGGGCGACTGATTTGAGAATCTCCAGCGGCACCAACTTTTTGCACTGCACCAGACGCTCGAAGCGTTGAACGCGCAATTCAACCTGAATCCGGTGAGAGGGAACAGCGTTCGCGGCTCTCGGCAACGGCACGCTTCGGCTGTACGCCATCCCGATCACCAGCAGGACCAGATTCTCCAGGTGCGATTTGTGGAAACACGGGAGCAGGCTTTTCAGCCGGAGCCCAAGTTGATATGTTACTTTTCGCAGATACGTCTCTCTCCTAATCGTTTATTTCGCAATAACTTCAGGAGATTTTGATGTATCTGTTTCTAGTTTACAAAAAATTGACCCCCAGTCAAGTAGAAAGACTATTTTTGAGTGCATTTCCCTTTGTTATCGCAGCTAAAGATTTTGCCCTCCTGAACTCTGACAACACCGTCTCTCAGGAAAAATGTAGCCTTTGGTAAAATGCTACCTTTGGTTGCCCCAACAAGCCCTCCAGTTGAGCTTTGTGCATCAAGCTTGAGCTGGTCAATAAGCGAGTTGACTGTTATTTTTGAGCTCTCTACTCTGATAAATGCTGACACACCTTGAAACTGCATGTTTGCAGGTCGCTTGCCATTTAAATTTACCAAGTTAGTCTTGATGTCATACGTATTGTCGACCACGTTTTTTACGCTATCGGTAGGGAAGCTTTTAAGCTGCACCGGCTCAACACCATTGCTAGAGAATGGGTTTAGCGTGGCAGGACTTTGGCCGTAGTGCAAAAGCCCATCTATACCGGCCTGATCGGTTCCTAGGAAACTTTTACCTTCAAATGCTGCAACTAGGGGGGCTACCTCCTTTTCACTCGGAACCTTTAGATTTCCAGTATTGACAACTATATCTGGCCATAATTGCCGTACAGCAGCGATTGCGATATCAGCCCCTATGGTTGTCAGACTTCCTCCAGCTCGGCCAAGAAGTGTAGAAAGTCTGTTGACTGCTTTTTCAAGCGCCTCCACTGGATCTTCTCCATCTTGATCCACAAATCTGAGAGGATTATTTAGAGCAAAAGCGTACCTATTCCATCTTTGCGGTTCGCCCAGCCAAGCTACAAAAGCTACTCCATGGTATTCAAAGATCGGGTTTAATGAATCAGGACTTGTAAATCTACCTTGTATGCTACTGAAGTATCTCGCCTGAGCGAAATCGAGCCCGGTTTCATTGTCTCTCTCATAGCCATCAAACTTCTGCCTCACATTGTTGCCGACATATCCATACCCGATCGCTCGAATCCCAGCCGTCAGCTCCTCTCCGAATGGCAGGTAATCCTGCCGCTTTACTCCACTCTGGCTGCCCGTCTGATCTACGACCATTCGTGTTGATCCCAGATGGTCCGTCACCAACCATTGTACCCCAGTTCCTCCATATACTTCCACCTCTGCCAGATGAAGATAATTGTCTCCCGCCAGCTGCACTCGCACATAGCGCCCGCTTCGGTATATCGGAATCTCTGTTCCCGCGCCCACCGGCCCGGATGTATAGTAGCTTGAGACTCCCGCCTGGCTGATCGTCGTCGCTAAATCGGTCGAGCTGAATGCCGTATCGGAGACAAAAACATAGAAATTGCCCAATCGCTCCTCGCAGCAGTCAGTCCTGTTCCATAACCTCACCGTTCCGATCTGCTGCACACTCCCCAGATCTACCTGCCACCACGCTTGATGATCAAGATTGGTATGGCTCACAGAATTACTAGCAAAGTTACCGTTCGTGTTGCCATCAACGGCACGACTCGCCGATGCGCCGGCGCTAGTGCTCGACTGCGTGGCGGTTCTGCCGAGCGCCAGGTTAGCGCTCGAACCGCCGTCAGCCGTCACCAACAACTGCCCGCCTCGATAGCCATACTCTCGCTTTGGACTCCCGGCTGCGCCGCTCGCATTATATTCCGCGACCAGCTCGCCGCTTGGACCATAGACGTACCAACGCTCTTGTCCGGCGGTCATCCGTCTCACCCGATTGCCGTTAGCATTGTAGATATAGCTTCCGCCTCCTCCGTTCGTCCCGGTTAACATCCGATTCTCGGCGTCGTAAGTCATCGTCCCGCCCGTCAGCGGATCGCTTGTGATATTGCCCGCGGCATCGTATCCCAGACCACTAATCCGATTATTGCCTAGATTGTAAGTTGGGTTGTAGCTGCTTCCGCCTCCGCTCGAACTCGTGATCTGTCGATTGCCATAGCGGTCGTAACCGTAGTTTTGCGTCAATACATTATTGATTGTCGTCCCGCTCGCATCACGCTGTGATTCGGTCATCCCGGAAATACGATTCAGATCATCGTAATTGTAGACATCTATTTGGGGAATGACCGTCACGCCCCCAGAGATTTGCACATAATTGACTTGCTGGAGCACGTTGCCGTTGTTGTCGGGGCTATTGGTATGGGGGTTACCCGCAGTCTTTGCTGCCGTCCCGTAGTAGAAGACCAACGCTCCGCGGCTATATTCATACTCATTGTTTGGATCATTGCCCAGGTGCAGTTCGACCATCTGCATCCGATTGTTGTAGTGCAGATTTCGATAGAGCGCCGTTTGCGTGCCATAAGTCTCGCGGCTCATCAGCCCATAACTATTATATCGGATATCCGTCGCATAACTGCGCGATGTGCCATCACCAAGGTTGCCGGTGAAGCTGTTCAAGCGCCCGGCTTGATCGTAGCCGTAGTTGACCGTGTGACCTGAGGGAGAGGTCTGGCTCTTAAGGTTCCCGGCCAGATCGTAGGTCCGATTGACAGAGTATGTAGTAGACCACGCGCCACTAGATTTGAAGAGTTGTCGTTGGGCCAGAGGCCTGCCCAAGGCATCATAGCTATCGATCGCCGTGTGATCGACGGTTTGGCCCGTGCTCGGGTCATCACCCGCGTAATCGTACCAGAAGCGACCTATTCCATTGGTCGCGCCGTCGTAGTAACGAGAGATATCCGGATTTCTCGTCGGAGTGCTCGAGTAATTGACTGTCGTATTGCGGTTGAGCACGTCGTATGTATAGGTCGTAGTCACGCTGCGCACATCGGTTCGCGAGGTCAAATTACCGTTTGCATCGTACAGGTATGTAACTTGCCCGCTCTCCGGATTGGTCGCCGAAGACAACCGCTTAACGGAGTCATAAACAAAAGTCCGAGTCTGGCCCCCTTGCGTGGCAATCGTCAGATCATCCAGCGCATCATAGGAGTATTGCGTCAAATAGCCATTATAAGCCGTCCCACCTGATGGAAACGTGATGCTGACGGTATCGCTGTCTGCTCCCTTGATCTCCCAGACCTTGGTTAAACGCCCAAGCGCATCGGTTTCGCTGAGGCGTCTCTTGCCTGCTTGATCGGTGACCATGACTCGGTTGCCACTGTAGGCTGTGTCGACGTGGGCTCCATCCGGAGTAGTGACCGAGATCACGCGGCCTAGATCGTCATACGCGGTTGTCGTCCAGACAACCGCATCACCCGACCGATATGGATTCGAAATCTGAAAAACTCTGCCCAGGTCATCATATGTTTGACTGACGGTGCTGTATGTCGCGCCTGTTTCGTACTTACGAGTTTCGACCGTCCGCCCTAGGCCATCATAGAGCATCTCGCTCTTAAGCAAGTTGTCGTTGTAGGTATCGCGGTCGCTCGTCGTCGTTATCTTGTGATTGCCATCATCATAATTGAAGGTCGTCTGGCTCTGTACTCCGGTCACACCGACGGCTCGTACGGCCTGAGTTGGACGGTCAAGAGCGTCATTATAGTATGCGCTCGATCTGACGCCGTTTGGGTCTTTGTTTCCAACCGGTCTGCCAAGATAGTAATCATATTTAGTGTAAGCGGCATGGCCCAGCGGATTGGTTACTTTGAAAGGAAATGCAAAACTCGTTTGCCCCGACAGCCAGGCGGGCGGATTATTGACCGGCGAGCCACTCGACTCAACAGCATCTGCCGGCGACCCGAAATTATCTCGATAATCAATGGTTGTGGCGTTGCCTCGACCATCAACGGAGACCACGATATTACCGGCGATGTCGTACTGCGGCCATGTGCTGATGAGCGAAGATCCGCTATTATTGAGCCAGCGATCTATCCGCGTGGCGTTGCCACGTGTCTGGTAAGAAAGAGAACAAGTGGCGGACCCGCTGCAAGGATCATTCGGATCAGCAGTACCGGCAGGTCCGCTGATATTTGACCGGTTCACGAGATTGGCATGATTGGTACTGGTGTCATACCTGTCGTATTCGTACTTGGTTTGCGCAACCCACGTCTCTTGTCCGTTGGCTGGATTGACTGCGTAGATGATCTGTTGCAGAGGCAAGCTCCGTAAATGAATATTCGTATCACTGTCATAATTATAGCTCGTGCCATTGACAGTGTAGCTTGTGACATAGTCAGTGTGAGTATGGCGTGTAGCATATGTCGGCGGAGAGCCGGGACCATAGTCGTACTCATAGATGTCTGTCTGATTGTTGTTGGTATCGCTGCTATAGAGGAATGTTTGTTTAGAGACTTGATTGGTATCCGCAAGCGTGGTGGTTGTCGAAGTGATTCGTGGATCGTCTCCGGGTTGACCTGCGGTGGCTCCGGCCCAACTTACACTCTGTCTGAATGCATAGGTGTGCTCTACTTTTCGAAGAAGGGGCGATCCATTGAAACCGAAGAGATCGACTCGGGATTCTTTCCCGGTCAGCCCCTCCGGATAATAGGTGCCGTGCTGGAAAAATCCGGCTAACAGGCCACCCAGGAAATAATGATCTTCCTGCGACTTCAAAATTGGGGTCGGACTCCCGTCGTTGATATAGGTTTTGACCGAATTTTTAGACAAATCGGACTCATAAACAATCTTACTCTCAAAGTTCGATCCTGTCGCTCCATCAGGATAAAGGCGGCGTTCGCTGACCTTCCGCAAAATTTCCTTCTCGGTAAAATTATTCCCATCATTGCTTGTACCGGTGAATATCTCTCGAACATATTCATATTCGATCGCCCCTCCTGTCGGCAGTACGATCCGGGCCAACTCTCCATAACTGTTATAGAGAAACGTATATTGTCGTAAGTCGGGCAGTTTCACAAACGAGACGACAGGCGGTTGGTAGGTAGTGTTGCTCAAACTCAGCTCGGGGAAGAGTCCGCTGTAGGTCATAATCGTTTGACCGGAACGTAGTACGTTTGCAAGACTGCTGTATCCGATCTCAATCGTCCTGGTGGCTCCACCGAAGCCCCTGGCCGTGATGAAATCAGACTGGCTGGCATTGTGATCTCCGTAGCTGAATGTGATCTGACGATTTAGCGAGTCAGTGATACTGCTGACACGATCAGACCCATCATATGTGTAAATTACACGGTTGCCGTTTCGATCGCGAATCTCTTTAACCAATCCGTTCTCAATCCGATAGCGCGTCCCGTCGCGAAAGATGAGATATCCGGAGGGAGAAAAGACCTGCGATTCCGAGTATGATTCCCAATCATAAATCGCCGAACCCGAGATAATAAAAGTCGCCGATGAGCCATCTGCTGTCTTAAAAACAGTCCCACGATTGATATTGTTCGTGAGGTTGCAATTGTTAGCGGTTTCCCGCGGCTGTCCGTTATAGACTTGGTCACGAAATTCGTACTCAGTACCATCGGAAGCGATAAAGGTCAGTCTGGTAACAGTCTCCCACCACTTGGTAATTGAGCCCGTACCGCAGCTGGAAACGGTCCGCTGCTGCCTTCCCGATTTTCGTCCTTGCATGACACCCGGGCCATAACCGGGGCTGAGCGGCGCCCACCAGTTCGGCTCAGGATAATAATAATGCGTCCAATTCTGCGGAGGCAGCGGGACGCACCCAGACATGCCGCAACTATACTGAACCTGAATATTGTGCTTGACACGCCACTTGTTCTCAATTCGTAAGGAGACGGCGGCGCCGGCAGTACCGCGGCCTCCGGCTTTGAGCAACGGCAGATTGAAATTGAGACTTCTGCTGAAAGGATTGACACTCTCGAATCCGCTCAATGGGTAGGCTCCAGCCGGGGCGCCAGGAGTCATTGCCGGCGGGGTTGTCCCATCGGTATTGGATTTAGTGAAACTCTGCGCAAAGAGGTCGCAAAGAGAAAGTGAGACGATCAACACCACCATCGAGCCTTTGATGATCCAGGATGAAGACAAACATAATATCGGTTTCATAAGATCGGTCCTCCTTTACTTTGCCGTAATCACCAGTTTGCATGTCCATTTAGGATGATCTCTTTCAGTCAAGAGATATTCACCGGGCAAGAGATCCTGCTCCTCGTGCCAATCAGGCCGAAATTGTTTGATATTGAGGTCCCGCAACCTCTCACGCTGCCCACCTCCGACAATCCGATCGATCTTTGGGAAGGTCTCCTGAAGACCGCTCCGGTCATCAATCACAAGAAGAAATTTTCCTTTTGGATGGGTGATTTCCTTCGGAATAAACCCGTCCGGGGTCAAAGTGATAAGCTCAACATCGGACTGTTCCTTCGCCTTATCATTCTGAGTTGTGATCGGATGTATCAGGGCAGTCTTAGTCCGTACCGAGCCTTCCCACCAAGAGTGCGCTGCGGCTGTAGCAGCGACCAGCATAAATATCAATAGTATCCCTGCTACTAATCGATTTGAAGCAATGTTATAAACGATGGAACAGACACGACGGATCATAGATATGACCTCCAATCAGATTGATTCTGATAAAGCTACTTCTGCATGTTAAAATTGGTCTGCCATTAACGCAAAACTTTAGTTACTCGACCTTTGCCAATTATTGCAGCTAGGACAAGCGCTAAAAGAATGAGTATCTACCCAAAGACTAATCTAGGTATGCGCTAAGTTAAGAGATTGGATCCAGCCGATTAGCCTGATCCGGCAACTCTGATAGCACTATTATATAGATTAGCGGATCACCGCTGCCTTGTCGGGTCTTTTTGGGATTTGATGAGGCGTTCGCTTGTTCTATGGCCTTCGTGACTTGCTAAGAACTGCACGTAACCTTTGAAGAGAGATCGCGGCTCTACTCTTACGGGCTTGATCTGGAAAGCCTGCCCACAAATGAGATCCATTGAAAGGATGAGAAAGAGGCGAGAGGGGAATACGGAGAAAGCTGTACATATGGGGAAATTCCTTAGAGCAAACATCATCACCTTTCAGTGATAATGTTATTGGTTTGTAATACTTACAGCTAAAGTAAATACACTACTGCTTAACCGCATCGATATGAAGAAAGCAAGACCGCATTTATCCCGCTAACTCAGTCGAGCGACCATACATGATGCCTAAATCCGAGTCGAATCATCCTGGGGTGCGTAACAACCTGACACATCAGGAAACTAAGAGCACCTCAATGTAACAGAGTTGGAATGTTATCAACCGAGGTAAAGAGAAAATATCTTAATCTACTTATCGTGTCAAGGTATTAATTTGAAAAATAACCAATAGAGTTTTATTTATGGTTTCCTACCATCACCACGAGTTTAGACAAATAAAGGGAGGCCGCTTGACCTCCCACGAGGCAAACACCAGCGGTAAGCTGGTGGTGTGAATAAAAACAATCTTGCCTCTACGAAAAGTGTACAGGAGTTTCGAGACGCTGTCGCGGCCAGTTTGGATGTCAGTGGCGCAGTCCTGGGCCATTTGATTGACGTCCTGGCCGTCGGCCCACGTCCGATCTCTCCAGTCGAACTGACGCTCAGTCCGTTGTGGGGGTATGGATGGAGCAGCCTCTACAGGGGGATTGATTGCGCGAGCCAAGAATTGGCCGAGTGGATCTGGGAGGATGATTGGCTGCAGCAACTGCGCAAAGAGCGTCTGGCTTGGCTCGCGAAGCAAGCCACCACTGTGGTCAACCCGGCGACAGGCTCATGGCGAGTCCGGATTCTGGATGCGAGTGATTACCCGCGCCCCAAGACGGAGACCGTCGAGTTGGGCTATGTCCACGGCGCTGAAGGCATGCATCTGGGCCACAGATTGGCGCTGCTCTCCGAGCGCGTCTGCGAGGGAGTTGGACGCTGCCTTTGGAGATCGGCTGGATTCTGCCAAAATCCAGCCCGCTTACTTATGCTGTTGTGCAACTGGAAGAGTTCGTCAAACGAAACGGATGGTCGCCGTCGCTGGTTCTGGCCGTGGATGCGCAATACACGGTCGAGCCGTTTCTCAATCCAGTTCACGGCTTGGGCATTCCGGTGTTGGGACGCGTGGCGAGCAATCGTGTTTTCTTCTTGCCGTCGCCACCGTACTCTGGTGTTGGGCGTCTGCCAGTACGCGGGCGAAAAATCAAGCTCAATGACGCGCGGACGCTGCCCACGATTGACGTCAAAGACGAGTGGGAGTTCGCAGGCGGCGGGCACATCGAGGTGAGCCGTTGGGACAACATTCGGATGCGAGCGTGGCCCGGACAAAGGTTGGCGCTCTACCGCGTCATCGAGTACAAGGCCGATGGCCAGCCACGTTACAAGCGTCCGTTGTGGTTGATCTTCGTGCCGGCATCGGACGAGATGGGACTGCCTACGCCGCGGGAGGCTCAGGCCATTTATGAAGAGCGCTTCAGTGTTGAACACAGCATTCGATTTATGAAAGGCGATTTGGGATTGACCTGCGGGCAGTTCAACAGCGTTGAAGCTGAAGGGCGCGTTCAAGTCTGGGTTGAGATGGTTGCGACGACCTACTGGTTTTTGTGGGCCTTGCGCTCGGTGGCGGAGACCGAACGCGAGAAGCTTCCTGGTTGGTGGCGTCGTGGTAAATTGACGCCGGGAGCCATTCGCAGGCTGGCGGTGGGACTTTTGTTGAGTTTGGGATGGAGCAAGCCCGAGCCTAAACCCCGCGGAAAGTCGGCGGGACGGGTCGAAGGAACGACCTGTGAGCCGCGCAAGCAGTTCAAGGCGTATCGCAAGGCCGCTTAATAGGTATTGCCGACGCTCGTGACGGCAAAATGATCCGGATTTTCTGTTGGTGATAGTCGTCATCTTAGACTAACTTTGTCCAAACCCGTGATCAAAAGCTATGTAGCGAAATAAACTACTTGTTGTCTTCTCAGCTATGAATACGGATGTAACGAGCTTCCGGATTGCCGCGCCCTAATCAGTTAGAACAAGCATAACTACCTCAGCGCTATTGGAGATATATCGCCCATCAAATAGCGCCAGGCGGCGCAGGGATACAAGGAAGGCGCGCAAACAGGCGTCAAATGGCCCTGAGAAATCCATGTGAGCCGCAAGTAGCGTAAACAAAGGCGGAGGATGCAAGTCAAGAGATTCACCCGCGAAATCCGCAGGTCGGCGTTTACCGTAAACGTGTCGGGTCTGCCATCGGGATAAGTGCATCTCCGAGTTTGACGGCGGATAGCTCCGAGAGAGCCGCAAGGAGGAGAAAAAGAAAATAGAAAGAAGTACCCATGCAAGATCATCCAGCCCCAGGCCATAAACTACCAGTCTCTCTGCCATCTATCTACGAGGACTTCATCACCGTAAATCATACACGCGTTCACTGGCAACCAGGGGAAATCGCCTATGACCTCGGTGATTCGTTCGAATACACCTGGCTAGTTCTCTCCAGACTCATTTCGCTGCTTCGCCCTGTGGATGACGGCAGGACCGTCGAAGCCACGTCCGTTGGACCGGGCGGAATGATCGGATACCTTGGTGGAGAGAGAGGATCCAGTTCATTGTTTAGAGCTGAGGTCCAGGTGGTGACGGAAGCTCTACGAGCAGACGCTGAGATGGTACATACCACTTTCCAAAAGAATGAGGCCTTCCACAATCTGGTGCGTGGTTATAGACAGAGTCTCGAGGATCAGATTGCACAGGCGCTTGGGTGCAGAAGCTATCATCGAACGGAGAGCCGTCTCGCCGGATGGCTTCTCTGCGCACAGAGCCATCTGCTCTCGGATCACCTCGATTTTACCCACTTAGATCTGGCTGCAATTCTCGGAGTTTCACGCAGCGTCGTCACTTCAGCCGTTCGTAGGTTGGAGCGATTTGGTCTCATCGACACTTCACGCAAACACATCTATATTCTTAACCGGAGAAGACTCAGATCCACCTCCTGCGAATGCTTTAAGTCGATTGTCAGGAAATTTTTTTTTGGTTCTGATCATTCCCTCCGTGAAATCTATCACTTTTCGAGAGATCAAACGGTTATCGTTCCGAAGGTTGGATCCGACCATGGTCGGATCCAACCTTGATCGATGGTTTGGTCGGATTCGACCCACAAAATATTCTCT
>Ga0081539_10004610_pt1 | contig 15022 bp, 17 predicted proteins | sample TabmetS4T2R2_FD_71023 | JGI IMG/M metagenome (GOLD analysis project Ga0081539, IMG submission 71023) | Tabebuia heterophylla rhizosphere microbial communities from the University of Puerto Rico - S4T2R2 | ecosystem: Host-associated > Plants > Roots > Rhizosphere ...
GACCGCACGCCGCTCTCGGCGGCAAACCTCCCATCTCACGACTCACCGAGGACAACCTCCGTGGAAACGACAGCTAGAGCATGATGAATTGGAGGTGGAGTCATTCATCCTCTAACTCCTTCTGGCGCATGATCTTGTCCGAAAAGTCTGTAACTTTCGGGATCATGCTCTAGACCGTGCCGGACACATCCGAAAAGGCGATAGCCTTGCGCAACACGGCAACGAAGCGTTCACCGGCCTGCTCGCGTGCCCCGCTGTTGTCGATCCTGATAGCGCCCGGCACCGACGAGGCGAGCTCGGCGCTGCGGGCAAGCCGCGCCAAAACTTCGCCGCGCGACTCGCGGCCGCGGGCAGCGAGGCGCTGCGCCAGGATATCGGCCGACGCCGTGATCTCGGCGACGACCACATTGGCGTAGCGCGCCTTGATCAAGGTAAGCGCGCCGCGCGAGACATTGGCGACCGCGACATGGCCGTTGGCAATCACATGATCGAGGCTCGCGGGAAGGCCATAACGCAAGCCATGCGCCGACCATGATACGGCAAATGACCCGGCCTTCTCGGCTTCCTCGAAATCTTCATCGGCGAGCGTGTCGTGATCCTCGCTCGCCGTATCGCTCGGTCGCGTGATCACGCGACGCACGAATTCGACAGCCTTGCTCTCGGCGAAGCTGTCACGCGCATAACCAATGATGGTGTCCTTGCCGGCGCCGCTTGGCCCGACCACGGCGACGAACACGCCGTTCCTCACCGGCAGGGTGGCGCTCGCCAGCTCGCGCTCGATGAGGGCCGAAACCATCATGCGACGCGGCGGCCTTCGCGCCAGACCATGCGGACCACAGGGATATGCTCGTCGACCCTTACGCGAACCAGGTCGGCGCGGCGGCCAGCCACGATCTCGCCGCGGTCGGTCAGACCGACTGCCTCGGCCGGATTCTTCGAGACCATGGCTACCGCCCGAGGGAGTGAGATGCCGTCCACCACTTCGCCAAGGAAAAAGGCCGACTGGATCAGGCTGAAGGGGATGTAGTCCGACGACAGGATGTCGAGCAGCCCATCTTCGGCCAACGTGCGTGCGGAGACATTGCCCGAATGCGAGCCGCCGCGCACGACGTTCGGCGCACCCATCAGGACGCCTAACCCCGCTTCGCGCGACGCCTTAGCGGCTTCGTGCGTGGTCGGGAATTCGGCCACTCGAATGCCCTGCGCGACGGCTTCGCCGACATGGGCCGCAGTCGCGTCGTCATGGCTCGCAAGCACGATACCGCGTGCATGGCAGGCCGCGGAGATCGCTGCCCGGTTGGCCGGCGAATTGCGTCGCGATTCACCGATGCGGCGGTCGCAGAATTCTTTGAACTCGTGATCGGTGAGCTTTAGCTTACGTTGATAATAATAGGCATAGGTGTCGAAGTTGACGAACTGACGCTGGCCCGGCGCATGGTCCATCAGCGAGGCGAGCCGCACACGCTCGTCATGATCGAAATAGGCGAAGCCCTCCAGGCACTCCGGCGCCGAGACCTCGCAGCGCAGATGGATGAAGTGGTCGGCGCGCAGCCGGTCGTTGCTCACCCCATCCTCGATCGCATCGGCGAGCTTACGCATCTCCGGGGCGGTCATCTCGGAATCTTCGTCAAGGCCGACCCGCAGCGCATCGAATACCGTCGTGATGCCGGCCGTGGCCACCTGCGCGTCATGAGCGAGCACGGCGGCGAGCGGGTTCCAGCGCACCTTGGGGCGCGGTGCGTAGTGACCTTCGAGATGATCCGTGTGCAGCTCGACGAGGCCCGGGATCAGATATTCGCCGCCCATGTCCTCGCCCGCCCGCGCAGAGCCCTGCGAGACGTCGGCGATGGCGCCGTCGCGGATCAGAAGCGAGCCGGTGACAACCTCGTCGGCAAGGACGATCTTGGCATTGCTGAGCACTGTTTCGGACGGCATGTCAGGCAGATTTCCTTTCGCGCTGCGGGGCGAAGGGGGAATATGAATGAACCGTAAACGGCGCACCCGGTTCCGGCTCAACGAAAAGGGCGATCCCGTCCACGACCACCGGCGCGGCCAACGCCGCCCCAAACACCTCTTCGAGCGCCGCACGCACGCGCTGACCCTCGCCCGCGCTCACGCGTCCTGTCAACGTCATGTGGAAGCGAAACGCGTCGAACACGTAAGGATAACCCCAACGGTGGAGGTTTTGGAACTCCTCTGCGCTCAATACGTCGGGATTGCGGCGCTCGATCTCGGCTTCGCTGAGCGGCGAGCGAAAACGATCGAATGCCCGCACGACATCGTCCGCGAGGCGGTTCAGCGCGGAAACCGGCGCCGCGGGCAGCAGCGCGAAAAAGCCGTCGAGCTGGCCGATGGTGAGCCGCGGTATCGCGAATGGCTCGATCTCGCCCGCAAATTTGGCCACCGCGCTGGCAAGCGAGGCGTCGCTCTCGCCGCCAGCCAGATCGAACGGCGCCTTCAGCGTGGCATGGAAGCCGTAGCGGCGCGCGGCTGCCGTGTGGAAAGCAATCTCGACCGGCGTCAGCCCCTGCACCGCCGGCGGCGTCATCGCGGCGCCGGTGAAGGGGTCGCGGCCGAGCCAAGCGGCGGCAAGCCGCGTCAGCGGGCTCTCCTTCGGCGGCGTGAAATAGACGGCATAGCGCATGGGCGAGCTTCTCCGAGCCCGTTGCCATAGGCGATTTGCGTGACAGATTGACGAAGCGGGCGAGCAGTTTCGCTATCAGAACTGATAATGGTGAATCCAGCGTTTTATGACGCCGGCTATATATTATCCGCGCGCAGTCCAACATGCCGGAACCAGGGGCAACGCCCCCGGGAGCATGATCATGGCTCGCTTCCTCCCCCGATCAGCCGGCGCCTCAGGACATTGGAAATGTTGTCGAAAATGAAGACGACGATCAGGATCAGGAGAACCATGTAACAGACGTTCTCCCAGTCCTGGTTGGTGCGCATCGCTTCCCATAGCTTCAGGCCGATGCCGCCGGCGCCGACCGCGCCGATGATGGTGGCCGAGCGGGTGTTCGATTCCCAGAAATAGAGCGACTGGCTGAGGAAGACCGGCAATACCTGAGGCAGCACGCCGTAGCGCTGCACCACAACCGGCGATGCGCCAACAGAGCGGATGCCCTCGCGCTGCTTGTCGTCGATGTTCTCCAGTGCCTCGGAATAGAGCTTCCCGAGCGTGCCGGTGTCGGTGAAGAAGATGGCCGACATGCCGGCGAGCGGCCCCGGGCCGAAGCCGCGCGTGAAGAACAGCGCCCAGATCAGCATGTCGACCGAACGCAGGAAATCGAAGAAGCGCTTGAACAACTGGTTGGCAACCCAGCTCGGTGTGATGTTGCGTGCGGCGAGGAAAGCGAGCGGGAAGGCAACGAGCGAAGCAAAAACCGTGCCGACGAAAGCCATGACAATGGTCTGCAGCAGCTTTACCCAGACATCGCCATGCTGCCATTCATTGTTGTTCCAGATGTTGCTGAACGCCAGCGACAGATTGGACTGGTTGGGATCGAGGCGCGGACCGGAGATGATCAGCGAGGCGACCTCGCCGAACGATTTGCCCCAGAAGGGTGAGGTCGTGTCGAACACGAAATTTGCCCAGCCCGCGAAGCGCCGCCACACCACGACCTCGTCGTTCTGCACCTCGGCGCGGCCTGACCAGCCGAACGAGACATAGGCGGTCGCGCCTTCGCGGCGCTGCTCGACCCAGTCGGGCAATGCGCCGTGCGGTTTCACGCTGTCCTTGCCGATGTCGAAGGCGACTGTCTCGTCGCCGCGCGTGACGGTCACCAGCCCCGGTGCAATGACCAGTTCGCCATTGCCGAGCCGGACCGTGGCCTTGACCACCGCCTCCTCGCGAACGGTCTTCGGCGGGCTCCCGGCGGCGCCGTCCGTATCGGCGCCGGCTGCGCTTTCATTCGCGCCGCCGGCTACCGTGCCGTTGGCGAGCGGCGAGCCGGGCGCCATGAAGGAGCCGGCCGACGAGTTGTTGCTCGGTTTGGCCAGTGCCGGTCCGCTGCTTCCTTCGACCTTCTTGTCGACAGTCGCCATCTCCTTGACCACCCAGTCCGGGTTGGGATTGGGGCCGAGCTCGGAAAAGCGCGAATAGGCGATCGTCAGGTAGCCGTCGTGAAATTCGATGTCGGGGCGGATCTCATAGGAAACCCAATCGGCGAGATAGGCGCCAGCGAGCCGCCAGTCCGCCTTTTCGAGCACCGCGCCGACCGAGAAGAACCACCAGCAATAGAGCGTGTAGAGCACGCAGGCGAGAATGCCGATCGGCATCGCAAAGCGCTTCCAGAAGGACGGTCGGAACGCTCCCGGATGGCGCGCTTCGATGGCGGCGATGGCCTGTGCGTCCATGATCTCAGCCTCCGAACTCGAAGGACTGGTGGCCGACCAGCCGGCGTCTCAGCCAGGCGGAAAATTGATCGACCGCCACGATGGTGCAGAACAGCAGGAACACGATCGCGATCGTCTTGGCCTCGTGGCCGCGGCTGATCGAGAGCCGCAATTGCTCGCCGATACCGCCGGCGCCGACCGCGCCGATGATGGTCGAGGCGCGCACGTTGATCTCGAAGCGCAGCAGGAAATAGCTCATGAAGTTCGGCAGCACCTGCGGCACGATGCCGAACCAGACCCGCTCCACCCAGTTGCCGCCGACGGCGCGCAGGCCCTCGTCCGGCTTCATGTCGGCATTCTCCACCACCTCGAAGAACATCTTGCCGAGCGCGCCGACGGTGTGGATGCTGACGGCGAGGATCGCCGGAATAGGCCCCAGCGAAAAGATCGCCAGGAAGAAGCCGGCAATGACGATCTCGGGGAAGGCGCGTAGGATTTCGAGCACGCGGCGCGTCGCGAAGCGGAGCCAGGGGTTCCTGGTGATGTTGCGGGCGGCGAAGAAGCAGAGCAGGAAGCCGAAAGTGAAGCCGACCAGCGTGGAGAACAGCGCGATGTTGAGCGTCTCTAGCATCTTGTAGAAATATTCGGGGATGTAGAGCCCGCCGAAGACGTACTCGCGGCCATCGGGGTAGTCGAATTTCAGGCTGCCGTCGAAATAGGGCGAGGGCAGGTCGAGCAGCGCGCGCGCCGGCTCGAACCAATCGCGCGGCTTCATGTCGATGAAGAAGTCGAGCAGGTAGGGCAGCCGGTCGAAGAACTTGCCGGCGTTGGTCTCGTTGGCGAACCACAGCGAGCCGGCAAGCGCGGCGAGCATGAGGAGGAGGCCGCCGGCGCTGTAGAGGCGGCGGCGGGCTGCGAGCTCGCGCCAATGGCTCTCGACGGTCGCGCCAGCCGGCGAAAGCGGCTGCGCGAGGTCGGTTGCGGTGGCGCTCATCGGATCAGCTCCGCGACACGAAGACGCCGCCGGGCAGGCCCGGCGGCGCTTGCGGCGATGCGGCTCAGCCGCCGATCTGCGCCTTACGGGCGTCGATGATGGGCTGGTAGAATTCCGGGGTCACCGGGGTGAAGCCCTTGAACTCACCGCCTTCGACCGCCGAGAAGCAGGCGGCGTCGGTCTCAGGCAGCTTGGTCAGATAGTCGACGACCTTGGTCTTCACGTCCGCCGGCAGCGAGGTGCGGATCACGATCGGGCCGTTCGGGATAAGCGGCGACTTCCACAGCTCGACGAGGTCGTCCATCTTCAGGATGCCCTTGTCGACCATCTTGCGCAGGTTGCCGGAGGTGTAGCCGTCCTTGAACTCGCCGACGCCGGAGCCAAAGGTCGTGCCGGCATCGAAAGTGCCTTTCAGCACCTCGAGGACGAGCTGCTCGTGGCCGCCGCCGAAGCCGGTCGAGCCGAAATAGTCCTTGACCGGAACATTGCCGATGTCCTTGGGCAGGGCGGTAACCGGAACGAGGTAGCCCGAGGTCGAGTCAGGGTCGGCGAAGCCGAGCTTCTTGCCCTTCATGTCGGCGAGCGTCTTGATGCCGGAATCGGCGCGCGCCACCATGATCGAATAATAGCCGGTCGAGCCGTCGGTCTGAACGGTGGTCAGCACCGGCTCGACAGCCTTGGCGTTCTGCAGGTAGATCTTGGCATAGCCCGACGCGCCGAGCTCGGCATAGTCGAGCGTGCCGCCGAGCAGGCCCTGGATCACGCCGTCATAATCGGCAGCCGGAAACAGCGACACCTTCTCGACGCCGAGCGTAGCCTTGAGCTGGTCGGCGAGGCACTGGTAGTTGCGCAGACGGTCTGCCTCATTCTCACCACCGAGAATGCCGACGCGGAATTCCTTGATTTCCTCAGCCTGTGCAGCGCCGATCATCAGGGCGACGAGCGAGGCGGCGCCGAAAAGCAGTTTTCTCAACATGGGATCTCTCTCCTGTTTCGCCCGGCGGCCGCCGGAGCGGGTAATCGTTTGAGCGCCGCTTGCCCCGGAAACCGACTTTCACATTGGGGAAGGACGACGCTCAGAGGGGCTGGCCCTTGACGTGGGCCGGACGATCCGGCCGCTCAGACGCCCGCAAGAGCGGGCTCAAGGGGACCGGCGGATTGGAATTCCCTGCGCTTGGGCTGGCTGATGCTGGTCGACGTGATCTCCTCGGAGATCTCGTCCGCCTCCGCACCATAGACCTCGCGGACCGCTGACATGGTCAGCGCCTCCGGCGGGCCGTCGAAGACCACCCTGCCTGCTGCCATGCCGATGATGCGATTGGAATAGGCGCGCGCCGTGTCCAGCGTGTGCAGGTTGGTGATGACCGTGATGCCTTCACGCCGGTTGATGTCGCGCAGCGCGTCCATCACCACCTTGGCGTTCAGCGGATCGAGCGAGGCGATCGGCTCGTCGGCAAGCAGAACCTTGGGCTGCTGCATCAAGGCGCGGGCTATTGCGACACGCTGCTGCTGGCCGCCGGATAGCGTGCCGGCACGCTGCAGCGCGGTCTGCGCGATGTCTAGGCGCTCCAGCGCCGCGATCGCCATGGCGCGCTCCTCGCGCGAGAACAGGCCCAGTATGTTCTTGATCGTCGAGCGGTGGTTGAGGCGGCCGAGCAGCACGTTGGTGAGCACATCGAGGCGCGGCACAAGATTGAACTGCTGGAAGATCATCGCGCAATCGCGCTGCCAGCGCCTGAGCGCTGCGCCCGCAAGCGCCGAAACCTCGGTGCCGCCAAACAGGATCGACCCCTGGCTGGGGTCGACAAGACGGTTGATCATGCGCAAGAGAGTGGATTTTCCGGCGCCGGAACGACCGATGATGCCCACCATCTGGCCTTCCGGAATGACGATATCGACGCCGTTGACGGCGGTGTTCTTGCCAAATCGCCGCGTGACCGCGCGAATCTCGAGCGCTGCTGACATCAAGGCTTCCCTGTTCAGCGCGGCGTTTTCGCCGTCTTCTATGCTTTGGCCTAACGCAGGCCCATGAAGCAGCAGTGTCAGTTCGATGTCAGTTTTGTGACGGCCCACAGGCGCGTGGTAGCGCCACGGAAGCGAATGGCGGCGCGTTTACTTGGCCAGCAACTCCGCAAACCCCGGCGTCAGGAGCTGCTCTGCATCGGCAACCGGCAATTCGAGGAGGTCGTCCCCGCATGCCTGGATGGCGTGCGGCAGTCCTTGCAGACCGAACACCAGCTTCAGGCTGTCGCCCTCGCGCTTGGTGCTGCCGGCAAGATATTGTGCGATGAGGTCATCCGTGCCGCATTCTGCCTCGAAGGCGATGTCGACCTGGTCGGTAGATTTCTTGCGCGTTTCCTTCACGAAGGCGACCAGCGACGGCCCAGGCGCGCCGTCGACAACATCCTTGAACATGTCCTGAAGCCCGAAATATTGGCCGTTACGGACGTCGATGGTGTACGCTTCCGAATAATTGTAAGGATGCGCGCCGCCGCAAAAGACGCTGCCGGACTCGCGCCAGCTCATCAGCCTCGGCGTCAATGCGGTCACCTCGGAGATCGTACCGTCGTAGTCGCCTAGTCCGTCACCTGCGCCAGGCATCGGTCCGTATTCCTGGAACCCGCCATACTGCAGCGCCTTGCAGCCCAGCGCGGCGAGGCTGTCCCTCCAGTGCCGCGCGTGCAGGACGGCATTGGCGGCGTCAGGAGCAACGCCGCCGGCCAGCTCGACGATCCTCGGCCGGGCGAACTGCGTGCGCGGGTCGGTGACGTCGTGATAGCTTGCGTCCGCCCAACCCTGCTTTTCCCCTGCCGTGAGTGCAACATCGAGGCGCAAATAGTCATAGGGCGACGTTTTGATCGTGACTGGGTTGGCCTCCACGACAAACGTCTGGTCAGTGTAGTTGTAGAGATCGAGCGGCGTCTTCGGCGCCTCGCCGTCGATGGTTCGGCCGGCCACGCGCTCAAGCTTTACCGGCAGCGTTTTCTTCCCGACCCAGCTTCCTTCCAATGTCTTGCCGTCGGCGGAAGCACTCAGCTTCCAGATGGCGCCGACCGGACCCGGCTTGCCTTGCTCGCATTGGTCCTTGCAGGCCTCTTCTTCCGCCAGCTCGAGCGCGCTGCCCTTGTGCGATTTGGCCTGCAACGGAATGTCCGCGCCCTGGGAGAGATAGAGATAACGGCCGGCGATCGCCTTGTCGCCGGACGTTGCCGGATCGTCCGTCAGCTCGACCACGATCCCGGTCTTGCCGAGCTTGCCTTTGTAGGTGACCGGCTCGGCCAGGGCAGGATTGGCGACGGCAAGCAACACTGCCGCGAACAGGCAAACGGATCTGCAATTGACCATCGATCTCTCCCACGCCCCGACGCCGGGACTTTCATTGCGGAGCGATCATTTTGTCAATCGCGACGGCGGTCCAACACGACGGCGAAACCGCTAGCTAGCCGCCGTGCTTCTCCAGGAAGGCGTCGGCGCTGAGATTGCGGAAATCGTCGAGCGCGGCGCGCAGCCGCGCATGGTCCCAGTCCCACCAGGCGAGCGCCTGGTAGCGCTCCGCCGTTCTGCGGTCGAAGCGCTCGCGGATCGGCCGGGCCGGCACGCCGCCGACAATCGTGTAGGGCGCCACGTCCTTCGAGACGACCGCGCCGGCGCCGACTGCCGCACCATCGCCAACCGCGACGCCGGGCAGGACGGTGGAACCATGGCCAAGCCAGGTGTCATGGCCGATCGCGACGGCATTGCCGCGCCGCCATTCGAAGAAATCCGCCTCGTGCTCGGCGTCCGGCCAATAGTCGGAGGCGCGGTAGGTGAAGTGGTGCAGCGTCGGCCGCCAGGTCGGGTGGTTGGTCGCGTTGATGCGCACGGCTGCCGCGATATTGGCGAACTTGCCGATCCGTGCGCACCAGACGGCGCAATCCTGCATCATGTAGGAATAGTCGCCGAGCTCGGTTTCCGAGACGCGGCAGCGCTCCGCGATCTCCGTGTAGCGGCCGAGCGTGGATTGGCTCACCTCCGCCGTCGCATGGATCAACGGGGTCTCGGAAAGCGTCTTCTTTTCCATCATGCGGCTACCCGGCCGGCCGAAAACCGGGTGACGTCGATGACGCGGTCCGCGACTTCGTCGCGCACGTCGGCATCGTGAAAAATGCCGAGCAGCGCGACACCGTTTTTCTTCTTCTCGGCGATCATGCCGATCACCACGGCGCGGTTGGCGGCGTCCAGCGAAGCGGTCGGCTCGTCCAGCAGAAGCACCGGGTGGTCGGTAATAAAGCCGCGAGCGATGTTGACGCGCTGCTGCTCGCCGCCCGAGAAGGTGGTGGGCGGCAACGACCACAGGCGCTCGGGCAGGTTGAGGCGGTCGAGCAACCGGCGCGCCCGGTCACGAGCGGCCTCGCGCTGCTCGCCGCGCGAAACGAGCGGCTCGGCCACCACGTCGAGCGCCGAGACTCGCGGCACGGTGCGCAGGAACTGGCTGACATAGCCGATCGTGTCGCGCCGCACGGCAAGAACGGTGCGCGGGCTGGCGGTCGCGAGGTCGACCGTCTCGCCGTCATGTTCGACCAGGATACGGCCCGCATCGACCGAATAGTTACCGTAGAGCATCTTCAGGATCGAGCTCTTGCCGGCACCCGACGGACCCCCGAGTACGACGCATTCGCCGGCATGCAGCTCGAAGGAGACGCCCGCCACGACCGGCAGCCTGATGCCGTCGCGCAGATGCATGGTGAAGCTCTTGGCGACATCGGAAACGACAAGCGGCGTTGCCATGATCAAACCTGCAAAATCGATGAGACAAGCAATTGCGTGTAAGGCTCGCGCGGGTCGTCGAGCACGCGGTCGGTCAGTCCGGTCTCGATGACGCGGCCGTCCTTCATGACCATCATGCGCTGCGACAGGAGCCGCGCCACGGCGAGATCGTGCGTGACGACGATCGCCGCAAGGCCAAGGTCGGAGACCAGCCCGCGCAGCAGGTCGAGCAATCTCGCCTGCACCGACACGTCGAGGCCGCCGGTCGGCTCGTCCATGAAGACCAGCCGCGGGCCGGTGACCAGATTGCGGGCGATCTGCAGGCGCTGGCGCATGCCGCCCGAAAAGGCGCGGGGCTGGTCGTCGATGCGGTCCTGGGCGATCTCGACGCGGGTCAGCCAGTCGATCGCCGTCGAGCGGATTTTTCCATAATGCCGGTCACCTATCGCCATCAGCCGCTCGCCGACATTGGCGCCGGCCGAAACCGTCATGCGAAGCCCGTCTGCCGGGTTCTGGTGAACGAAGCCCCAGTCGGTCCGCATCAGGAAACGGCGCTCGGCCTCGCTCATCTCGTAGAGATCGCGGAAATTACCGTCGCGCATGCGGTAGCTGACCGAACCCGCGGTCGGCGGCAGCCGGGTCGAGAGGCAGTTGAGCAGCGTCGTCTTGCCCGAGCCGGATTCGCCGACCACGGCCAGCACTTCGCCCGGCCAAAGCTCGAAACTTACATCCTCGCAGCCGACGCGGGAGCCATAAAGCTTGGTAACGGAGGAGGCGCGGAGGAGGGGTTCGTCGATGATCATCATGCCGCCTCTCCCGCCATCTCGCCGCGATGCCCCTCGGCCCGCCGCGTCTCGCAATGGTCGGTATCCGAGCACACGAACATGCGCCCGCCGCGATCGTCGAGGACCACTTCGTCCAGATAGACCTGCTCGGCGCTGCAGAGCGCGCAGGGCTTGTCGAATGTCTGCACTTCGAAGGGATGATCCTCGAAATCGAGGCTGACGACCTTCGTATAGGGCGGCACGGCATAGATGCGCTTCTCACGGCCGGCGCCGAAAAGCTGAAGCGCGGCCGACATGTGCATCTTCGGATTGTCGAACTTCGGCGTCGGCGAAGGGTCCATCACATAGCGCCCCTCGACCCTGACCGGATATGCGTAGGTGGTGGCGATGCGGCCGTGCCTGGCAATATCCTCGTAGAGCTTCACATGCATCAGGCCATATTCTTCCAGCGCATGCATCTTGCGCGTCTCGGTCTCGCGCGGCTCCAGAAAGCGCAACGGCTCGGGGATCGGCACCTGGAAGACGATGGTTTGCCCGGCCTGCAACTCAGCTTCCGGGATGCGGTGGCGGGTCTGGATGATGGTTGCCTCGGCCGTCTTCGTGGTGACGGCGACATTGGCAACCTTCTTGATGAAGGCGCGGATCGAGACGGCATTGGTGGTGTCGTCGGCGCCCTGGTCGATCACCTTCAGCACGTCGTCCGGCCCGATGATGGAGGCCGTCACCTGCACGCCGCCCGTGCCCCAGCCATAGGGCATCGGCATTTCGCGCGAAGCGAATGGAACCTGATAGCCGGGTATCGCGATTCCCTTGAGGATCGCGCGGCGGATCATGCGCTTGGTCTGCTCGTCGAGATAGGCGAAGTTGTAAGATGCGAGTTCAGACATCGAGATCACTTCGCGCTATGATGGGTGAGTCGCTGGGAACCAGAGCATGACAACCACCGGATGGCTCCATCTGAGTATTTTGGCGGGCGTTGCCGCATTGGCGATACTTTTTGTGATCCGGCGCAAAGTCTTTCCGCCGAAACATCCGGATGGGGGCGCCCCTGAGAGTCCGTATGTTTGGGGCAACGGCAATGGTGCCACCCACCACAGCTCGGATGGCAGCCACGGCGGCGACTGACATCATTCCGCGGCCTCCCTCGTCTCTTCGGCTGCTTTCGCCTCCCGAACCTCATGCTCGGCGCGCATGCGGCGCACCAGGTCGAGCTCGGCCTGGAAGTCGACGTAATGCGGCAGCTTCAGGTGCTCGACGAAGCCGGTCGCCTGCACATTGTCGGAGTGCGAGATGACGAACTCCTCGTCCTGCGCAGTAGCGGTGATATCCTCGCCGAGCTCGGCGGCGCGCAGCGCGCGGTCGCACAGCGCCATGGCCATGGCCTTGCGCTCTGACTGGCCGAACACCAGCCCGTAGCCGCGCGTGAACTGCGGCGGCGTCTTGGCCGAGCCCTTGAACTGGTTGACCATCTGGCACTCGGTGACGCGGACGCGGCCAAGCGGCACCGGGAACGGCAGCTCCGGCACGTCGAGCTCGACCTCCACCTCGCCGATGCGCACCTCGCCGACGAACGGGTGCGTGCGGCCATAGCCGCGCTGCGTCGAATAGGCGAGCGCGAGCAGGAAACCCTCGTCGCCGCGGGACAAGGCCTGCAGCCGGATGTCGCGCGCCATCGGAAATTCGAGCGGCTCGCGCGTTATGTCGCCTGGCTTGTGGCCTTCGGGCATATCGCCGTCGGCCTCGATCAGGCCTTCGTTGCCGAGGATGTCCGAGACGCGCGGCATCGCCTGCGGCGGCTCGGTGCGCTGCTCCGGCTCCGCGATATCAGGATCGCTGGCAAGCTCGGGGTCGAGCAGGCGGTGCGTGTAGTCGAAGGTCGGCCCCAGCACCTGGCCGCCCGGCAGGTCCTTGTAGGTTGCCGAGACGCGCCGTTCGGCGAGCATTTTCGCCGTGTCGACGGGCCGCGTGTAGCCGAAGCGCGGCAGCGTCGTGCGGTAAGCCCGCACGAGGAAGATCGCCTCGATGAGGTCGCCGCGCGCCTGCACGATGGCCAGCGCGGCCAGCTCCTTGTCATGGAGCGAACCCTCGGCCATGACGCGGTCGACGCCCAGCGCGAGCTGCTCGACGATCTGGTCGAGTCGGATTGCCGGCACCGAGCGGTCGCCGCGACGGCGGTCGCCGAGCAGCCCGTGGGCATTGCGGATCGCGGCCTCACCGCCCTTGACGGCGACATACATGGCTCAGCCCTCCCTGATCTTCACGGTGCGCGGCAGGCAGGTGAGCGCGCCGGGTGCGGCAAGGATCAGATCCACACCGCGCGGGAAACGCGCGCGATTGTCCCGCCACTGCCCGACTAAATTAGTCGGCAAAGGGGATGCGGCGAGATTTACCGCCGTCTGGATGCCGGGACCTTCGAGGTGTAGCCTTCCGCCTGACGACAGACGCTCAACTTGCAAGATCAGCGTCGTCGAGCGGTCGGGATATTCCTGCGTGCCCTGCGCGAAATGGTCGAGCGGCGGCAGTTTGGCCGGGTTTGCGGCCAGCGCGAAGGCTGCCTCGCCGGGCATGTCCGCGAGAGGAGCGCCGGTGTGGAAGCCGAGCCAGGAATAGACCGCGGCGCATTCGGCGAGCTGCGAATCCAGCCAGAGCGGCGTATCGTGATCGCACAGCGCCAGCGCCACGGCAGCGGCGGCAGCCGAGAGCGACGCCGGCGGGGCGGCCAGCGCCTCGACCGGCACGACCGTGCCCGGACGCGCCATGGCGTCCATCACCGCCTTGAACACTACCTGGGAGTCGAAGACCGGATTGGCGAACCCACCGTCGATCGTGCCAGCTTCCGCGAACATCAATCCTCTCCGCGCACGAGTGTGAAGAAATCGACCCTTGTCGCCGCCGTTTCGGCGCGGCGTTTGTCGTCGGCGTTGGCCGCCGCCCTGCGCAACGGCTCGATGATCCTGGTCTCGACCTCCGCGCGCCGGCCCGGCTGTTGCCAGAGCGCGTCGGCGATTGCGGCGATCCTTGCCTTCTCGCGGTCGCGGCCGAGCGCATAGGAATGGCCGACAGTGCCATCCGGCAGCCGCACGGTGGCGCGCGTCACCGTCGCTTCCCCAAAGTTGAAAGGCGCACCGCCACCGCCGATGCGGCCGCGCAATGTGACGAGCCCGGTTTCGGGCCCGCGCACGAGATGGGCCTCCGACGGCAGGCCGCTTTCATCCCAGAGCCGCTTCAGCTCCTCGCCGGGCGCGGCCGACATCGCCGCCATGGCCGACCGGCGTTCGGCGGATGATGCTTCTGTCTGCGCTGTCACTTTCGCTCTCAATCTGTCTATTGTTCTAGACAACCGTACAAATAATAGCTATCCCTTAGTCAATGTCCATGACGAACGGATGACAGGTGGCAAAAATGACTGGTCCAGCACGTACAACCGAGATGGAGAGGCGCAGCGGCGTGGCGCTTTGGCGGCAGATCGCCGACCAGATCAGGCTTGGCATTGCAGCGGGCAATCTCGGCAGTGATGGAAAGCTTCCGCCGGAACTGGCGCTTTCCGAACGCTTTGGCGTCAACCGGCACACGGTGCGGGCGGCGATCGCTGCGCTCGTGCAGGAGGGCGTGCTGCGCGCCGAGCAGGGCCGCGGCACCTTCATCGAGGCGCGCAAGAAGCTGTCTTACCCGATCGCGAAGCGGACGCGTTTCTCGACCGGCCTGGAAGGACAGGTCAGGGAGCGCAAGAGCACGCTGCTTGCCCATGCGGTCGAACCGGCCACCGAGCGGGTGGCAGAAGCGCTCTCACTCACGCCTGGAGTCTTGATCCTCAGGATGGAGTTGCTGAGCGAGGTCGACGGGCGGCCGCTTTCAAGAGGCACGGCGTGGTTCGATGCCGAGCGCTTTTCCGGCTTTGAAGCGGCCTATGCGGAGACGCACTCCATCACGGCAGCGTTCAAGAGATACGGCGTCGACGACTATCTGAGACGTTCGACCGTCGTCTCCGCTCGCCACGCGGACCCGGCTGATCTCCGCGATCTCGGTCTCGCTCCCGGTGCGATCGTGCTGGTCACTGTTGCCCTCAACGTCGACATGGAAGGCCGGCCGATCGAATTTGCCGAAACGCGCTTTGCCGCCGACCGTGTGGAACTGTCGGTTTCAACGGACAGCTGACGGC
>Ga0081539_10004611_pt1 | contig 15020 bp, 7 predicted proteins | sample TabmetS4T2R2_FD_71023 | JGI IMG/M metagenome (GOLD analysis project Ga0081539, IMG submission 71023) | Tabebuia heterophylla rhizosphere microbial communities from the University of Puerto Rico - S4T2R2 | ecosystem: Host-associated > Plants > Roots > Rhizosphere ...
TGGTCCAAACTTCGGTGTATCTTTCCTGCCCTGTTAAGACATTTTCCTTGGTTGTCACTTTCCAATTGATGGCCCCCGTCACCACAACGGTCTCTCCAAATTGTCGAGCCGTGACATCAGCCTCTTTCATCTCGACTTCGACTTCATCTTGTTTGTTAATCGCAACCGCACTGGTCTTATCGAAAGTCTTTCCTTCGGAGCCCGTCACAAAATAATCGTCCGCCAATAAACTCTCCATGGTTTTTACATCATGTTTGGAGACCGCTTCGATAAAGCGCTGGTGCAGGCGAAGCACCTCGCGTTTAGCATCGTCTTTCTCTTGCCATATTTTTCCTTCTCTCCCCACTGTTCGACTTTCGACTGGGACCAACATCACGAGCGAAATTGAGATAGTGATAAAGATCGTTCGGATCATAGGACGCTTCCCTTCTCGGATGGTTTTATTCAGATCTGGCCGTGAAATCCCATGATATTCAATTAATAACTACTGACAATACGATTCTTCCAATGATCGGAATAAACTTCTCCAAACTATTCATTCCTATATAGTTCTATCTATCAGGCCGGGTCGATCAGCGATTGTAAGAATACATAATGTATGCGCACTCAGATATCTTGTAGACAATAAATTGACTAGTGTATACAATAGTCATTATTCACATTTCACTGATACGGGCGAGCGTTTTACAGCATTTATCAGTTGAGGAGGCAGGGATCAGTTGTGGTTCACCCCTGAGCCACAGCTTGAAAAATGCTGTGAGCAGCCAATTCTGACGAGAAGCCTTTAAAGCTGATTCTTGAGCCGGAGGTGCGAAAGTGGAGGTGTGGGCAGTAGCGGTTCTGATTTTGTCATTAGCGTATATGCCAAGCATGCCGAACAGTGAGTTCATCTTCACCTCGGCGCCGTTTGAATCCTGTCATGCATCAACGATTGTTGAACTGCGCAATGGGGAGCTGATGGCAGCCTGGTTCGGCGGTTCGGCGGAGGGCAAGCCGGATGTGGCGATATGGGGATCTCGCCGCACTCAGGGACAATGGTCCGCACCCATCGAGCTGGCGCGTGAACCGGGAATCGCGTCATACAATCCCGTCTTGTTCCACACCAAAGACGGCCGGCTCTGGCTCTACTACAAGTTCGGTCCCCATCCGACCAATTGGACCGCCGGGCGACGTTGGAGCAATGACGAGGGGAGAACCTGGTCAGAAGTAGAACATCTTCCGGCGGGTTTGTACGGGCCGATTCGGGCCAAGCCGTTGGTTATGGCGGACGGGACAATTGTCAGCGGAACATCGGTGGAGAGTTACCGTTCCTGGGCCTGTTGGATCGAGCGCAGCACAGACGGTGGAAAGACCTGGAAGAAGTTTGGACCAATCACTGTTCCGCCAAAGATTCGCAGCGCGGATGCCGATGGTGATGCGCCGCCCGCGGTTCCAGGTTCGATGGATTGGAAATATACGGACGGGATTATCCAGCCGTCGGTGATTTCGCTGGGCGGGAAACGGTTGCGGCTCTACGCACGTTCGACCTCGCGCACAGGGAAGATTTGCGTGGCCGACTCCAATGACGGCGGTGTGACCTGGACCCAGGCGCGGCCGATAGATCTACCCAATCCAAATTCCGGTCTCGATGCAGTGGCGTTGCGTGATGGGCGAATTGTCCTGGTCTACAACCATACCGACACGGGGCGGACGCCGCTCAATCTGGCCATCAGCAAGGACGGAGAGCACTTCCAGATGATTCACACTCTGGAAGATCAGCCGGGCGAATATTCATATCCGTCGATGATTGAGGGCAAAGACGGCGACTTGCATCTCACTTACACCTGGAATCGAAAAAGGATTCGCTATGTGAGGGTGGCTCTGGCAGACCTGCCCAGATGAATGCCGGCGGTCAAGAAAGAGAACTCTTGGATTGACTCACATTTTCCACAGGAGGAATCATGCTGCACTGTCAACTCTTTTGTCGCTCAATTTTGATGTTGACCCTCTTGATATTCGCTGTCGAAGCGAAGGCCCAGGTCAACACGGCAACTTTCCTCGGGCAAGTAACTGATGCCTCCGGCGCGGTGGCGCCCAATGCCCAGGTCGTGATTCGCAACCTCTCCACCAACCTCGAACGATCCACGAACGCCGATCTCAACGGCAATTACTATCTGAGTTCGCTCCCGGCTGGTTCTTATCGAATCACAGTGACGGCGCCCGGCTTCAAGGCGGGAGTTATGGAAAACATCGTGGCGGCAGCGGGTGACCGGCTGCGGCTGGATTTCGCCTTGAAGGCGGGTGACATTGTCGAAAGCGTCACCGTCCGAGGGGAGACCCCGCTCGTCAACGCGGCATCCCCGGAACTGGGCGTCGTGATCGATTCGGCGAAAGTCGCCGAGTTGCCCCTCAACGGCCGCAACTTCACTCAGCTAGTGACGCTTCAGCCCGGCGTGCAGTCCAGCAGTGTCAACGGTCGCAATTCTTATAATTTCAATGGCGGCACGCAATGGGGGGTCAATATCACCCTGGACGGCGTCGATGCCTCCTTCATCGAGTCGCCGAGCTTTGGCGATCCAAGTGGACGATCGCTGCTCAATACAGTCAGCGTCGATAGCATTCAGGAGTTCCGCGTGCTGACCGGAACTTTTACCGCCGAAACCGGGCGGGCTTCGAGTGGAGCCGTCAACGTCATCACCAAGTCGGGAACGAATAGCTACCACGGCAGCCTCTTCGAATATTTTCGTAACGATCGGCTCGACGCGCGGAACTTCTTCACATATGCGCCGCTGAAGAAAGACCCGCGCCGCCAAAACCAATTCGGCGGGACGCTGGGCGGCCCGATCATCAAGAATCGGCTCTTCTTTTTCGGCAGCTATGAAGGGGCACGGCTGAGAGTCAACCAACTGGTGACCGCGACCGTTCCGACCGCAGAGTTCAGAGCCCAATCACCCGCGGAGTACAAGCCCTATTTCGATCTGCTGCCGTTGCCGACATCACCCATTATCAACTCGGCGACCGGGCTTCCTGATCGCAATGCCGGAACCCTGCGCCGCAGCGACCAATTCAGGGACGACGAAAACCTGTATAACATCAGAGCCGATTACAACACGGCTCGCTCGCTCAGCTTTATTCGGTATAGTTTGAATCGATCCGAAAACAGCATTCCGAACGTGATTCCGGCCAATCGTCAGGCTTTCTCGATCGATAACCATCTGGTTTCAATCAGTCACACCCATACGCTCTCGTCGGCGATGGTCAATGAAACGCGCATCGGGTTTAACCGTTGGTTCGTGCCCCGCCTCAACTCGACCTGGAATAATGCCAATGGATTGGGCGAGATCGGTATTTCGGGCATCCTGACGGGCGGCAACGCTGAAGGCTTGCTGAGATTCGTGGACAATTCCTATACGCTGGCCGACAACCTGAGCTATCGCCACGAACGTCACTCGCTGAAGACCGGTTTTGAAGTCCGCCGGGTCCTCAGCGACCGCATTCAGCGACAGAACCCCGTTTACTCCTACAACTCCGCCGCCGATTTTCTGGCCAACCGCCCGGCGTCGGTGCGAATTATCTTTGGGCAGCCGGGTGTCGGGCTGCGTCAAACTCAGACGGGAATTTTTCTTCAGGACGACTTTCAAGTCCATTCCCGGCTGCTGCTCAATCTCGGTCTCCGTTATGAATATTACAGCCCGGTCAGTGGAACCAATGGACGATTGTTCAATGTGGTCAGCAATCCTTTTGGAGACTTTCGCCCCCGTGGCGCACAAATCTACGGGAAAGACTTCAATAATCTGAATCCGCGGTTGGGCCTCGCCTGGGATGTGCGGGGCAATCAGAAGACCGTGGTTCGATCGGGTTTCGGCGTCTACAGTTCGCCGCTCTCTCCGATCTTCATCTGGGACACACCGACGATCGATCCGCGACAGCCTTTCGCCTTCAATGCCAGCCCGGTCGACATTCCGGGATTGAAGTTTCCCATCTCAGGCAGCCTTCGCGATGCCGTCCTGGATCCGACCCGCGCGCTGGCCCTGGGGCTGGTCCCGGCGGTGGTCGGTCGCCGCGTCATCGATCCCAATCTACGAGACACCTACAATTTGATGTGGAACGCGACGATCCAGCAGCAACTGGCCAACAACTGGGCAATAGAGATCGGTTACGTCGGCGCCCACAATCTTAATGCCATCAACACACGCTCGGTGAATCTGACGGACCCTGCGACCAGGCAACGCCCGGTTCCATCGATCAGCGAGATCCTGATCATCGAAGATAGCGGGAGGCGGAAATATAACGGGCTGCAAGTTTCACTCAAGGGGCGGCAAAGTCACGGGCTGACGACTGACATTCACTATACCTATGGCCATGCCATCGTTTACGGCGGTGATGACTGCTGCACCGGAACTAACAACCGGATTCAGGATTTTGATAACATCGCCGGATCTGTCGGCGACGCCAATACCGATGTGCGCCATGCTCTGACCTTCAGCTATTCTTATGCTCTGCCGACCGGGAATCTGAAAACTCCACTGCTGAAGCAGGTGGTGGGTGGATGGACGGTCCAGGGGATCACGCGGTTGAGAACGGGGATGCCAGTCACGATCTTTTCCGGGCTCGATCGGCGCGGCAACGGGGTGGGCGGCACTCAGCGAGTGAACTATGTCGGCGGCTCACAGTATGCTGCGGATCCCACGATCGCCAATTGGTTCAATCGTTCCGCATTCGCCATTCCCGCTGCCGGAACATTCGGCAACCTCGGATATAACACCGCACGGGGTCCGGGGTCGGCGGTCCTCGACCTTTCGTTGCTCAAGAATTTCTCGCTCCGGAATGAGCATCGACTGCAATTCCGAGCCGAGTTTTTCAATTTTCCCAATCATCCGACCTTTGGCAACCCCGTCAACAATTTCTCCAGCACAGCCTTTGGTCAAATCCAAACCGCAAACACAGGGCGCAATGTTCAGTTATCTCTGCGTTATCAGTTCTGATTTGAGATCTGGAGAGATGCAGATGGTATGCAGATCGTATATTGATATAATGAATGTATGGCCAGAAAGAAGAACGTCGATCCGACCGGCAATAGCCAGTCGAGTCGGAATCGCGCCTATTTATCCATTCAGCGAAAGATCGCCTCTGGTGAATTACCTGCCGGCGGCGCTGTCTCGGAGCTTGCTCTTGCCAAAGAATTAGGGATTAGCCGTACTCCGATCCGTGAATCGATCGGGCAATTAATTGCCGAGGGACTCTTGGAGCAAAGCCCGAATCGGGGCGTGGTCGTGGTTCAGATGAGGCGGAGCGACATCGTTGACCTCTACGAACTGCGAGAGGCGCTGGAAGTATATGTGGTGGGCAAAGTGGCACGCCAGCAGATCGCCCGGTCCGATCTGGCGAGACTCCGGAAACTGGCCGATGAGACCCTCGTCCTGAAAGATGAGTTGACACAGACGGGGGCGACGACGCTCAATGCAGAGCAAATGCATCGTCAGGTCGCCTCCGATCTCAGTTTTCATACCCTTCTGATGCGCCTGGCCGGTAATATCCGCATCCTCAAGGTGGTCAATGAGACGCGCCTGCTGATCAGGATCTTCGCGATGAAACACCGCGGTCACGAGGTGGCGGAATTGGAAGAAATTCACCGGCAGCATGGTGAGATCTTGCACGCAGTGGCCGAACGGGATCCGGAACGAGCCATGAACCTTCTCACAAACCATATTCAAGCCAGCCGACAGGAGCGTCTGAGCGAATTCGATCATTGGGAACACGAGGCATCCCTTCGAGAAAATCTGCCCGTCTTCTTCGGTGACCGGTAAGCATCAGATACCGAAATGGATTCTCGGCCAACTCTTGATAGTCGGCCCCCCGCAGATCCAGCCTTCATTACAGATGACTTCTATCCGGCGCGCCCTCGTCATGCTTAAACAATCTCAATGTAAATAATCTCATCCTGCACAACCTAACTTTCGATAGGGTATGGCGGGAATTTTTTTCGGCTGACCTAACTTACGCTAGGCGACGACCCACCCATTTTTCTTTACGCTGCCGTCATACGTCAAATTTGATCCTTGGCTCTGTAATGCCGGAAAGATTCACTATGCCCTGCTCAATAAAGCAGATTTCCGGAGGAACCGAAGGAAGAGCAAATTGTGACAGCCGATGTGGGACGGAAAGAGAACGAGAAAAACAAAGGAGCGCTATCAACGGTCATCTCTTCGAGAACGATCGCAAACTTTGCGGGTGTTAGCCGGAGAAATCGACGCGTCAAAGGACGCCGAGATCTCAAACAAAGATTTGACGCGTAAGATGCGCTCATTCTGGAGCAGCTAAACCTTTACTGACCATTGATTGATATGGATGGTAACTATTTGTTATCCATCCGCCGACGGTCCGGTAATGGTCTATTTTACGAAGGATAAAAGTATGAAAGAAAGACTTGCAGCGTTGATATTAATTACACTGGTCCTGACGGCATCATTGACCATCGGTCCTTTAAAGATGCGTTCGGCCAGCGCAAAGACCAATCTTAATGCATCAACCACAGCTGTCGCGACGGCAGCGGCCGTCCAGGGCGTGACACTCCCGAAGACAAACATTTATGCTTTGACCAGTGACAATATGATCTTTGTCCTGGCCCCGGGCAAGAGCGTTTTCTCGCGCGTCGGCACCCTCCCAAACGGCTTCGGTAATCTGATCGGAATCGATTTTCGGGTGTCGAACAACTCTCTTTATGGATTGACGGATACAGGCAAACTCCTCCTTCTCAACCCAGCGAGCTCATCGTTGAGTCCCACGTTGGTGACCACTCTTACGCCGCGCTTTGCCGGAGGGTTCCAGTCACTGCTCGACTTTAACCCGGTCGTTGATGCGATCCGCATCATCGGAAGTAATGACCAGAACTATGCGGTCGTCAGCGCCAATGGCGGCAATCTCAATACGACCGCGGTCCAGACCAGCGTCGCCTATGCCACGGGTGACACCAACGCTGGAACCAATCCGAACATCGTCGGCGGCGCATACAACAACAACTTTGTCGGCGCAACTAACACGATCTTCTATATGATCGACTATGATCTGGATACGTTCGTGACAATCGCGACGAAGAATGCGACCGGCAGTTCGAACACGGGTGGAGGCCAGCTGCAAACAATCGGATCGATCGTCGATGCCTCGGGCGCTCCGCTCAATTTGAATCCAACGGTTGACTTCGACATTTTTACTGACGCCAATCGAGTCAATACCCTCGTCGGGCTAAACAACAAATCAATCTTCACGATCAATCTGAACCAGATCAACCCTAACTTGCAGCTTGGAACCACTCAGAGAGTGGTTGCCAACAGCCTCCCACTCACGGCCTTTCCAACCGTCGATTCCTTTATCGACATTGCGCTGCAGCCGCAGCCAGCCGCTCGTTGATGGCTAATCGAGATCAGGAAGAAAAGGGACTAACCAACGAAACGATCGGGGAACATACCAATTCCCGGTCGTTTCGTTATTTTGGTTAGTCCCTCTTCTCGTTGCGGGTACATTATTTAAGGTAGCGCAATTACAGCAACCTTTTATTGAGTGATCAGGCGCCGGACAATTCCCTGATCCCAGATCCCTGTCCCCTGATCCCTGAGATCTATAGAATCAGGGATCTGGGGATAGGGATCTGGGATCAGTCCCCGGTTCAGCCCTGAACATCGAAGTGAAAAAAGACAGATCCAGATGAAATATGTGATAGGCATTTTGTTTAGCCCAAATAGAAAAAGCCGCCGTCAGTTACCTAACGGCGGCTTTTTATGCTCGCGACTACCCCAAGTATCCGCTGTCGCTATATTGCTTCTCCCTAACAGTCAAGTCCGAGCGTCTTTAAATAAAACTTGGCCGCGCCGTGAAGGTGATCCCCAATCCCAGACAATTGATTGACCCAGATCAACATCAAAGATTGGTCTCCGGCGCGGCCCTTCCGGTTGCCGTTCCCCCTGCTGCCCCAATGCCGCGAAAACAGCAGTTATTACAACCAGAACTCGACTAACTATCTAGACCAAATAGTTATTTCTCAAACCAGTCATCACTCTCTTTTAGAGCTTTCGACGTTTGATCGTCCGCTTTGACAGAAACCCCATCCTTTACCCTAACCAAACTGACCCAGACTGGCAGAGAACAGACCTGCATTTTCAAAGTACATTATAAACATCTCAACGGGGCGTCAGATGATAGCCAGGAAGAAGCCCAGTTCTCCCCGATCGAGGATACCAACTCAATCAAGCCACGAAATGTCATCGCAACGCTTACCTCGCCATTTCGAGGCTCAATCACTTACCACTATCTCTTCCAGGGAGTATCTCCTGGCTATCATCTGACGCTCCGTCGAGACTTCATAACTAACCAACAACGATAAGATAACAAGAGTCGATTAGATCGTCGCCTAGCGAAAGTTAGGGAGCCGGAAAAAAAATAAACGGCAAGCACCTATCGAAAGTTATGCTGCCGATGTTGGAATCTATGCGAGTCAGGAAAGGCAATTCCAGGTGGGATACTGCAAGTGATGGTCAGTTCTTTTTAAGATGAACTCTCTCCAATTGCGCGATCGCATCAGCCCGTTCTTGACCGGTCAGATCCTGGGCAAGGCGCTGTAAGGCGACCGAAATAACCTCGTTATGATGCAATCCCTCATTCTCGTGTGCGAGGTCCAGCCACAACCGGTGGGTGAGTTCGATATCTTCGGGAGAGATGGTGGGCCGGTGCGCCCCGAGTTCATAGATCCGCTCAGCGCCATTCGGAGAGATCAGCTTGAGAATGCGGAGTTTCAACTTCCGTTCATCCTGGATTCGCTCCCAAGCATCACCGACGCGCAGGGCTTGCCGATCGGCCGACATCTTGGTCGAAACTCCCGCGACCATCGTCGAACACTCCAGTCTCACAGCAGTCATGACGGTTGCCCGAAAAGCATCGGTCGAGGGAACGACCAGCAACTTGATCTGCTTACCCAGCTTCTCTGCAAAGGCGATGGCGCGCGTGAAGAGCAGTTGTTCATCATCGGTAAAGCGTCTGTCGGCAAGAGTCCGCTCGTTTTCCGATCCCGGCGGTTTCGGCACGCGCACCGTCATGACAATGACATCCTGCTCGTGAGTATTCACATCGGCGAGCGCCTTTCTGAGATAGTGGAGGCTGGTATAGTCGCGGGCCGTGACCAGTACTCCTCCCGGACGCACCCCGATCATCGTGCGTTCAACCTTCTCTTCAGGGATCAGATTGATCTTCTCCAGTTCCGTCGTCCCGAGACGCCGCCGCGGTGACGATGAGACGGAGTCCTCCACCGTCAGCAAAGTGAAGGTAAAGACGGTGCCGTGATCGAGTTCGGATTGAACGCTGATCTGGCCGCCGTGCGCTTCGATCAACCGCTTGGAGATCGCCAGCCCCAAACCGCTGCTATCGGTGCAGCTGCCGGGCACGCGCACGAAACGGTTGAAGATCCGCGGCAAATACTCGGATGGAATACCACGTCCGGTATCGGCTACTGAAACAGCCGCATAATCATCGCGTGCAGCCACTGAGACCTTGATCTCACCGCCGCGCGGCGTACAACGTCGCGCGTTGCCGATCAGTTCGGCAAGGACCCGCCCGACCTGCTCGCGGTCGGCCAGAACCGTGGGAAGCGACGGGGGCAGGTCGAGTGTCAACTTAATGTCGCTGGCTTCGACTTGTGGCCTGAGCGAATCGACCACGGCGCGCACCAGGTCGGCGATCTTAACGGGTGTCAATCGCGGCATTCGTTCGCCTGATTCGATTCGCGACAGTTCAAGCAAATCACGTCTGAGACGCTCCCCTCGATCAACCTGCTCGCGACAATTGAAGACGAGATCACGCTGTTGATCATTGAGATCATCGGCCGTCCCTTCGAGGAGAAAATGAAGGCTCATTTGCATCTCCTTGAACGGTTCTTCCAGCTGCTCCGAGGCGAGTGCAATAAATTCAGACTTGAGACGGTCAACTTCTCTCAGATGCGTGATGTTCTCCAGCAAGACGACTGTCCCCAGCAATCGCTTCTGATCATCGCGAATGGGAGTCGTTCGCAAGCGGTAAGCCTGCTCCGATCCATTCAAAGAGATTGGGATCGCGGCTGCGATGCTCTCTCCGACGACAGGGCGCTGCCAATTGAGAGCTTCGGAGACCGCCATGGCAATCCGATTATTGCCCGTGATCTCACCGACAGGCTTACCGATACTTGCGTCTTCCGGGCCAAAGATCTTTTCCGCGGCCGGATTGAGCTTCGTCAGCTGGCCCTGAGCATCGGTCACCAGGATCGGATCATAGAGCGAGTCGATCGTCGCCTCCGTCATTTGTCGAGCGATGATGAGCTTGCCCAGATCCGAACGCCGCAACTGCTGGAGGTGCTCAGCCATGCGATTGAATTCGGCCGCCAGTGAGCCGATCTCATCGCGCGAAACGATCTCAGCCCGCGCCTCCAAATTATCCTGGGCGATGGCGGTCACGGCTGCAGTCAATTTACGGACGGGCCGGACGATCGCGTGAGCCAGCAGGAATGAGAGCGCGACTCCGGCCACCACCAGCCCTCCGACCATCAACAATGTGGCCCAAAACCAGCGCCGCGCGACTCCGGTCGCCCGCGCCGATTTGGCCAGCATCGCCTCTTGGTTGAGCCGCAGCAGCCGGTCACAATCAGCGCGCAGCCGGTCGAAGAGCGGATCGAGCTGACTATAATATTTCTCTTCCGCATCTCCGCGATTGGCGCCGGATGATTTGATTCCAGCCAGAAAACTATCGACTCCTCGATTGTAGACATCACGATCGCGGCGAATCGCTTCGATCATCTCGGCCTCGCCCGGCTCGGTGATATTGTTGGCGGCTTTGTTTAAAGCGACCTCGAATTGGGTACGATCCTCACGCAATTGCAGATCTGCCCGCTCATTCCGGCCGAGCATCGCCATGACGATTGCCGAATCCTGCCGTTCAATGGACTCCTTCATCTCTTGCGCAACCACGACCGAATCGTAATTATCGGCGACGATGAGCCGGGTGAGGTGACTCAGTTCGCGGAACCGCCAGACACTCCACCCCCCAAGCGCCACGAGCGCGGCGACAAACACGAGATACCCAATCAATAGTTTATTCCGTAGCCTCATCACATGATCTCTGATGAACCCATCTCCCGGTTCTTTTCCTCTTCCCCCTTTGTCTCTCCGAGCGGCACCACCTGGACGGTCGCATCACGCACTTCAGACAAGAATCGATTGACGACCGAACCGTGGATCAGGATGTCCCAGCGCGAGCGGGCCGATTGCCCAAAGATGACGTGCGTCATTCCTTCGCGCCGCGCAAAATCGATCAGCGCATCGGCCACGCGGCGTCCTTTCAGCCTGACGACTTTAGCCCCCAATTCCTTGGCCATTCGAATATTCTCCTGGAGGGCAGCGTAATCTTTAGGCTCGATGCGCCCCGGCTCTTCGCGCGGCGTCTCGACATAAACTGCGTACCAATCCGAGGCGAGTTTGCCGGCAATGCGTGATCCAACCCGCAGCAGGCGTTTGGCGCTGCCGCGCGACGCGATACAGACCATGACCTTCTCTGGGATCGCCGCGCATTCCAGCCCCTCGCGTTTGCGGTAATCCTGCGCTTTCTCAGCCTGGTCTTCGGCCACTTGCCGGAGCGCGAGTTCCCGCAGCGCCGAGAGATTGCCTTTGCGAAAGAAATTGGAGAGCGCCTGTTCGATCTTCTCGACGCCATAGATCTTCCCTTGCCGCAGGCGCGTCCGCAGAGTGTCAACGGAGACATCCACATTGACCACTTCGTCCGCGCGGCGCAGGAAGTGGTCGGGAACCGTTTCTCGCACCCTCACGCCAGTCGTGCGCGCGACGACATCGTTGAGCGATTCAATATGCTGGATGTTGACGGCCGTGATAATCGAGATGCCGGCGTCAAGCAGGTTGAGAACGTCTTCATAACGTTTGCGATTCTTTGAACCGGGGACGTTGGTATGCGCCAGCTCATCGACAATTGCGATCTCCGGCCGGCGAATGATCACGGCCTCCACATCCATCTCTTCGAGCGTCACACCGCGGTATTCGATACGGCGCAGTGGGACTTGCTCAAGATCGCCAACGAGGGCGGTGGTCTCAGCCCGGCCATGCGATTCGACGACGGCGATGACGATATCGACGCCCTGACGCTTGAGCCCGTGCGCGTCTTCCAGCATTTGATAGGTCTTTCCGACACCGGGCGCGGCTCCAATATAGACGCGCAGCCGTGCCCGCTCGCTCTCCTTCAGCTTGGCGAGCAGGGTCTCCGCCGATGGTCTGTGATATTCGCCGATCATTTCTCTTTCATATCCTACTTTTTCCAAGCCGCACAGGTCGATTCTCGATTACTCAATTGTTGCTCCATCAATCTCACTTTGTCGAATGATCACCATCCGGCACATTTATATTAACCGCAGTCGATTTGCGAGGAAACTTACCGTCGAGGTCCAGATTCAGTTCCAGCACATTGACCGTCGGCTCCCCGAGAAATCCGAATTGCCGGCCATCGGTATGTGCGGCGACGACCCGGCGCACTTCGTCCTCGCTGATACCGCGTTCGCGCGCCACACGAGGCACTTGAAATTCAGCCCCCGCGGGCGAAATGTGCGGGTCAAGCCCGGAGCCGGAAGCCGTGACCAGATCAACCGGAATAGGTTTCCCGGGATTTTCGGCCTGGAGCTTTTCGACATCGGCCTGGATCCGATCCATCAACTTCTTGCTGGTTGGCCCCCAGTTCGAGCCTGACGACGCTCCGGCATCGTAACCGGCCGCGCCCGCCGCCGATGGCCTTGGACGAAAGTATCCTGGCGAACTGAACGGTTGACCGATGATTCGCGAGCCAATCACCTGTCCATCCCGCACAATCAATTGCCCGTTAGCTTTATCCTTGAAGATGACCTGCGCGATACCGGTGACCGCGAGCGGATAGACGAGCCCCAGCAAGATTGTGGTGACAATTGTCATGAGGACCGCAGTAATCAGATTTTTCATAGTCTTTCCTTTACTCCTTTACTCCTTCTAGGCCAGGCCAAGCGCGACAATAATGAGGTCGATGATTTTGATGCCGATGAACGGCGCGACGACGCCGCCCAACCCATAGATCAACAGGTTGCGACGAAGCAGCGCGGCCGCGCTCATTGGACGATAAGTAATGCCTCTGAGTGCGAGCGGAATAAGCGCAATGATGATTAGCGCATTGAAGATCACAGCCGAAAGAATAGCCGATTGGGGCGTCGCCAGCCGCATAATATTCAGCGCATTGAGCACCGGGAAAGCGACCGAAAACATCGCCGGAATGATCGCGAAATATTTCGCCACATCATTGGCGATCGAGAAGGTCGTGAGCGCGCCGCGCGTCATAAGCAATTGCTTGCCGATCTCCACAACCTCGATCAATTTGGTCGGATTTGAATCGAGATCGACCATATTGCCGGCCTCTTTCGCCGCCTGCGTGCCGGTATTCATGGCGACGCCGACATCGGCCTGGGCGAGCGCCGGAGCATCATTGGTCCCGTCACCCGTCATCGCAACCAATTTGCCTTCGGCTTGTTCGCGCTTGATCAAGGCCATCTTGTCTTCCGGCGTCGCTTCGGCGAGGAAATCGTCGACGCCGGCCTCGCGTGCAATCGTCGCGGCGGTGAGCGGGTTGTCTCCCGTGATCATGACGGTCTTGATACCCATCGCCCGCAGTTGGTTAAAGCGTTCGCGCATGCCGCCTTTGACAATGTCCTTAAGATGGATGACGCCCAGCGGCCGGCGATGTTCAGCGACGACAAGCGGCGTGCCTCCGGCTTTGGAGATGCGCTCGACAATCTCGCGCAGCTCTTTCGGCACGGCGCCGACGCCGACAACCACGTTGGTGCGAGAACCAACTGTCGTGAGGTTACCACCATCGAGAATATATTTTTCAATCGCGTCGGCTGCCCCTTTGCGAATCTCGCGCCCATCGTAATCGACGCCCGACATTCGCGTCTGGGCGGTGAAAGGAATGAACTGCGCTTCGTGCGGTGCGAGTTCGCGCCCGCGGAGTTGGTATTTCTCTTTGGCAAGGACGACGATTGAACGGCCCTCAGGTGTCTCGTCGGCAAGCGATGAAAGCTGAGCGGCATCGGCGAGTTCGTTCTCGGTCACGCCGGGCAATGGAATGAATTCGGTCGCCTGCCGGTTGCCGAGCGTAATGGTGCCGGTCTTGTCAAGCAGCAGCGTATTGACGTCGCCCGCGGCCTCGACGGCACGCCCCGACATAGCCAGCACGTTGTGTTGCACCAACCGGTCCATCCCCGCGATACCGATCGCCGAGAGCAACCCGCCGATGGTCGTCGGGATGAGACACACCAGCAGCGAGACGAGCACGAAGATCGTCTGCGGAGCGTTCGAATAGATGGCGAACGGCTGGAGCGTGACGACTGCCAGCAAGAAGATGATTGTGAGCCCCGCGAGCAGAATGTTGAGCGCGATTTCGTTCGGCGTCTTCTGCCGTTCCGCGCCTTCGACCAGCGCGATCATCCGATCGAGAAATGTCTCGCCGGGGTTGGACGTGATCCGCACCTTGATCTGGTCCGAAAGCACGCGCGTGCCGCCGGTGACCGCCGATCGATCTCCGCCGGCCTCGCGAATCACCGGAGCCGATTCCCCGGTGATGGCCGATTCATCGACCGATGCAACGCCCGCAATGATCTCGCCGTCGCCCGGAATAAACTCGCCCGCCGAGATGATCACAACATCATCCTTGCGCAGTTGCGGCGCGGGCACCACCTGGGTCTGGCCATTCGGCATCAACCTGCGTGCCGTGGTTTCAGTTCTCGTCTTGCGCAAATTGCTCGCCTGGGCCTTGCCGCGCCCCTCGGCCATCGCCTCGGCAAAGTTGGCGAAAAGGACCGTGAACCAAAGCCAGAGCGTGATCTGTAAGTCAAATCCGATGCTCGGCGCCCCTTTCACGAGATCGCGGATGAGCAGAAAAGAGGTTAAGACGCTGCCGACCTCGACGACGAACATGACCGGATTTCCCATCATCGTCACCGGATT
>Ga0081539_10004612_pt1 | contig 15017 bp, 13 predicted proteins | sample TabmetS4T2R2_FD_71023 | JGI IMG/M metagenome (GOLD analysis project Ga0081539, IMG submission 71023) | Tabebuia heterophylla rhizosphere microbial communities from the University of Puerto Rico - S4T2R2 | ecosystem: Host-associated > Plants > Roots > Rhizosphere ...
TGGAGGGCCTGGCGCGTGAGGCCCAGCCTCGTCGCGACGGCCGACTGCGCAGTGCCCGGGTGCGCGAGGACGTCCTCGAGGACGCGCCGTTCCATGGGCCGCAGCGGCGCGCCGAGGTCGGGCGGGAGCGCGGGCGGCGCCGCGCACGGTGCCCGGTCCGCCGCGACCACCGCCGACGACACGGATGCCGACCGGGACATCGCCGCCGCGCGCGACGTGGCCGGCGAGGACGCACCGCTGAACGGAACCGCCGTGGGTCAGCAACCGTCCACCCCGCTGCTGGTCCCGGGCGGCGAAGTCCCGCTCGCCAGGGTCGAGGATGCGAGCGCACCACGTAAGGAAGGGGACGCGACAAACACTTCCATGACGCACCAGGACGTGGCGGGCGTACCCCGGAAGGATTTTGAAGCCACCGCCGAGCCGGAGCCGCTCGACCTGATGGAGCTGGCCGGAAGCTCGATCCGCAAGCGGGTCGTGCCGATCGTGGTCGGCGCCGTGGTGATCGTCGCCGCGGTCGTGATCTGGCGAATTGTCCGATAGCTTCCTTCCTCGGGTGGACCGCGCGGCGTTCGCCGCCGCGCTGGTCAGGCGGTTGCGCCAGGCGGGCGTCCCGATTGGGCTGACCGGCGCCCAGGACCTGGTGAGGGCGCTGGCGGCGGACCCACCGTCGACCCCGGCCGAGCTGTACTGGACCGCCCGGATCAGCCTGGTACGCCGGCACGAGGAGATCGCGGCCTTCGACGCGGTGTTCGCCGCCCTCTTCGCCGGCGAGGGGTTGCTGGGCACGACGCCGGTGAGCCGCGGCCGGACCGGGGAGAAGCTGGCCTCGGTGCCGGCCGCCGGGCCGGACGGGGTGTCCGACGGCGGCGGCCTGCCCTGGGCGACGCTGCCGGCGGTGATCGCCGAGGCACCCGGGCCGGGCACCGGGCAGGCTGTCCCGCTGCGACTCCCCAGCGCCGCCGAGGCCGTCGCCGACCGCCCGTTCGAGGAGCTGGACCCCGCCGACCTGGCGCAACTCGGCGACTGGCTTCGCGAGGCGGTGCGGCACTGGCCGACCCGGCGCAGCCGGCGACAGGCGGCGGATCGCACCGGGCCGCGGATCGCCCTGCGGCCCACGGTCGCCCGGGCCCGGCGGACCGGCTTCGAGCCGGTGACGCTGGTCCGCACCCGGGGTGTCCGCAAGCCCCGCCGGGTGGTCATGCTCTGCGACGTCAGCCAGTCGATGCAGGCCCAGGCGGCGGCGTACCTGCACCTCATGCGGGCGCTGGCGATGGTGGCGGACGCCGAGGTGTTCGCGTTCGCCACCGCCCTGACCCGGCTCACGGCGGTCCTGCGGCACCGGGAGCCGGCCGTGGCGGTGGCGGCGGCGACCGAGGCGGTGGCCGACCGGTTCGGCGGCACGCGGATCGCGCACAACCTGCGGGCCCTGCTCACCTCCCGGCACGGCAACACGGTCCGCGGCGCCATCGTGATCATCGGCTCGGACGGGTGGGACAGTGACCCGCCCGCCGAGCTGGCCGCGGCTATGGCCCGCCTGCGCCGCCGCGCGTACCGGGTGATCTGGATGAACCCGCGCGCCGGCGTACCCGGGTTCCAGCCGAGGGTGGCCGCGATGGCCGCCGCCCTCCCCTACTGCGACGCGCTGGTGCCCGCGGACACGCTGCGGTCGCTGACCGACCTGCTTGCGGAACTCAGCTCCATAGCGTGACGTGGATGGCCGGTTTGAAGTGGCCGACGTGCACGCCCCTCCCCCGCACCATCGCCTGGATCGCGCGCGGGGTGGCGGCGAAGCGGGCCAGCTCCGCCGCCGCGGTCGGCGGGCCGTGCTCGGCCAGGGTGAGGGCGCTCCAGACCCCGTCGATCACGGTGTGCGGGCCGGACACCCGGACCAGCTGGCCCTTGGCCAGATCCTGGGCGACGACGTAGGACAGCGCCGGCGCCACACCCGTGTTCCGCTTGGCCTCCTCGATGGCGGCGGCGTGGCTCTGGAAGATCTGCTGCCGTTCCTCGGGTACGGCCAGCCGGCGCAGCATCGACGGCACCGTGCCGACCGCGGCCGCCGCGGACGGACCCAGCAGCCAGGTCTGTTCGCGCAGCTGATGCGGGGAGGTGCTGCCGGTGGCCAGCGGGTGGTCCGGCCCGACCACGAGCACGACCTGCAGTTTCATGATCGACCGGCTGGTCACCGACGGGTCCAGGGCGGGTGGCTCGGGCCCGATCGCGATGTCCGCCGCGCGGGTCAGCAGCACGGAGTTGAACTGGTCCGGGCTGCGCACGCTGAGCTCGACGTCCAGATCGGCGGCCCGGGACGCGAACAGCTCGATCAGCCCGGGTGCGGCGTGCTCGGCGAAGAGGCTGGACGTGGCCAGCCGCAGCAGCCGGCGGCCCCGGGCCGCCTCGCCGACCTCGATGATCGTCCGGTCCTGCAGGCCGAGCAGCTCCGCGGCACGGCTGGCCAGGCGTAATCCGCCCGGGGTGAACGCCAGCCCCGCCGAGGTACGCGTGAACAGCCGGTCGCCCAGCTCCTTCCGCAGCTGCCCGACGTTCAGCGACACCGCCGCCTCGGACACCTTCAGCTCGGCCGCGGCGTCCTTCACCGACCCCAGACGGACGACGGCGGCGAAGGCGCGCAGCTGCGTCGGGGTCATGACTCGACCTTATCCGTGCCGTGCCGGATGGCCTCGCCGCCGCCCGGCGGAGCGGATCAAACGCGGCGGACGACCAGGCCCGGCTTGACGTCCGTCACTGCCGACAGCGCCGCGATGTCGTCCGGATCGCTGGTGAACACGATGGCGCCGTAGGTCAGGCCGACCGTGACCACGGTTGCGTCGACGACGTCACGCGTGCCGGCCTTGCCACACAGCACGCCCGCTGCCTTGGCAAGCTCCAGCCCGACCGGGATGATCTCGCAGCTATGCAGAAACCGACCTAGCCGGACTTGGCGGCGAGGGTCGCGCCACGCCTGCCCGACAACGATGGAGGGAACGAGGAGACGCCGTCCCTCCTCTGTCGCGAGGTGGTGAATCGCCCACATCCGCCGGTCGTTGCCGTCGATCGCGATCAGGGTGCCGGCGTCGTAGACGTACGGGATGTTCGGACCGTGGCGGTTACCGCCCCCGCCACACCACTCGTCAGCGGTTGGTCCACCGAGGGCGTCTGGTCCGCCAACCGCCGCCTGGGGTCGTCCGGTTGAGCAGGGCAGCGGCGGCCGCTCCCAGGGCCGCGCCGATCAGCCCGAGTATCAGGTTGATCGCCAGGTGGGCGATGCCCGCGGTCAGGATGTCCCCCACCAGGAACGTGGCGATGTCCGCTGGATGGCTGGGGCTGGTGGCGAACTGGTGTCGGTAGTCGTCGCGGCCGGCGAGGACATCGAGGTTCGTCAGCGTCATCACGACCGCGAAGCAGAAGACCGTGACGCCGCTGACCAGCCCGGCGAACAATCCGGCGCCCACCGCCGCACCCGGGCTGCGCGTGGATAGTCCGGCCACGCTTCCGGCGGCGACCGTGAGCATGACCGCGAGCAGGGCGAAGGTAGCGCCGAGGGCCTGCTCCGTCGAACGTTCGAGTCTGGCCGGACCGCCGGCCCACAGCTCCACCGACCAGGCAACGGCGGCCGCGAGCCCGATCAAGGTGCCCGGCACGTGGCCGGCACCGGGACGGCGCAGCGCCCGGACGCTGAGCCCGAGGTAGCCGGCGACCAGCGCACCCAGCGCCACGAGACCGAGCGGCGCGGCCGGGTCGTGCAGGTTCGCCGGATACCGTGCCAGCGAGAACACGGCCACCGCGGCGACCGCGGCGAGAGCGACGAGCACCGACCACGCCGGCCAGCGCGGCGCGGCGGCGTGCGGGCTCACCAGGACGTCTTCCGGGGAAAGCTGGGCCGATCCGGCATGGGATGAATCCGTTCTCGCGGCGTGGTGGATCACCGCAGCGGCGCGTCCGGGGCACCCTATCGCCACGCACCATGCCGGACAACGACCGAACAGCACGCCGCACGCGGCATCGATCGACGATGGGAAATGCGGCTATATCGCGTCGCCGGCGACCGAGACCGAGGCAGGATGAGGGCACGATCTCAGCGGGGGTGTGTGATGGACAGGGAAGCTCTCGAACGCTTGGACGACACCGGTATCGGGGCGTGGGACAGCCACCGCCCCGATGATTTCGTGGACCTGCTCGCCGATGACTTCGTGTTACGCGACACGACGATCGCCGAGCCCATCACGTCCAAGGATGGCGCCCGGCAATACGTGCAGGCGTGGTTGACCGCGTTTCCGGACATGCGGATCCGCCGGACCAGCCGATTGGTCGACGAGGACGCGGTCGCCGGCGAGGTCGAGTTCACCGGGACCAACACCGGACCGATGGTGATGGGCGCAGCCGAGGTGCCGCCGACCGGCAACGCGATCGTGGGGCGCGGCGCGTACTTCGTCCGGGTCGCGAATGGCAAGATCGTCGAGTTCAGCGCCCATCCCGACGCGGCCGGCCTGATGGCGCAGCTGGGCCTGATGCCGTAGCGCGTCACCGCGGCCGTCAGAAGGCTTCGGCGGACACCCGCGCTATCGCGTCGCTGAGGATCGCCAGGCCCTCGCGTGCCTCGTCCTGGGTGAGGGTGAGCGGCGGACCCATGCGCAACACGTTGTTGTAGAGGCCGCCTTTGCCGACCAGCAGGCCGCCGCGCATGCACTCGTCGAAGACCCGGACGGTCGCGGCCGGGTCGGGATCGTCGTTGCCGGGCCGGACGAACTCGATGCCGATCATCAGGCCCCGCCCGCGCACCTCGGCGACGATCGGCGACTCCGCGGTGGCCGTGCGCAGGCCGTCGAGCAGGATCGTGCCGACCCGCTTGGCGTTCGCCTGCAGGTCGTGGTCGAGCACGTAGTCGAGGACCGCGTTGCCGGCCGCAGTGGACAGCGGGTTGCCGCCGAACGTGGAGAAGCTGATCGCGGGCACCGCGTTCATCACCTCGGCACGGCCGACCACGCCGCCAAGCGCGAAGCCGTTGCCGATGCCCTTGGCGAACGTGATCAGATCCGGCACCACACCGTGCGCCTGGTAGCCCCAGAAGTGGTCGCCGGTACGTCCCCAGCCGGTCTGCACCTCGTCCGAGATGAGCAGGATGCCGTGCTCGTCCAGCTCCTTCTTCCAGGCCCCGAGCAGCCCGTCCGGTGCGTGCACGAACCCACCGACGCCCTGGATCGGCTCGGCGATCAGCGCGGCCACGTCGCCCGCGGTGACCGTGGCCAGCACCTCGCGTAGTTCGTCGACGGCGGCCTCGATGTGGTCGGCGTCGGACAGCCCGCGCATCCGGCCGCGCAGCCGGTCGCCGGACGGCAGCCAGGCCACCTGCACGGGGCTCAGCGAGCTGGCGGACCAGCCGCGGTGGCCGGTGATGGCCATGGTGGCGAAGGTACGGCCGTGGTAGCTGTTGCGGATTGCCAGAATCTGGTTGGAGCGGCGCACGTTGGTGGCCATCAGCAGGGCGGCCTCGTTGGCCTCGGAGCCGGAGTTGGTGAAGAACACCCGGGCGTCCGGGATGCCGGAGACGCGCGCGACCTTCTCCGCGAGGTCGATCTGCCGGCGGATCAGGTAGAGCGTCGACGTGTGCACGACCCCGGTACGCAGTTGCCGCTCGACCGCCTCGGCGATCTCCGGGATGTCGTACCCGATCATGTTTGTCAGCACGCCGCCGAAGAAGTCCAGATAGGTGCGGCCGGCCGCGTCGGTGAGCCGGCGCCCGGACCCGGAAACGATCTCCAACGGCTGATCGCCGTAGTACAGCGGCATCCACGCGGGCAGTACGGCCCGGTGGCGGGCCAGCAGGTCGTCGCTCATGAGAGAGGTCTCCAGGGTTGTCAGCCGCAATCTGGGTCGTAGTGTGCTCCGGCCGCCCGCCCGCATGTCAACCGGCCCAAGGCGATGACAGAAGGTGGCACGCCGACCACAATCGTTGGGTGACCTAGGCCATAGAAACGGGAGGCCCCATGACCGACATCGTCCGTGCCGCCCTCGTCCAGACCAACTGGACCGGCGACAAAGAGTCGATGATCAAGGCGCACGAGGACTACGCGCGGGACGCCGCCGCCCAAGGCGCGAAGGTGATCTGCTTCCAGGAACTCTTCTACGGTCCGTACTTCTGCCAGGTGCAGGACGCGGCCTATTACGAGTACGCGGAGTCGATCCCCGGCCCGACCACCGAGCGGTTCCAGGCGCTCGCCGCCGAACTGGGCATGGTGATGATCCTGCCGATGTACGAGCGGGAACAGCCGGGCGTGCTCTACAACACCGCGGCCGTGGTCGACTCCGACGGCCAGTACCTCGGCAAGTACCGCAAGAACCACATCCCACAGGTCAAGGGCTTCTGGGAGAAGTTCTACTTCCGCCCCGGCAACCTCGGCTACCCGGTGTTCGACACCGCGGTCGGCCGGATCGGCGTCTACATCTGCTACGACCGGCATTTCCCGGAGGGCTGGCGGGCGCTCGGGCTGGCCGGTGCCCGGATCGTCTTCAACCCGTCGGCGACCAGCCGCGGCCTCTCCGCGTACCTGTGGCAGCTGGAACAACCGGCGAGCGCGGTCGCCAACGAGTACTTCATCGGAGCGATCAACCGTACCGGCGTCGAGGACCTGGGCGACAACGACTTCTACGGCCAGTCGTACTTCGTCGACCCGGAGGGCAAGTTCGTGGGCGAGGTCGGGGACACCCACAACCCCGAGCTGATCGTCCGGGATCTGGACCTGAGCCTGTTGTCGACGGTACGGGACCGCTGGCAGTTCTACCGGGACCGGCGTCCGGACAGCTACCGGGAGCTGGTGCAACCATGAGCATTCTCATCACGGGTGGGACGCTGGTCGGGCCGACCGGGCCGAGCCCGGCGGACGTGCTCATCGACGGTGAGACGATCGCCGCGGTGTTCGCACCTGGCCGCGGCCCCGCGGACGCGGAGACCATCGACGCCACCGGCAAGTACGTGATCCCGGGCGCGGTCGACGCGCACACCCACATGGAGCTGCCGTTCGGCGGCACGGCGGCCAGCGACACCTTCGACACCGGCACGAAGGCCGCGGCGATCGGCGGCACCACCACGATCATCGACTTCGCGGTGCAGCGCACCGGCGAGGTGGTGCAGGACGGGCTGGCCGCGTGGCACGCCAAGGCGGACGGCAACTGCCACATCGACTACGGCTTCCACATGATCCTCGGCGGCGTGGACGACGAGGCGCTCAAGGCGATGGACCAGCTCGTGGCCGACGAGGGCATCTCCAGCTTCAAGCTGTTCATGGCGTACCCCGGCGTCTTCTACTCCGACGACGGGCAGATCCTGCGGGCGATGCAGAAGGCCCGGGACAACGGCGCAATGATCATGATGCATGCGGAGAACGGCCCGGCTATCGACGTGCTGGTCAAGCAGGCGCTGGAACGCGGCGAGACGGACCCGGTCTACCACGGCATCACCCGCCCCGAGGCGCTCGAGGCGGAGGCGACCAGCCGGGCGATCTGGCTGGCCAGCGTGGCCGCCGACTGCCCGCTCTACATCGTGCACCTGTCCGCGTCCAAGGCGCTGGAACAGGTGGCGGCGGCCCGCGACGCCGGGCGCAACGTGTTCGCCGAAACCTGCCCGCAGTACCTCTACCTGACGCTGGAGGACCAGCTCGGCGCGCCCGGGTTCGAGGGTGCCAAGTGGGTGTGTTCGACGCCCCTGCGCAGCAAGCACGAGAACCACCGGGCCGACCTGTGGAAGGGCCTGCGCGGCAACGACCTGTCCGTGGTGTCCACCGACCACTGCCCGTTCTGCATGAAGGACCAGAAGGAGCTGGGCCTCGGGGACTTCTCCAAGATCCCGAACGGCATCGGCGGGGTCGAGCACCGGGTCGACCTGATCTACCAGGGCGTGGTGGACAGGAAGTTGTCGCTGGCGCGCTGGGTCGAGACGATCGCCACCACTCCGGCCCGGATGTTCGGGCTCTACCCGAAGAAGGGGATCATCGCCCCCGGCTCGGACGCCGATGTGGTGATCTACGACCCGGCCGGGCAGACCCGGATCGGCGTGGCCACCCACCACATGAACATGGACTACTCGGCCTGGGAGGGCTGGGAGATCGCCGGCCGGGTGGACACCGTGATCTCCCGGGGCGAGGTGATCAGCCGCGGCGGCGAGTACTCCGGGCGGGCCGGCCGCGGCCGCTTCCTGCGGCGCGGCCTGTCCGAGTACCTGGTCTGAGGCCGGCCATGGACATCGGGGTGGTGCTGCAGTGCGACCCGCCCGCGCGGGCCGTGGTCGAGCTGGCGAAACGGGCGGAGGCGGCCGGCTTCAGCCACGTGTGGACGTTCGACTCCCACGTGCTGTGGCAGGAGCCGTTCGTCATCTACTCCCGGATCCTGGCGGAGACGTCCCGGGTGGTGGTCGGGCCGATGGTCACCAACCCGGGCACCCGGGACGCCACGGTCATCGCGTCGCTGTTCGCCACGTTGAACGAGATGTACGGCAACCGGACGATCTGCGGCATCGGCCGGGGCGACTCGGCGCTGCGGGTGCTCGGTCTGCCGCCCTCCACGCTGGCCGAGCTGCGGGAGAGCATCGGCGTGATCCGTGGCCTGGCCGGCGGGGAGTCGGTGCCGGTGCGCGGCCGGGATCTGCGGTTCGGGTGGGCGCCGGACAGCCGGCTCGAGGTGTGGGTGGCGGCGTACGGCCCGAAGGCGCTGGCCCTGACCGGCGAGGTGGGCGACGGGTACATCCTGCAGCTCGCCGACCCGGACATCGCGGCCTGGATGATCAACGCGGTGCGGGCCGCGGCCGCGAACGCCGGGCGCGACCCAGCGGCGATCAGGTTCTGCGTGGCCGCCCCGGCGTACGTGGGCGACGACCTGGAGCATCAGCGGGACCAGACCCGGTGGTTCGGCGGCATGGTCGGCAACCACGTCGCGGACATCGTGGCCCGGTACGGCGCGGGCGGCGCGGTGCCACAGGTGCTCACCGACTACATCGCGGGCCGCCGCGGGTACGACTACGCCGAGCACGGCCGGGCCGGCAACCCGCACGCCGACTTCGTGCCGGACGAGGTGGTGGACCGGTTCTGCGTGCTCGGCCCGGTGGAGAACCATCTCAAGCGGCTCGCCGAGCTGCGGGACCTGGGCGTAGACCAGTTCGCCGTCTACCTCCAGCACGACGCGAAGGAGCAGACCCTCACGGCGTACGGAGAGCAGGTGATCCCCGCGTTCGTGAGCTGATCATGGGGTTAGAGCGACGATTTGTCCGTTTCATCCGAGCCGACCCCATGATCAACGGGGCCTGGGGTGAGGAGGGTCTGCGGCTCGGCGTTGGCGAACCCCTGTCCGTGGCGTGGCGGCGGCAGGTCCGGGTGGCGGCTGTTCAGGTGGGCGCGGCGGGTCACGGACACGGTGACCATCCGCACCGGCGCGGGCGGTTCCCGGAAGCCGCCGGTACCCCAGCGCACCCAGATCGGGACGCGCCCGGCCCCGGCCTCGGCGATCAGCTTCTCCACGGTGCGCCGCCGGTCGGTGTGGTCGACCTCGATGGCCAGCGGTGGCCCGTCCGGGCGGGCGCAGGCCACGTCGAGCACGGAATGCCGGTCCTGCATCGGCGGCGGCAGACGTACGACGCTGGCCGCCCGGCGGTAGACCCGCCAGCCGTGCCCGGCCGCCCAGATCGCCACCTCGTCGATGAGCCGGGCGGTGACCTGGTCGGTGGTGAGGTCGGCGAACGTGACGCGGTGCAGCCAGGCGCTCAGGTCGGCGGCCGGGTCCATGGCCGCCGAGTGTAGAGAATTGGGCCGGGACACGGGTCAGACCACGGCGGGGACCCGGCGCCGGCGGGCGAGCATCCGTTCGGTCTCCTGGGCGGACATCGGGCGGGCCAGGTGGTAGCCCTGACCCAACGTGTACCCGAGGTCGCGTAGCCGCCGGGCCTGGGCCGGGTTCTCGATGCCCTCGGCGACCGCGTCCAGCCGCAGCGCCAGCGCCAGCTGGATCACCGCGTGGGCGACCGCCTCCCGGGCGGCCGGGTCACCGTCGTCGATCTCGATGCCGTCCACGAACGACTTGTCCAGCTTGACGATCGCCACCGGGAACGACCGCAGCAGGCTCAGCGACGACTCGCCGGTGCCGAAGTCGTCGAGCGCCAGCTTGATCCCCATGGCGTCCAGCTCGTGCAGAGTCCGCGACACCTGCCGGCCGCGCAGCACCGCGGACTCGGTCAGCTCCAGCACCAGCCGGTCGCTGGGCAGGCCGCTGTCGGCCAGCGCGGACCGGACGTCGGCCACGAAGTCCGGGTCGTGCAGCTGCCGGGCGGACACGTTGACGCCACCCTTCTCCAGGGCGGCCGTGCCGTACTCGGCGAGCCACGCGGCCACCTGCCGGCAGGTCTCGCGCAGCACGAACCGCCCGATCGGGACGATCAGCCCGGTACGCTCGGCGGCCGGGACGAACTCGGACGGCAGCACCAGCCCGCGGGTCGGGTGCTGCCAGCGGACCAGCGCCTCCAAGCCGATCACCTGGCCGTCCTCGAGGCGGATCACCGGCTGGTAGAAGACCCGGAACTCGCCCTGGTCGAGCGCCCGGCGCAGCTCGCCGCCGAGCTGCATGTGCGCGAGGACCGGCTCCTCCATGCCCGGGGCGTACCGGACGTAGCCGGCCTTGCCGCGCTGCTTGGCCGCGTACATGGCGACGTCGGCGTTGCGGAGCAGGGTGTCCAGCGGCGCGCCGGGTTCCGCGCCGGCGATGCCGAGGCTGGCCTGCACGAGCAGCCGGTGCTCGCCGAGCGGCCGGGACAGCGCGTCGAGAATACGCTCCGCGACAGCGTGCGCGTCGACGAGAGGCGAGACGAGCAGCACCCCGAACTCGTCGCCGCCGAGGCGTACCGGGAGCCCATCCTTGCCGACCGCGTCCCGCACCGCGTCGGCGACCGACCCGAGGAGCCGGTCGCCGATGTCGTGGCCGAGCGAGTCGTTGACGGTCTTGAAGTCGTCCAGGTCGATGAGCAGGACGGTGATCGGGCGCCGGGCTAGCGCGGCGGCCGCCCTCTCCCGGAACAGCGCCCGGTTGGGCAGCCCGGTCAGCCCGTCGTGGGTTGCCTCGTGCTGCAGGCGGGCCTCCTGGATCCGCTGCTGGGCGAGCAGCCGGGTGTTGTCCCGGAACGCCACGTACTGCCGGATGCCGACCAGCGTGGTGACCGCCACCGCGGCGGCGATGACCAGGCGCAGCGGCCAGGTCAGCGGCCCGAGCGCGACCGCGATCAGCGGCACGTCCACCGTGGCGACCGCGATGTACGGCAGGAAAATGGTGACCCGCCGCCGCGACCGCCCACCCGGCCCGACGGCCCGCCGCCACTGCACCCACACCGCGAGCGCGGCGAGCACCGGCGCGATCGGCATGATCACCGCCTGGGACGGGGTGCCGCCCGCGTACCCGAGGTGCACCGCGCACAACGCGACCGCGGCGGCGGTGAGCCCGGTGGCCGCGATGAGCCGGATCGCCAGCCGGTCGACCGGGCCGCCCCGCACGTACGAGACCTTGGTGATGCCCCCGATCGCCAGCATGAACGCGAGCCCGACCAGCACCGTCGCCTGGCTGCTCCACCGCTGCGGAGCGCTGATCATCGGAGCCAGCCCGAAATGCCACAGCACGGTGGCGCAGCCCAGGCACGCGATCGTCCGGTCGAGCACGACCCGCCACCGGCCGACCGGGCCGGCGCCGATGGGCACCAGGGCGACCGCCCAGATCGCCACGCCGAATCCGGCCGCGACCAGCGCGGCGGCGCCCATCGGCATATATGCGGACTCCGGGCGGGCCGTCGCCAGGAACTCGGCGGCCAGCCAGGTGTATCCGGCGAACAGCAGCAGGAACGCGACGAACAGCCCGCGCCAGAACCGCCGGGCGACCGGGTCGAGCGGCACGGTACGCAACAACTGGGCCACCGCGGCCGCGGCGACCACACCACCCAGCGGCAGGAACGTGTAGGCCAGCGACTGGGCGCCCGCGCCGATCGTCACGTGCGCGGCGTACCAGGCTACGCCCGCGGCGAGAACGCCGAGGCTGGCCCAGACGTATCGCAGGGGTGCACGACCGGCGGCCATGGCCGTCACCTCGGCCGCTGACCGTACGGCAGAAGCAGAAGCCGCCCGCGCCACGCATGGGACCTTATCGGCCGAGATCCGCCCTGGTTCTCCCCCGATCGTCCGGTCTACCCCCCGCTGTCATGCCGTTACGGGCCGAACGGGAAGAAACGCCATAAAGCCTGTGGATTACATGGACGACGCGTGGGGTAGCCCGTGAACGTGGCAGAGATTACATCCGAGGTACTGATTTCCCGGCTCGCCGAGTGGGGTGTGGACACCGTCTTCGGCCTGCCCGGCGACGGCATCAACGGGATCATGGAGGGTCTGCGGCGCAACGCGGACAAGGTGCGCTTCGTGCTGGTGCACCACGAGGAGGCTGCGGCGTTCATGGCCTGCGCGTACGCCAAGGCGACCGGCAAGATCGGGGTCTGCCTGGCCACCTCCGGTCCGGGCGGCATCCACCTCGCCAACGGCCTGTACGACGCGAAGCTCGACCACGCCCCGGTTCTCGCGATCACCGGCATGCAGGAGTCCAGCGTGCTCGGCACGAACTACCAGCAGGAGGTCGACCTCGACCGGCTGTTCCAGGACGTGGCCGTCTACAACCAGGTGGTGATGAACCCGGCCCAGCTGCCCACGCTGGTGGACGTGGCGATCCGCACGGCGTACGCGCGGCGGGGCGTGGCCCACCTCACCGTGCCCAACGACATCCAGATCGCCCCGGCGGACAAGGACCCGTACGCCACCGTGGCACCGGTCAAGCCCCCGGCCACCAAGCCGATCTACCTGAGCCCGGCGGTACGCCCGCGCGACGCCGACCTGCGCGCCGCGGCCGACGTGCTCAACGCCGGCACCAAGGTGGCCATTCTGGCCGGCATCGGCGCCCGCGGTGCCGGCGCCGCGGTCGAGCAGGCCGCGGACGTGCTCGGCGCGCCGATCATCAAGACGCTCTCCGGGAAGATGGTGGTCCCGGACGACTCGCCGTACGTGACCGGCGGCCTGGGCCTGCTCGGCACGGCGCCCAGTGAGGACCTGATCGAGGACGCGGACACCCTGCTGATGCTGGGCACGAACTTCCCGTACACGAAGTTCCTTCCGGAGGCCGGCCAGGCGAAGGTCGTCCAGATCGACATCGAGCCGGCCCGGGTCGGCACCCGCATCCCCACCGACGTGCCGCTGGTCGGCGACGTCGGTGCCACCCTGGAGGCCCTGATCCCGCTGCTGACCCGCAAGGACCGCAAGCACCTGGAGAAGTACCAGGACAAGGTCCGCGACTGGCGGGACAACATGGCCGCGCTCGCGTCGCCGTCGCGTACGCCGATCGCGCCGCAGTTCCTGGCTCACTGCCTGGACCGGCTGGCCACCGACGACGCGGTGCTGACCTGCGACTCGGGCACGATCGCCACCTGGGCCGCCCGGCACTGGAACATCCGCGGCAACCGCGAGTTCTACCTGTCCGGCACGCTCGCCTCGATGGCGCCCGGCCTGCCGTACGCGGTGGCCATCCAGCACGCGTATCCCGGACGGCAGGTGATCGCGTTCGTCGGCGACGGCGGCTTCGCGATGCTGATGGCCGAGTTCCACACCGCGACGCGGTACGGCCTGCCGGTCAAAGTCGTGATCAACAACAACAACGCGCTCGGGCAGATCCTCTGGGAGCAGATGGTGCTGGGCTACCCCGAGCACGGGGTGCGGTTCGGCGAGCCGGTGCCCGACTACGCCGCCTGGGCACGCGGGTGCGGCGGTTTCGGCGTACACATCGAAAAGCCCGACGACCTGCCGGACGCGCTCACCGAAGCCTTCGCCCATCCCGGGCCCGCGCTGGTCGACGTGGCGGTCGACCCGAACGAGCCGCCGCTGCCCGGCAAGGTCTCCTACGAGCAGGCGAAGAAGTTCGCCGCGTCCTGGCTGCACGGCCAGCCGCACAAGGCCGCCATCGCCACCACCCTGTTCCGGGACAAGATCCAGCAGTTGAAGGACTGACCTGCGATGACGGTCATCTCTCTGCCGATGCCCACGGCGCGCCGGCGGCCCCCGGACGCCGACTTCACGGCGTTGGAACGCGACTTGCGCGCCCGCGTCCGCGGCGACGTCCGGTTCGACGCGGGCGCCCGCGCGGCCTACTCGACCGATGCCTCGAACTACCGCCAGGTCCCGATCGCGGTGGTGTGCCCGCGGGACGTGGACGACGCGGTGGCGACCGTGCGGGTGTGCCACGAGCACGACGTGCCGATCCTGTCCCGCGGCGGCGGCACCAGCCTGGGCGGCCAGTGCTGCAACGTGGCCGTGGTGATCGACTGGACGAAGTACGTGCGCGGCGTCGAGTCGGTGGACGCGGCGAGGCGTACCGCGATCATCCTGCCCGGCACGGTCCTGGACGACGCGAACGCGGCCCTGGCCGAGCACGGTTTCGTGATCGGGCCGAAGCCCGCCACGCACAGCCACTGCACGATCGGCGGCATGATCGGCAACAACTCGTGCGGCGCGACCGCGCAGTGGAGCGGCTCCACCGCGCAGAACGTGGTCCGGCTCGAGGTGCTCACCTACGACGGCGTGCGGATGTGGGTCGGCGAGACGTCCGACGAGGAGTACGCGGCGATCCAGGCCCAGGGTGGCCGGCGGGCGGAGATCTACCGGGCCTGCCGCGAGCTGCGGGAGAAGTACGCCAAGCAGATCGCCACCCGGTTCCCGGACATCCCCCGGCGGATCTCCGGCTACGACCTGCCCGAGCTGGCCGAGGAGCACGGCTTCCACCTGGCCCGGGCGCTGGTCGGCACCGAGTCGACCTGCGTCACCGTGCTGCGCGCCGAGATGACGCTGATGATCCGGCCGAAGAAGCAGGTGACCGTGCTGCTGGGCTACCCGGACATCGCGGCCGCCGGGGACGCCGCGGCGCACGTCGCCCGGTACGGTCCGCTGCAGCTGGAGGGCCTGGACGACAAG